>Ga0075423_10005303_pt1 | contig 12022 bp, 9 predicted proteins | sample SoiMethybrSBSTD2_FD_80114 | JGI IMG/M metagenome (GOLD analysis project Ga0075423, IMG submission 80114) | Bulk soil microbial communities from a Populus tree surrounding site in Tennessee, USA - Soil MetaG P. TD hybrid SBSTD2 | ecosystem: Environmental > Terrestrial > Soil > Tree plantation...
CCCGTCGCGGAGGCACTGGTGCGCAAGCGGGCGGGCCGGGTGGAGGTGGCCAGCGCGGGCAGCCACCCCAAGCCGCTGCACCCCAACACGGTGCGCGTGCTGCGGACATACGGGATCGAGCTGGCGGGCCGGCCGCCGCAGCACGTGAGCGTTTACGAGGGCCAGCGCTTCGACTACGTGATCACGTTGTGCGACCGGGTGCGGGAGGTATGCCCGGAGTTCCCCGGACGCGCCGAGCAGCTGCACTGGAGCATTCCCGATCCGGCCGCCTCGAGCGGAACCGGCCAGGACACCTACCCGGCCTTCGAGCGCATGGCCGCCGAATTGGAAACGCGCATCGGGTTCCTACTCGCCGCGATCGGCGCGGCACCCGCGCCCGCACCGACCCAGGAGGGCTGATGTTCGAGCCCGCGCCCGGTACGCCGGCCCGCCCGTGACGCCGGTCGCTCCCGAAGGAGATGGGCCTGCCGCGCCCGGGACCGCCGCTGGCCCCGCCGCGGCGCGCGTGTCGCTGGCCACGATCGTGCGTGAGTGGGGCCGGATCGGCTGCATCGGGTTCGGTGGCCCGCCGGCTCACATCAGGCTGCTGCGCGATCTGTGCGTGGGACGCCGCCGATGGATGGACGCCCAGGACTTCGAGGACGCGGTCGCGGTCTGCAACCTTCTGCCCGGCCCGGCGTCAACGCAGCTGGCGATCTTCTGCGCGTGGCGGCTGCGTGGCCGGGCAGGAGCGCTGGCCGGCGGCGCCGCATTCATCTTGCCCGGATTGATCGTCATCCTGGCGCTCGCGGCCCTTTTTCTTAGCACCTCCCCGCCGCTGTGGGTCCTGGGCGCAGGCGCCGGCGCTGGTGCCGCGGTCCCTGCGGTGGCCATCCATGCGGGCGCCGGCCTGACCGGCGCGAGTTGGCGGCGCCGCGCGAACACCGCCCGCTGGCTGTGCTACCTGATCGCCGGGGCCGCCTCGGCCGCCACCCTGGGCCCCTGGCTGGTGCTGGTGCTGCTGGGCTGTGGGCTGTTCGAGCTCACGGTACAGCTCACCGCCCGGCGCCGCGGCAGCGGCGAATTGCTCGGCGTCGCGGTGGCCCCGATGCTGGCGGCCGGGGCGATCGGCGGCGGGGTGCTGCTGTCGGTGGCCTGGGTGGCGTTCAAGGTCGGGGCACTGTCCTACGGCGGCGGGTTCGTCATTATCCCCCTCATGCAATCTGACGCGGTCAGCCACTACCACTGGATGACTGGCGCTCAGTTCCTCAACGCCGTTGCCCTGGGCCAGATCACCCCCGGCCCGGTCGTCCAGACCGTCGCCGTCGTCGGCTACGCCGCAGCCGGCCTGGTTGGCGGCATCCTCGCCTCGCTGGTCGCCTTCAGCCCTTCCTTCGCGTTTATCCTGCTCGGCGCCCAGCGCTTCGACCAGATCCGCGGCGACCACCGCGCCCGGGCCTTCCTCGCCGGCGCCGGTCCCGCCGCCATCGGCGCCATCTACGGCTCCGCCATCCCCCTGACCCGCGCGCTCAGCCACACCTGGCAATACGCCGTACTCGCCGGAGCCTTGGCCCTGCTCCTGGTGCTGCGGCGCGGCGTTGTCCTTACCCTTCTGTCCGCGGGCGCGGCCGGAGTCGTTATCGCCCTCACCGTCAGCACGGCGCTCCAGTAGCGACGCCGCGACCGCCCTCCACGAGGGACCGAGCGCCTGTGAAGGTCAGCCGGTTATCCGGGCCCGGAGCGGTCTCATCGGTGAGCGCCGCGGGCGAGGTTCGCCTCGGCCATCCGCTTCAGGTGCGTCCGGTCCAGCTTCCCGGTGGCTGTGAGCGGCATGTCGCCGAGGACGACTATCTCCTCAGGCGCTTTGTAGCCAACCCTCGCGCGCGCGAACTGGATCAGCTCCTGGCTGGTCGGATGCTCGGCCCCCGGCTCAAAGGTGAGGTAAGCGCGGACGTTCTCACCATGGACAAGATCGTGGATCCGATCACCGCCGCGCTCGCGACACACGGATGCTCGAGCAGGGCGCCCTCGACCTCCTGTGGGCAGATGTTCGAGCCGTCGTGGACGATGATCTGCTTCTTGCGCCCGCAGAAGGAGAAGTAGCCCTCGTCGTCGACTCGCATCACGTCGCCGGAGTCGAGCCACCCGTTACTAAACACCGCATCGGTCGCGCCTGGGTCGGCCCAGTAGCCGATGGTCGCCGCCGGAGCCTTGATCCATAGGCGGCCTTCGCTCCCGGCCGGCAGTTCCTCGCCGTCGTCGTTTCGGATCGACAGCGATACCGCGGGAACGACCTGCCCGACCGAACCAGGCTTGATGCGACCCGACGGTGGGCTCACCGTCACCAGCCCGACTTCCGTCAGGCCGTAGGCCTCGTCGATCGCAAACCCGCTCAGCGCGGTGAATTCCCGCTCCAGCTCCGCGGCGACGGTGTCACCCGCCGCGCGGCACAGCCGCAGTGAGGCGAAATCACCGTGCCGGGCGCCGTGGTCGCGGGTCAGCGCGAACAGCGCCGAAGGAAGCATCGACAGCACCGTCGGGTGGTCTTCACGAAGTAGCGGGAGCAACTCATCCCCGTCGAACGTCTTGGCCACGATCACACCAGCGCCCACGCTCAGCGCGGCGAACGAGACGTAGAAGGCCCCGACGTGCGACACCGACGAACCAGCCAGCAGCAAATCGTCGTGGCTGAGCTCGAGGCCTGCCGCAGCTGTCGCAAACATCCAGCCGAGCGTCTCGTGGGTATGGGTGACCCCCTTCGGGCTGCCGGTACTCCCCGAGGTAAAGAAGATCACCGCAGGTGCCGCCGGGGCCGGAGGCGGCGGAGGTGAAGCCAGGGCCTCCCCCGCGACCAGCTCGTCGAAAGCCGGATCCGCTCCTCGCTTGCCGCCGTAGCTGATGGTGCCCAAGGGCAATTGCCGGGCGAACCGGCTTACGGCGAGATCCTCCTGCCGCTCGACATGAGCGAGCAGGGCGCGGGCCTCGCTGACCGCGAGCGCGTGATCAATCTCCGGCGCCATGTAACGGTAATTAAGGGGCGTTGCGACCAGGCCCGCTTTGAAACAGGCGAGGTAGTGAACGATGAGCTCAGGACGATTCGGCATCAGCGAAGCCACCCGATCGCCCGGGTTCAGCCCCAGACCGAGCAAACTGACGGCCAGGCGATCGCTGAGCTCATCGAGCGTGCGCCACGTCCAGCGCGTATCCGCAGAGATGAGCGCGAGCCCGTCAGGATTGGCATCCAGACCGGCGCGAAGCAGATCGCAGGGCCTTACCGGCTCCCCTATCGCCCTTCCGGCATGCGCGGTCACACTTGCCCCCCCATGAGCGAAATCGACGACCACAGAATGCTTACCCGTACGGGCAGTGTCGCACACGACTGCTCACCGCGCCTGGACCCGTGGTGGCCGCTGGTCGTTGGCGGCCATCCGGAGGCGACCGCCCTGGTGTGGCCGGTCAGGGCCCCCGGGCCGCACCCCGGCCGCTGAGGACGAAGGTCGTGGTCTGGCTGCGGAGCTGGCCGTTGAACGCCGCGGCGGTGTAGGTGCCGGGTCTTACCGCGGTCCCCCGGCCCGGGCAGCCGGACATCGACGTTCTCCGGTCCCAGGTGACCCTCAGGAAGGCCGGGGCCCCCCGCCTCACCGTGGCCACCTGGGAGCCGGTACCGCGCAGGCAGCTGGAGGAGTCCCACAGCGGCGCATCGCCGGAGGCCACCACCACCGAGGTGAACTTGGTGCCCAGGTCGACCCGGCATGGCCGGCTCCTGGTCGAGACCGCGCCGACCACGAAGGTGACCTCCTCGCCTGGCCCGTACCGGTGCCGGGCGGAGCGGATGGTCAGCAGCACACCGCCCCCGGCGCAGGTCCGCCGGCCGGGCCCGGAGGCGGGAGGGGTACTCGCAGACGGTCGCGCCCGCGGCCGGGAGCCCAGTTCCGCGGTCTCCCGGGTAGGAGCCTGGGAATGCCCGCGCTCGGCTCGCGAGCGCGGGCTAGGGCTGGCAGCGTGGCCGGCGGAGGACCGCGGCGATCCCTGGCCCGGAGCCTGGCTGCCGCCGAGCGCTTTGTTCACCGCCCAGATGGGCAGACCGAGCACCGCCACGCCGACCGCGAGAACGACCACCCGGCGACGCCAGTAGGTGGCAGGAGAGACCATTTTCTGGCCCATAAATCGATTATATTATCGAATACCTCAAACGCGATAGGGCCTCGCCGCTGCCCGCCTGCACGGCCGGCCATGGCACACGAACTTTCTGATCAGCCCTGATCAGTCAAGACCCAGCAGGGGGTCCAGGCCGACCGTGAGGCCCGCGGGCAGGCCGGCGATGCCCCGGATGGCGCGCAGCACGCCGGGCATGAACGAGACCCGGTCCATGGAGTCGTGCCTGATGGTGAGCACCTCACCGGGCGCGCCGAACAGAACCTCCTGGTGGGCGACCAGGCCGGCCAGCCGGACCGAATGTACGTGGACACCGCCGGCGAGGGCGGCGCCCCTGGCCCCCTCCACGGCGGACACGGTGGCGTCGGGCGGCTCGCTCAGCCCGGCCGCCGCCCTGGCCTCGGCGATCATCGCGGCCGTGCGGGACGCCGTGCCCGAGGGGGCGTCGGCCTTGGCTGCGTGGTGCAGTTCGATCACCTCCGCCGAGGTGAAGAACCGGGCCGCCTGCTGGGCGAACCGCATCATCAGCACCGCGCCGACGGAGAAGTTGGGCACGACGAGCACCCGCACGCTCGGCGCGGCGGCCAGCCAGTCCCGGACCTGCGCCAGCCTGGGCTCATCGAACCCAGAGGTCCCGACGATGGTGTCCAGGCCCTTGCCCACGCACCAGCGGAGGTTGTCCATGACCGCGCCGGGGTGGGTGAAGTCCACCACCATGTCGCACCCGGCCAGCGCGTCCCGCGAATCCCCCTCGTCCACCCCGGCGGCGATGCGCATGCCGTCCGCGCCGGCCACCGCCTGGCACACCTGCGAGCCCATGCGCCCTCGTGCGCCGAGTACACCCACCTCGATCATGACTGCCTGCCGTTCGCCGGGGGGCGGCGCAGGTCCAGCCGGCGGTCAGCCCAGTGCGGCGGCGAAGGGTGCGTCGTCGTCGAACGGGCCCACCACGGCGAGCACCTTGGGCCGTCCCAGGATTTTCGCGGCCACCTGGCGCACGTCGTCGTGGGTGACCGCCTCGATGGAAGCGAGGATCTCGTCCACTGGTTCGAGCCGGGAATACACCAGCTCCGACTTGCCGAGGCGGCTCATCCGGGAGGACGGGTCCTCCAGGCCGAGGACCAGCGACCCGCGCAGCTGGCCCTTGCCCCGGTCCAGTTCGGCCTCGGTCAGCCCGCCGGAGATGACCTTGGCGATCTCCTCCTGGCAGATCGCCAGCACCTCGTCGGCCTTGGCCGGCAGGCACCCGATGTAGGTGGCCCACATGCCGGTGTCGGAATGCTGCGACGCGAAGCTGTACACCGAGTAGGCCAGCCCGCGCTTCTCCCGCACCTCCTGGAACAGCCGCGAGGACATCCCGCCGCCCAGGGCCGCGTTGAGCACCCCGAGCGCGAACCTGTCCTCATCGGTGCGGGACATCCCGGCGCACCCGAGCACCAGGTTGGCCTGCTCGATGGTGCGCGGCACCAGGCGCACGCCGGTGCCGGCCGCGAGACTGTCGTCCGGGCCGGCCAGGCGCGGCGGGGTGGGCGCCGCGACCCCGGTCACGGCGCTGCCGAACGCCTCCTGGACTTGCCGGGTGACGACGTCGTGGTCCACGTTGCCCGCCACCGCGACGACGAGGTCCGGCGGGGTGTACCTGGCGGCGTAGTGACCGGCGATCTGGTCCCTGGTGATCTCGTTGATCGAGGCCACGGTGCCGAGGATCGGCCGGCCAAGCGGGGTGTCACCGAAAAGCTGCGCCGCGAACGCCTCGTGCACGGTGTCCGAGGGCTCGTCCTCGTTCATCGCGATCTCTTCGAGGATCACGCCGCGCTCGGCGTCCACGTCCTTGGGCTCGATCAGCGAACCGGTCACCATATCGGCCAGGACGTCGATCGCCAGCGGCAGGTCCTCGTCGAGCACCCGGGCGTAGTAGCAGGTGTACTCCTTGCCGGTGAACGCGTTCAGCTCGCCGCCCACCGCGTCCATGGCGGCGGAGATCTCCAGCGCGGTCCGCTTGCTGGTGCCCTTGAACAGCAGGTGCTCCAGGTAGTGCGTGGCCCCCGCGTGGTCGGGATCCTCGTCGCGGGAGCCCACACTGGCCCAGATGCCGATGGCTGCCGAGCGGACCGCGGGCAGCGACTCGGTGACTACTCGCAGCCCGCCGGGCAGCACCGAGCGGCGCACCTCATCGTCGCCGCCGCGCTGGGTGGTTACCGTCATGATTCGCGGTGCCGCCGCTCGCGGTGGCGGGTGCGGTGACTGCCGCCGTCACCGTCGCCGCGGTGGCCATCGCGGTCACCACGGTCGCGGTGGCGGTCGCTGTCGCCGCGGTGCCCGTCGCCGCGGTCACGGCCGCCCGCCGCGCCGCTGTCCTCGGCGCCGCCAGCCGCCGCTTCCCGCTCCACGACCTCGACCGGGACCAGCGACAGCTTGCCGCGGTCATCGACCTCGCGGATCTCGACCTGGATCTTGTCGCCGACCTTGATGACGTCGTCGACGTTCTCGATCCTGGCACCGCCGTGCAGCTTGCGGATCTGGGTGATGTGCAGCAGGCCGTCCTTGCCGGGCAGCAGCGAGACAAACGCGCCGAACGTGGTCGTCTTCACCACGGTGCCGAGGAAGCGCTCGCCCACCTCGGGGATGTGCGGGTTCGCGATCGCGTTGATGGCCGTACGCGCGGACTCGGCGGAGGGGCCGTCGGTGGCACCGATGTAGATGGTGCCGTCGTCCTCGATCGTGATCTCGGCGCCGGTGTCCTCCTGGATGGAGTTGATCATCTTCCCCTTGGGGCCGATCACCTCGCCGATCTTGTCCACGGGCACCTTGATGGTGATGATCCGCGGCGCGAACGGGCTCATCTCGCCGGGTGAGTCGATGGCCTCCCGCATCACGTCCAGGATGGTCAGCCGGGCGGCCCTGGCCTGGGTCAGCGCCGCGGCGAGCACCGACGCCGGGATGCCGTCGAGCTTGGTGTCGAGCTGGAGCGCGGTGATCACGTTCCGGGTGCCGGCGACCTTGAAGTCCATGTCGCCGAACGCGTCCTCGGCGCCGAGGATGTCGGTCAGCGTGACGTACTGGCCGCCCTCGTGGATCAGGCCCATGGCGATACCGGCCACCATGTCCCGCAGCGGCACGCCCGCATCCAGCAGCGACATCGTGGAGGCGCAGACCGACCCCATGGAGGTCGAGCCGTTGGACCCGATCGCCTCGGAGACCTGCCGGATCGCATAGGGGAACTCCTCCCTGGTGGGGAGCACCGGGATCAGCGCGCGCTCGGCGAGGGCACCGTGACCGATCTCCCGCCGCTTGGGCGAGCCCACCCGGCCGGTCTCGCCGGTGGAGTACGGCGGCATGTTGTAGTTGTGCATGTACCGCTTGGTGCGCTCCGGGTTGAGCGTGTCGATCATCTGTTCCATCCGCAGCATGTTCAGCGTGGTTACGCCGAGCACCTGGGTCTCGCCCCGCTCGAACAGGGCCGAGCCGTGCACCCGCGGCAGCACGTGCGCCTCGGCGGACAGCCGCCTGATGTCGGCGAGGCCACGCCCGTCGATGCGGACGCCGTCGGCGATGATCCGCTCCCTGACCAGCTTCTTGGTGACCGCGCGGAACGCCGCGCTGATCTCCTTCTCCCGGCCCTCGAACTGGCTGGCGAGCTTCTCGGCGGTCAACGCCTTGAGCCGGTCGGTCTCGCTCTCCCGCTCCTGCTTGCCCGCGATGGCGAGCACCCGGGCCAGCTCGTCGGAGACCTCCGCGGAGACGGCGTCGTAGACGTCCGCCTCGTAGTCGGCGAACACCGGGAACTCGGCGGTCTCCTTGGCAGCCTGGGCGGCGATTTGCTGTTGTGCCTGGCACAACGCCTTGATGAATGGCTTGGCCGCCTCCAGGCCCTGGGCCACCATCTCCTCGGTGGGGCCGACGGCGCCGCTCTCGGCGTCGGCGAGCAGGACCAGGGTGCGGGGCGTGGACTCGGCCTCCACCATCATGATGGCGACGTCGCCGTCCTCGAGCACCCGCCCGGCGACCACCATGTCGAAGGTCGCGTCCTCAAGCTGGGTGTGGGTGGGGAACCCGACCCACTGGCCCTTGATCAGGGCAACCCGGACGCCGCCGATCGGCCCGGAGAAGGGGAGCCCGGCCAGCTGGGTGGACAGCGAGGCGGCGTTGATCGCTACCACGTCGTACAGGTGTTCCGGGTGCAGGGCCATGATCGTCTCGACGATCTGGACCTCGTTACGCAGGCCCTTTACAAACGAAGGACGCAGTGGCCGGTCGATCAGGCGGCAGGTGAGGATGGCGTCCTCGGACGGCCGGCCTTCACGCCGGAAGAACGAGCCGGGGATCCGGCCCGCCGCGTACATCCGCTCCTCGACGTCCACGGTGAGCGGGAAGAAGTCCAGCCCCTCCCTGGGGTGCTTGCCCGCGGTGGTCGCGGACAGGACCATGGTCTCGCCGTCAAGGTAGACGACAGCGGATCCGGCGGCGAGACGGGCAAGCCGCCCGGTTTCGAATTTGATGGTGACCATGCCGAATTGGCCGTTGTCGATAACGGCTTCGGCGGTATGCACACCCTCCACGGGTGAGACCTCCTTGACTGAGGTCCCGCGTCCCGCCTTCCGCCGGTAGTGCTCCGGGCCATCGCTAGCCCGGCAATTGACCGCCGACCGGTCTTCGATCGAAGCCCTCGGCCCGGGTGCGCGGCGATCCGCCGCATTCGGCACCCGACCCGAGAACCACTACCGAGGACCGGCCCATTGCGCCCTCCGCACTCCGGCGCCGGGGCCGCGGGATGTTGCTCTCTAGTTGTGTTACGGCCGTGCCCAGACCGAGCCTACCTGCGCAGGCCCAGCTTTTGGATCAGGGCGCGGTAGCGCTCGATGTCCTCGCGGGACAAGTACTGCAGCAGCCGACGGCGACGGCCGACCAGGAGCAGCAGGCCCCGGCGGCTGTGATGGTCGTGCTTGTGTACCTTGAGGTGCTCGGTGAGATCGTTGATCCGCCGCGTCAGCAATGCGACCTGGACTTCCGGTGAACCGGTGTCACCCTCATTGGTCGCGTGCCCGGCGATGATCTCGTTCTTGACTGCTGTGTCCAGCGGCACGTGCGTTCCTTATCTTCGTTGTTGATCTCGTGAGGCACCGCGCCACCCTCCGGCCCTGTGCGGGCGCCGGGGTTTCGCGCGAAACGAGATGCCCCTGAGCCGGCCGCTTGAGGGTGCAGCCAACCCGGCCGACGATGTCAGCCACCAAAGAGGTTACCATGCGGCCGCCGATGCTGACCGGAGTCGACCGCCATCGTGCAGGTCCGCGGCACTGCGGGCGCGGTCTCGGATCAGCGCGGCAGCATGTCCTCGGGCTGGTCGACGGGGAAGCCGTAGGTATCGATGACGATGCCATGGGCGCGGCCGGCGAGCGCCAGCGCGGCCTCGCCGACCTGCAGGCACGTCTCGCGCTTGGCGGTGGTCACTGGAAACCTGGTCCGCAGGTCCCAGCGGCACGGCTCGTTGTCGCTCAGGTCGCCGAGGGCCGGTGGCGGCAGCGCCAGCCTGGAACGGGACACCCGCGGCGGCCAGTACGCCACGAAGAACACCGGCTCCTGCTCGGTGATGAGGTAGTACGCATCCGGCACATTCGTGTCCTTTTCAATGGCCAGCGCGCCGGAGCGGACGTAGGGCTGGAGCACGCCGACTACCTGTTCGGCCGGGATCGACGACGGCTCGCTGTAAACCACCGCGCGCAGCCGCAGGTCCATCGACGGCTGCTCGTCGTGCACCGTACCGGCGAGCCGCGCCGCCAGGCCGCGGATCAGTCGTCCGGCGTCCTGCCATTTCAGGCTGTCCGGGCGGGACCGGCCTGTGCCGTTCTCGACGATCGTCGCGTAGTAGCCGGTGCCCCGCCCCGCAGGCAGCCCCGCTCGCCGGGCGAGCTCGGGGGCCACCTCGACCGGGCCATGCAACTGGACGTCGTTGCGGAAGACGAACCTGCCGCCCCGCACGCCCACGGCCGGGTCGTAGCGGAGCACGGCCTCCGCCATCGCGTCGGCGGGGTCTGCGGGGAACAGCACCGCCGGGCCTCGGGCAAGGTGCCCGGCCGTGGGATCGAAGAGCGCCATGCCTTCCTCCGCGGCGGCCGGGGATCGCCGGCGGCGTGCGTTGATCGGATTCATTTCTTCTGGCCAACGGTCCGGAATGACTCTAGTCCGGCCGGGTGTACCGGCGAGCGGAAGGCCGCCATTATCCGCCGGCACCCGCGGCGATCGTACGCGCCGCTGCGATATCGGCGCGCATCTGAGCCACGAGCGCGTCTACCGAATCGAACCGGACCATTCCCCGCAGCCGGGCCGCGAAGTCAACGGCAACGTGCACCCCGTAGAGGTCCAGGTCGTCCCGGTCGAGCGCGTACGCCTCGACGACGCGATGCTGGCCGTCAAAGGTCGGATTGGTGCCGACGGAGATCGCCGCGGGCCAGCGCGCTGTCTCCTGGCCGTCGGCGTCGAGGCTGGCCAGCCATCCGGCGTAGACCCCGTCCGCGGGGATGGCCGTGTGCTCCGCGGTCTCCAGGTTGGCGGTGGGCACTCCAAGTGCCCTCCCGCGCTGCTCGCCGCGCACGACCACGCCCTCGACCCGGTGCGGCCGGCCCAGGCCGCGCGCGGCGCCGGCCACGTCACCGGCGGCGACCAGTTCCCTGATCTCGCTGGACGACGTGATGACCCCGTCCTGAGCCAGCAGTGGGATGCCCTCGGCGCGGAAGTCGTACTTCTCCCCCAGTTCCGCCAAAAGGGCGAGGTCGCCTGCGGCGCGGTAGCCGAAGCGGAAATTCTCCCCCACCACGATCTGGCGGGCGCGCAGCCGTTCGGCCAGCACGGCCCGGACGAACTCCTCCGGGCCCAGGTGGGAGAACTCCAGCGTGAACTGCAGCACGCAGACCGCGTCGGCGCCGGATTCCGCCAGGAGCTGCGCCCGCCGGCGCAGACTGCACAGCAGGGCCGGGTGGGTGCCCGGACGGATCACCTCGCTCGGGTGCGGGTCGAAGGTGACCACCGCCAGCGGCAGGCCGAGCTCCCGCGCGCCCCCGGCCGCCCCCGCCACGATCCGCTGGTGGCCCAGGTGCACGCCGTCGAACACGCCGATGGTGACGACCGAGGGGCCCCAGTCCTCCGGTACCTCGTCCAGCCCGTGCCAGCGCTCCACGATGCTGCTCCTCAATCCCGATTCCTGGGGTCACCTGGTAACACGGTAACCCTGGTCCCGTACGGGGTTCTCAGACGAACACCACTACCGGGCGGATCTGGCCGTCCTTCTCCTCGACCAGGGCGATCAGCGTGCCGTCCGGGGCGAACGCCGCCTCCGGGCCCGGGTGGCCTGACTCTCCGCCGGGCAGGCGCCCGCCATGGGAGAGCCGCCGCGCCTCGTCGCCGGTGAGCTGCCGCGAGCGGAACGCGTCCGCCGCGGCGCGGGCCAGCGGGATCAGCGACAGCTCCGCTTCGAGCTGGTCCAGGGTGTGCGCCAGGCCGAGGTCGTAGGCACCGGCCCGGGTGCGCCGGAGCGCGGTCACGTGCCCGCCGACGCCGAGCGCCTCACCCAGGTCACGGGCAAGCGCCCGGATATAGGTACCGCTGGAGCAGGTCACCGTCGCGTCGACGTCCAGCAGGTCGTCACCTGCGCGCCGCCCTGACGAGATGCAAAACGATCTGACGGTCACCGCCCGGGGTGCCAGGACGGGCGTGGTTCCGGCCCTGGCCAGCCGGTAGGCGCGGGTTCCGGCCACCTTGACCGCGCTGACCGCCGGGGGGACCTGCTGGATCTCGCCGGTCAGCTGGCGCGCCGCGGCGCGCACCTCGTCCAGGGTGAGCGCACCGGCCGGGGCACCGGAGATGATCTCGCCCTCGGCGTCGGCGGTGCTGGTCG
>Ga0075423_10005304_pt1 | contig 12022 bp, 14 predicted proteins | sample SoiMethybrSBSTD2_FD_80114 | JGI IMG/M metagenome (GOLD analysis project Ga0075423, IMG submission 80114) | Bulk soil microbial communities from a Populus tree surrounding site in Tennessee, USA - Soil MetaG P. TD hybrid SBSTD2 | ecosystem: Environmental > Terrestrial > Soil > Tree plantation...
CCGGACTCTATGGAGGCGCTGGTGAAGCTGCCGGGCGTCGGTCGCAAAACTGCCAACGTCATCTTGGGTAACGCCTTCAACAAGAATGAGGGTGTCGTCGTTGACACTCACGTCGGCAGGCTCTCGCTGCGACTGGGCCTCTCCCGCCAGACGGATCCTGTGAAAGTCGAAGCCGAATTGATGCGGCTCATCGACCAGGAGGATTGGACTATGCTCGCGCACGTGCTGATCTTCCACGGACGCCGCGTGTGCTTCGCGCGGACACCTAAGTGCGCGATCTGCACGCTGGCCGACATCTGCCCGTCGAGCACTATTTAGAAGCGGAGGGATTATGAGAATTGGAATCATCGGCGCCGGTAACATCGGTGGCAATCTTGCGCGGCGTTTCGCGCAGCTGGGCCACGAGGTTTTTATCGCGAACTCGCGCGGTCCGGAAACGCTACGTGATTTCGCGCGTGAGACGGGGGCGAAACCCGTCACGCCGGCCGAAGCTGCGCGAAAGGGTGAAGTCGTGATCGTGACGATTCCGGAGAAAAATATTCCGAAGCTGCCCGACGACCTTTTCGCCGACACTCCACAAAACGCGGTCATCGTCGATACGGGCAATTACTATCCACGACGGGATGGCCAGATCTCTGAAATTGAATCAGGCGTCACCGAGAGCCGCTGGGTTTCCAGTCAGCTCGGCAGACCGGTAGTGAAGGCGTTCAACAACATTTACGCGCAGCACCTGCTCGAGCGCGGCAAACCGCACGGCACGGCGGGAAGGATCGCGCTCCCGGTAGCGGGCGACGACAAGCGGGCCAAAGAGATCGTGATAAAGCTGCTCGACGAGCTCGGCTTCGACGGTGTTGATGCGGGTGGGTTGGATGACTCGTGGCGACAGCAGCCGGGAAGTCCCGTCTACGGGACCGACTTCGACGCGGAAGGAGTGAAGGAGGCCTTGGCAAAAGCGAGTCCGGAACGCCCGAAAGATTTTCGTGCAGCGACCGTGGGTTAAGCAGCTCGGACTCGATTGAGTTTTCAGTACTCTCTTGCCAACACGATGACCAAATTCGCCACAATCGAAACGAACAAAGGAACGATGCGCGCCGAGTTGTTCGAGAAGGACGCGCCGAATACAGTCGCTAACTTCGAGAAGCTCGCGAACTCCGGCTTCTATGACGGCACGAAGTTCCACCGCGTGATCAAGGATTTCGTTGTTCAGGGCGGCGATCCTTATTCAAAGGGAGGCGAGTTCGCCAAAGGTCCGGTCGGAACCGGCGGCCCGGGTTACAAGATCGATTGCGAGACCAATGGCAATCCGAACAAGCATCAGGTGGGAGCGCTGTCGATGGCGCACGCCGGCAAGAACACCGGCGGCAGTCAGTTCTTCATCGTGCTCAATGAGGCGAACACTCGACACCTGAACGGCGTGCACACAGTGTTTGGCCGCGTGGTGGAAGGGCTCGACGTGATTCCGAAGATCAACCAGAACGACACCGTGTCGAAGGCCCGCGTGACGAGCGAGCCGGGAGCGAAGTGATGGCGGTCAAAAAGAAAACGGATCTCGGCGCCGCTCTCACCGGCTTTATTCTGGGAGCCGTGACGCTCTTTCTGCTACTGACTTCGATTGTCCTGCTGACTAACGCGAAGTACCGGCATCACGAGGAAAGCTCGGCCGCTACGGCCAAGTAAGAAGTGCGCTGGCGGGGCGGCCGGCCTTCCAATTTCCCCTTTACGGCACGTCGACGCCTCACTATCTTACTGACCAGTCAGTTACTACCTGTTATTCTGAATGACTGCCGCGTCCGCAAAACCACCCAAATCGCCCAAGTGGCGCAGAAGACCCGAGCACCGGCCCCAGCAAATCATTGAGGCCGCGCTCGAAACCTTCGGCGAATGCGGACTCGCCAAGGCCAGGCTCGATGATATCGCCAAACGCGCCGGCGTCTCCAAAGGCACCATCTACCTCTACTTCCCCAATAAGGAAGAGCTCTTCCGCGAGGTAGTCCGACAGACCGCAGTCGCCGCCATCGAATCCGGCGAACGCACCGTCACTCAAGGTACCCCGACCGACCAGCTGTTCGCGGCAATGCGCGGATATTGGGCGTTCGTCCGCTCCCCGATCTTCAACACTCTGCATCGCCTCGTACTCGGCGAACTTCATCAATTCCCGGATCTCGCCCGCTTCTACGCTGACGAAGTCGTAGCACGAGGACTCAAGCTCCTCGGCGGGATTATCCGTCGCGGTGTCGAGACCGGCGAGTTCCGCGAAGTCGACCCCGCTATCGCCGCCCGCATGCTCGTGGCCATGACGGTCATGAACGCCATCTGGCGCGACGAGCGCACCGGCGTTCCGCTCCTTTGCCACAAGACCGACGACGAAGTTTTTCGAGAGCTGGCCCGTTTTTATCTCGAGTCACTCACCGCTTCCAATGGCGCCTGTGAGCAGGCTGATGGCGCTCCAGCAGGCTCGTTCTTCCCTTTTCATAATGATTGAGCTCTCCCCACGTATTCGGCGCTCGCTCGTCGCAGGCGCTACGATTGCACTCGTTTCTTCTCCGTTGACCGGACAGAACCCGGATTCGCTTCCGCGCCCCATCGGTGGCGCAATCTCCGTGAGTCTCGGCGACGCTGCGCGCCTCGCCGCTCAGCAGAGCGCGATTGCGCAAGGCGCCAGGCTCCGCGCCAATGAAGCGGAGGCGCGCGTTCGTGAACGTCGTGCCGATTTGCTTCCCAATCTGAGTGGCTACGCCCAGCAATCGGGTCACACTTTCAATACCGCTACCTTCGGCATCGATTTTCCCTCACCTCCCGGACAACCGCCGATTTTCGATCCGCGCGGTCAGGTCGAGGGGCCGGTCAACCTGGTCGACATTCGCGGCCGGGTACAGCAGAACCTGCTCGACTTCAGCGCGATTGGTCGCATCAAGTCGGCGCAGGCACAAGCTCGTTCGTCGAACGCTGATGCCGATGCAAGCGCGGAGCTGGCGGCGACGACGGCGACAATGGCTTATGTGCGCGCCATGCGCGCTGACGCTGATCTGCGCGCCCGACAAGCGGACACCCTGCTCGCGACCGAGCTGCTCCGCATCGCGCAATCCCAATTGCAGGCGGGAACCGGTGTCGGTCTCGATGTCACTCGGGCGCGAGCACAGCTCGCTGCTACCCGCGCCAGTTTGATCAGCTCACGGAACGCCCGCGATCACGCACACCTGGATCTGCTGCGCTCACTCGCCCTTCCCGTCGGGACTGATGTCACCCTTACGGATTCGCTGTCGCCAGCGGCGCCACGCGAGACTTTGGCCGACGAGGCCACCCTCGTCGATCAGGCGATTCGAAATCGTCCGGACCTGATCGCGGAGGAGGAACGGGTTCGAGCCGCGAAGCAGGGTCTGTCTGCAATCAAGGCTGAGCGTCTGCCGACGTTGGGTCTGGTTGCCGATGATGGTGTGATTGGAAAGACCGGCGGCCTCCTGCTGAACACCTACACATGGGGACTGCAGGTCACACTCCCGATCTTCGACGGGTTTCGGCGGGAGGCGCGTGTCCAGGAACAGCGATCCGTGGTTAAGGAAGCCGAGATTCGTCAGCGCGACCTCACGCAACAGGCGCAGGCCGATGTTCGGGGCGCTTTGCTCGATCTCGCTAACGCGCAGGAGCAGGTAGCCGCAGCGACAGAAAGACTCCGTCTCGCCGAGCAGGAGCTGTCGCAGGCCCGCGACCGCTTCAACGCCGGCGTGGCAGGAAACGCAGATGTTGTAAACGCATCACTCGCACTAACTGCATCGCGCACTCTGGTGAACGATGCCGAGACGGCTTACCAGCTGGCGCGGGTCTCGTTGGCTCGCGCCACTGGCAGTGTGACGACTTTGAGATAACAGGCAGCAACCCCGAACTACATTCTGACATCAGATAGACAGGAAACTTCAATGGCCACCGCACTAGAAACCGAAACATCCAAGTCCCCCGGCGGCAACGGATCGCGCACCTCGCAGACTCGAACTGAAGAAGTCACCGAGGTAACTACGCCGTCGAGGAAAAAGAAGATCGTGCTGCCGATCGTTGGTCTTGTCGCGCTGCTCGTTCTCTTCTGGGGTTTTCAGAAGTGGAACTACGGCCGCACGCACCAGTCGACTGACAACGCGCAGGTCGATGGACACATCGTTCCGGTTTTGGCGAAAGTTGGCGGGTACGTGAAAGCTGTCGCTGTCAGCGAGAACGACCATGTGAACGTCGGCCAAACGCTGGTCCAGCTAAACGACGAAGATTACGTCGTGAGACTGCAGCAGGCACAGGCTGATCTCGCCGCAGCCGAGGCGACTGCCGGTGGCTCAGGTTTCGCCGGACAGGCGCAGGCGCAGGTTCAAAGCGCCGCGGGTCAGCGCGCTGCGCTCGATGCGCAGATCGGTGCCGCCCGCGCCAACGCCAACAAGGCTGACGCGGATCTCGCTCGCGCCAGGGAGCTCGCCACGAAGCAGATCATCTCCAAGCAGATGCTCGACGCCGCGCAGGCGCAAGCCGATGTCGCCCACGCGAACTTGCTCGCCGCGGAGCGTCAGGCGTCCGCCGCCGGCGGCACCGTTAACACTGCTGAAGCAGGTGTTCGCGTTGCGAGCGCGCGCAGTCTGGCGGCACGTGCCGCCGCAGCGAATGCACAGCTCCAACTCGATTACACCAAAATCACTGCGCCGGCTTCGGGCGAAGTCTCGCGCAAGCAGGTCGAAGTTGGCCAGCTCGTAAGTCCCGGCCAGCCTTTGATGAGCATCGTCGCCGATACAGGGGTCTGGGTCACCGCGAACTTCAAGGAAACGCAGCTCGCCAAGATTCATCCCGGACAGCCGGTGGAATTTTCGGTCGATGCGTACGGTGGGTGCGTCGCCGAGGGCAAAGTTGAAAGCGTGAGCGGCGCGACCGGTGCCAAGTTCGCACTGCTGCCGCCGGACAACGCGACCGGGAACTTCACCAAGGTCGTGCAGCGCGTGCCGGTGAGAATCGCCGTCACCAAACCATGCGGCGGTAACCGTCCGCTACGTCCCGGCTTGTCGGTCGACGTCCACGTGGATACGTCCCGGTGAGTACCGCCGTACTGCGCCCGACGGTGGTCTCGAGCTCCGTCGAGGATAAGTACGCGCACAAATACATCATCGCCGCCACGGTAACGATGGCGGCGATGTTGGAGTTGATCGACACCTCGATCGTCAACGTCGCCATCCCGCACATGATGGGGAACCTCGGCGCGACGCTCGACGAGATCGCGTGGGTATCGACTGCCTACATCATTGCCAACGTTATCGTCATCCCGATGTCGGGGTGGCTCTCCGCCTATTTCGGCAGAAAGCGCTATTTCACCGGATCGATCGCGCTTTTTACGATCGCCTCGTTCTTCTGCGGCGCGTCGCATTCCTTGCTGGCGCTCATTTTCTGGCGCGTGGTCCAGGGAATCGGCGGCGGCGCGCTGCTCTCGACCGCGCAGGCGACGCTGTATGAGTCGTTCCCGCCGGAGGAAGCAGGCACCGGCATGGCGATTTTTGGCGTCGGCGTTATGGTCGGCCCGACACTCGGTCCCACACTCGGCGGCTGGATCACCGACAATTACAACTGGCCGTGGATCTTCTACATCAACGTCCCACTCGGAATCATCGCGGCGATTCTCACGTTGACTTACGTGCATGACGCCGAGCATCAGGAGCGCGCCGACAAGATCGATTACCTGGGAATCGTGTTGCTCGCGCTATGCGTGGGATCGCTGCAGTGGATGCTGGAGCGCGGTGAGCGTTACGACTGGTGGGAGTCGCGCTCGGTGACGCTGCTTGGAATCACTGCGCTGCTCTCTGGAATTGGTTTGATCTGGCGTGAGCTGACCACCGACGAGCCCGTCATCAACTTCCGAATTCTCAAGAGTCGACAGCTCACTGCTGGCGTGAGCATGGGACTGCTCCTCGGGTTTGCGCTTTACGGATCGGTCTTCATTCTCCCCGTCTTCCTGCAGGGTCTGTTGAATATGACGGCCTGGCAAACCGGCAAGATCATCCTGCCCGGCGCCATTGCGTCCGCCATCACGATGGCGGTCGTCGGCAGGAACGCGATGCGACTGGACGCGCGCTACACGGTGGTTGCCGGCGCGTTTCTGTTTTTCTGGTCGATGCTCAAGCTCTCGCACCTCACATCCGCGAGCGGTCAGCAGGATCTGTTCTGGCCGTTGGTTTTGCGTGGCGTCGGCCTTGGATTGATCTTCGTGCCGCTGACAAATGCGACGATGGCCGACCTGAAGATGAAAGATCTCGCTCAGGGAACCGGCATGTTCAACCTGATGCGACAGCTTGGTGGCTCGCTCGGCATCGCGGTGATGGCGACGCTACTGGCGCGGTTCGTGGCGGCTGAGAAAGCGGTGTTGGTCGAGCACGTCGGCAGCAACGATCCGGAGACCCTCGGACGGATCGCGCTCCTCACTCGTGGGCTGATCTCGCGCGGAATGAATCCAATGGTGGCCCAACAACAGGCGCTCGCGATTCTGGATCGACAGGTCAGCGTCCAGTCCAGCATGCTTGCGTTCTCGAAGATCTACTTTTACAGCGGCCTTGTCCTGATTTGTGCCCTGCCCCTCCTCTTGCTGTTCAGAACGGGTCGGGCGCGCGGCGCGATGGGGCCGGTTCACTAGGCGTCCCCGTGGCCCGCATCGAACCAGGCGACGTTGGCGAACGAGCCCCCGTAGCTTACGACGAGAGTCCGCTGGAGACCCCTCTGGCCCAACAGTCCAACCCGGCCACCCGTATTTCTGATGAGGAGAAAGAGCTCGTTCGCCTTGCCAAGGCGGGCGATGATCGGGGGTTCGCTGGACTTGTCCGGCTACATCAGCGAAGGGCGTATGCGGTAGCACGCTCGATCGTGTTGTCGCACGAAGATGCCGAAGACGCGGTGCAGGAAGGATTTCTGCGCGCGCATCAGGCGCTGGACCGGTTCGATCCAGCGCAAGCCTTCGGGGCCTGGCTGAATCGGATTGTCGCCAACGCTGCTCTAGACCTCGCTCGTCGCCGCAAGGTGCGGAGCGCGGAGGAACTCTCGGATACAATGCCGAGCCCCTTCCACGATCCCGCGGAAGGCGGTGAATTGCGGGAGCGATTGGAAGCGGCGCTCGCCAAGCTTTCCGATCGTGCGCGGTCGGTGATAGTTCTCCATGATATCGAGGGCTTTACGCACGCGGAAATCGGCGAGATGTTGGGTATACCGGGCGGCACCGCTCGATCAGACTTGCATCACGCACGACAGAAGCTTCGGGTTCTGCTGGGAAACTTGAGGGATTGAAGATGGACGAACGGATCGATCTGCGACTCGATACCGAAGACAAAGGCGACGCCGAGCTCACGAACGCTCTTCGTGAGATCTATGCTGCGCCGAAGAAAGAGTCTTATTGGGACGAGTTGGAATCGCGGATCCTCTCATATATCAGAACTCACGGTGAGGCCGTGATTCCTGTGAATTGGTGGTCTGATCTCGCCAGCTGGGCTGGTCCTGGTCTCGCCGCTGCGGCGCTGCTGTTCGTTGCCGCCGGCTTGCTTTGGTCAAAGCAGGCTGATGAGGATTTGCGCGCAAGCTACGAGGCAGTCACGGACACCCTCGCTTTGGAATTTCTTCCAGGTGCGGTGCAGGTAGTTCAGGCGCCTCACGACGGATCGTCGCAGCGGGAAGCGACGTTCCGCTACGTCATGTCACACTGAGGTTTCGATGGAACGCTCTAAAGGATACGCTTTAATGTTCCTGCTCGGCGCTTTCATCGCCGGCGGCGCGCTTGGATTTACCGCTGATCGGGTGATGGATGCGAAGCGGGAGCATGGGCGTGGACCCCGCGCTTATCGTCAGCGAATGGCTGAAGAGCTGAAGCTGACGTCGGCGCAGCAGGCTTCCGTCGACTCCTTGATCGAGCAGAAGCACCGCCAGATCGTGACGTTGTACAAGCCGGTTCAGCCACAGCTCGATTCGATTGCGAAGCTCGCGCGCGTCGTCAGTGACAGCACTCACGAACAAATCAAGCGCTTGCTGAATCCGGAGCAGGCCGCGAAGCTCGACAAGATGCGCGCAGCCGCGCGCAAGGAGCTCGCAGACCGGCGGGGCGGCGACACCGCCGGTCGGCCCGGTCCGCGACCAGGCGACCGCTACTAGCGAAACGATGCAAGAAGGCCGGTGCGATGCACCGGCCTTCTTGTTTTTAAGTTGTCAGGAGGACTTAGATGTTGTCCGGATCAAGGTCGCGCTCGCCTTTGCCGAAGTTCTTCTGAACTTTGCCTTTCAGCTCTTCAGCGCGACCCTTGATGTGCTCGCTGGTGTTGTCGGTGGCGTCGCCGAGGTCGCCGCGGATCTGTCCCTTCATTTCCTTGGCGCTTCCTTTAACCTGATTTTCGACGCCTCTTTCGTTTAGATCCTTCATTTTATCCTCCATAAGGTCAGGTACTTTTCCCGAGGCTCATAAACGCAAGCCACATGCCCTCTTAACTGCATGTTTTCGCCACGCGAGGGTACCGACCTTGCAAAGGGCCCCGCGCGTACGGAAATTCCGAGGTCAAAGCCACTAGCTGTACAGTGGCCTGAACAACCTCCATAGGTCGCGCAAATCAGTACTAACCTCGAAGCTCGTCCGAGCGGCCGCCGTCTCGCAAAACTCACACTCCTCGCGCTCGGCGTCGTCTACGGCGACATCGGCACCAGTCCGCTTTACGCTCTGCGCGAGTGCTTCAAGGTTGAACACGGGCTCAACCCGGTCCCGACGAACGTTTATGGCGTACTATCGCTGATCGTTTGGTCGCTGATCATCATCGTCAGCGTCAAGTACATCGTCTTCATCATGCGCGCGGACAACAACGGTGAGGGCGGCATCCTCGCGTTGCTTGCGCTGATCCTGCAAAAGCAACGACGCGACGCCGATTCTTTCCGTCGCAAAACGATCATCGCACTGGGCTTGATTGGCGCCGCGCTGCTTTACGGCGACGGAGTGATCACACCAGCGATCTCCGTATTGAGCGCCGTCGAAGGTTTGGAAGTAGTGGCGCCTCAGTCCCAGTATCTCGTTATTCCGCTCACAGTCGCGATTCTCGCCGTTCTCTTTTTCTTCCAACGCCGCGGCACCGCCAGCGTTGGAAAAATTTTTGGTCCGGTGATGGCGCTGTGGTTCTTGACGATTGCTATGTTCGGCTTGCACGAGATTCTGCTGGCGCCACAAATCCTCGCCGCGGCCAATCCGCTTTACGGCGTATTGTTCTTCGTGCATCACGGGCGCGCAGCATTCGTGCTGCTTGGCGCGGTGGTGCTGGCAGTGACGGGCGCGGAAGCTCTGTACGCCGACATGGGACACTTCGGCAAGCGACCAATTCGGCTTGCCTGGTTCATGCTCGTGCTGCCGGCGCTACTGGCCAACTACTTTGGACAGGGCGCGCTGATTCTGCGTGATCCGGCGGCGTCGATCAATCCATTCTACCTGTTGGCACCGCCGTCGTTGCAACTGCCATTGGTTGTGCTGGCGACGATCGCGGCAATCATCGCATCACAGGCGTTGATCTCGGGAGCGTTCTCGCTTACCCAGCAGTCGGTGCAACTCGGCTACAGCCCGCGGGTCCAGATCATTCACACGTCGCATCAGGACACCGGCCAGATCTTCGTACCCGAAGTAAATCGCGCGCTCGGCGTCGGTTGCGTGTTGGTCGTATTCTGGTTCGGATCGTCCAGTGCATTGGCGGCCGCGTACGGAATCGCCGTCACGGGCACGATGGCGATTACCAGCATTCTGTTCTACGTGCTTGCGCGAACGCATTGGCAGTGGAGCGTGCTACGCGCGGGAGCATTGAGCGGAATCTTCCTGATCATTGACCTGGCTTTCTTCTTCGCCAATACGCTCAAGATCATGCAGGGCGGCTGGGTACCACTGGCGATTGCGCTTGGAATCTTCACCCTAATGACGACGTGGCAACGCGGGCGCATGATCGTGCGCGACCTGCTGCGCGACGCGTCGATTCCGCTGGACACCTTGCTCAAGGACCTCGGAACAGAGAACCCGGACAAGCGATTCAAGCCGGCGCGCGTGCCGGGGACTGCGGTGTTCCTGACTTCGGAGTCGAAGGATGCACCGCTGGTCCTGCTGCATCACTTAAAACACAACAAGGTCCTGCACGAGAACGTGGTCCTGCTGTCGATCGTCGCGGCTCAGGTTCCCGAAATACCGATTACGGAGCGATTGGAAGTGACATCGTTCCCGCACAATTTCGGGCGGGTCAAAGCGAAGTACGGTTTTATGCAGACGCCCAACGTTCCCGAGGTTCTCTCACTCGCCACCGAACGCGGCATCATCGCCAAGCCCACCGAAACCACTTACTACCTTGGCAGAGAGAATCTGATTCCGACCGGAACGAAGCCGCTCGCGCGCTGGCGCAAGCGGCTTTTCATTTTCATGCAGCGCAACTCGCGCCCCGCCACTGAATTCTTCGGGATCCCGCCCAATCGAGTAGTCGAGCTCGGGGCACAGATGGAATTCTGACCTGTAGGCTGCGGGCTGCAGGCCAACAAATCGGTTCGGACTGCGGACTAGCTGCGGGTTGGGAAGCTAGTTACGAGCTGCGGGCGCTGTGGGCTGTGCAAACGAACTCCGAATGGCGGCTGGCCCTTACCTCGCAGTTAGCCCCCCAACCCGCAACTAGCCCGCAGCTCGCAGCGATCAGTTGGCCCGCAGCCCGCACCGCTCTAGATATCTCGTCGCCGCAGTCTTTCAATGTCCCGCCGATCCTTTTTGCTGGGGCGCCCTCGGTCATAGCCCGGCACCGATTGCGCTGCGCGAACCTGGATTTGCATCGCTTCGCGTGCCTTTCGGCTCGCTTCGGTTTCGTCGAATAGCGCTGCGGCGACGGCGGGCGGTCCGCGGCGCTCCGAAAGCGCACGGACTCTCACCAAGTGGTGATATGGACCAAGACGAATTCGCAACTCGTCGCCGATCTGTAGCTGCTTGGCGCGTTTGGCGCGCTCGCCATTTACTTCGACTTTTCCCGTCTCAATCGCCTGCGCGGCAATTGCGCGGGTTTTGAAGAAACGGGCGGCCCACAGCCATTTGTCGACTCGGACTCGCGTTATCTCATCGGAACTCATGCGTATCGTTGCCCGAAAAGGGCTCTCGGAGTCTTGAAGATACTAGGGGTTATTGCCGGGAGACGTGGTGGCCCAGGACGACTGGTCAGTACAACTCAAAAAACTCGAGCGCGAATTCGAGGGTTTGCCGCCGGAGCCTTCCCTTGCTTACAAGAAGTTGCAAAGCGAGGAAGAGCGTCGCGCGCAGGAGCGGGCGCGCCAGCGCGCTGCGCTTATCGGAGTTTTCGCGAGACTCATTCTCGTCGCCGCGGTATTGGTTGCGCTCGCATTCTGGCCTTACGACAACACTTGCGGTGTCGGCCTCTTCGGATTTCTTGGCGCCGAAGCGGTGATCGTGATCGGCGGAGTCTGGGTCGCGATTACGACCTGGCGAGCGCGTCTGCCGCGCATGCACCTCGTGTCGTTGGCAATCACCCTCGGAGGCCTGGTGTTGATCGCCGCCGAGGTGCTGCCGCGCATCGGCTACGCCGCAGTGGATCCAAAGAATCCGCCGCACTTCTCATGTTCCGATTCGCCTGACACGCCGACGACACAAGCCACGCCGATTCGAACCGGCTCGATGGAAAACGCGCCGCCCACCACGTCAGTGGCGGAACAGCGCGTTCAGTCGGCGGCCAACGAGCTTGGATCTCGCTGGCACTCCCGAATCGGTGAGCTATCTAAACAACTCCAGCCTCAGAAAGCTGCTTTAGCGCGACTCGAGCGTCCTGAACTGCTGTCGCGGCAAGCTCCCTGATCACATCCGGCGGCACTGGCTCGAATTCTTCGTCGACGTCGATCATGTCGTCATAGAACTCCGGCGAGGGGAGCTCGTCGAAGTCAGGCATTTCCTCGGAATCGAAAATGATGTCGTCGGGCTCGAGCTCAAAGTATCCGGGCTCTGACGACGCGCGCAGCTCCTCTGCCCCACGATCGA
>Ga0075423_10005306_pt1 | contig 12021 bp, 5 predicted proteins | sample SoiMethybrSBSTD2_FD_80114 | JGI IMG/M metagenome (GOLD analysis project Ga0075423, IMG submission 80114) | Bulk soil microbial communities from a Populus tree surrounding site in Tennessee, USA - Soil MetaG P. TD hybrid SBSTD2 | ecosystem: Environmental > Terrestrial > Soil > Tree plantation...
AAAGGTGAGCTGATGTGGATGGTGCCGCACGGCGACACGCCCGACGCGGTGCGCAATCACCCCGCGCTGATGGGGCTGAACATTCCGAAGACGGGTCAGACCGGCAGCGTCGGCATCGTCGTCACCAAGACGCTCGTCATCGCCGGCGATCCGCAGGTGACCACCACACCCGATCATCCGCGCGGCGCGATGCTGCGCGCCTACGACAAGATGACCGGCAAGGAAGTCGGGGCCGTGTGGCTGCCCGCCGCCCAGAGCGGCTCGCCGATGACCTACAAGGGTCCCGACGGCCGCCAGTACATCGTCGTGGCGGTCAGCGGCGGCAACTATTCGGGCGAGTACATTGCGTTTGCATTGCCGCAGGAGGCGCGGACGACCTCGCAGCAGTGAGCGTGCGCGCGAGCAGTGAGCGTGCGCGCGCAGAGGGAGCGCACGCGCGTTGGGATTAGGGATTAGGGATTAGGGATTAGAGGGATTAGCGATCAGGGATTAGCACGACAGTAGACCGGAGTTCGAGCGCGATCTAAACCGCGGAGATCGCGGAGAACGCAGAGATTATTTTGCTCTGCGATCTCTGCGGGCTCCGCGGTTTGCTTTTAGTTCCTGAATTTCTGCTTCGCTTCCTTCAGCTCCGGCAGATCAGGATCAGCTTCGTCGTAATTTTTCAGCAACTCGCTGTAGCGGCGCCGTGCCGTCTGCGTGTCGCCGAGCGCGGCTGCCGCTCTGGCGATGCCGAGCACTGACAGCGATCGGTTCGGGTGGCGGCGCAGCGTCTGCTCGAATGCGTCGACGGCCTCGCGCGGCTTGCGCGCATCGAGCAGCACTTCACCGAGCAGTTCCGGCGCAGGCTTCACCGGTGCGGGCAGACCGAGCGGCGGCGGCAGCTGCGACTCGGCACGCGCGGCGTCGCGCAGGATCGCAATGCCCTGATCGATCCTGCCCGACGCGATTTCGATGAGCGCTGCGACCTCGCGCTCCATGATTACGATCGCTGGACGCAGATCGCCTTCCTGCGGTGAATCGGCGCGCGCGGCAAGCGCCTTGCGCACGATCTCGGCGCGATCGAGCTGACCGAGTTTCGCATTGCTCGCGCCGATTGCGAACAGATCGTTCACGTTCGCGAAGTCCCCCTCTTTCGCCATCACATTCCAGCGGCGCGTTTCGATGACGAAGCGCGCGCGCATCGACGCGAGATCGCTCAAGAGCGTCAGGTCGTGCGTCGCGTTCACGACCGGTTTGATTTCTGCGAGCGTGCTCCACGCGTCGACGTAGCGCCCGCGCTGCAGCAGCTCGTACTCGAGCCACGCGAGCGCATGGTAGTTGCGCAGCGCGGGCGCGAGATTCCTTCGGCGTACCCATTCGGTTGACGCATCGAACGCGGAGCGATCCGACGCGGCCGCGTCCCGCCACAGGCCGAGCTGAAGAAAAATGTGCGCGGGCATGTGACGCGCGTGGCTCGATGGAGGCGCAAGCTTTGCGAGCGCCCGCGCCGCGTCGAGCCCGAGGCGCGCGTGCTCCGGATCGTCGAAGTCGTGAACGAGGTAATGGAGCGCACCCTCGTGGCGCGGGTGCGCGGCGAGCACCGTCGTGAGAATCGAGGCCACGCGCGACTGCACGTCGCTGCCGGCGAGCCCCCGCGTATGTCCTTCGTGCGCCGCGTCGCTTCCAGCTTCATAACCGATGAGCCCGCGCGACATCGTCCCCATCAAGGCCAGCGCGTAGAACGCGCCGACGTCGGGATCGTCGGAATGATCGGCGTACACGCGGCCCATGGCTTCGGCGTATTTGTCGTGACGCGAGGCCGCGTCGCCGTCGCCGAACAGGATCTCGACGGCGCCGAGCAGCCCTTTTTCGACGGCGGTCCGTGCCTTCGCGGCGCGAGCGGCAGGCGAGGGCGCAAGCCGCGCGAGCGCGCGCCGCGCCTCGTTAACATCTTCTTTTTGCCAGAGCGTCTGGTGATAAGTCATCGCCTCGCCCCAATAAGCGATTGCGATGCCCGGATCGAGTTGCTGCGCCCGCCTGAAGGCGTCGTTGGCGTCCTCGTATTCAAAAGTATGGAGGGCAGTGATTCCGGCTGTGACCAGTCGCTGCGCGTCCGCCGATTGTGCGCCAGCGGACACGCGCGCCGGCGCGGGCCCGAGCACAGCAAGCGCCGCGACGATCCAGAAATGTGCCCATCGCGCCTTCAGGGTCATTTGGGTGTGCAATTTTCGTTGCGTCGGGACCGAACGGATCTAGGATACGTCCGCCGGTTCGGTTCAATCTTAATCGTTCTCCAACTCGGAGGAGGCTGACCATGACGGGACGTGTCCGCAGCTTCGTCTGCGCGCTGGTTCTCAGCGCAGTGGCTGCACCGCTCTACGCGCAGCAGTTCACCGGTGGTGTTCGCGGAGCCGTTCACGATGCGAACGGCGTGATACCAGGCGTCACGGTGACGCTCACAAACGAGGCGACGAACATCTCGCGCGAAGTCGTCACAAATGACGCCGGGGAGTACAACTTTCCGGCGGTTGCGCCCGGCAGGTACACGTTGAAGACTCGTCTCACGGGCTACAAGACGTACGAGAGCAAGGGTCTCGTTGTCGGCACGCAGACGTTTCTCACCGTCGACGTGGCACTCGATCTCGGCGCGATCGAAGAGAACATCACGGTGACCGGCCAGACGCCGCTCATCGAGACATCGAATGCGTCGACCGGTGGGAACCTCGATCGGACCGCGCTCGAAGCGCTGCCTGCGCCGGGCCGCAACGCGTTCCTCATCGGCGTCACGGTTCCCACGGTGATGCCGGTCGGCGATCCGCAGTTCAATCGTCAGCAGGATCAGTCCAACGCGTCGCGCGTCTCGCTCGGCGGCGGCGGCATCCGTGCGAACAACTACCTGATTGACGGCGTCCCGGTCACCGAGCTCCGCGGACGCTCGGTGGTCAACCCGACGATCGAGGCGCTCGAGGAAGTGAAAGTACAGGTGCACACCTACGACGCCGACATGGGACGCACCGGCGGCGGCGTCTTCAACGTTACCGCGCGCTCGGGGTCGAACGCCTATCACGGCAGCGGCTTCTACCAGACGCGACCGGTGTGGGGTCAGTCGCAGAACTTCTTCGACAACGTCGCCGGCAAGACGAAGGAAGAAACGGGTCTCTCGGACGCGTACTACCGTCTGTACGGCGGCGGCGTCGGCGGTCCGATCGTGAAGAACCGCACGTTCTTCTGGACGGCGACGGAAGGCTACCGGTCGGGGACGACGCGCAACATTCAGGAGATCTGGCCGACTGCGAACCAGCGCAACGGCGACTTCTCGCACACGACGATCAACGGCGCGCCGGTCGTGCTCTTCAACCCGTACTGCCGCGGCGGCGTCGCGAACGCGAAGTGCCTTGCGACCGGCACCGGATCGATCGCAACCGGCGGCCTGTTCACCGGCGCGGTGATCCCGTTGACGCATCCGGCCGTGAGCCAGGTGGGGCTCAACATCCTCAAGCTGTGGCCGACGCAGACGATCAACGGCCCGATGCAGCAGAACGAGGACGGCAACACCAACGCCAACGGCACCGCGTTCATCGTCGACAAGGCGTTCATGTGGACGTTCAAGGGCGAGCACAAATTCACAGACAAGTGGTCGCTGAGCGGACTCTACATCTATAACAAGACCGACGAGCCGGGCAGCACGATCATGCAGCCCGACAAGCTGTTCATGGCGGATCAGGATCAGTGGTTCGGTCCGCTGCGCCGGCGGCCGCACGTCCTCGTGTTCAACAACACGAACATCCTCAACGACACCACCGTGCTGACGCTGCGCTACGGCTGGACGACGTGGCAGGACTCGTGCGATGCGCAGCCGTTCACGGCGGGTCTGCAGTCGCTCGGGTTCAGCTCGAACTACGTGAACGCGCTCGGACCGGGCGGCGCGAACATCTTCCCGTCGCTGCAGTTCGACGACGCCGAGGACGTCGGCGGCTGGGGACCGATTCCGACGCGATGGAAGGGACCGTACGCGATCAACGGCGCGCTGACGAAGCTGAGGGGCAGCCACAGCTTCAAATTCGGCGCCGACGCGCGACGCCTCGGCGTGGCGATCGCGACCGAGAACGCGCTCGGCGGCACCTTCTTCTTCGATCCGCGGTTCACTGGTCGAACAAACGGCACCGGCGGCCACGAGCTCGCAAGCCTGCTGCTCGGTTTGCCGTATGACGGATCCGTGCCGCACGACCCGGCGCCCTTCGAGTGGTACACGAAGTACTACGGCGGATACTTCCAGGACGACTGGCGCGTGAACTCGAAGTTCACGCTGAACTACGGCATCCGACTCGAACACGAAGACGGTCTGCGCGAGATCGACAATCGACAGACCGTCGCCTTCGATCGGACCGTGACCAATCCGATCGATGCGAAGGTGCCGAAAGCCGGCACGCTGCTGCAGGGCCAGACGCTCAAAGGCGGTCTCGTCTACGCCGGCGTCAACGGCGCGCCAACCCAGCAGGGCGATCCGATGGCCATCAAGCCGGCGCCGCGCGTCGGCGCGACCTACGCGATCGACACGCGGACAGTGTTGCGGGCAGGGTACGGCCTCTTCTGGGCGCCGTGGCAATACAGCACGAGCGTGCACGGGCAGGTCGGCTTCGCTCGAACCACGACGTTCAGCCAGACGACGCCGGAGAACGAAGTCCCGCTGAACACGCTCGACAATCCATTCCCCGCCGGAATCCTCGCGCCGATCGGCAGCTCGCTCGGCCTGCTGACGAATGTCGGCGGTCAGGTCGATTTCATCGATCAGAATAAGGGCAACCCGAGGGTGCATCAGTACTCCGCCGACATCGAACGCGAGCTGCCTGGATCGATGGCGCTGACCGTCGGCTACATCGGCGCGACCGGACGCGACATCGGCTTCTGCGGCACGAACGAAGGAACTTCGTGCTACATCAACATCAACCAGATCGATCCGGCCCGGGCGCGATCGCTGTTCCCGCTCGGCAGCGGCTGGGATCCCGCAAAGCTGCGCGAATCGGTGCCGAATCCGTTCTTCGGCATCCCGGAGGCTGGCGAGTTCGCGTCGCGTTCGACGATCCAGCGCGGTCAGCTGCTCCGGCCGTTCCCGGAGTTCGGCGACATCCTGATGCACGAGTCGACGATTGGATCGAAGCGCCAGTACAACGCGGTGTCGATCCGGATCGACAAGCGCTTGAGCGGCACGCAGAGCTGGTGGGGTGGACGCTACAGTTACACGTGGAGCCATTCGGAGGACAACCAGTTCGGCGAGAGCAACACGTACGCGTGGACCACCAGGCTGCCGCAGAACAACTACGATCTCGCGGCCGAGTACGCGACGAGCATCTACAACTCGCCGCATCGCATCATCCTCGCGCCGATCGTGCGCATCCCCGGTCCGGCCGATCGCAAGAGCACCGCGTATGCGCTCGCGGGCGGATGGACGGCATCGGCGGTTGTCGAGCTGGTGAGCGGCGGCCCGCTGAACGCCGTGCTCAGCAGTGGAGCGTCGGATACCAATCTTGGATTGTTCGGCGGGCGGCAGCGGCCGAATCTGATTGGCGATCCGAACACGTCGGGCAGCGACGAGGACCGCGTCGCATCTGACGCGCATCCGAGCGCGCGCTACTTCAACGCCGCCGCGTTCGCGAACCCGGGTCTCGGCCAGTACGGCACGGCGCCGCGCACGATCGACAGTGCGCTGAACCAGTTCCGCAAGAACATCGACCTCGTGGTGTCGAAGGAAGCGCAGTTCGCGGGCGGTCAGGCCGGCGAGATCCGGTTCGAGATCCTGAACCTGACGAACACGCCCAAGTTCGGCAACGAGTCGACGAATAACGCGATCAACACGCCGACCTTCGGCCGCATCTCGACGCAGGCGGGGTTCATGCGAATCTGGCAATTGAGTTTCAGATACAAGTTCTGATCGTCCGACCGTGCCATTAACCGCGGAGCGCGCGGAGAGCGCAGAGAATTTCAATCTCTGCGTTCTCTGCGTCCTCCGCGGTTCACGTCCCGCCTGTTGACTGGCGGCTGCCGATTATCGAATCATGGGAGGATGAAACTGCAGATCGCAGCTGTCTTTCTCGTCCCGCTCGCAACGGTCCTCGCGCTTCGAACCACGGTTCACGCGCAGGATTCCAAATCGGTCTGGGACGGCGTCTACACCGAGGAACAGGCGAAGCGGGGCGGGCCGCTGTACTCCGAGAATTGCGCGTCATGTCACGGCCCCGAGCTGATGGGCGGCGAGATGGCGCCGCCGCTGGCGACCGGCGATTTCCTGGCGGGGTGGGACGGCCTGACGGTCGGCGACCTGTTCGAGCGCATCCGCATCTCGATGCCGCAGAACGCCCCTGGCAGCTTGAGCGGCCAGCAGAACGCCGACATCCTCGCCTTCATCCTGAGCGCGAACAAGTTCCCGGCCGGGCCGACGGAGCTCTCGAACTCCGGAATGGCGCTGAAATCGATAAAATTCGAGGCTAGAAAGCCCGGCGCGTAGCGCGAGCCTTTCAGGCGAGCGACCGGCGCGACGGCGTTAGCCTATCGATCCCTCACGATGGAGCGGCCTCCAGGCCGCTCCATTTTTTTGTCTTGCGATGTCAATCCGAGATGACATCCTGCGACAACACGGTTGCAGAGGCAGACAACTCCCCCTAGAATCGCCCACCAGTCCACCACAATCGGCCGTTCCACTTTCGGAGGGGGGAAGTATGAGAATCCGGGCTGCGCTCATTTTTGGAGCGTTGCTGCTGCTGGCCACGTCGCACATGGCGGCGGGTCAGGGGTTTCAGGGCGGGTTGCGAGGCTCCATCAAGGACGCCGGCGGCGTCGTGCCGGGCGTCGAAGTCACCCTCACCAACGAGCAGACCAACATCAAGCGGTCCACGACCACTAACGAGAGCGGCGAGTACAACTTCCCGAACATCGATCCGGGCACCTACAACGTGAAGGCCTCGCTGCAGGGCTACAAGACCGTCGAACGCGGCGCAATCCGCATCGGCACGCAGCAGTTCCTCACGCTCGATCTGACGATGGAAGTCGGCGCGATTGAAGAGAACGTCACCGTCACCGGTCAGGCGCCGATCATCGAAACGTCGAACGCGTCGACTGGCACCGTGATCGATTCAGCGGCGCTGCAGACGCTGCCGGCGCCGGGCAGAAACGCATTCATGATTGGCGTCACCGTCCCGACCGTCATTCCAACAGGGGACACGCAGTTCAACCGCCAGCAGGATCAGACCAACGCGTCGCTGTTATCTCTCGGCGGTGGCACGCGCCGCGGCAACAACTACACGCTCGACGGCGTCCCGATCACCGACCTGCGCAACCGCGCGAGCGCGAACCCGACGATCGAGTCGCTCGAGGACATGAAGGTTCAGGTCCATACCTACGATGCCGAGATGGGACGCACCGGCGGCGGCGTGTTCAACACGACGCTCAAGTCGGGCACGAACCGCTTCCAGGGCACCGCGTTCTTCCAGAACCGTCCGGTGTGGGGCCAGAGCAACAACTACTTCAGCGAGAAGGCGGGCATCGCGAAGGCCGAGGCCACGTACTACCTCGGCGGCGGCGCATTCGGCGGTCCAATCAAGAAGGATCGGACGTTCTTCTGGTTCGCGACCGAGGACTACCACGACGTCCAGACGCGGAACGCCAGCGAGTTGATGCCGACGACGCTCGAGCGCGGCGGCAACTTCTCACAGACGACGAACGGCTCGGGCCAGCCAGTGATCATCTACGATCCGCTCACACGCCAGCCGTTCCCGGGCAACGTCATTCCCGCGAACCGCATCAACCCGGTTGCCGCGGCGATGATGAAGTACCTCCCGTTCCCCGATCGCGAACTCGACAACGGCACGGTCAACTACAACCGCACGTCGCTCATCAACAACAAGTTCGAGCAGGAATACACGGTGAAGGTCGAGCACAAGATCACCGACAAGGTGTCGCTGACCGGCTTCTACCTGTACAACCGCACCAACGAGCCGTGCTCGAACTACTTCTCGGACAAGGGGCAGGGCACCGCGGATCAGACGAACCCGAACCGGTTCGCCGATCCGGCAGACTACCTGCTGAAGCGCCGACCGCAGATCCTCGCGTTGAACAACACGTGGGTGCTGAACGACAGCTCCGTGATGGCGCTGCGGTTCGGCCTGACGCGCTTCCCGGACAACAACACGCTGACCGCGTCGTTCGATCCGGCGACGCTCGGGTTCTCGAACACCTTCCTCAATCAGGTTACGATCGCGAAGTTCCCGCAGGTTCGGATCCGCGGCTACGATCAGTACTTCGCTCTGACGCTCGGTGCGATCGAACCGACGCAAATCAACTGGAAGTCGCTGAGCGGCAACGGTGCCTATTCACGGTTCGTCGGCACGCACACATTCAAGCTGGGCGCCGACTTCCGGAAGATTGGCGTCGACACGTTCATCCCAGGCAACCCGGCGGGCTTCTTCGACTTCGATAAGGACATCACCTCATCGAACGGCGGAAACACCAGCACGATCGACGGCAATTCGTTTGCGTCGTTCCTGCTCGGATTCCCGTCGGCACTGTCGAATCGGCAGAGCACGATCTCCTTGTCCACGCCATTCAACCTGTTCACCTACTACTACGGCGGCTACGTGCAGGACGATTGGCGCGTGAACTCGAAGTTCACGTTGAACTACGGCCTGCGCATCGAGCACGAAGACGGCATGCACGAGTTGAACAACAACTTCACGGTCGGCTTCGATCCCGCGGCCACGCAGCAGGGCCTGACGAACGTCGTCACGATTCCTGCCGACGCGGCGGCCGGCACGCCGGCGCGGACCGTCACCGGCGGGTTGATGTACGCCGGCGTGAACGGCAACAAGACGACGCAGGGCAATCCGCCGGCGGTGAAGCTGTCGCCGCGCGTCGGCGCGGTCTACTCGCTCAACTCGAAGACCGTCGTGCGCGGCGGATACGGCCTGTTCTGGGCGCCGTACAACTATCCGACTCCGAGCACGTCGCAGAACAACTACGGCCAGGTCGGGTACTCGCAAAACACGGTGTCGCCGCAAACGACGGGCGTGCCGAGCGTGTCGATCACGAATCCATTTCCAAACGGACTCGTCCAGCCGCTCGGGAACAGCCTCGGCACGCTGACTGGCACGGGCACGAACATCAGCTACGTCGATCAGACCAGCACGGCGCCGCGCGTCCAACAGTTCTCGGTGGACGTGCAGCGCGAGCTGCCGGGCAGCCAGGCGATCACGGTCAGCTACATCGGATCGCGCGGCGATCACCTGAGCCTCGGCGGATCGGCTGACGCGGGCGTGAACATCAATCAGCTCGATCCGAAGTACATGGTGCTTGGCAGCGCGCTCAACACGCAGCTGCCGAATCCGTTCTTCGGAAACGCGGCCGCGGGTCCGTTCGCGAATTCCGCGACGCTCTCGCGCGCGCAGCTGCTGCGTCCGTTCCCGCAGTTCGGCAACATCCTCGCGCGCCACGTGCTCGAGGGCAAAGCCAGGTACAACGCGGCGGTGTTCGAGTGGAGCAAGCGCGTGTCGCACGGCATCGGCGGACGCGTCAGCTACACCTACAGCGTGCTCAAAGACAACCAGATCATGGAGAGCAACTTCTATTCGGCGGGCGGCTTCAACCCGCTGAACAGCTACAACTACATCCCGGGTTCGCCGTCCTACAACCCCGACGCGGACTTTACGAACAGCATCAACGACGTGCCGCACCGCGTCATCATCGCGCCGGTCGTCGAGCTGCCGTTCGGACAGGGACGCAAATACGCGAACCAGGGAGGCGTGGCCGACTGGGTGCTCGGCGGCTGGACGCTGTCTGCCGCGATCAACATCCAGAGCGGCTTCCCGCTCGAAGTGCAGCAGAGTGACAACACCGGCACGTTCTCGGCGGTGCAGCGGCCGAACATCGTTCCGGGTGTCGCCCTCGGCACGCCAGGGTCGTACGAGGATCGGCTGTCGTCGGCAGATCATCCGACCGCCACGTGGCTGAATCCGGCGGCGTTCACGCCGGCGGCGGCGTTCACCTACGGCAACGCGCCGCGGACGATCACCGACATCCGATCGCCGGGTCAGGCGAACGTCGACGCCTCGTTCATCAAGAACTTCCGCGTCGGCGGCACGAAGCAGGCGCAGCTGAAGATCGAAACGCTGAACCTGTTCAATCGTCCGAATGTTCGCGCGCTGCAGGGCCGCAACACGGTCGGCAACTCGAACTTCGGGCAGACGAACATCCAGGCCGGGTTCATGCGGATCACCCAGATCATGTTCCGGTTCAGCTTCTAGGATGAAAGCAACCGCGGAGCGCGCAGAGCGCGCAGAGCAAAATTCTTCTCTGCGACCTCTGCGTTCTCTGCGGTTGCTTTTTCGTTCTCTGCGGTTGCTTTTCGCGGCGGCGCTGCTGATCGCCGGCGCTGCGCGGGCGCAGACTCCTTCGCTCGGCCAGCTCTCGTTCCCGAATTCCGGCTCTCCAAAAGCGCAGCCCGCGTTCGTCCGTGGCGTCCTTCTCCTCCACAGCTTCGAGTACGACGATGCGATCGCCGCGTTCCGCGAGGCGCAGCGGAGCGATCCGGGGTTCGCACTCGCGTACTGGGGCGAAGCGATGTCGTACAACCAGCCGCTCTGGTACAACGAGAATCTCGACAAAGCACGCGACGTGCTCCGTCGTCTCGGCCCCACGCGTGAGACGCGTCTCGCGAAGGCGCCGAGGCCACGGGAGAAGGGCTACCTCGACGCAGTCGAACGTTTGTATGGCGACGGAACGAAGCGCGATCGCGATCGCGCATACGTCGATCGCATGGCGTCGCTCACGCGCGAGTTCCCCGACGACGATGAGGCGAAGGCGTTCTACGCGCTCGCGTTGCTGTCGACGATCGGAGAAGGGCAGCGCAACCCGGAGATCTCACTGAAAGCGGGAGCCATCGTTTCGGCGATTCTCGAGAAGAATCCCGATCATCCGGGCGCCGCGCATTACGCGCTCCACGCGTACGACGACGGCGAGCACGCGGCGCTGGGATTGAAGGCGGCGCGCATCTACGCGCGCATCGCGCCGGCGTCGAGCCACGCGCGGCACATGCCGGCGCACGTATTCCTCCCGCTGGGCATGTGGGACGATGCCGTCGCGTCGGATGAATCCGCGTTCGCCGCGTCAGTCGATCGCGTGAAACGTCTCGGCCTGTCGATGGCGCAGGCCGACTTTCATAGCCTCTCGTGGCTCCACTACGAGTACTTGCAGCAGGGAAGGTTCACGAAGGCGCGGGAGGTGGAGAAGATCGTCCAGGACGCAATTGAGGCACCTTCCCGTCCTGCCGCTCCCGCCCCTCCCGCCCATTCCGCCCATGCGGAGAGCGAGATCGGCCGCGGTTTCAGCACGCCCTCGCTGAAGAGCGAGCTTGGATCCATGCGCGCGCGGCGCGTCATCGAAAGCGGCGCCTGGACCGAGATGAAAGGGCAGGGATCGTTCGAGAACATCGACGAGCTCTTCGCGCTCGGCGAGGCGAGCGTCAACGTCGGCGACCTCGCGCGGGCCGACGCGGCTCTCGAGCATCTCGGCAACGCGGCGCGTTCGGTCCCGGACGCGGATGCGCGCGAGATTGCGTCGATCATGGCGGCGGAGCTCGACGCGCTGCTGCGCCTCGCGCGCGGAGATCGTGCCGGCTCGCTGAACGCCTCGGCGCGCGCGTCGGCGCTCGAGGCGAAGCGGCCGAAACCGATTGCACGGCCGTATCCGATCAAACCTGCGGGCGAGTTGCACGGCGAAATTCTGCTGAAGACCGGCGACGCGCAGGGCGCGATGATCGAATTTCAGAAGGCGCTCGCGCGCACGCCGCGCCGCGCCGCGTCGCTGATCGGTCTCGCGCGCGCGGCGGGCAAGGCCGGACGCATGGACGACGCATCAAAGGCTGCGAAAGAATTCCTCGCGGTGTGGCACCGCGCTGACGCCGGCCGTCCGGAGCTCGAGGAAGCGGAATCAATTAAGAAGTAGGGCAGCCGCGCCACGACGAACGGCCGCCGAGCCGCCTTGTGAAGGCCCGCG
>Ga0075423_10005307_pt1 | contig 12020 bp, 7 predicted proteins | sample SoiMethybrSBSTD2_FD_80114 | JGI IMG/M metagenome (GOLD analysis project Ga0075423, IMG submission 80114) | Bulk soil microbial communities from a Populus tree surrounding site in Tennessee, USA - Soil MetaG P. TD hybrid SBSTD2 | ecosystem: Environmental > Terrestrial > Soil > Tree plantation...
CGCTGGGGCTGGTCGTGGTCGGTGGATTGCTCTTTTCCCAGCTCGTGACGTTGTACCTGACGCCGGTCGTTTACACATATATGGCTCAGTTGCAGGCGTGGATGAAGTCCCGCCATGTCGCGCGCAACTTGCGACCGATTCCCGCTAAGTAATCTGCTAGGGACCCAGGTCCCCGGCAGAGTTCCAGCCGACTCGAGGCACGCGTCGTGCACATCTCCAACGCATGTGCACGCGCATCATCCGCTTACTCGGCTGTATCCTGCTCGCCGCGAGCGTCGCGTCGGCTGAGACACCTCCTCGAAAAGCCAAAACGCGTTCACGCCGAGCCGCAGCTGTAGTCCACGCGCTTCCGTGTGGCGATTACATGTCGTTTCAGGTGCTGCTCGATCGCCAGGGCTTCTCGAGCGGCCAAATCGACGGCAAGCCCGGAAACAACTTCAACCATGCGCTCTCGGCCGCGCAGTCGGCTCTCAAGCTGAACGCTAGCGGCAAAGCGGACTGCGATACCTGGAAAGCGATCGGCGGCGACAAAAGCGAACCGACGGTCGCTACTTACACGGTCACCGAAGACGACCTGAATGGACCGTTCGAAAAGACCATCCCACGACAGCTCGTGGAACAGGCCAAGCTGCCGGCGCTCGAATACCAGTCGCCGATCGAAGCCATCGCGGAAAAGTTCCACGCCTCACCGGCGCTGATTCAGCAGCTGAATCCCAATCTGCGGCTGGCCGCGGGAAAAGAGGTCCGAGTGCCGGCCGTGCCGCCGTTCGATCCGTCGGTCAAGCCGACTAACGACGCCGCGGGAGACATCACGGTCACCGTCTCGCGCGCGGATTCGGCGGTGCGGGCGACGCGCGCCGATGGCACCATCGTCCTGTCCGCGCCGGTCACGACCGGGAGCGAGCACGACCCGTTGCCGCCCGGCGACTACAAGGTGACCGGCGTGAGCTGGCGGCCGGTGTTCCACTACAACCCCGATCTCTTCTGGGACGCGAAGGCCGGCGACACGAAGGCGACGATCCCGGCCGGTCCGAACAATCCGGTGGGTGTGGTCTGGATCGCGCTCAGCCTCGAGCACTACGGCCTGCATGGCACGCCGGAACCTGGCAACATCGGGCGCACCGAGTCGCATGGCTGCGTGCGATTGACCAACTGGGACGCGGCGCGGCTCGCCTCGCTCGTCAAGCCCGGCACGCCCGTGCATTTCGAGTGAGCCGGCACGCACGGCGCGGCTTTTCGCCCGCGGTCGTCTTCTTCGCGTTCTGCGCGGGGATGATCGTCTCGTGGGGGCTTTACCACTTTGGTCCGCCGCTGCCGTCGGAGACGGACGTGAAGGCGGGGACGGAGACGGCCGTGAAGGCGGTGACAGAGATGGCACCGCCACCCTCGGCGCGCGTCGGATCGCCCGACACAGCCGCGAAGGGCAACCTGGCAGCCACACCGACCGTGCCGATCCCGACCACCGGACGCATCGGCGCGCCGCCGCTGCGCATGCCTCTCGACAACATCGGCGTCGACGCCATGAAGGGCGGATTCCAGGAGAAGCGCGGATCGCGGCCGCACGAAGCGGCGGACCTGCTGGCGCCGCGGAATACACCGGTGCACGCCGTCGAACGCGGTACGATCGCCAAGCTGTTCGTCAGCAAGGCCGGTGGCATCACCATCTACCAGTTCAACCCCACCGGAGACCTGATTTACTACTACGCGCACCTCGAACGGTATGCGGTCGGCCTGCACGAGGGGCAGACGGTCTCGGCGGGAGACGTCATCGGTTACGTGGGCACGTCCGGCAACGCGCCGCCCAACACACCCCACTTGCACTTCGCAGTCTTTGAGACGGCCGGCGATCGGCAGTGGTGGAAAGGGCAGGCCGTGGACCCGTATCCGTTGTTCAAGGGCCGGGTCAAAGAGCCCGGCTAGTGGCCTAATCGCCGACTACCGGCGGCGCAGGGACGTCATAATGTGCGGCAACGATGAGGGGCTCCGCACGGTTCCTGTTGTGCGCGATGCTGGCTGCGGCCGCGGGCGCACTGGTCATCGGCCAGGAGCGGCGGCCGCGCGAGTCGCCGATCGGCACGCTGATCGCCGACGCACGGGCGGTACAGCCTGAATTCTCCGCGGACACGCTCATCCGGCTCGCCGGCCTCGCGCAGACCAGCGCCCGGACGAAAATCGAATTGCTCGACGACGCGTTTCAGCGCGCGCACCGTGCGAGCGATGCGTACCGCCTCTCAGCGCGACCTGAATTGCCGGACGACAGCCGCCAGGGCGCTCAGCGTCAAGCCTACGCAACCGGATTGAACCGCGTCTCGCTGCAATCGCGGGCCGCGCAACAGCTGGCGTTCGTCGACCCGCCGCGCGGCCGCGAGCTCTTCGAGTGGATCGATCTCAACGTGTCGGCGGCCAGCTGCGACACACCGCTCGTGCCCGCGGTCGACGACTACTACACCGCGCTCGGATACGTGGCACGGACGACGTTCGGATCCGACCGCGGCGCGGCACTCTGGTTCCTCGAGTTCCACCTCTGGCGCGCGCATCTGCCAAGCGAGATGCCTGCCGTCGCCAGAGCGATGCAACGATTCCAGCCGAAGGCGGAGGAAGCAGCCTACCTCGAAAACGTCCTTCGCGTGATCCTGCAGGGCAGCCGCCCCGACGCGCGGGGGTTCTCGACTGCCAGCCTCGACATCGTGCAGCGCCTGGCGGACCTTCAGAAGGCGCACAAGGAGATGGGCGTCGGCGGGTGGGACGTCATGGTCTCGCTGCGCGACTACCTGACGACGCAGTTGAAAGGTCCGCGCTGCGCCGACAGCATCACTGAGCCGATGACGGCGCCTGCATTCAACGCGGCGTTGACGGTCTTCGACGCCGACTACGCCGTGAAACCAATCGACGGCGCGTCGTTGAGGCCGTCACGCATGCTCGGCCCGGCGCGGATCGACTACTACTGGCAGTCGCCCGAAGCGCGGCGGCTGCGCGAGGAGTGGATCCAGTTGCGCGGGCGCGATCGGACGCCGGTCGCCCTGTCCATCCGCGTCACGTCCGATTGGCGCGACCAGGCAGAGCATTTGCTCACAGGCATCGAGCAGTGGACCGGCATCCGCGAGCCGGCGCCGCGCGACTACCTGTATCAGAAGAGCGTGCTGCTGACGTCGCTGCTCGAGCTGATGCCGCAGAGTCCAGTCCGAGTCAAAGCGTTGCGGGCGCTCATCGAATTCCTGCGCCACGAGGACAACGATCGCAATCTCCGATCGCTGTGGTTTGCGATGTTGAGCCGACTGCTGGAGATGGCGCGCGGAGCCAATCGCGATCAGATCCTCACGGCCCTCGAGGAATCGCAGCACCCGGTAATGGCGCTGTACGCGCGCCTGGAACGCCAGCAGGCGCACCGGGAATCGAGTAATCGGGGAATTGAGTAATCGGGTAATTGAAATTACCCAATTACCGAATTATCCGATTATCCAATCGCGTCGCCGTTTGCGCGGTTCAGCAGGCAAACGGCGGACCAAGGCCGTGAGCCCTGCTGGCCGGGCGATTCCGGCAGCATCGCGAACATTCGCAGGACGAACGGCAGCCGTTCGAGCTTGGACGCGGCCTTCAGGATCGACCGCACCCGCTCCGCTTTCCACCCGTGCGGCTCGAAGAAGGCCGGACCTTCCGGTGGCGCAAACAGGAACGGCGCGCCCGCTTCTTCGACAGCGGCGCCCATCCGCGTCTTCAACATGTCGAGCAGGCCCGGCGAAGCGATATCGACGGCCCAGTGCAGAAAGGGCGTCGGCGTGGCCAGATCCTCGGCGAGCGCGGCGACCTCTGCCGGCATCAGGTAGATCACCAGTCCCTCGGAGATGACGAGCGCGTTAGCAGCGCTGCGCCCCAGCCGCGAGAAGAGGCCTCGGCGCGCGTCGCTGTTCGACAGGTCGAGCCGCACGCGCTCCACCGTGCACGCCGGCTTCGCGTCGCCGAGGATCGCTTCCTTGTAGTCGAGGATCTCCTCCAGATCGACCTCGACCCAGCGCAGCGACGCGGGCAACTCCATCCGGTACGGGCGCGTGTCGAGGCCGGCCGCGAGGTTGAGCACCAGATCGGCACCCGCGGCCACCTGCGCCTTGATGACCTGATCGAACAGATACGTGCGCGCAACGAACGGCCAGTCGTTTTCCTCGCCGAAGCCGACCGATTTGGCAATCTGCTCGCCGCGCTCCCCCGCCAGCGCCTTCGCGAACGGATCGCGGAACACGGCGTCGGGCCGTCGGGTCTCTCGCGCGCGGTAGACGGCCATCCAGCGCGCGGTATCGGAGATGTTGCGGATCAGCGGATCGGTCACGGCAACAAGTCTAGCGCCGTTCGTCGTTCGACGTGCGACGTGCGTCGTGGCGGTGCGTCGTGCGTCGTTCGACGTGCGTCGTACGTCGTGGTGGTGCGTCGTTCGAACCACGCACGACGAACGTGCACGAAGCACGACGAACGAAGAGCGTCGAACGGTTCTACTCGGAGCGGAGCGCGATCATCGGATCGACCCGCGCTGCGCGCCGCGCCGGCAGATAACCGGCCAGACCTGCGGTGAGCGCCAGGGCGGCGGCAGCGGCCGCGAGCGTCGGCAGATCGTGCGGCGAAAGACCGAACAGCAGAACCGCAGCGCTGCGGGTCACCGGAATCGACAGCACCGCACCCGCTGCGAGTCCGATCGCGACCAGCACCGTCGTCTCGCGCAGCATCAGCCGCACCACGCGAGGAGGGCTCGCGCCGAGCGCAAGGCGGATACCGATCTCGCCGCGGCGGCTGACGACCATATACGAGATGACGCCGTAGAGACCAATCGTGGCAATCAACACTGCGAGGGAACCGAAGAATCCGGTCAGCCACGCCATCAGCCGCTCGCGGATCAGACTCTCGCGGATCTGCGTCTCGAAGACCTTGAAGGCGATCATGATGTCCGGGTTGACGACCGCCACCTGGCGCCGGATTTCGGCGAAGACCGGCGCCAGCGGCGCACTCGTGCGGAAGACAAGGCCTTTCACGGATCGTAGACTCGGATGCTGCGTGATCGGCACGTAGGCGATCGCCGGGATATCGTCGCGGAGGTTGGCGTACTTGGTGTCGGCGACGACGCCGATCACCTCATAGACCGTCTCCGGATAGTTGGGCTCGGCGATCGTGCGCACCTGCCGGCCGATGGCGCCGCCAGGCGTCCCTCCGAAAAAGCGGCTCACGAATGTCTCGCTCGCCACCAGCACCTTGCGGGACGTCGCCGTATCGAACTCGCTGATGTCCCTCCCCGCGCGCATCCTGATGTCCATGGTCCGGAAGTAGTCGGAGCTGACATACGTGAACTTCGAGGAGCCCCGTCCTTCGGATTCCGGGAGGCGGACGCCCTGCGTCCAACTGGCGCCGTTCAGCGGAAACTGTGTCGAGATGGCGGCGGCCTCCACCTGGGGAATTGCCCGAATCCGTTCGAGCAGCGCCGTGTGCATCGCGTGCACCGCCGCCTCGCGGCCGCCCGGCGACTTTCCGTCTGGCATATCCGCCATGAACGCGAAAACGACACCGTCGCGCCGCAAACCGGTATCGAGGAAGATCAGGTTTCTGAAGCTGCGCACGAACAGCGACGCGGCGACGAGCAGAACCAGCGACACGGCAACTTGCGTGACCACGAGAAGGCGCCGGCCCAGGAACCGCTCTCGACCGGCCGTCGTGCCGCGCGCGTTCATGGCGGCGCCCGGTGCGATGCGCGCCGCCCGGATCGCCGGCGCCAGCCCAAACACCACGCACGTGATCAGCGCCACGGCGACGGTGAACGCGAAGACCCGCCAGTCGAACGCGATGTCGAGCAACAGCGTGTCGTTCTCCGTTCCGAGGAACGAGACCAGGCCCCTGCTGAGGGCCGAGGCGACTGCCGCGCCGAGAACACCGCCAACCGCAGCCAGCAAAATACTCTCGGACAGCAGCTGCCCGACGATGCGCCGGCGGGAGGCTCCGATCGCGACGCGAACGGCGATTTCTTTTTCGCGGGCGCCAGCGCGCGCGAGCATGAGGTTCGCGATGTTGGCGCAGGCGATGAGCAGCACGAGGCCGGTGATGGCCAGCAGCAGCCAGAGCGGCCGCTCGTAATTCGCGCGCAGCTGGCTGATGCCGGCGCTCGCGGGTTCGGCACTCAGACTGAAGTTCCTGTATTTCTCGCGGGACGCCGTCGCGGCATCGTACCCGGTCGGCATCGTCGCCTCGAGGATGCCGGGGCTGATCGCGTGGAGCCGCTCGGACGCGCGCGCGACCGACCAGCCGTTACGGAGCCGGCCCATGACCGTGAGCCACCAGACGTGACGCGCATCGAAGGAACGGTTCCAGGTCGCCGCCGCGCAGAGCGGCAGCGCGACGTCGAAGGACTGCCCGGTCTCCAGGCCGAAGAAGTCCGGCGGCGTGACACCAATCACTTCGACAGGGCGCCCCAGGATCGACAAGGTGGCGCCGATCGCGGAGTCGGCGCCACCGAAATAGCTCTGCCAGAACGAATGACTCAAGACCACCGTGCGGGTGCCGCAGCCGCGACGATCGTCGTCGGTCGTCAGAAGTCGCCCGCGCGCAGGCACGAGCTGCAGCGTCGGAAACATCTCGCCGCTGACCCACAAGCCACGGACGAACCGGCTGTTGGCGCCACGACCGACGATGAACCCGGTAGAGCCCCAGGCGAAAACCCCCGCGAAGCCTTCCTGGTGCTCGCGAACCTGTTCCCAGAGCGGATAGGTCATCTCCGCCCCGAACCCATTGGTCACTCCCAGGCCGCCGTGTCCGCCCTGGATGCGAATTTCGGCAAGTTCCTGCGGGTCGCGCACCGGCAGGCTCCGCAAACGGATCGCGTCGAGCAGCTGAAAGATCGCCGTGTTGGCGCCGACACCCAGCGCCAGCGACAGGATCGCAACCGACGTGAACCCTGGACTCCGGCGGAGAAGCCGCGCGCCGACTTGCAGATCGCGGACGAGATGCTCGACGGTCTGCGTCTGCCGCGCGTCGCGGCACGCCTCCTTCTGCTGGTCGAGGCCGCCGAGGGCCATGAGCGCCATGCGCCGCGCTTCCTCTGGAATGAGCCCCTTCGCGAGGAGCGCGTGCGTCTCTCGCTCGAGATGATCACGCAGCTCTTCGTCGAGCTCCGCGTCCACCTGTGATGCCCGAAAGAGGGAACGGAACCTCAGCGGCAGCCAATAGATCCAGCGGTTCCAGCGGCTCATTCGCATCGGAGCACCACCATCGGATCGACACGCGCGGCGCGGCGCGCCGGCACATAACACGCCAGCATCGCCGCCGCGGTCAGGATGAGACCAGCTGTGAGGAACGTCGAGGGATCGGTCGTCGATACGCCGTAGAGCAGACCGCTCAGGACCCGTGTGAGCGCGAGCGCGCCGGCGAGGCCGAGTGCCACGCCCGCCGCCGCCAGCGTCAGCCCTTCGCGGAGCACCAGCGCGAGAATCTCGGCGCGGCACGCGCCGAGCGCTGTACGGATGCCGATGTCACGCGTACGTTGGGCGACTGTGTAGTGCATCACCCCGTAAATGCCGCCAGTGGCGAGCAACAGCGCGATCCCGGAAAACAGGCCGAGCAGAACGCTCTGCAACCGACGCGGCGCCAGCGCCTGGTGTAGACGATCGTCGAGCGTCGCGACGTTGAAGAGCACCGCCCACCGATCGACGGCGCGGATCTCGCTTCGCACAGCGGCCGCCAGCAGCGAAGGATTGGACGTCGTGCGAACGACCAGATCCATGGTGTCCAGGGGTCGCTGCGCGGCCGGCCAGAAGATCTGCGCGATCGGCGCCCGCTCGAGACCCTGGCGGCGCATGTCGCTGACGACGCCGACGATCGTGATGGGCGGGCTGGTTTCGTCGCGCTCGCTGACCTGTCGACCGATCGGATCCTCGCCAGGCCAGAAGTGGCGAGCGAATGTCTCGTTGACGATGGCGACCCGCGGTGCGCCCTTGGCGTCACGTTCGGACAGCAGACGACCGCGGAGCAGTGGCACGCCGAGCGCTTCCAGGCACCCGGGCGTAATCGCGTCGCCGCTGATGGCTTCCGACGAAGCCACAGATCGGCCGTTGATCCGGATGCTGTAATCGGGATTGCGCCGCTGCAGAACATCCTCGATGAAGCCGGCAGCCCCGACGCCTGGAGTCGCACGCAGGCGGGCGAGTACCTCGCTGAACACTCCAGCGGCGCGCGCGTTGCTCCCCATTACCTGCACGCGCATCGTCAGCACGCGCTCCGCCCGAAAGCCCGGATCGACTGCCTGAAGCCGTAGCACACTGCGGCCGAGCAGTCCCGCGCCGCACAGCAGGATCGAACAGAGCGCAAACTCGAGAATCACGATCGCGCGGCGCAGACGCACGCTCCCGCCGCCGTGCGTAGATTGACGTCCGAGCCCACTCGTACTCGAGAGCCAGACGGCAGGCGCCAGCCCGAACACGACCGTAGCGAAGAGCGCGAGGCCGATGGTGAAGAGAAACACGAACGGATCCAGCCTGACTTCCTCGAGGCGAGGAAGACTCTGGGCTCCAAGCGAGGTGAGAAGACGAAGAGCGGCGGCCGCGGCGCCGACGCCGACGGGGCACGCCGCCAGGGCCAGCAACAGGCTCTCGGTGAACAGTTGCTGCAGAACCCGTCTTCGAGAGGCGCCGAGCGCAGTCCGAAGGGTAATCTCGCGCGCCCGCGCCACGCTGCGCGCGAGCAGCAGGTTGGCGACGTTCGCGCAGGCGATGAGCAGCACGAACAGGACCGCACCAAACAGCACCCACAGCGCCAGCGGCACTTGCGTCCCGAGCAGCTGAATGGACAAGGGAACGAGGTTCACACCGTACCCTGCAAAGTCCGCGGCGTCAGGCCCTGTCGGTGGATTCACCGCTTCGAGTCGTTTTCCGATCGCCGACATCTCGGCGCGCGCCTCCGGGAGAGTGACTCCAGCCCGCAGGCGGCCAATGACGAGGCCGAAGTCGCTGAACCGCTCGCGTGCGACCTCCGCCCACCGCGGGTGTGATGTCAGCGGCATCCACAACGCGATCTCCGCGGATGGAAATTGAAATGTTCGTGGCATGACGCCGACGATCGTCCAGGACGCGCCGTTGACCTCCAGCGATTGGCCGAGCGCGGCGACCGACGCGCCAAACTTCCGCGTCCACAGACCATGGCTGATGACGAGGCTCCGTTCCCTGCGTTCGAGTTCATCGGCGGCGAACACGCGGCCGACGGCCGGCGCGACACCCAGCACCGCGAAGAGGTTGGGAGACACCAGTGCCGCCTCCACACGGACCGGATCGAGCTCTCCGGTCAGCGTGACCGGATTGCGGCGGCTGCTGATCGCCATGTCGACAAACGAACGGCTCATCGTGCGCCAGTCGTCGAAATTCGGATACGACACGCCTTCCTCGGCGATGCCGTGCGCCGGATCGTCGGTCCACAGCATCGTCAGGCGACTCGAATCCGCGTATGGCAGCGGACGGAGCAGGATGGCGTTGACAACGCTGAAGATCGCCGTATTGGCGCCGATGCCCAACGCCAGCGACAGCACGGCGACAGCGGTGAACCCCGGCGAGCGTCTCAGGATACGCGTCGCATACCCGAGATCCCTGGCGAGATCTTCAATCGGGCGCAGCGCTCGCGCGTCGCGGCACGCCTCCTTCTGCTGATCGACTCCGCCCATCGCACGCAGTGCTGCCGCGCGCGCTTCGTCGGGAGGCATCCCCTTACCGACGAACGCTTCGGTCTGCCGCTCGATGTGATCGCGCAGCTCCTCGTCGAGCTCCGCCTCGACCTGCGCGCCGCGGAGCAGCGATCGCATCCGCAGCCGGGCGGCATAGATCCAGCGCATCGCTCACGCCTTTCTCAACATCACGACGCCAGAGATAGCGGTCGCCAGCCGCTGCCAGTTGGCGGTCTCGCGCTCAAGGTGCTTGCGGCCGGGCCGGGTCAGCGCGTAGAACTTCGCGCGCCGGTTGTTGTCCGAGGGTTTCCAGGTGGCAGTGATCCAACCGCTCTGCTCGAGCTTGTGCAGCGCCGGATAGAGCGAGCCGTCGCTCACCTGCAGAACGTCGCCAGACACCTGCTTGAGCCGCTGGCCGATCGCCCAGCCGTGCAGCGGTTCGAGCGCCAGGATCTTGAGGATGAGAAGGTCCAGTGTCCCTTGGACGAGATCCGAAGGCTTGCTCATGCGGTCCTCTCGGTTACCGAGACAGGATACGCCACACTCCTCTCGGTAAGCAAGAGGAACGGGCCTTTCGAGTGCGGATGGGCGGATTATTCGGAGCGAAGCGCCAGCATCGGATCGACGCGAGCGGCACGCTGCGCGGGCAGCAGTCCGGCGATTGCCGCCAGCGTCCCCATCAAGAGGATCCCGCCGGCGATGGTCGTCGCGTCAGTCGGGCCGACGCCGAACAGCCGCGACGCCACCAGCCGCGCCAGCGCAAGCGTCGCGGGCAAGCCGATGACGATGCCCGCCGCCACCAGCGTCAGGCTTTCTTTCAGGACCGACCACAGCACCTGCCGCCGCGTCGCGCCCAGCGCCAGCCGGATGCCAATCTCGCTCGTGCGGCGAGCGACCGTGAACGAGATCACGCCGTACAATCCCACACACGCGAGCAGCAAGGCGAGCGCCCCGAAAAACGCCGACAGCGACGCCACGAGCCGCTCCTGCACGAGCACGTCGTTCAGCTGTTCGTCGACCGTATCGATCTTGAGGATCGGCAGGTTCGGGTCGACGTCTCTGAGCTCCCGCCGCAGCGTCGCCATCATCGCGCGCGGGTCGCCGGCCGTCCGTACGGCAATCGTCATCGAACGTAGCCGGCGGGCGGCTTCCTTGTCGCGATACGAAAAGTAGGTCTGGGATGGCCGCCTGAGCACGTCGCGCGGCGTACCGCCGGTGAAGTCGCGCGCCACCCCGATGATTTCGGTGGTCGTGGAGGTGTCCTCCGGGAACGCGACGCGCCGGCCGATCGGATTTCGATCGCCGAAATAGTAGCGGGCCATCGCCTGGCTCAGGATCACTCCGCGCGGCGCGCTGGCGGTGTCGCTTTCGGTGAACTCGCGCCCTGCGACCAGCGGAATCCCCATCGTCTTGAAAAACGCCGGCGCGACGAAACTCCGCACGCCCAGTTGCCCCGGCAGTCGCGGTTCGCCTTCGATTCTGAGACCCGGGCCCGATCCGGTCACGCCGGTGAAATCGGTTCCGTTCAGGACGCCCTGGTTCGACGCGCTTGTGGAGATCACACCGGGAACGGAAGAAAGCCGCTGCTGAACGCGCTGCCAGAAATCGGCGGCTGCGGCGCCGCGGCCTCCTGTCTGGCCGGGCAGCGTCCAGATCAGTAGGAGATGTTCGCGATCGAAGCCGAGATCCTGTGTGGTCAGGTTTCGCAGCGTCCGCAGGAACAACCCCGCGCCAATCAGCAGCACGAGCGACACGGCCACCTGCGACACGACGAGCAGCTTGCCGGCACTGAAACCGCCACGCGTCGTCGTGGAGTCGGCGCCGCGGCCCGTGAGCGACCGTGTCAGCGAAACACTCGACGCCCGCACGGCCGGCGCCAGCCCGAAAAGAACGCCGGTCGCCAGGCACAAGAAGGCCGTGAAGGCGAGGAAGCGGCCGTCGGGTTCGACGTCGAGATCCATCGACAGCGTCACTGCGTTGCCGACCGGACCGGATCGCATGAACACCGCCAGGAGACCCGTCGCCCAGCGGGCAAACGCCAGGCCCAGCACGCCGCCCATCGCGGCGAGCAGGGCGCTCTCGGTCAGCACCTGACGGATGATTCTGGAGCGGGCCGCTCCGATCGCCGCGCGCACCGCCATCTCGCGCTGCCGGGCTTCCGATCGCGCCAGCAGCAGGTTCGCGATATTCGCGCAGGCGACCAGCAGCACCAGTCCGACACCCAGCATGAGGATGGTTATCGACTGGCCGAACGACTGCCGCTGGGGTGAGAAGCCGCGGCCGCCTTCCTCGACAAGGAGTCGATTCCGGGCAATCATCTCCTGCTGCTGCGCCGTCGGCTTCGGAC
>Ga0075423_10005308_pt1 | contig 12020 bp, 23 predicted proteins | sample SoiMethybrSBSTD2_FD_80114 | JGI IMG/M metagenome (GOLD analysis project Ga0075423, IMG submission 80114) | Bulk soil microbial communities from a Populus tree surrounding site in Tennessee, USA - Soil MetaG P. TD hybrid SBSTD2 | ecosystem: Environmental > Terrestrial > Soil > Tree plantation...
AATCGGCTCGCGCTCGGGATCCCGTGCACGACCTCCTCGTTGATCGAGGCGCAGATGCTCGCGGGAAACCCACGATACCCCTTGAACGCCGGCTCGCCGCCCGAGTCACGGATGAACGCCTCGGCCAAGCGGTCCAGCTCCAGCGTGCTCACGCCGGGGCGGACCTCACGCGAGAGCATCAGGAGGCAGCGCCCCACGATCTGCGCGCTCTCGCGGATGAGCCCCACCTCGTCCAGGTCGTGGATCTGGATCACCCGTTCCTCGACCGGGGCCCGGCTCAGGCGGCCTTCCCGATGGAGCGCTGGATCGCCGCGTAGACGTCCGCGGCGAGCCCCGACGCGTCCACGTTCCGGAGAACGCCTTCCCGCTCGTAGTACGCCACGAGGGGCGCGGTCTCACGCGCGTACACCTCGAGGCGCTTACGGACCGTCTCTGGCTCGTCGTCCGTCCGCTGTGTGAGCGCGCTTCCGCACACATCGCATCGTCCCGCGACCGTAGGCGGAGCCGTGCTCGTATTGTAGATGGCCCCGCACTTGGCGCAGAGCCAGCGGTCCCTGAGCCGGTTCACGACGACTTCCGTCGGGACCACGAGATTCAAGACCAGATCGAGCTGTCGCTCACCGAGCAGGCCCTTCAGCCCCTCGGCCTGGGCGACGGTGCGCGGAAATCCGTCCAGGATAAATCCCCCCTGTGCGTCGCGGCGGCCAAGCCTCGTCTCGATCAGCCCGAGCACCGTCTCATCGGGAACGAGCCTCCCCGACTTGACGTGCTCCTGGGCGCTCTTGCCGAGCGCGGTGCCTTCTGCGATCGCCTGTCGCAAGATATCGCCGGTCGCGACGAGCGGCACGCTGAGCGACTCCGAGAGCCGCTTGCCGTGCGTACCTTTGCCGCTCCCCGGCGGTCCGAGGAGCACCACTCTCATCGGCGGCCCCGAAGCTTGCCGCTCTTGACGAAGCCTTCGTAGTGCCGCATCAGCAGATGCGATTCCATCTGCTGCAAGGTGTCGAGCGCCACGCCGACCACGATCAGGACGCTGGTTCCGCCGAAATAGAACGGAACGTTGAATCGGCGAATCAGGATGTCCGGGAGCACCGCGATCAGCGCCAGGAACACGGCCCCAGGCAGCGTGATGCGCGAAAGGACCCGGTCGATGTACTCGGTGGTCTTCCTCCCGGGACGGATCCCAGGGATGAACCCGCCGTACTTTTTCATGTTGTCCGCCATGTCCGTCGGATTGAGCACGATGGCGGTGTAGAAATACGTGAAGAAAATGATCGTGACCGAGTAGATCACGATATAAATGATGCTCCCGACCGAGAAAAGGTGCGCGAGCCCCTGGATCACCGAATTCCCATGAAAGTAGAGCGCGAGCGTGCTCGGGAGCATGATCACCGACTGCGCGAAGATGATCGGGATCACGCCCGCCGTGTTCACCCGGAGCGGGATGTGCGTGTTCTGGCCGCCGTACATCTTCCGGCCCACGACCCGCTTCGCGTACTGGACGGGAATCTTCCGCTGCGCCTGGGTCATCGCGACGACCGCGGCGATCACGCCCACCATGATCGCGATCATGAGGATCGCGACGATCGGCGAGAGCGTCCCGACCCGCAGGGCCCGGACGCTGTTCACGATGTCCGCCGGGAAACGCGCCACGATCCCGGTAAAGATGATCAGCGAGATCCCGTTTCCGATCCCGCGCTCCGTGATCTGCTCGCCCAACCACATGATGAGGATCGTCCCCGCCGTCTGGGTGATCATCGTCATGAGCTCGAACGCAGGGCCCGGGTGCGGCACGACCGGAACGCCCTGGGCGCCCAGGGATTCCAGGAACTTCGCGAACGCGATCGACTGGACCGCCGAGAGGCCCACGGTCCCGAGGCGCGTGTACTGCGTGATCTTCTTCCGGCCTTCCTCTCCCTCCTTCTGAAGCTTCTCGAAGTACGGCACCACCGCTCCGAGGAGCTGGAGAATGATCGAGGCCGAGATGTACGGCATGATCCCGAGCGCGAAGACCGTCGCCTTGGCGAAGCTTCCGCCGACGAAGAGGTCGTACAGGCCGAAGAGCGAGTTGGCCTGGCTCGCGAACGCCGTGACCAGCGCCTCGCTGTTCACGCCCGGGGTGGGCACGTGCCCGCCCAGACGGTAGACGCAGAGAAGCGCGATCGTGAACAAAACCCGGCGCTTCAGCTCCGGGATTCGGAATACGTTCTGGAAACTCTCGAGCATTGCCCTCGATCAACCCTGGGTTCGCGTCTTGCGCTCGCCCCGCGCGCGACGCGTCTTGGGCGCGGGAAGCGTGATCGTCCCGCCCGCGGCTTCGACCTTGGCGCGCGCCGTGGCGCTCGCCGCGTCGACCGTGACCTGAAACGCCGCCGTGACCTCACCCTCGCCCAGAAGCTTGACCGGCCGGTCGCCGCGATCGATGAGCCGCTTCGCCGTCAGCGATTCGCGGTTCACAGCCTCGCCGGAAGAGAAACGCTCGAGCGACCCCACGTTCACCGCCTGGTAGCTCACCCGGCCGGGGTTCACGAACCCCCGCTTGGGGATCCGGCGCTGGATCGGCATCTGGCCGCCCTCAAACCACCGCGGCACCTTGGCGCCCTTGCCCGCCCGCGCCCTCTGCCCCTTGTGGCCGCGCCCGGCGGTTCCGCCCAGCCCCGAGGCCGGACCCAATCCGCGGCGCTTCTTCGCGTGAGTCGCCCCGCGCGCCGGTTTCAGCTGACCGATCTTCATGACCTAGGCACCCTCTTCTTCCCCTTGATATTGAGACCCGAAGCGCCCCGGGCCCTCCTTCTGGCTCCTGAAGCGGCCCGAGCCTTCGACCTGGCGTCCGAGCCGGCGGCCGACTTCCTCTTCTTCGGAGCGGCCTTCTTCCTGGGCCGCGGAGCGGCCGTGCCGCCCGCCGTCGTCACCGCATCGGCCGGCTCCATGCGGACCAGATAGCGGACGAGATGGACCATCCCGCGAATCTGGGGCGTGTCCTCGTGGACCACAAAATGGTTGATGCGGCGCAATCCCAGCGCCGCCAGCGTGCGCTTGTGCTTTTCGATGCAGCGGATCTTGCTCCGCTCCTGCGTGATCTTGACGAGTGCCATCGCCCTATGCCGCCGGCGCCTTCGGCCGCATCCCGAGTAGCTCGCTGACCGTCTTCCCGCGCGTCGCGGCGACTTCGCTTGCCTGACGCAGGCTCTGAAGACCCGCCACGGTGGCCTTCACCACGTTGTGCGGATTCCCCGAGCCGAGCGATTTCGTGAGGACGTCGTGGATTCCCGCCGCCTCGAGGACCGCGCGCACCGTTCCGCCCGCGATCACGCCGGTTCCCGGCGTCGCGGGCTTCATCAACACGACACCCGCTCCGAATCGCCCCGTCACCTGGTGCGGAATGGTCGCCTTCTTGAGCGGAACGGCGAACATGCCCTTCTTCGCCGCTTCGCCCGCCTTCCGGATCGCGTCCGAGACTTCGTTCGCCTTGCCGAGGCCCACGCCGACGCGCCCCTTGCCGTCTCCGACCGCGACGATCGCGTTGAAGCTGAACCGGCGTCCACCCTTCACCACCTTGGCGACGCGATTCACGTGGATCACGCGCTCGATGAACTCGGAGTCCTGCTGGGACTGCATGCGTCCGCGCATTCCTGGATAGGCCATGAAATCTCCTAGAAGTTCAGGCCGCCCTCGCGGGCGCCCTCAGCGACCGCCTTGACCCGGCCGTGATAGAGATAGCCGCTGCGGTCGAAACACACACGTTCGATGCCCTTCTCCTTCGCCCTGGCCGCGATCTGCTTTCCGACGAGCTTGCCGGCTTCGATCTTCCCCTTCGTCTCCTTGAGCCTCGGCGCCACCTCTTTGTCCATCGAGGAGACCGTGAGGATGGTCCGGCCCGTGAGATCGTCCACCAGCTGCGCGTAGATATGGTTCAAGCTCCGGAACACGGTGAGGCGCGGCCGCTCGGCCGTTCCCATCACCTTCTTCCGGATCCTCATGTGGCGCCGGCTCCGGCCCGCGAGCCGGGGTGTCGCTTTCGATTTCATCGTTCCGTTCCTGCCTCACGTGGCGCCGCGCCGAGCGCGGCGCGGTGCTAGGCGGCCGACTTGCCGCCCGCGGCCTTGCCCGCCTTGCGCCGGACGTACTCGCCGGCGTAGCGGATCCCCTTGCCCTTGTAGGGCTCGGGCGGCCTGAAGTCGCGGATGATCGCCGCTACCTGTCCGACGAGCTCCTTGTTGTATCCGCTCACGACGACCTTGGTTTGGGTTTCGGTCGCGATCGTGATGCCCGCGGGGGGCTCGTACTCGATCGGGTGCGAATACCCAAGCTGCATCGTGAGCTTCTTGCCGCTCATCTGGGCGCGGTAGCCCGTACCCTGGATCTCAAGCGCCTTGGAGAAGCCCTTCGTGACGCCCTCGACCATATTCGCGAGCACCGCCCGCGTCGTGCCGTGCAGCGCGAGCGCCTGCTTGCCGCCGCCTACCTGGGCGACCAGGATCTCGCTCGGCTCGATCTTCACGTCGACGCCGTGGGCGAGTCGGAATTCCATCTCCCCCTTCGGTCCCTTGACGTGGATCGCGAGTTGGTCCCGCTTCACCTGCACCCCGGCGGGAATCTGGATCGGCATTTTTCCTACTCGCGACGGCATCGTTCGCTCCTACCAGACGCGGAAGAGGTACTCGCCACCGAGCCCCTCATCGCGCGCTTCGATATCGGTCATGACCCCGCTCGGCGTGGACACGACGGCCGTCCCCATCCCGCCTTGTACTTTTGGAATCTCGTGGCGGCGCAGATACACGCGGCGGCCGGGCTTGCTCACGCGCTCGATCCCCTGGATGACGCTCTTTTCCTTCGCGTCGTACTTGAGATAGATACGCAGGAGTCCCTGCTTCTTGTCGTCGATCGACTTGTAGTTATTGATGAACTTCTCCTTGAGCAGCAGCCGCACCAGCTCCGTCTTCAGATTCGAAGCCGGAACGTCCACCTTCTTGTGCTTCGCCTTGCAGGCGTTGCGGATGCACGTCAAGAGATCCGCAACCGGATCGGTAACCGACATAGTCCCCTTTCAGCCGCGGGCGCTCGGCCCGGATTTCGGGCGCGCGGCCCGGATTACCAGCTCGCCTTGACCACACCCGGGATCTGGCCCATCAGGGCGAGCTCCCGGAAGCAAATGCGGCAGAGTCCGAAATCGCGCAGGAACGCGCGCGACCGGCCGCAGCGGTGGCAGCGGTTGTAGCGGCGAACCTTGAACTTGGGCGTCCGCCTCCACTTCTCCATCAGCGATTTCTTGGCCAACTTCGCTCCTTAGCCGTTACGCCTGGCGCTGCCGGAACGGCATGTTCATGAGCCTCAAAAGCTCCTGACCCTGCTCGTCGTTCTCGGCCGACGTGACGAACGTGATGTCCATCCCCCGGATCTTCTCGACCTTGTCGTAGTTGATCTCCGGGAAGATGATCTGCTCGGTGATCCCGAGCGTGTAGTTTCCCTGCCCGTCGAACGACTTCATCGGCACGCCGCGGAAGTCGCGGATTCGGGGCAGCGCGACATTGATCAGCCGGTCGTAAAACTCGTACATCCTCGGGCCGCGCAGGGTCACCATGCAGCCAATGGGCTGCCCCTCGCGCAGCTTGAAGTTGGCGATCGACTTCTTCGCCTTGCGGATCGAAGGCTTCTGACCCGTGATCGTGGTCAGCTCCGCCACCGCCGCGTCCAGCATCTTGATGTTCACAAGCGCATCCCCCACGCCCATGTTCACCACGATCTTCTTGAGCCGCGGGACCTGCATGGGGTTCGTGTACTGGAAGCGCTTCATCAGCTCGGGGAGTACCTTCAGCTCGAAATGCTCCCTCAGCCGGGGGACCCGTGCCGGCGGCTCGGCTTCGCCGATGGCCGGACCGACGGGAGCATCTTTGCCCCCCTTCCTTCTCGAATCCCCTTTGGCCTTGCCCTCGCCCTTCGCCTTCGCCTCGCCCTTCGGCTTCGCGTCCCCTTTCGGTTTCGCCTCTCCTTTGGGTTTGGCGTCGGCTTTGGCTTCGGCCGCGCCTTCCGGCTTGGGCTTCGCCTCCTTCTTCTCTTTTGGCTCTTTCTCGTCCGCCATCAGCGCACTCTCGGGATCGTCTCGCCGCAACGCGCGCAGTAGCGCTCGCGCTTGCCGTCGGCCGTCCGCTTCATGGTCACGCGAACGCCCATCTGGCACTTGGGGCAGAGATGCATCACGTTGGAGATATGGACCGGGGCTTCCCGCTCGAGAATCCCGCCCTGGGCCTTTTGTCCGCGCGGCTTCGTGTGCCGCTTGACGAAATTGACCTTCTCGACGATCAGCCGGTCTTCATCGATCAGGACCTTGAGCACACGCCCGGATTTGCCCCGGTCGTCGCCGGCGATCACCACCACTTGATCGTTTCTTGCGAAATGGGACACGGTTACCTCAAATGACTTCAGGTGCCAGCGAGATGATCTTCATGAACTCACGCTCGCGCAGCTCACGAGCCACGGGGCCGAAGATTCGGGTCCCCTTGGGCTCCTTCTGGTCGTCGATCAGCACCGCCGCATTCTGGTCGAATCGGATATAAGAGCCGTCCTTCCGGCGGACTTCCTTGACGGTCCGAATGAGCACCGCCTTGTGGACGTCCCCCTTCTTGATCTGCGCGCCCGGGAGCGCGTCCTGGATCGAGACGACGATCACGTCGCCCAACCGGCCGTAACGCTTCCGGGTGCCTCCGAGTATTTTCACCACGCGGGCGACCCGCGCTCCGGAGTTGTCCGATATCGTGATGATGCTGCGTGGCTGAACCATCCGCGCTCTCCTCCTCCCGGCCCGCTCAGCGTTCGACGCGCTTGACGAAGTCGAGAAGGCGCCAACACTTGTCCTTGCTCAACGGACGCGTTTCCATGAAACGGATCACGTCCCCCACCTTGCACTCGTTTTTCTCGTCGTGGATCTTGAAGCGGCTCCGGCGACGAACGTACTTGCCGTAGTCCTGATCCTTGACAAGCCGCTCGATCGTAGCCACCACGGTCTTCTGCATGGCCGCGCTGACGACCTTTCCGGTCATCACCTTCCTCCGGCCGCGATTCTTCACGTCCTGTTCCGTCACGCCTTGGGCTCCCCATGGCCGGAGAGCTTGCGAACGCCCGTCCGGTGTTCCGCCAAAATCGTTTGGAGGCGCGCGACGTCCCGCCGCCGCTCCCGAATCAAGAGAGGGTTCTGGAGCTGGCGCATCCCGTTCCGGAAGCGCAGGTTGAAAAGCTCCTCATGCAGCTCGCCGATCCTGTGCTGGATCTCGTCCTCGGTCATGTCGCGGATCTTCTCCGCCTTGAGCTCTCTCATCTCAGCTCCCCGCCAGATCCTGCCGCTCGACGAACTTCGTCTTCATCGGCAGCTTGCTTGCGCCCAGCTTCATCGCCTTCTTTGCCAGCTCCGCGCTGATTCCCTCGAGCTCGAAAAGAACGCGCCCGGGCTTCACCACCGCCACCCAGAACTCGGGCGAGCCCTTGCCCTTCCCCATTCGCGTCTCGGCCGGCTTCACCGTCACCGGCTTGTCCGGGAAGATGCGGATCCACATCTTGCCGCCGCGCTTGATGAAGCGCGTGATCGCGACGCGGGCCGCCTCGATCTGGCGGTTCGTGACCCACGCCGCCTCGAGCGCCTGCAGCCCGAACTCGCCGAACGATACGGTGGCGCCGCGGTAGGCCATGCCCTTCCGCCGGCCCCGCATCTGTTTCCGGTGCTTGACCCGCTTCGGTACGAGCATGCCGCCCTATCCCACCGCCGGCGCCGCGGTGCGCGTCTGGCTGGCCGGGAGGGCCGGCGGCGTCTCCTTCTTCTCCAGCACCTCGCCCTTGAAGATCCATACCTTCACGCCCACCGTGCCGTAGATGGTCCGGGCCGTGGCGCGCGCGAAATCGATATCGGCGCGCAGCGTATGAAGCGGCACGCGCCCCTCGCGGTATCCTTCGGTCCGCGCCATCTCGGCGCCCCCCAGGCGGCCGGAGCACACGATGCGGATGCCCCCCGCGCCCGAGCGCATCGTCGAAGCGATCGCCTTCTTCATCGCGCGCCGGAAGGAGACCCGCTGCTCGAGCTGCCGGGCCACGTGCTCCGAGACCAGGATCGCGTCCAGGTCGGGCTTCTTCACCTCGTCGATATTGAGAAAGATCTCCTTCTTCGTGATGTGCTGAAGCTCGTCGCGAAGCTGGTCCACCTGCTGGCCCCGGCGCCCGATGACGAGCCCGGGACGCGCGGTGGAAATGTTGATCGTGACCTTGGCGATCGCCCGCTGGATGATGATTCTCGAGATCCCCGCCTGCGCGAGACGCCGTTTCAAATACCGCCGGATGAAGATGTCCTCTTCGAGAAGCTTCGGATAATCCTTCCGGGCGAACCATCGCGAATCCCAGGTGGCGATGATCCCGAGCCGCATGCCGATCGGGTTCGTTTTCTGACCCACTACTTGGCCTCCTTAGGCGCGGGCGAACGGCGCCGCGCGCGGCGAGCGGGTTGGGCCAGGTCTTCGACCGGCGCTTCCCCTTCGACGATGATGGTGATGTGGCTCGTCCGCTTGATGATCGGCGTGGCCCGTCCCTGCGCCCGCGGGAGAAACCGCTTGAGCGAGGGCCCCGCGCCGGCCACGGCTTCCTTCACGCGGAGGTGCTCGATGTTGATCTTGCCCTCGATCGCCACCGCGTTGGCCACGGCCGACTTCAGGACCTTGCCGATCACCTTCGCGACGTGTTTGGGCGTGAAGTCGAGGATCTCGGTGACCTGGTCGACGCGCTTGCCGCGAATCAACTGGAGCACCTGATCCGCCTTCCGCGGCGTGACCCGGACGTATTTAGCGATCGCTTTCGCTTCCATGTCGTTACTTCGGCGCCGGCCCCGCGCCGACGGGCGCGCCGGCCGGAGACGTCGTCTTCTCCACGTGGGAGCCGTGCCCGCGGAAGATCCGCGTCGGCGCGAATTCCCCGAGCTTGTGCCCCACCATGTTCTCCGTGATGTAGACCGGGATGAACTTGTTCCCGTTGTGCACCGCGAGCGTGTGCCCCACGAACTCCGGAGAGATCGTGGAGCGCCGCGCCCAGGTCTTGAGCACCCGGCGCTCGTTCACCTTGTTCAGCGACTCGAGCTTCTTGAGAAGCTTCGCGTCGACGTACGGACCCTTCTTGACCGAACGGCTCATAACGCTCTCGTCGCTCCCGGCCCGCTAGGCCTGCTTCCGCCGGCGGATGATGAGCCGGTCGGAGAGCTTCCGCTTGCGGGTCTTCTTGCCCTTCGCCAATAGTCCCCACGGCGAGCACGGATGCCGGCCGCCCGAGGATTTCCCTTCACCGCCGCCCATCGGATGATCCACCGGGTTCATCGCCACGCCGCGCACATTCGGCCGGCGGCCGAGCCAGCGAGACTTCCCCGCCTTGCCGATCACCACGTTCTGGTGGTCTTCATTTCCCACCTGTCCGATCGTGCACGCGCACGCGGCGGAAACCTTGCGCATCTCGCCCGAGGGAAGCCTCAGCACCGCTTCCTCTCCCTCCTTCGCCATCACCTGGCAGAAGGTGCCCGCGCTCCGGGAGATCTGCCCGCCCTTGCCGGGCGTCATCTCCACGTTGTAGACGAACGTGCCGAGCGGGACCGTGCGGAGCGGCATGGCATTCCCCGGCTTGATCTCGGCGTCGGGCCCGGAGATCACGCTGTCCCCGACGCGGAGCTGCTGGGGCGCCACGATGTAGCGCTTCTCGCCGTCGATATAATGTAGAAGAGCGATTCGGGCGCTCCGGTTCGGGTCGTATTCGATATGGGCAACCTTCGCGGCGATCCCCTTCTTGTCCCGCTTGAAGTCGATCAGGCGGTAGTTGCGACGATGGCCGCCCCCGCGCTGCCAGGAGGAGATATGTCCCTTGTTATCGCGGCCGCCGGACCTCTTCAGCGGCTCGACGAGCCTCCGCTCCGGACGGGAGCGCGTGATCTCGTCGAACGTCGGAACCGTCTTGAACCGCGTGGCCGGCGTGAGCGGCCGGTATTTGCGGAGCGGCATCGTTATACCTGCTCGAAGAGCTCGATCGTCTGGCCCTTCTTGAGCGTGACGAGAGCCTTCTTCCAATCGGGTCTGTGTCCGGCGAACCGGCCCATGCGCTTCGGCTTGCCGTGCACGCGGATCGTGCGCACCGAATCCACCTTCACGTTGAAGATCGATTCGATGGCCCGTTTGATTTCGATCTTGTTCGCGGTGCGCGCGACCTCGAAGAGGTACCCGTTCTGCTTCTCGCGGATGCGGGTCCCCTTTTCGGAGATCATCGCCCGGCGCACGATGTTTCGGGATTCGCGGTTCATGCGTTCACTCGCTCCGCCAGGCTCTTGAGACCGCCCTCGGTGAGGACGAGGCAGTCGCAATTCATGAGCGCGTACGTGTGCAGCGTGCGGCTCTCGGCGGTGCTGACCCGCGCGAGATTCCGCGTGGACTTGAGCGCGGCGTTGTCGATCCGATCGAAGACCCAGAGCACCTTCTTGTCCGTGAGGCCGATCTTGTGGATCAGCTCCGCCATCGTCTTGGTCTTCGGTTGATCGAGCGCCGGCGGATCCACGATAATGACCCCGCCGTCCTGCGCGCGGGCGGTCAGCGCGCCGCAGAGCGCCTTCATCTTGGCCTTGGCGTTTAGGTGCGTCGTGTAATCGCGCGGCCGCGGCGGAAACGCGACGCCGCCGCCCGGCCAGAGCGGGGACGTATTGGAGCCCGCGCGCGCGCGGCCGGTGCCCTTCTGCTTCCAGGGCTTCCGCCCGCCGCCGCTCACCTTGGCGCGGTTCTTCGCCGCCGCGGTGCCCTGGCGCTGATTTCCCAAGTAGCTCTTCACCGCCTCCCAGATCAGATGCTCGTTGACCGGGGCCTCGAAAAGCTCCTTCGGAAGATCGACCGAGCCGAGATCCTTCCCGTCGCTCCCGTATCGTTTCGCCTGTGCCATCGTCTTACCCATTCTTCCGGATCAGGACCGTGCTCTTGGGCGGCCCGGGAATCGAGCCGCGGACCCAGATCAAGTGCTGCTCCGGGTCGACGCCCACCACGTGGAGGTTCCTCACGGTCACGCGCGCCCCGCCCATGCGGCCCGGCAGGCGCTTCCCCTTGATCACTCGGCTCGGATACGCGCTCGCTCCGATGGAGCCCGGCTGCTTATGCGTCACGCAGCCGTGGGTCTCCCTGCCGCACGTAAAGTGGTGCCGCCGGATCACGCCCGCGAATCCACGCCCCTTCGAAACGCCGATGACGTCCACCTTGCTGCCGACCTCGAAGAGCGAGACCGTCAGCTCCTGGCCGACCTTGAACTCCGACGTGTCCTGGACGCGCACTTCCTTGAGCGCGCGGATGCCGGCCGCGTTGTGCTTTTTCAAATGCCCTTGGAGCCCCTTCGGGATCAGCGACTCGCGCTTCCGGCCGAAGCCGATCTGGAGCGCGGCGTAGCCGTCGGTTTCCGGCGTCTTCACCTGCACGATCGGGCATGGCCCGGCCGCCAGCACCGTCACCGGCGTGACGCGCCCCTTCTCGTCGAAGAGCTGGGTCATTCCTATCTTTTCCGCGAGCAAGCCGATCATGGTTGGGTCCCGGTTAGAGCTTGATTTCAATGTCGACGCCGGCCGGCAGATCGAGCTTCATCAGAGCGTCGATCGTCTGCGGGGTCGACTTCACGATATCAATGAGCCGCTTGTGGACGCGGACCTCGAACTGCTCCCGCGATTTCTTGTCCACGTGCGGCGAGCGAAGCACGGTGTATACGGACCGCTGCGTCGGAAGCGGGATCGGTCCCGCCGTACGCGCCCCGGTACGCTTCGCGGTACGCACGATCTCGCCCGCCGACTGGTCGAGCACGGCGTGGTCGTACGACCGCAGACGAATGCGGATTCTCTGTCCTGCCGGCGCGGTCGTTGGCATTACTCGAGGATCTCGGTAACGACGCCGGCGCCGACGGTGCGGCCGCCCTCGCGGATCGCGAACCTAAGCTCCTTCTCCATCGCGATCGGCGTGATCAGCTCCACCGACATGTCCACGTTGTCC
>Ga0075423_10005310_pt1 | contig 12017 bp, 10 predicted proteins | sample SoiMethybrSBSTD2_FD_80114 | JGI IMG/M metagenome (GOLD analysis project Ga0075423, IMG submission 80114) | Bulk soil microbial communities from a Populus tree surrounding site in Tennessee, USA - Soil MetaG P. TD hybrid SBSTD2 | ecosystem: Environmental > Terrestrial > Soil > Tree plantation...
CTTGTAGACCTTGTTCTCGTCCTTGGGATCCACGATCAGGTTCGCGAAGTAGAACGGACGCCAGATCATGTTCTGGCTGCGGTCCATGGCCTGCCAGGTCGCGCCGCCGTCGTCGGAGCGGTAAAGCCCGTTCTTAGGGACGGCGGCCTCGATGAACGCATAGACGACGTTGGGCTTTCCGGGAGCGACGGTCACCGCGACGCGCCCCCAGGGCTTGGACGGCAGGCCCTTCGCCGACTGCTCGTCGAGCGGCGCCCACGTCGCGCCGCCGTCGGTGGACTTGAAAAGCCCGCTGCCGCTCGCAGCGTCCGGACCGTCGCCGCCCGAGCGGAACGTCCAGCCTTTGCGCCGGAAGTCCCACATGCCGGCGAAGAGCGTCGAAGGCGTCTTGGAATCCATCGAGATCATCGAGCAGCCGGTGGAGGGATTGGAACCCTTCAGGACCTTCGTCCACGTCTTCCCGCCGTCGGTCGTCTTGTAGACGCCGCGTTCGTCAGAATCCGACCAGAGTTTTCCCGGCGCGCAGGCGTAGACGGTGTCGGTGGCGGTCGGGTCCACGAGGATCTTGACGATGTGCTCGGTCGCGCCCAGACCGACGTTCGTCCAGTTTTCGCCGCCGTCGGTGGACTTGTAGATGCCGTCACCGATCGAGACGCTGTTGCGCGTCCAGGATTCGCCGGTGCCGACCCACACGACCTTGGGATTCTTGGGGTCGATCGTGATCGCGCCGATCGACTGGACCGGCTGCTTGTCGAAGACGGGCTTGTACGTCGTGCCGCCGTTGAACGACTTCCAGACGCCTCCGGAGGCCGCGCCGATGAAGACGGTCAGGCGATCGCCCTCCCGCACTGCGTCGATGGCCGCCACCCGGCCGCTCATCGTGGCCGAGCCGATGTTGCGCGCCCCGAGCCCCGAGATCGTTTCGGAGTCCATCTTGGCGGCGGGTGCCGCCGGAGTCTGGGCCGGCGCGGAGCCGAGCGCCGCGCCGAAGAGCAGGGAAGCCGCGATCGTCGATCTCACTCTCATCGCGTCCTCACTTGGCCGGCGCCGAGGGAGCCGGCGCCGGGTGGAAGAGACTGTCGTCGAGAGTCACGTTGGCCTCGATCTTGTCGTAGACGACCTTCTGCCGGTTGGGGCTGCCTTTCTGTCCGAACTCGAAGGAGTGGGGGAAGTACACGCCGGCGACTTCCTTGTAGTCGCCGAGCGAAGTCTCCGACTCGCGTTCGGCGCCGCGGATCATGCGCTTCTTCTCGACCTTGATCGGGACGAAATCCTCGGAGTCCACGAAGAAGTACTGCACGTCGCCGTTCTTCAACGTCACCTTGAGCTTGTAGGCGTCGGTGCCTTCCACCGGCTCGGTCCCGGCGAGCTCCACTGAGTTGCCCTTCTCCTTGGAGTGAACCAGCGGCCCGTCGAAGTCGGCGTCCTCGAGGATCGCCTTCATCTCCTCCTCGCCGAGGGGCTCGACGTCCTTCTTGCCCTGCCATGGCTCGATCTTCCAACCCTCTTTTCCGTCGTACGCCGTAACGCCCACCATTCCCTGGAGCACGAATTCCTGCCGGATCATGTTGGGCCGTTTGTTTTCCTCCACGACCCTGGCCTCGAAGCCGCCGCCTCCCGTGTACTTCCCGGTCTTCTTGAGGGTCTGGATCGCCTCGAGCTTCGGCATGCCGCCGATCTTGGCCACGTACTTGGCGACGATCTCGTCGGCGGTCTGGGCAGGCAGGGCAGCCGCCAAGGCGAATCCGGCCACGGCTCCGATGAGTTTCCGCATGAATCCTCCGTTGGACGACTAAAGGGCCCGTTGGGGGCCCGACGAAGCCTATTACGGCGGAAACGGCCGGGGGTTCGAGCCTACGGTGCGATGACCAGGTGAGTTCCGCCCAGGACTTCGAGAACGGCGCCGGTGATCCCGGCAGCGTCGTCGGAGGCGAGGAAGAGCACGGCGCGGGCGACGTCCCTCGGCCAGAGCTTCTCGGCGAGAGGCTCGGTGTGGAGGGCGTCGCCCTCGTCCTTCTTGTTCTCGACGGTGCCGGGGGAGACCGCGTTGACCGCTACGTTGCAGGTGCGGAACTCGCGGGCGAGGCTCTGCGTGAGCCCGATGATGCCGAACTTGGCGGCGCTCTGGGCCGCGACGTTGGCGTCGCCGCGCATGCCGTGGATCGATGCGACGTTGACGATCCGGCCGCGGCGCCTCTCGACCATTCCGGGCAGGACCGCCCGGCAGAACGAGGCTGCCGCCGTCAGATTGGTGGCGAGAACGCGGTCCCAGTCCTCGGCGGTGAGCTTCAAGAACGGCCGCCAGATGAATATCCCGGCGTTGTTGACCAGGACGTCCACGGGACCCAGCGCTTTCTCGGCCGCGGCGACGCACTCCTCGGCGGCGCCGGGAGAGGTGATGTCGGCGGGAATTGCCAGGCTCTTTCCGCCGAGCTCCTCGGCTCGCTTCGCGGTTTCCTCGAGCGCGGCAGCGGTGCGGGCGACAACGGCGACGTGCGCGCCCTCCTCGGCAAAGCGCAGCGCGATCGAGCGGCCGATTCCGCGGCTGGCTCCGGTGACCAGGACGGTCCGATCCTCGAATCTCATTTCGGTTTGACCTTCCCGAGCTCGGCGAAGAGCTCCTCGGAGAAGAGACCGTCGGCGTCGCGTCCTGCGAAAGTCGGTCCCGTCAGAAGCTCCACGTCGCCTTCCTCCTGAGCCGGCCGGTCCACACGGACATGCTCGACGGAAAGCGGGAAGACGCAGCGGCCCGGATCCGCCGCCGAGACTCTCCCGCGTCCGGCCCGCGCCTGGACCGACGCCGCGATCGCCCTGTGGAGATAGACCAGCGTGGCCGTGGTCCGTCGCACGAGATTGAATGCCGTCCGGCTCTCCGCGCGAACCGCCACGGCCAGCTCCGAGAGGGAGTTCGCGCGCACCTCGCCCAGAGTCAACAGGGCGACTCTCGGAAAGCCCTCCGGGTCCGTCGTCAGAAGCGGGAGGACCAGCCGCCGCCGTCGCCGGAACCCCTCGCCGCCTAAAGCGGCGTGGAGATCGCGAGGCATCTTCCGCAACTCGGGCATGGCTCCAGTCTAAGACACGAGGCATATGATCGCCGTGTGCAGACGGCAGCCGTAGCGCTCCTCGCGGCATTCCTGGCGGCTCCGCCGGCCGGCCGCGACGCGAAGGCCGACGCGGTCGGCAAGGAGCTGATCGCCGCGATGGGCGGGATGCCTGCCTGGGAGAAGTCGCGGCAGTTCCAGTTCGACTTCGTCGTGGCGAAGGAAGGCAAGGACGTCGCTCGGGTCTCTCACGTCTGGGACCGGTACACCGGCGACTACCGGCTGAAGGGCGTTGACAAGGCGGGCGCGCCGTACGTCGTGTTCTTCAACGTCAACACGAAGGTCGGCAAGGCCTTCGTCAACGGCGCCGCCGTCCCGCCGGAGGAAAACGCGAAGCGTCTCGAGAGTGCGTACGGGAGATTCATCAACGACACGTACTGGCTGCTCGCTCCCTGGAAGATCTTCGATCCGGGAGTCAACCTGACTTACGACGGCGAGAAGCCGTGCCCGGGCGGCGGAACCTGCGACGTGCTGAAGCTGTCGTTCGACAATGTCGGCCTGACTCCCAAGGACGTCTACTGGCTCTGGATCACGCGCGACGGCCGCCACATGGTGCAGTGGCAATACGTTCTGGGCGGCGCGGCCGAGGCTCCGACGACTGTCGCCTGGAAAGACTGGAAGAGCATGAACGGCATGCTGCTTTCGATGGACAAGCCGATGCAGTCCGAGCCGTTCGAGATCCGTTTCGAGAACGTCGCGGTCTCTCCCTCGCGAGACGACGCGCTCTTCAAGCCCCCGGCGCCCTGATCCGCCGCGCGCTGCTTCTCCCGTTGCTCGTGTGCGCCTGCTCCATGGCGCCCCGGCCCGGGATGCACATCGACCGGTTTCCGACCAAGGCGCTGCCGAGCGCGCCTGAGTGCCTCGTCGTCGTGCCCCCGTCCTACGAACGGTCGCCTCACCGCCGTTACCCGGTCCTCTACTTTCTCCACGACGGATACGGCGACGACCGCTCGCTCCTGCGTCGCGGCGTGGCCGAGGAGGCGCTGTCGCGCATGCGGAAGGGGACGCTGCCGGAGTTCCTCATCGTCGCTCCGGACGGCAGCGGCAGCTGGTTCTCGGACTCCTACGACGGCAAGCGGCGTTTCGAGGAACTCTTGACCGAGGACCTGCCCCGCTCGATCGAGGAGCGCTATCGCGTGGTCCCCGGCCGCGCCGGCCGCGGGATCACGGGCGTCTCGATGGGTGGCTACGGCGCAGTCAAGACCGCGCTGAAGCATCCCGATTTCTACGGATCGGTCTCGGCGCTTTCCGGCGCCTTGATTCCCTTCGGATGGTCGGACATCCAGCGCTACAACGCGGTCGCGCGATTCACGCTGATGCGCGTCTTCGGTCGCTCGAAGCAGGCCAATTCGCTCGCGGAGAACGACGCGTGGAACATTCTCTGGAGTCTCTGTTTCGAAACGCCTCCCTTTCCGGTGCAGCTGCGGGCGGGTACCGAGGATTTCTACGGCCTCGAAGGCGTGGCCGTGCAGTACGGGATGCTGTTGAACGAGCGCGGCGTTCCGACGACCGTGATCCTGGAGCGCGGCGGACACGACTGGGATTACTGGAGCCGGGCGCTGCCGGAGCTGATGGCCTGGCACGCGGCGCGCTTTGAATATGATGCGGAGTGATGACTGACGGCACGCTTTCACGCACCAACGGCCACCGCCTCGTCCTCTTCGACATCGACGGAACGCTCGTTTCGGCGGGCAAGGTCGCCCGTGACTCGATCCTTCGTGCGCTCGCGTCCGCCTACGGGTGGAATGCCGCCGAGGAGCACTGGAACCGGGAAAAGTACGACTTCTCCGGAAAGACCGACCCCCAGATCGTCCGCGAGCTCGTGCTGGCGGACGTCGGGCAGGAGCAGTTCGAGTCGGGTCTGCCCAACGCGCTCCGGCTCTACCTCGAGGAGCTCGAGCGCCAGCTCACGCCCGAGTCCGTGGTCCCGAAGCCCGGGATCTCGGAGTTGCTCGCGCGTCTGGCGGAGCGGCCTGGCGTCACCCTGGGTCTTCTGACCGGAAACCTCGAGCGGGGGGCTCGCCTGAAGCTCGATCCTCCCGGCTACAACCCGTTCTTTCCTTTCGGGGCCTTCGGCAGCGACTCGCACGACCGATACCAGCTGCCGGCGGTCGCCGTCGAACGCGCGCGGGCGCACACAGGCCGGCGCTTCGAGGGCAAGTCGGTGGTCGTCGTCGGGGATTCGGTGCACGACGTGGCGTGCGGACGGTCTCTCGGCGTCCGCGCGGTCGCTGTGGCTACCGGGCTGACCTCGGTCGAGAGGCTGTCGGCGGAGAAGCCCGATGCGGTCTTTGAGGACTTCTCGGACACGCGCCGTGCCCTCGAGGCAATTCTGGGATGAGGGCGGGCTTCGCGATTCTCGCCGCCTCGCTCGCCGGAGCCCCGGCTCCGACTCCGGTGGCGATGCAGAGCGCGACGTCGCGGGCGCCGTACGACAGCCCGCCGGTTGCGCAGGGCAAGGTCGCGATCACGCTGGACATGCGCGCCGCGCGGGAGATCCTGCACCTGCTCGGGCAGACGGCCTACAACCCCGCGGAGACCAAACAGCTCGAATCCCTGATTCCGGTGCAGCTCGCGATCAAAGAGTCGGCGCGGCCGCCCGAGTCCTTCGAGCGCGACTTCGCGGCGGCGTTCGATCCGAAGGTGCGCGTTTCCGTCTTCGACTTCCGGAAGATCCGCGACGAGAAAAGCCGCTGGGACGAGCTGCTCGGGATGGTGTCGGCCCGCGAGGCCGAGCTGACGAAGCTCGCGTCCGATCGGGCCGCGTCGCTTCTCCCGCGCGACGTTCCCGTGGACGCCACCCTTCCGATGTACCTGACCTTCGGCCTTCCCGGCCGTGCCGACCACATTGCGATGCCGATCGAAGGCGCCGAATGGGCGGTCGTCATCGACCTGGCGCGCGCGTTGTCGGACGTCGAGTCTTCGACCCCCGCCGACCAGATCAAGCACCTCTCCCGAATGATGGCGAGCGAGGCCTATCAACGGGCCTGGGCCGAGTATCGGATGAAGAGCCCGGCCTGGCAGAAGCACGACCCGTCGCTCGGCCAGCTCGAGCCGTTGATGCGCGCGGTGGCCGAGGCCGGACCGGTCACGCTCTATACGGTGGACGAGAATTTCTTTCCGCTTTCCACGTGGCTGAAGGAGCCGATGAAGTCTTCGATCGACGCGTTGAACCGGGCGGCTGACCGCCTCATGTCGTCGGAGGGAGACCTGGACGCCCGCATGACCCTGGCGGCGGAGATTCGCAAGCCCGAGTTCGCCGCGCAGGTGGCCGGTCCGGCGGGTGCGTTCCTCGCGGACGGCATCATTCAAGTGTCCGGGCTCGACGCCTATCGGTCGGCGCTGGCGGGGGGCCCGAAGGCTTTCTTCGAAGCCTACGACCGCGCGTCGCAGAAGAAAGGCTCGGGGCTGATTTCCCTGTCCAAGGTGTTGCGCGAGCGGCTCGCGGCAGCGGCGCCGCATTCCTGAGGGAGAGGCATGGATTCGTACCTCGAGCTCGAGAAAACGCTCCTGCTGCTGTGCGCGGACCTGGCGATCATCATCGCGGCCGCCCGCGTGTTCGGCTGGCTCTTCGGCAAGGTCGGGCAGCCTCCGGTCGTCGGTGAGATCCTCGCGGGTGTGATTCTGGGGCCGTCGCTCCTGGGTCGGCTGTACCCCGAAGCGATCAAGACGCTCCTGACTCCGAAGACGTCGAGCTTCCTCTCGGCGATGGCGCAGGTCGGCCTCATTCTTCTGATGCTCCTGATCGGGCTCGAATTCCCGTTCGACCGGCTGCGCCACGCCGCACGAGCCTCGACGGCCGTGGCGATCGCAGGGATCGTCGTCCCGTTCGCGTCGAGCTACGCGCTCGCGGGCTGGCTCTACGGTCTGACGCCGATCTCCGCGCCGGAATTCGCGTTCCGGCTCTTCTTCGCGACGGCCGTGTCCATCACGGCGATCCCGATCATGGGCCGCATCCTCATGCACACGCGGCTGACGCGGACGCGGCTCGGCTTGACCTCGATCACCGCCGCGGCCATCGACGACGTGCTCGGCTGGATCCTGCTGGGCGCCGTCGTCTCGATGGTCACGCATGGAAGGGCGGACTTTGCGGCTCTGGCTGTGTCTTTCGTCGGCGTGGCCGTGCTCGGAATCGGATTCTGGGCGCTGGGACGTTTCGGGCTCTCGCGCCTGCGTCTTTCCCGAGGGGAAACGGGCGGCCTTTCGCCGGGAGCGCTGGCCGCTGTGCTCGTGGTGGTTTTCACGGCGGCGGCCGCCACCAACGCGCTGGGAGTCTTTTCGATCTTCGGCGGTTTCCTCTGCGGAATCGCCGGATCCTTCCACCGCGGACTGGCCGAGGCGATCCGGATCTCGATCGGGGATCTCGTCTCCGTTCTCTTTCTTCCGATCTTCTTCGTGTTCTCGGGTTTGCGCACGGACATCGGGTCTCTGGGGACAAACCCGCAGCTATGGCTCGCTCTCCTGTGGGTGATCCTCGTCTCCTGCGCGTCGAAGTTCGGAGCCACCGCTCTGGCGGCGCGGGCGGCGGGACTGCCCGCGAAGGAATCCTTGATGATCGGCCTTTTGATGAACACCCGCGCTTTGATGGCCCTCGTCGTCATCAACATCGGGGCCGACATGGGCGTGATCTCGTCGGCGGCGTTCTTCTGGCTGGTGACGATGGCGCTCTTCACTACGGTGATCACCACGCCCATCCTCGCCCGCGCGTATCCGACGACGGAGGCGGCGGGAGGCTGGAAGGACGAGGCAGCGGCGGATTTCGAGAGAGCGGGATAAGGGAGGGGAATTGAAGGCCACGATGCGGTCGTTTGCTGAAGGTCTGCGCGTCTTTGTCACGGCGGCGATCATAGGGATCACAGCCCTCGCCGCCTCCGCGCAGACTCCGCCCATCACGCTGGCGGTCGACGCGTCCGAGGCGCCGCGGCGGATCTTTCACGTCCGCGAGACGATTCCCGTCGCGCCCGGCCCCCTCACGCTCGTCTATCCGAAGTGGATCCCGGGCGAACACAGCGCGGCGGGGCCCATCACCGATCTGGTGGGGTTGAAGCTGACCGCCGCCGGCAAACCCGTGCCCTGGACTCGCCAGGCGACCGAGATGTGGGCGTTCGACGTCCGCGTCCCCGACGGAGCGTCGGCCCTGGAAGCCATCTTCGATTACGTGGCGCCGCTCGGAGCCTGGACCACGGCCACCGCGCAGCTCGCGGTCGTGAACTGGTGGAGCGTGCTCCTCTACCCGCAGGGCCCCAGTGACAACGAGACGCGATTTTCTCCGTCGCTGAAATTGCCGGCCGGATGGAAATACGCGACGTCGCTCAAGGCCGCATCGCCGGCGGGGGAGTCCGCGAACGCGATCGCCTTCGCGCCGGTCTCGCTCGTGACGCTGATCGACTCTCCTGTGCTCGCCGGAGCGCACTTCCGCACCGTGGACCTGACGCCCGGGCAGACGCCCGGCCACTGGCTGCACATCGCGGGTGACACCGACGCCTCCGTGGCGATCTCTTCCGAGGACGAGGCGAATTACCGGCGGCTGGTGGCCGAGGCCCAGGCGCTCTTCGGCGCTCGCCACTACCGGCAGTACCACTTCCTGCTCGCTCTCTCCGACCATCTGCCCTCCAACGGTCTCGAGCACCACGAGTCCAGTGACAATCGCGCCTCCGAGCACGCGCTCACCGAGGATTCCGCGAAGAAGGTCCTCGGCACGCTTCTCTCGCACGAGTACGTGCACTCCTGGAACGGCAAGTACCGCCGGCCCGCGGGTCTGGTCTCAGGCGTATCGGCGGACTACCAGGTTCCGGTCAAGAGCGATCTGCTCTGGGTCTACGAGGGTCTGACGGAGTATTACGGCGACGTGCTCGGCGCCCGCAGCGGGCTGCGCTCGCCCGACCTGTATCGCGAGAACCTCGCGCTTCTGGCGGCGGGGATGGACCGGCAGGCCGGACGTTCGTGGCGTCCGCTCGCGGATACGGCGACGGCCGCGCAGCTCCTCTACGACGGTCGCCCGGAGTGGGCGGGCTGGCGGCGCGGCGTGGACTTCTATCCGGAGAGCGAGCTGATCTGGCTCGATGCCGACGTCCTGATCCGCAGCAAGACCGGAGGCAAGAAATCGCTCGACGACTTCGCGCGGGCGTTCTACGGTCCGCCGGAGAACGGTCCGGAGGTCAAGACCTACGGTTTCGACGACGTCGTCGCGGCGCTCGCCGCGGTGGCGCCCAACGACTGGTCAGCGTTCTTTCAAGAGCGGGTCTACCAAGTCGCTCCGCGCGCACCGCTCGCCGGCATCGAGAACGGGGGCTGGAAGCTGACCTACACGGACGCGCGCCCCGAGCTCACCCGCGCGACGGAGGAGGAGTCCAAGCTGTACGACTTCTGGTACTCGCTCGGCATCGAGGTCCAGGGCGACGGCGACTCTCCCGAAGACGGGACGATCCGGGACGTCGTGCCGGGGGCCTCGGCGGCCCGGGCAGGTGTCGCGCCGGGAATGCGGCTGATCGCGGTCAACGGGCGCCGGTACAAGGAGCAGGGTCTGCGGGACGCGTTGCGTTTCGCCAAGGACGGCAAAGCGCCGATCGCGCTGCTGGTCGAGAACCTGGACACGTTTCAGACGTTCGAGGTGGACGAGCACGGCGGCGAGAAGCATCCCCGGCTGGAGAAAGACTCGTCGAAGCCGGATCTGGTGTCGGCGATCGGCGCGCCGCGGACGAAAGCGGGCTCTCCTCCGGCGCCCTGAAATATGATGGCGCTTCGGAAGCGCCATGGCCTCATCCCCCGCGGCTCCGCTGCCGGCCGACGAGCCTGAACGGCTCGACGCGCTCCGCCAGTACGAGGTCCTCGACACCCCGCCCGAGCACGCCTTCGACGACCTGGCGCTGCTCGCGTCGGAGATCTGCGAAACGCCGATCTCGCTGGTCTCGCTGGTAGACCACGACCGACAGTGGTTCAAGGCGCGCGTCAACTTCGACCAGACCGAGACGCCGCGCGAGGTCGCCTTCTGCGCACACACGGTGACCGGGAAGGATCTCTTCGTCGTCCCGGACGCGTCGGCCGACCGGCGCTTCGCCGACAACCCGCTGGTCACCGGACGCGACGGCATCCGCTTCTACGCCGGCGCGCCGCTGGTGACTCCGGAAGGCCACTCGATCGGAACACTTTGCGTTATGGACCGCGAGCCCCGCCGCCTGACACTGCGCCAGTCGGCCGCGCTGCGGGCGCTGTCCCGCCAGGTCGTCGACCAGCTGGAGCTGCGGCGCCGTCTGCGGTCCGAGCGCGCCGAAGCCGGGGAGCTTCTCTTCGAGAAGGAGGAGACGCAGCGCGTCCTGGTTTCCCAGATGCCCGCGGTCCTCTGGACGACCGACCGGGAGCTGCGTTTCGTCGAGTCGATGGGCGCCGGGCTGCCGGCGCTGGGCCAGGTTCCGGGTGACGTCATCGGCCAGTCTCTCTTCGCCTACTTCAAGACGACCGATCCCGAGTTTCCGCCGATCGCGGCGCACCGGAAGGCGCTCTCCGGCGAATCCGTCACCTACGAGGCGACCTGGAAGGGCCGCTCGTTCCAGTCGCACGTCGAACCCTTCCGCGACGCGGAGGGAACGATCCGCGGCGTCATCGGCGTGGCCTTCGACATCACCGAGCGCAAGAACGCGGAAGAGGAGGGCCGCCGCTCCCTGGCGCTCCTCTCCGCGACGCTGGACGCCACGGCCGACGGCATTCTCGTCGTGGACGCGGCCGGGAAGATCGTCCACTACAACCGCCGCTTCGTCGCGTTGTGGGGAATCCCCGAGGAAGTCGCGGCGACGCGCGACGAAACTCAGACCCTGGCCTACGTCCTCGAAAAGCTCAAGGACCCCGCCGCATTCGTCAAGAAAGTGATGACGGTGTACGCGCAGCCGGCGGCCGTCAGCCACGATGTCCTGGAGCTGACGGACGGCCGGCGGATCGAACGCGACTCGCTGCCCCAGGTCGTCGACGGGAAGACCGTGGGGCGCGTGTGGAGCTTCCGCGACGTCACCGAGCGAAAGCGCTCCGAGGAAGACGCGGAGTCGAGCCTGTCGCTGCTGCGCGCCACGCTCGAGGCCACCGCCGACGGCATCCTGGTCGTCGACAACGAGGGCCGGATCGTCAGCTTCAACCGAAAGTTCGCCGACATGTGGCGAATCCCCGAGGACATCCTCTCCTCCCGCGACGACAATCAGGCGCTCGCCTTCGTGCTCGACCAGCTCCGCGACCCCGAGCGTTTCGTCCGGAAGGTCAAGGATCTCTACGACGAGCCCGACGCCCGCAGCTACGACTGGCTCGACTTCAAGGACGGGCGCATGTTCGAGCGCTACTCGGCGCCCCAGAAGGTGGCGGGCAAGACCGTCGGCCGCGTCTGGAGCTTTCACGACGTCACGCGCATGCGCCTGATGGAAGACACCATCCGCAGGCACGCCCGGGCCTTCGATCACATCAGCGACGGTGTGATCACGATGGATCTGGAGGCCCGGATCGTGGACTGGAACCCGGGCGCCGAGAGGTTGTTCGGCTACTCCAAGGAGGAAATGCTCGGCCGTACGCCCGACCTGCTCCGTCCCGACGACGTGAAGACCACCGCCAAGGAGGTCCTCGGCACGATGCGGCGCGAGGGCCGGTGGACCGGCGAGATGCGTTTCAAGAACCGGGAAGGCAAGGCCGGGGTCGTCGACGTGGTCGTCGTTCCTCTCTTCGACGACTTCGGCCGCACGCTCGCGGCGCTCGCCGTCTGTCGCGACGTCACCGACCGCAAACATCTCGAGGAATACCGGCGGCGGGAAACGAATCCTTAGCCGTCGCCTTCACTTGCGAGTAGACCTGCGGCCTTCGGCCGCACCGGCCGTCCGCTCGCCGAAAAGAGGCTCGACGGACGGCCTGGTCTCCTCGCTGCGCTCCGGCTCCCGCGGCGCGAAC
>Ga0075423_10005311_pt1 | contig 12017 bp, 8 predicted proteins | sample SoiMethybrSBSTD2_FD_80114 | JGI IMG/M metagenome (GOLD analysis project Ga0075423, IMG submission 80114) | Bulk soil microbial communities from a Populus tree surrounding site in Tennessee, USA - Soil MetaG P. TD hybrid SBSTD2 | ecosystem: Environmental > Terrestrial > Soil > Tree plantation...
CGTAGCGCTCGGTCTCGTGGAGCCCGACCACCAGACCGCCGCGCGCGCTGTCCGCCTCGGTCCCCGCCCCTCGGCGGGGACGCGCCACCGTGAACTCCATCTTGTTGCGGTAGCCGAAGATCTCCTCCGCCCCGATGATGGGGCGGAGCGGCACGTCGCGGAGGCCGCCGAGCCGCTCCAGCGCGTCCGCCACCTGCTTGGTCTTGTAGGCGAGCTGGGCCGGGTAGGCCACGTGCTGGAGGCGACAGCCGCCGCAGCGCCCGAAGTAGGGGCACGGGGCCTCGACCCGCTGGGGGGAGGGCTCGATCACCGCCTCGATCGCGCCGCGCCCGAAGCGCGAGCGGGCCTGCACGAGCCGGACCTGGAGGCGATCGCCCGGCAGCCCGCCGGGCACGAACACCACGTAACCGTCGGCGCGCCCGACGCCCTCGCCGCCGTAGGCCAGGTCGTCGATCGTCAGGGACAGAATCTCCCCGCGCTTGGGTCTGGCCATGGTAGCGACACTATAAATGCCCGTCCCATTGGAGTCAATTTGACCTCCGCGCTTCACGCGTCGTCGCAGAAATCAACGAGTCGAAGGTAGCCACCAGATGCTCGGTCGCGTATCATGGGTACGCGATGCGGAGCGCTTCTCGCTCTCACTCTCCCGTTCGCGTAAGCGACGTCCTGATCGCGGCCCTTCCCGCTCTCGAAGAGCGGCTGCTCGCCGAGCGCATCCGGCTGGGCTGGCGCGCCGCGGTGGGCGCCGAGCTCGCGCGGCGCTCCCGACCGGGCGAGCTGAAGGCGGGCACGCTCACGGTCGCGGTCGACAATTCACCCTGGCTCCAGGAGCTCTCCATGCGATCCGCGGAAGTCCTCGACGCGGTCCGGGCCCGCTTCGGCACCTCTGTCACCGCGCTACGCCTGAGCCTCGCCGGCCCGGCGCCCGCGGCGGAGCGGTCGGCGCCCCGGCGTGCGACCCGATTCACCGGTTCCCTTCGCCTCGACCCCGACGAGACCGCGCTCGTGGAGAGCGCGCTGGCCCCCGTCTCCGACCGCGAGCTGGCCTCGACGGTGCGGCGCCTCGTCTCCAAGGACCTCGTCGCGCGACGGGCGCGCTCGCTCGCGATCCTCGTCCTGACCGGCGGCGCGCTGGCCGCCACCCTCGCGGGCTGCGCCACCGCCGGCGGCGGCGAGACCGAGTCGACCCCGCCCGCGATCATCGCGGTCACCCCCGCCGCGCGCCGGCCCATCGGGGCCCAGGGCGAAGCCTACGACCACTACGTGATCGCCCAGATGGAGGCGCGGGCCGGCCGCCTGCCCCAGGCCATCGCGCAGCTGAAGGAAGCGATCAAGACCGATCCAGACAGCGGGATCCTCTGGATCCAGCTCTCCCAGTGGCTGGTGCGCCTCAACGACCTCCCGGGTGCGTTCACCGCGGCCCAGAAGGCGATCGCGCTCGAGCCGGGCAACGCGAGCGCCTACATGACGCTGGCCGACCTCTACAAGCGACAGAAGAAGCTGCCGGAGGCGGAGGCCGCGCTGGAGAAGGCGGTCGCGCTGGACCCCAAGACGCCGGACGGCTACCTCGCGCTGGCCCAGCTCCACTTCGAGCAGAAGAACTACGACAAGGCGCGGGCGGTGCTGGGGCGGCTGGTGGCCGCGCGGCCGAACCTCTCGCAGGGCTACTACCTGCTCGGGCGCATCGGCATCGAGAACGAGCAGTGGGACGAGGCGATCAAGAACCTCCGGCGCGCGGTGGACCTCGATCCCGATCACGACGGGGCGTGGTCCGCCCTGGGCTTCGTCTACGAGGCGCAGAACAAGCTGGAGGAGGCGGTCGCGGTCTACAAGGAGGCGCTCAAGGCCAACCCGGAGAACGCGGCCTTCGTGGAGCGCCTGGGCGACCTGCTGGTCAAGCTCGGCCGCTACGGCGAGGCCCAGAGCGAGATGGAGACGCTGGTGGAGTCCCTCCCGCGCGACCCGCGGGTGTGGCTCAAGCTCGGCGCCGTCCACTACGAGCAGAAGCAGTACGACCGGGCGGTGGCGGCCTTCCGCCAGGCGGTGGCGCTGGAGCCCGGCAACATGCGCACGCGCTACTACCTGGCCACCGCGCTGATGGACGCGGGCAAGGACGACGAGGCGCGCGCCGAGCTGGAGAAGATCCTCCAGGCCGATCCCCGCTCGGTCGACGCGCGGGTGCAGCTCGGCTTCCTCTACGGCCGGGCCAAGAAGTACGACCAGGCGGTGGCGGCCCTGCAGGAAGCGGTGAACATCGAGCCCAAGCGGCCCGAGCTGTTCCTCTACCTCGGCACCGCGCTCCAGCGCGCCAACCAGTACGACCGCGCCGTCAACGTGCTCCGCGAGGGGCTGTCGGTGGACGACAAGAACAAGGACCTCCACTTCCAGCTCGGGGTGGTCCAGGAGAAGCAGCAGCGCTTCGACGACGCGATCCGATCGTTCCGGCGCGTGCTCGCCCTCGATTCCAAGCACGCCGAGTCCTACAATTACATCGGCTACATGTACGCCGAGCGGGGCACGAACCTCAGCGAGGCGATCCAGCTCATCCAGCAGGCCCTGGCGCTCGAGCCCGAGAACGGCTACTTCATCGACAGCCTGGGCTGGGCCTACTACCAGCAGGGCCGCTATCCCGAGGCCCTGCGCGAGCTCAAGCGCGCGGTGAGCCTCGCCAAGGAAGATCCCGTCCTCTACGAGCACCTGGGCGACGCCTACCTCAAGAACAACCTGACCAACGAGGCGATCGAGGCGTGGGAGAAGTCGCTCAAGACGGATCCCGACGGCCCCACCGCCGGCCAGGTCCGCACCAAGATCAAGGAGACGCGGGAGAACCAGACCCGGGCCAAGGGTGCGCCCAAGGCCCAGCAGAAGTAGCCGCCTCGCGGCGCTGATCCTGGCCGGCGTCGTGGGGGGCTGCGCCACCGCGGCTCCGCCCCCGGCGCCCATGCCGGTCTCCGAGGAGGCGCGCGCCGCGCTGGCGCGCATCGAGCAGCACCGGCGGTCGCTGCAGGACCTTCGCTCGCTGACCGACATCACGATCCGCCGCAGCAACCGGAGTCAGCGGCTCTCCGGCGTGCTGCTGCTCCTGGGCGACCCCGCGTCCCTCCGCTTCGAGGCGCTGTCCCCGTTCGGCACCCCGGTGCTGATCGTGGCCGGCGACCCGAAGAGCGTCACGCTCTGGGAAGTGCTCGACAACCGGGCCTACATCGCCCCCGCCTCGCCCGAGGCCAACCGCCGATGGCTGGGTCTGGCCCTGGGGGGCGAGGACCTGGTGGCGCTGCTCGCGGGCCGGGTGCGACCGATGCCGGACCCGGCCGCCGTCGAGCTGCTGGCCGCCGACTCGATCGGCCCCTCGCTCCGCCTCGCGGGCGCCACCGGCGAGCAGCGCATCTGGTTCGATCCCGACAGCGGCCAGGTCCGCCAGGTGGAGTGGACCGGCAAGAACCCGGCGCGGGTGACGTTCGCGCCGACCGCACCCGACGGACCGCCGGCCGGGCTCCAGCTGGAGACGCCGGACGGCGCGCTGCAGGTGCGCGTGGCCTACCGCAACCCCCAGATGAACTCCGGCCTCGATCCCTCCCTGCTGACGCTGACTGTACCGGAACACGTTAGAATTCAAGACTTCCGTTGACACTCCGCGGCGGCACATGGTAGCGTGTGCTGCCTTGTCGAAGCGGTTACGGGGTAGCCAGGGGCTTGTCCTCCGCACCTCGGCCAAAGTGAACTTGGCCCTCGAGGTGCTGGGGAAGCGAGGCGACGGCTACCATGAGATCGCGACGGTGCTGCAAGCGGTGGACCTCTTCGATCGCCTGACCGTGGACCCGGACGAGACCCTGTCGCTGCACACCGATGACCCGGAGCTGCCCACCGATGACGGCAACCTCGTGATGCGGGCCGCGCGCCTGCTCCAGAAGGCCGCCGGCGTCGATCGGGGAGCACGGCTGCGGCTGCACAAGCGCATCCCGGTGGCGGCGGGTCTGGGCGGCGGCTCGAGCGACGCGGCGGCCGCGCTCACCGGGCTCAACCGGCTCTGGGGGCTCAGGTGGCCCCGGCACCGGCTGCAGGAGCTGGCGGTCGAGCTCGGCATGGACGTGCCCTTCTTCCTGGGCACCGGCCGGGCGGTGGCCCGGGGACGGGGCGAGCAGCTCGCGACCCTGCCCGGTGGCGGAGGCTACGCCCTGGTGCTGGTGAACCCGCGCACGCCGCTCTCGACCAAGGAGGTGTATGGCCGGGTGCCGGTGGGCTGGCACGCGGAGCCGACCGGCACCGAGCGCGTGATCGAGGCCCTGCGACGCCGCAACGTGGGCGTGCTGGCCGCCGCGCTGACCAACAACCTGGAGCGGGTGGTCGAACCGGTGCTCCCGGTCATCGGCCGCATGAAGGCGGCCCTCTTGGCAGCGGGAGCGCTCGGGGCGATCATGTCGGGCAGCGGCCCGACGGTGTTCGGGCTCGCGCGGTCCCTCGACCACGCGCGTCAGATCCGCTCGCGGATCAGCCGGGCCGGCTGGGCGTGCTGGGCGGTCAGGACCAATTCGGGACCGGCGATCCGGGTGAGCCGATGACGGCACTGGGGCGTCGTTCAGTGGTAGGACTCGGGGCTTTGGACCCCGCAATGGAGGTTCGATTCCTCCCGCCCCAGCCACTTCGAGCTTGGCGAGGCGCAGCCGAAGGCGAGCCGAGCGCATTCGAAAGGGAAGCAAGGGTGGCAGCAGCAAACCGGATAGCCGTGAAGGCGTCACGGGAGACACCATGGCCTACGAGCTGAAGCTGTTCTCGGGCAACGCGAACCGGCCCCTGGCCGAGGAGATCGCCAAGACCCTCCAGCTCCCCCTGGGTGACGCGGACGTCTCGCGGTTCTCGGACGGCGAGATCTACGTGCAGATCAACGAGAACGTCCGCGGCGAGGACGTGTTCGTGGTCCAGCCCACCTGCCCGCCGGTGAACGATCACCTCATGGAGCTGCTGGTGATGATCGACGCCTTCAAGCGGGCCTCGGCGCGCCGTATCACCGCGGTGCTACCCTACTACGGCTACGGCCGGCAGGACCGCAAGGTGCAGCCGCGGGTTCCGATCACGGCCAAGCTGGTGGCCGACCTGCTCACCGCGGCGGGCGCGCACCGGCTGCTCGCGGTGGACCTGCACGCGGGCCAGATCCAGGGCTTCTTCAACATCCCGGTGGACCACCTGTTCGCGCTGCCGCCGATCATCGTCGACCACCTGGTCAAGATGGACCTGCACGATCCGGTGCTGGTCTCCCCCGACGCGGGCGGCGTGGAGCGGGCCCGGGCGGTGGCCAAGCGCCTCAAGGCGGGCCTGGCCATCATCGACAAGCGGCGCGACGGCAATAACGTCGCGGTCTTCATGCACCTGATCGGCGACGTCAAGGGCCGGGACGCGGTGATCATCGACGACATGATCGACACCGCGGGCACCCTGGTCCAGGCGGTCGACGCGCTCAAGCGCGAGGGAGCCCGCCGCATCGTGGCGTGTGCGGTGCACGGCGTGCTGTCAGGCCCCGCGATCGCCCGCATCGAGGAGTCGGCGCTCGAGGAGGTCATCATCACCAACTCCATCGCGCTGACCCCCGAGCACCAGCTGCCGAAGATCCGCGTCCTCTCGGTCGCCCCCCTGCTGGCGGAGGCGATCCGTCGCATCCACGACGAGGAGTCGGTGTCGACCCTCTTCGTGTAGAGACCATTCACCAAGGAGCAACGAGTCATGGACATGCGTGAGCTGACCATCACGAAGCGCGAGGGCGTCGGCAAGGGCCCGGCCAAGCGGCTGCGCCGCGACGGCCGCGTCCCGGCGATTCTCTACGGCGGCGCCACCCCGATGAACATCGCGGTGGCCCCCAAGGACATCCTGCGTCTCATCCACGGCCACGAGGGCAGCACCCAGCTCTTCCGGATCGCCTTCGACGGCGGCACCGACGCCCGGATGGCCATCATCCGCGACCTCCAGTTCGATCCGGTCACCGAGAACCTGATCCACGTCGACCTGCAGGAAGTGGCGATGGACCGGGCCATCCAGGTCTCGGTGGCCATCCACCACGTGGGCGAGTCGATCGGGGTGAAAGACTCGGCGGGCATCCTCGAGATGGTGCTCCGCGAGGTGCGGGTCTCCTGCCTGCCCGGCAACATCCCCGAATACCTCGAGGCCGACGTCACCAACCTGAACATCCACGACGTGTTCACCGTGAAGGACCTCAAGGTCCCCGAGGGCGTGCGCGTCCTGAACGATCCCAATCAGGCGGTGGTGACGGTGGCCCCGCCGGCCGCGGAGGAAGTCGCGGCGGTGGCGGCCGTGCCGACCGAGGCCACGGCGGCGGAGCCCGAGGTGCTCACCGAGCGCAAGCCGAAGGAAGAGGCGGGCGAGGCGGACAAGGCCGGAGGCGAGAAGAAGAAGTAGGTGGCCCAGGCCGTCGTCGGACTGGGGAACCCGGGGCCGGAGTATCGCAACACCAGACACAACGTGGGCCAGCGTGTGGTGGACGCGCTGGCCCACCGTATTCATGCGCGCTTCGAGCGGGACGGCGGCCACGCCGTCGCGACGGGGCGCTGGCAGGGCGAGACGCTGTATCTCATCAAGCCGGGCAGCTTCATGAACGTGACCGGGCCGCCGGTGGCGCGCCTCGCCCGGAAGCTGCACCTCGGTCCCGCCGACCTGGTGATCGTCTTCGACGACATCGATCTCCCCCTCGGCAAGGTCCGCGTGCGCCTGCAGGGCAGCGCAGGCGGCCACAACGGGGTGCGCTCGTTGATCGCGGCCTTCGGCACCGACGCCCTCCGGCGGGTCAAGATCGGCGTCGGCCGGCCCGGCCGCCCCGGCGAGGACCGCGAGCGGGTGGCCGACCACGTGCTCTCCGCCTTCACTCCGGACGAGACGGAGGCGATCGCGAGGGCGTGCGAGGAAGCCGCGGAGCAGGCCATGAAGCTCGTGGAGAGCCGCTGACGGCGGCGCGGGCATGAGCACGCCGACGGACGCGATCCGGCTCTCCACCGGGAGCGGCGGGCTCGAGTGGCCCGAGGTGCTAGACCTGCTGGCCCGCGAGGCCCGCACCCCGATGGGGCGCGAGCGGGCGCGGGCGGCCGCGCCGCGGACCGACCTGGGCCGCATCCGCGCGGCGCTCGCCGAGACCGGCCAGGCGCGCGCCGCCCTCGGCCAGACCGGCGCGCCGCCCTGGGACGGTGTGATCGACGTGCGCCCCACGCTGGAGGCCGCGCGCGTCCCCGGCTCGGTGGCGGAGGCCGCGGACCTGGCCGCGCTGATCCCGCTGCTGGAGGCGGCGGGGCGCCTCCGCGCCTACGGGCGCGCCATCGCCCCGGTGGCGCCCGCGCTGGCGGAGTCCCTGGCCGGGTTCCCGGCGCAGAAGGAGCTCGCCGAGCTGCTCACCCGCTCGATCGACGCCGACGGCCAGGTGCGCGACGAGGCCTCCCCCGCCCTGCGCCGCGTGCGCGGCCGCATCCGGGACCTGCGGCGCGAGCTCGTGAAGCGGCTCGAGGCCTACTTCGGCGCACCCGGCGCGGAGGCCACCTTCCAGGAGCGCTACGTCACGATCCGCCACGGCCGCTACGTGTTGCCGATCCGCGCCGAGGCCAAGAGCCGGCTGCGCGGCATCGTCCACGACCGCTCCCAGAGCGGGGCGACCCTCTTCGTCGAGCCGGAGGCGATGGTGGAGGGCAACAACGAGCTGGTGCAGGCGGTGCGCGAGGAGGAGATCGAGATCGTCCGCATCCTCGCCGCCCTCACCGACGCGGTGCGAGAGGCGCTGCCCGAGCTGGACGCGCTGGTGGCCGGCATCGGCGACGTCGACCTCGTCTTCGCCCGCGGCGCCCTCGCCGAGCGGATGGAAGCGGTGGAGCCCGTGGTCGACGAGGCGCGCGAGGTCTTCCTCCCGGGCGCCCGCAACCCCCTCCTCCTCGCCCAGTCCTGGCGGCACCATCCCGCCTACGATCGACCCGCCAAGACCGGTCTGACTGGCGCAGTTGCTGGGCGAGGTGCAGCCGAAGGCGAGCCGGGCGCATTCGACAGATCAGCCGAAGGCGAGCCGGGCACATTCGACAGATCGGCCGAAGGCGAGCCGATCGGATCAGTCATCCCCATGGACCTCGAGATCCACGCCGAGCGTCCCCTGCTCGTCATCACCGGCCCCAACGCCGGCGGCAAGACGGTGGCGCTCAAGACCCTGGGCCTGCTCGCGCTGATGGCCCAGGTGGGCTGCCACGTCCCGGCCCGCGCGGGCGCGCGCCTGCCGGTGTTCTCTCAGTGCTTCGCGATCGTGGGCGACGACCAGAGCGTGGCCGAGAACCTCTCGACCTTCTCCGCGTTCGTCAAGCAGCTGCGCCTGGTGCTGGAGCGCGTCGACGACCGCTCGCTGGTGCTGCTCGACGAGCTGGGCGCGGGCACCGATCCCGACGACGGCGCCGCGCTGGCCCAGGCGGTACTCGAGGACCTGGGCGAGCGGGGCGCGGTGGTGGCGGCCTCCACCCACCTCGAGCCGCTCAAGGGCTTCGCCTCGACGTACCCGCTCGCGCGCAACGCTTCGGTGGAGTTCGATGCCGAGCGCCTCGCCCCCACGTTCCGCCTCGTCTACGACCGGCCGGGGCAGAGCTACGCGCTCTCCATCGGCGCGCGCCTCGGCCTGCCGCCGGCCCTGATCGCGCGCGCCCACGCCCACCGCTCCACCCAGCAGCGGCAGCTGCAGGAGCTGCTCGCGCGCCTCGACGATCGGGACCGGCACGACGCGGAGCGCGCGGCCCAGCTCGACCGGCGCGAGGCGGAGAGCGCGGGCCTTCTGGCCCGGGCCCAGGCCGAGCTGGAGGCGGCGCGGGCCACCGCGCGCGAGGCGGTGGCGCGCGCCCGCGCGGAGGCCCAGCGGCTCGTGACCGAGGTGCGCCGCTCGGTGAACGACGAGTGGGATCGGCTCAAGCGCGCCGAGAAGACCCGCCCCGAGCTCGAGCGCGCGCGCAAGCGCCTGGTCGAGACCGCGCAGCACGTGGAGCGGGCCGCGGGTCCCGCCGCCGCGCCCGAGCCGGACGCGGGGGGCCCCGCGGCGGCGGGCGACCGCGTCGAGGTCCCGCACCTCGGGCTCCGGGGCCAGGTGCTGGCCGTCGACGGCGAGACCGCGACCGTGCAGGCGGGCGCGGTCACCGTGAAGGTGCCGCTGCAGGCGCTCGCGGTGGTCGCCCGGGGCGACGCCGCGCGCGGCGATGTGGCGCGCGGCGAGGGAGTCCTGTATTCTCGCCCCCGGATGGGGACGGGAGCGGGCGCGAAGGCCGGGGATCGACAGGGTAATCGGGGGACGGTGGCGGTGCCCGGCAAGAGCGGGGTGCCGGGCGAGCTGCATCTCATCGGGCGCACCACCGACGAGGCGCGGGATCTCCTCGAGAAGTACCTCGACGACGCGTTCCTGGCCGGTCTCTCCACCGTCCGCATCGTCCACGGCAAGGGCACCGGCGCCCTGCGCCGCGCGGTCGAGGACCTCCTCGACGGCCATCCCCTGATCGCCGAGCACCGTCCGGGCGCGCCCTCCGAGGGCGGTGCCGGCGCGACGGTGGCCACGCTCACCCAGAGCTAGAGACAGGATCTCCATGCCCGGCGGCTTCACCCAGCAGCACCTCGACGAGATCCGGTCCCGGGTCGACATCGTCGAGATCGTCGGCCAGGTGGTGAAGCTCAAGCGGGCGGGCGAGAACTGGAAGGGCCTCTGTCCCTTCCACACCGAGAAGACCGCGTCGTTCACCGTGAACCCGAAGCGGAACATCTACCACTGCTTCGGCTGCGGCGCGGGAGGCGACGCCTTCAGCTTCCTGATGCGCCAGGAGCGCGTCGCCTTCCCGGAGGCGGTGCGCAGCCTCGCCGAGCGCGCGGGCGTCACGCTGCCCGAAGCCGGCGGGCGGAGCCCCGAGACCGACAACAAGCTCGAGGCCCTGCGCCGGGTGATGGCGCTGGCCGCCGAGTTCTACGTGGGCGCGCTCTGGGAGCGCGGCGGCGAGAAGGGCCGCACCTACCTCGAGCAGCGCGGGGTCGACCCGGAGATGGCGCGCCGCTTCGGGCTGGGCTACGCCCCCGAGGGCTGGAACAGCCTGCTCTCGGCGATGGCGCGCCAGGGGATCAGCGAGGACCTCGTGGTGCAGGCCGGCCTCGCGCTGCCGCGGCAGAACCAGCCCGGCTTCTACGACCGCTTCCGGGGACGCCTGCTGTTCTCGATCCGCGACGTGCAGGGCCGGGTGGTGGCCTTCGGCGGGCGCGCGCTCGCGGGCGAGGAGCCGAAGTACCTCAACTCGCCGGAGACCGCGCTCTACGTCAAGGGCCAGATGCTCTACGCGCTCGACGTGGCCCGCACCGGCATGCGCGAGCGCGGGCGGGCCATCCTCGTGGAGGGCTATCTCGACTGCCTGATGGCGCACCAGCACGGCTTCGGCGAGACGGTCGCCGCCCTCGGCACCGCGTTCACCCCCGCCCAGCTGGGGCTGCTGCGTCGATACGCTGACGAGGTGATCGCGCTGTTCGACGCCGACGCGGCGGGCCAGAAGGCCTCGACCCGGCTCGAGGAGATGATGAACGACGTGATGGACGTCCAGAACCTGGGCTGGTCCGTCGCCCGCACCGGGGACTTCGAGAAGCTCGGCCACCTGCCCATCCGGGTTGCCCTCTTGCCCGCCGGCCACGATCCCGACAGCCTGCTCCGCGCCGAGGGGGCGGCGGCCCTCACCGCCCGGCTCGAGGCGGCCCGTCCCCTGCTGTCCTTCGTGCTCGAGAAGGCGCTCGGCGACGAGGACCTCACCACCGCCCGCGGCCGCGCCAACGCGCACGCGCGGGTGGCCCTGATCCTCTCCAAGGTGGCGGGCGCCGAGGAGGCCACCGCGCTGGCCCGCGAGGCGTCCCGGAAGCTGGGCGTGGACTCGACCCAGCTCTGGATCGAGGCCCAGCAGCTCCAGGGCGCGCGGGCCCGGAGCCATCGGCCCCACACGCCCTCACCGGCCGCCTCTACGGACGATCCCGCGGGAGCGGCCTGGCCGCAGCCGGTGTCCTTCGAGCGCGATCTTGTGGCCCTCCTCTTGCAAGTTGACGAGGCTCGTGCGGATCTTCTTTCCGTCCTCGAAGAGGAGGACGTGGTCCACCCCGGTCTCCGGCAGATCCTGGCCGCACTGCGGCGAGCCCCCGGCGGCGCCCCCGAGGCCCTCATGGCGGAGATGACCGGTGACCGGGAGCGTGGTCTGCTGGCGGCCCTCCTCGTCGAGGAGCGCAAGTGGGTCGATACACATAGTCACGTCGCAGAGCTGAAGAGGCGGTACCATATCCGCCATCGTAAACTTCGGGTGAGCCAGGTGACTCGGGCGATCATCGACGCCCAGGCCAGCGGTGACCCGGCGCTGCCCGCGCTCGAGGACGAGCTCAGAGCGCTGCAGCGGGACTTGCAGAGGGAGGCGGAGGCCGTCAGGGAGCTGGCCCTGGCGCGCCCGGGGTTTCCGGGCCACGGTCCGGAGGACTCCCCGCGCCAGACAGGGACACCCTAACCCCCACCCAGGAGAGCGGCACAGCATGGCGAACGAGTCGAAGATGGCGGACGAACCGAAGATCGAGGAGCTGGACAAGCTCATCGCGAAGGGCAAGCAGAAGGGCTTCCTCACCTATGACGAGGTGAACGACGCCCTGCCCTCCGATCTCGTCACCCTCGATCAGCTCGACGACATCATGATGATGTTCGGCTCGATGGACATCGAGCTCGTCGACTCCACCAAGGCCGCGCGCCTGCCGTCGGAGATGGCCTCCCAGGCCGCCGACCCCGAGCCCGACGACGAGGAGCCGGAGCCGCGCCGCATCGACCTGACCCCGGGCCCGGTCGGCCGCACCGAGGATCCGGTCCGCCTCTACCTGCGCGAGATGGGCAAGGTCGCCCTGCTCACCCGCGAGGGCGAGATCACGCTCGCCAAGCGCATCGAGGAGGGCAAGGACGAGGCCACCGCGGCCATCCTCTCCACCAGCCTCGCGGTCGAGAAGATCCGCGCGCTCCGCGA
>Ga0075423_10005312_pt1 | contig 12015 bp, 13 predicted proteins | sample SoiMethybrSBSTD2_FD_80114 | JGI IMG/M metagenome (GOLD analysis project Ga0075423, IMG submission 80114) | Bulk soil microbial communities from a Populus tree surrounding site in Tennessee, USA - Soil MetaG P. TD hybrid SBSTD2 | ecosystem: Environmental > Terrestrial > Soil > Tree plantation...
GCGATGCCGATCCCGCCGGTCTCCGACGCGTACGCCTGACTGCCGGGCCGGAAGAAGCAGGTCGAGAGGATCCGCAGGACGCACGCCATCACCTTCTCCCGGTCGAGCTCGGGACGCTTCAAGTGAGCCGAGACGGTCGCGCGCATGCGCGGCAAAGCCTCCGCGAACCGAAGCAGGCGGCGGAACTTCTCGCCCTCGCGCCGGCGCGTGTGCGCCTCGCTGTAGAGGTACTGCCACCGCCCCGCGGCGTCGCGGCCGATCGCCTGGAGCGCGCTCCCCGGTTTCGGAGACACCCGCACGTCCCGCCAGGCCGGCGGGATCACGAGGCTGCGGATTCGCTCCCCGTCCCCCGCGGAGACCGGCCGGCCATTTCGATCCACGTATCGGAAACCGCGGCTCGGAGACCCGCGCCGCCGGAGGCCTTCCGCGAGCATCTTCTCGAGGCGCGTCGTCCCGGCGCGAGACGGTCGGTGCCCGTCTCGTCCGGCGCCGCCGGGGCGCGGCTTCAAGACGGATCGCCGAGGCCGACGCCGGCGGGCCCGTTCAGGACCCGCTTCCCGGTCGCGTCGAAACGGGACCCGTGGCAGGGGCAGTCCCAGGAGTGCTCGAGCGCGTTCCACGCGACGAGACACCCGAGGTGCGGGCAGACGGCGGAGCGCTCGACGAGCTTTCCGTCGGGGGCTCGGTAGACGGCGAGCTTGTGGGCGCCGCGCCGCAGGATCGCGCCGCTCCCGGGCGGGATCTTCGTCGTGTCGTCCACCTCTCCCGGCGTCAGGAACCCGGCGTAGCGCGCCGCGGCGTTGACGTTTTCGCGAACGAGCTCCGGCGTGGCTCGCAGCGTCTTGCGCGCCGGATCGTAAAGCCCGGCCCACGGGTTCTCGCGCCCCTGGATCCTGTCGGTCAGCAGAATGCCCGCGATCGTTCCATGAGTCATGCCCATGCCGCAGTCGCCGGTGGCGAGAAGCACGGTGTCGCCGTCGGAACTGGGGCTTCGGCCGATGTAGGCGAGGCCGTCGACGGTCTCGACGACCTGGCCGGACCACCGGTACTTCAGCGGACCGAGGTCGCGGAACCGCTCGTGCGCCCAGGCTTCGAGCCGGCCGAAGCAGTCTGCCGGACTCTCCTCCTGGCCCGTCTTGTGATCCTCGCCGCCGACGACGAGAACCGGCTCGCCGTCGTCGCGCGCGGTGCGTAGGTAGTGATAAGGGTCGAGCGTGTCCCAGTAGAGCGCCGGAGGAACGGCTCCTTCCGGGATCGCGAACGCCAGCGCGTACGTCCGGTACGCCGCCTGTTTCGCGTGGACGGCGACCCGCGTGTGGATCGGAACGTTCGTCGCGACGACGACGGTGTCGGCGGTTACCGAGACGCGCGAAGAGAGCCGGACGCGCGCGGGCGCGCCCCCTTCGACGGCGCTCGCCTTCGAACCGGTGTGGATCCGGCCGCCCAGGCGCTCGAAGGCGTCGGCGAGCGCCGAGAGGTAGCGCAGCGGGTGGAACTGGGCCTGTCGCGGAAATCGAAGGCAGTCTCCCGAAGCCAGAGGGCCGGGGACCTCCGGCAAGCGCTCGACCTCGGCGAGCCCGGCGCGGCGCGCGGCCGTAAGCTCCCGATCGAGATCCCGGACCGCTTCGCCCGGCGGGTTGAAGAGAAAGCCGTCGACGCGATCGAAGTCGCAGTCGATCCCTTCCTCCGCCACGATCGTCTCGATGCGGTCGATCGCGGCCGAGTGGCTCTCGGCGGCCAGCCGGGCGCCTTCCGCCCCGTGCGTCTGTTCGATCGAGAAGTATCCCGCGTCCATCGCGTTCGAGAGGTGCGCCGTCGTTCGGCTGGTCTCGCCCGCCGCGATCGGGCCGGCGTCGACGAGAATGACGCTCCGTCTCTCGCGCGCGAGGAGGTATGCCGTGGTCAGCCCTGCGATCCCTCCGCCGACGACGCAGACGTCCGCGCGGGCGTTACGCTTGAGAGGCGAACGCCGCGGCGGCTCCCCTTCCGCGAGCCACAACGGGGTCGTCCCTGACTTGCCGATCTTCCGGATCGTTCGAGCGGTGCTCATTTTTTCCTCAGGAGGGAAAGAGCCGAGAATCCCTTTCGAGGCCTCCGACCGGCGTTTTGCAAAAGGTGGGCCTTTGAGCCGACGAGGGCGGAAGAGGAACGGCGCTTGCAGCGTGGAATGGGAAGTGCGAAGCCGGAGCGCGGGGTGTCGGCGCTAGCCGAGGCGGTTTCCTCGTATTACGAGGGGATCCTGCCGTTCTACGAGCTCGAAGCGGCGGGCCGCCACGACCTGGAATTCTGGACGGGCCTCTGCGAGCGCGAGAAACCCCGCCGTGTGCTCGAGTTGGGCTCGGGTCTGGGGCGCGTAACCGTGGTGCTGGCGAGTCACGCCCGATGGGTCGCCGGGATCGACATCTCGCTGCCGATGCTCTCCCGGGCTCACCGCCGGAACGCGGCCGAGCGCCTGCACCTGACGGCCGCCGACATGCGCCGGCTCCCCTTCGGCCCGGAGTTCGATCTGATCGCGGCGCCGAGCGATCCGATGTCGCACCTGATCTCGGCCGAAGACCGCCGGAGCGCGCTCTCGGGGATCGCGCGCGCCCTTTCCCCGCAGGGCCGATTCGTGCTGGACGGCCTCCACCTGCGGAGCGAAGCGCCGCGCGTCCGGCAGCGCCGGTTCCCCGTCGAGCGCGGGGAGCTTTCGATTCTGGAGACGTGGACTCCGCTCCCGGAGCGGGACCGCTGGGAGGCCCGATTTTCATACCGGCTCACGACGCGGGACGGCGAGTGCGAAAAGTCGGCGAGCTTTTTCGCCAGGGCCTGGGATCCGGGAGACATCGTCCCCTTCTTCCGCTCCTGCGGCCTCGCGGTCGAGGAGCTCTGGGGCAGCTTCACGGGAGATCCCTTCAACGGCGAGTCGCCCCGTGTCATCGTCGTGGCGAAGAGGCGCTCGGAGAGCTCGGAGGTGGAGGCATGACGAAGTTCGACTACCTGATCGTGGGAGGCGGGATGACGGCGGACGCGGCGGTCCGCGGGATCCGCGAGCTCGACAAGAAAGGATCGATCGGCCTCATCTCGAGCGAGAAGTCCTCGCCTTACAAGCGACCGCCGCTGACGAAGGGGCTCTGGAAGGGAGATGCCGTCCAGAGCATCTGGCTCGACACCGACAAGCAGAACGCGGAGCTTCGACTCGGCCGCCGCGCCACCCAAATCGACCTCTCGAAGAAGTCGGTGACGGACGACCAGGGCACCTCGTGCTCCTACGAGAAGCTCCTCATCGCGACGGGCGGCCGGCCGCGACGGCTCCCCTTCGGCGAGGGATTCCTCTACTACCGGCTCTTCACCGACTACGAGAACTTGCGCGCGCTCGCGAACGAGAAGAGGCGGTTCGCCGTCATTGGCAGTGGATTCATCGGCTCGGAGATCGCGGCGGCCCTGTCGATGAACGGCCGGGAAGTCACACTCGTCTTTCCGGGCGAGTCGATCGGGGACCGGGTTTTTCCTCCGGACCTCGGCGCTTTTCTGAACGCGCGGTACCGCGAGAAAGGCGTGAACCTCGTCCCGGGCGATTCCGTCGTCGGATCGGAGCGCGCCGGAGAGGCCACGGTTCTCACGACGAAAGAGGGGAAGCGCCTCGAGGCGGACGCCGTCGTCGTCGGAATCGGAATCGAGCCCGAAGTCGACCTCGCGAAGGCGGCGGGGCTTCCGATCGAGAACGGGATCCTCGTCGACGAGCGGCTCGGCGCCGGAACGCCCGGCGTCTTCGCGGCCGGCGACGTCGCATCGTTCCGGAATCCCGCTCTCGCCAAACGCATCCGGGTCGAGCACGAGGACAATGCCATCACGATGGGCCGCGCGGCCGGCCGGAACATGGCGGGCGCCGATGAGCCGTACGAGCATCTCCCCTTCTTCTACTCGGACCTCTTCGAATTCGGCTACGAAGCGGTCGGCGAGGTGGACCCGAAGCTCGAGACCTTCGCCGACTGGAAGGAGCCGCACCGCGAAGGGGTCGTGTATTACCTCGCGGACGGACGCGTGCGCGGCGTTCTCCTCTGGAACGTCTGGAACCAGGTGGACGCGGCGCGCCGGCTGATCGCTTCGAAAGGACCCTTCCGGCCGGACGACCTCCGCGGCCGGCTGCCCGAGTCGTAGAAGCGCCGCGCATCCAATCCTTTTCACGGCGCATCCCTTGCAAGGCGATAGTCGCAGGGGACTTCTCGACATGGCAACGGCGCTGACAACGAAGAAGATCGGACGCTATCGGGACATCGCCTGGCTCCTGATGCGCTACGGCCGCTCAGACCTCGCGAAAGGACTGGGGGTCGAAGGCGAGCCGTCGGACGCCGACGAATCCGAGGCGCGCGATCTCGCGAAGGACCTGGAGAAGCTCGGTCCCACGTTCATCAAGGTCGGACAGCTTCTCTCCACGCGCGCCGACTGGCTCCCGGAGCCATACGTCGCGGCGCTCTCGCGCCTGCAGGACGACGTGGAGCCGTTTTCCTTCGGAGACGTCGAGCGGATCGTCCAGGAGGAGCTCGGGGTACGGATCTCGAAGGCATTCCTCGAGTTCGAATCCGAGCCGCTCGCGGCGGCTTCGCTCGGCCAGGTGCATCGCGCTCGTCTGCGAGACGGCCGGGCCGTCGCGGTCAAGGTGCAGCGGCCCGATATCGAGGAGCAGATCCGGGAGGATTTGGACGTCTTCGCCGAGATCGCCGGGATCCTCGACCGGCACTCGAGTCTGGGTGAGACCTTCGACCTCTCGAAGATGATCGAGGAATTTCGCAAGACGCTCCTCTCCGAGCTCGACTACCGGCAGGAGGCCCGCAACCTTCTCACCCTGCGCGAAAACCTCGTCGAGTTTCCGAGGATCGTCGTTCCGGAGCCGGTCGAGGACTATTCGACCCGCCGGGTGCTCACGATGGACTACGTGCGCGGGCGAAAGGTGACCGGGCTCTCGCCCCTCACGCGGATGGAGATCGACGGAGAGGCCCTGGCCGAAGAGCTCTTCCGCGCGTACCTGCACCAGATCCTCGTGGACGGCTTCTTCCATGCCGACCCGCACCCCGGCAACGTCTTCGTGACGGAGGACGGGCGGCTGGCTCTCATCGACCTCGGGATGGCGGCACGGCTCTCCGACCCGATACAGGAGAGCCTCTTGAAGCTCCTGCTCGCGATCTCGGAGGGGCAGTCGGAGGAGGTCGCCGAGATCTCCGCCGAGATCGGCGAGAAGCTCGAGACGTTCGACCCCGCGGAGCTGCGACGGCGCACCTCTTCGCTCGTGCTCGGCCTCGAGCTCTCTTCGATGTCGACCCTGCGCGTCGGGCGGGTCCTCTCGGATCTTTCCCGCAGCTCGGCACAGGCCGGCATCCGGCTGCCCCCCGAGCTGACGCTCCTCGGCAAGACCCTGCTCCATCTGGATGAAGTGGGCCGCGTGCTCGCGCCCGACTTCGACCCGAACGCCGCCGTCCGGAGAAACGCTGCCGATCTCCTGCGCCGGCGCGTCTGGCGGAGCGCGACGCCCGGGCGGCTCGCCGCCGCCGCTCTCGAGGCCAAGGAATTCCTGGAAAAGCTGCCGGCTCGCGTCAACCGATTTCTCGACCTCGTGTCGAACAACGAGCTCAAGGTACGCGTGGACGCGATCGACGAGCGCCTGCTGATCGAAGGGCTCCACAAGATCGCGAACCGCATCGCGCTCGGCGTCATCCTGGCCGCGCTCATCGTCGGAGCAGCCCTGCTCGTACAGGTGCCGACACGCTTCCGCATCTTCGGGTACCCCGGCCTCGCGATGATTCTCTTCCTCGGCGCGGCGGCGGGTGCGATCACGCTCGTCGCGTCCATCCTGATCGGGGACCGAAAGAAGCCGCGCTCGAGGATTCCTCCGGGCGGTTGACGGGCGGGCCCGTCACGGCCGACATCGCCGCGCGATCCGCGCGTTGATCTCGACGCTCGAAGGAGGATTCTCGGGGAGCCCGAGGGTGTGCAATCCCTCGTGGATCAGGATCGTCGCGACGAGCTCGGCGTCGCGGCGCGCCGCGACCGCGAAACGCACTCCGCAGAGATAGACCGTCCGGCTTCCCGGAGACGTCCACGCCAGGACGACTTCGTTCATGCACGGTTGCGAATCCGCGCCGTCGCGGAAGATCAGCCCGCCGAGATAGTCGCCGGCTCCCTGACCGGTCCCGGCGAGCGCTACCGAGAGCCGGTGCCCCGCGGGATCCGAGAATTCTCCGAGCAGCGACCGACAGCGCTCGTCGGAGAGCCTCTCCGCGGCGCGGCGCAGCGCGATCTCGAGCGACCGGAGAAGGAATCGGGAGTAGGGCCCGACGAGCCTCGCCTGAACCGGCGGCAGGATCGAGACCGCCAGGGCGAGGTCGGGCCGGCAGACCATGAGGAGGAGAAGAGCCGCCGGCACCGTGCCGGTGGGCAGTCGACCTCGGAGCGCCACGGGACCTCCTCGAGGGCGATGGGAAGCCCTCTCATTCGAGAAACACGGATCGCCGAGGTTTTGGATTGCGGTTCGTCCCGGACCCCGCAGGGTTGACCACAAAAATGACGATGCCGCCGCCGTCTGGGTAGGGGCGGCCGTTGTGGCCGCCCGCAACGGCGCAACCGGCGGACGCTCCGTCCCTCTCCCGATCAACGCGGGCGGGGGCGAGCCCCGCCCCTACATTCGGAGTGCGCGATCAGCGCACGGCGAGAACGATCCGCCCTGGCCCAACGTAGGGGCGGCCCTTGTGGTCGCCCGCAACGGCGCAACCGGCGGACACACCGTGCCTCCCCCCGATCAACACGGGCGGGGCGAGCCCCGCCCCTACATCTCGGAAGGGAACCCCGCTTGACAAGCCACAACCGATATATTACTATTCAGTTATGGAACTGAATGGTTATGTACTCTCGTCCAATCCAGCCGGCCTCGACGCGACGTTCGCGGCCCTGGCCGACCCCACCCGCCGCGCGATCCTCGCGCGCCTGGCACAGGGCGAGGCTTCGGTGACCGAGCTCGCCGAGCCTTTCGAGATGAGCCAGCCCGCCGTGTCGAAGCACCTGAAGGTGCTCGAGCGCGCGGGCCTCGTGTCCGCCGGCCGGGAGGCGCAGCGCCGCCCTCGCCGGCTCGAAGCGCGGCCGCTCGCAGAGGCCACCGGGTGGCTCGAGGCCTATCGCAAGTACTGGGAAGGGACGTTCCGGCATCTGGACGCCCTTCTCGAGGAGCTCCAGTCGGATGGGAAACCGAGGAGGAAGAAAAGGCCCAAGCGGATTGAAAAATAGGAGATAGGAGGAGGACATGCCCAAGACAGAGACCCTGACCGTCGCCGCCAAGGGAGAGCTCGAGATCGTCATGACCCGCGTCTTCGACGCGCCGCGCTCTCTCGTCTTCGAAGCCTGGACCAAACCGGAGCTCATCCAGCGCTGGCTGCTCGGCCCGGACGGCTGGTCGATGCCGATTTGCGAAGTGAACCTGGTACCCGGCGGCTCGTACCGCATGGTCTGGCGGAAAGACGCCGGGGGGAAAGAGATGACCTCGCGCGGCACCTATCGCGAAGTCGTCCGCCCGGAGCGGATCGTCTGCACCGAGACGTTCGAGGATCCGTGGTACGTCGGCGAGTCCGTCGTGACGACGGAGTTCGCCGACCGGGAAGGTCGGACCGAAGTGACGATGACGATGAAGTACGGCTCGAAGGAAGCCCGTGACGGCGTCTTGAAGTCCGGCATGGAGAGCGGTGTCGCCGTCAGCTACGATCGCCTCGAGGCTCTGCTCGCGTCGAAGTCGGCTCGATAGCTCGAGATCGCAGTGAGGCGGGCCCCCGGGCCCGCCTTCCCTGCCCACTTCCCCGCGCTTACGACTTGCTGGCCCGCCGGCCGCCGACTTCCTTCTCCACGTCCTGCGCCATCTTCAGGTGGTCGCCAAGCGTCGGAAGCGTCTTCTCCGCGAAGCTTCCCACCGGCGAGTCCGAGTGCTTCGCCGCCTTGGCGAATTCCGCGACGTCGTGCTCGTGGTCCTTGACCATGTCGGCCATGTAGGCCTTGTCGAACTCGGCGCCGGAGAGCTTCGAGAGCTTGTCGATCGTGGCCTTGGTCTTTGCGTCGATCTCCGAGGGCAGCTCGATCCCTTCGGCGCTGGCCACCTGCTTCAACTGATCGTTCGCCACCGAGTGATCGTCCACCATCCTCTGACCGAACTCCTTGACCCGAGCGCTCGACGCCTTCTCCGTCGCGAGACGCCCGAGCTCGACTTCGGCCATCCCCCCGACCGCCGCCTTCTTCGCGAAGCCGCTCAATTCGTGGGACTGCGTCGCGGAAGCGCTCATCTTCTCGGACGACACGGGCTTAGCCGGCTTCTCCTGGGTCGGCGGGTTCGACTGCCCCGACGCTCCGGGAGTCTGCGCGGCGAGCGAGACCGACAGCGCGCAGGACGCCGCCATCCCGATCGCCGTCCACTTGCGATTCATGATTATTCTCCGTTGTAATTTTTTAGTTGTGATTTTTTGAGGAAAGAACTTCGAAAGAAAAGAATGGAGCGGCGGCGAAGCCGAATCCGGCCGCGCCGTCGCCCCACGTTTGGCCCTACGACGAGGACTTCTTCGGCTTCACCTGCACGGACGTCGCCACGTTCTTGCTTCCCTTGGACGTGGTGCTCACGACCACCTCATCTCCGACCTTCAGTCCGGACATGCTGGAGCTCGAGCTCGATTCGCCCTGGCCCGCTTCGGCGCCCGTCACCCGAGTCGAGGCGTCGAAGGAGATCGTGACCTCCTTGCCGCTCGCATCGCGCAGAGTGAAAGTCTGCCCGCTCTGGTCGATCTGCGAGATCGTCCCCTGATACGTGCCGGCGCCCTCCGCGTACTGGCTCGCGCTCGGCTGGCTCGTATCCGGGGGACGGTCCTGCGGATGATTCGGCCGCGGGTTGTCCTGCGCCGCGAGAGTCCCCGCCGCCAGGGCGAAGACGGTGGCGAGCATCGTCGTCGTGAATCTCTTCATGAGGCCTCCTATGGACAGAAAAAGGTGTCCACCTCATGACTGTTGCAATCGACGTTCCGGCATCCACCTTGCAGCGCCGCGGCACCTCCCTTGCAACTCTCCGAAAAGCGGAGCCGGACAAGCGCGCGTCTCGGACAGAGACCCCCTCTGGTACCGGAGATTCGAGCCCCGGCTCCTTTCGTCGGCGGGGCACTTGTTTTGCAGCGCCCCCGTCGGAGCTCGGGGCAGCGCTCGTCACCTGTGCTCCTGCGAATGGTCCCGAATCGACAGATCCCGCTGCCTCGAGCTCTGCCATTTCCGCCCTCGATTTTCAGAGAACGCGGCGCGTTCCGGAGGTACGGCTCTTGCACCGCGAGTCGCGTCCCCCTGCCGGGGAAGACCCACGGATCCGTCGGCGGCATGCCGTCACAGGAGCCACATCATGAAAGGCACGAAGAGCGCGCGGCAACCCGAAGAGGAGAGTCTTCGGGAAAGAGTCGTCGTCATCACGGGCGCCTCGAGCCCAGTCGGCCGCGGAGGCGCGGTCGCGTTCGCACGGGCGGGGGCGAAGGTCGTGCTCGCCGCGAGACGAGGCGAAGTGCTGCATGAGGTCGTCGAAGCCTGCGAGGCGGAGGGGGCCGACGCCGTGGGGATCGAGCTCGACATGGCCGACGAGGCCGAGATCTCCGAGCTCGCGCAGACCGCGATCGAACGATTCGGCCGGATCGACGTCTGGATCAACAACGCCGGCGCCGGCGCCATCGGTCGTTTCGACGCGATCCCTCTCGAAGACCACGTTCAAGCCGTCGAGACGACGCTTTTCGGGGCGATGTACGGGAGCTACGTGGCGCTTCGGCAGTTCCGCCATCAGCGCCGGGGGATCCTCATCAACGTCGCCTCGGTCGCGGGGAAGGTCGCCGCGCCGTTCTACGCCTCCTACGTCGCGGCGAAGCACGGGGTTGTGGGCTTGAGCGCGGCGCTTCGGCTCGAGCTCGAGCAGGAGCCCGAGGAGAACCGCGGCATCCGCGTTTGCACGCTCCTGCCCGACGTGCACGACACCCCGCTTTTCCGGCACGCGGCAGACTTCGGCGGCCAGGAGGTCAGGTCGCCGCCTGTGGTCGGCGTTCCGACGGAGGTCGTCGAGGCGTTGCTCGAGCTCGCCCGCGCGCCCCGCGACGAGATGACGGTCGGATCGCCCGGCAAGATCGCTGTCGCGACACAGATCTCAGCGGAGCTTCAGTCGCAGCCCCCCGCGTAGCTGTCGCGGCGGCCCGAGCGTCGTTCGCGGTGTCTTGCCCGTGACGACGCGCACGCCCGTCAGGTTCTCCCCCGCCAGGAAGAGCTCGAAAGCGCGCGAGACGGAGACCGAGCCCAGCGCGTCGAGGGTCGTGTAGCCCGGAAGGCGAAGAGAGTTCAAGTCGTCCTCGTACTGCACCGACCCGTAGCGCCCGACGACCGCGAGGCGCGCGGCGCCGAACGCCCCCTGGAGCTGCAGGCGCGCCTGATGCCGGGGGACCTGCGGGACGCGCTTGCCGACGAGATCCGGGCTCTCCGTCGAGGAGATCACAGTCGACGAAGAGATATCCCGCTGCGATTCGCAGCCGCGAGCCCAACCGATTTTCCAGATCGACTTCGACTTCGGAGTCGGCCCGGGCATCGCCTCAATTCGGCGGAGGAGCGCCGACCGCGAACGGCGCGGCGGCATCCGTCGTGGCCTCGACGTTGCAAGGACTGGCATCGAATGTCGGAGCCGCTTGCGACCTACCTCGAGGATCACGCCGCCGGCGCCGCAGCGGCCGTTGAACTCCTCGAAGCCATGCGGGACCATCACCGGGGAGAGGAACTCGGTCGGTTTGCCGACGAGATCCTTTCCGAGGTGAAACAAGATCAAGGGACGTTGAAAGATCTGCTGGAGAGAGTGAAACCAGGAGGCTCGAAGAGTCTGAAGGAAGCCGTCTCCTGGCTCGCTGAGAAAATGAGTCGACTCAAGTTGGGAAGGCTCGCGAGCGGGGAACTCGGGACCCTCGAAGCACTCGAGACGCTCTCGCTCGGAATTCTCGGGAAGAGGGCGCTCTGGAGCGCACTCGCACAGGTGGCGGAGTCGGATCCCCGGCTGACCGAAACGGATTTTTCGGCGCTCGTGCAGCGGGCGGAAGCCCAGCACGCTCGGGTCGAAGAGAAACGTCTGGGGACAGCGATAGGAGCTCTGAGAACATCAGCCGCCGCGCGCTCATAGACCTGGCCGCCAGAGCCTGCAGCAAAGAACCGCCTCGCCCGAAAGGGAGCCTGCGAGGCCCGTTTCCCCCTCGCTCATCCGCCATTGGCACCCGAGTCTGGCCGGCCGACGTGCAGGATGCCGGCCACCGACAGAACGTGGTGGGAGCAGCCGGGACCGGCGACCCCTTACGCCGCCGGCCCCGGCTCCAGGAACTCCCGTCGAACTACGCCTCCGACTCCGACTCGTCGTTTTCCGAGCCGGTCGGGTTCCTCTTCTCGGGGCTCCCCTGACCCTGCGAGCCTCCCGGGCGCTCAAAACCGCCCTGCGACTCCGATCCACCCTGTCCCGGATTGCTGGATCCAGGCGCAGTCTGTCCCGGACGCTGCGAGCCTCCGCCTTGACCCTGACCCTCTTTCTCTCGATCACGATCCGCCATGACTGCCTCCTTGGAAGAAATGCGTCCTTCCGACGCGCACGCCTTTCAAGGATCGTGCCGCGTCGTTTCGCGTTGCGGCAAGCCCGACCGAGGCGCAAAGGATCGCGCTCTTGCACGCCGCTCTCGGAGGAGTATGATCGTCCGTCCCGATCTCGAGAGGACGCGCTCATGGGACAGAAGCCTTCGCTTCACGGTCCGCGAGTTTCTTCCGCCGCTCAGCCGCCAGCCCTCCGCAACGCCCTCGCCCGCTTGGCCACGAGCGAAGGGCTCCGCATTCATTCTCTCGGCCTCGAACATGTCGCCGGTGCGCACGCCGCTCCCAGGCCTTGCCCGGAGGACTGCCCGAAGAGGAAGATCACGCGCAACGAAGCCGACGCCCTCGGCCGAGACCGGATTCGCGAGCGGGCCGACCACGCCA
>Ga0075423_10005313_pt1 | contig 12014 bp, 7 predicted proteins | sample SoiMethybrSBSTD2_FD_80114 | JGI IMG/M metagenome (GOLD analysis project Ga0075423, IMG submission 80114) | Bulk soil microbial communities from a Populus tree surrounding site in Tennessee, USA - Soil MetaG P. TD hybrid SBSTD2 | ecosystem: Environmental > Terrestrial > Soil > Tree plantation...
CTTCGTGCAACAGGTCACCTGCAACGACGTCGGCGCCCTGAAACCCGGGCAGGCCCAGTATTCCGCGATCCTCACCGAGCAAGGCACGTTCGTCGACGATTGCCTCGTGTACCGTTTCGCGGACCGGCTCATGCTGGTCGTGAACGCCGGCAACATCGCGACCGACTGGGAACATATCGTGGCGCAGAAGCGCGGTGCGAACGTTCGGCTGCGAGACATCTCGGATGCCACCGCGCTGCTCGCCGTGCAGGGCCCGGAGGCGGAGACGCTGCTCGCGCCGCTCACGCCCGTCGGCGTGGCGATGATTCCCTACTATCACTTCGCCGAGGGGAAGGTCGCGGGGGTGCAGTGCTTCATCTCGCGGACCGGGTACACGGGAGAGGACGGCTTCGAGCTGTACTGCCGCGCGGCGGACGCGGAAACGCTGTGGCATGCCCTGGCCGGAGCGGGCCGGGCGGAGCCGTGCGGGCTCGGCGCGCGCGACACGCTGCGGCTCGAAGCGGGCTACCCCCTGTACGGGAGCGACATCGACGCCGAGGTGACGCCGTACGAGGCGGGATTGGGCTGGATCGTGAAGCTCGAGAAAGGCGCCGACTTCACGGGACTCGCCGCGTTGAAGCGGCAGAAGCTCGCGGGCGTGAAACGCCGGCTCGTGGGCTTCAAGGTGACGGAGCCGAAGGTCGTCGCGCGGCACGGGTACGGCGTGTACCTGGACGGCCCGCAGGTGGACGTGGTGCGGAGCGGTACGGTGACGCCGACGACGAACTGCGCGATCGGTATGACCTACCTCCCGGTGGCAGAGACCAAGCCGGGGACCCGGTTCACGATCGACGTGCGGGGCAAGCGGGCTCCGGCGGAGGTAGTTCCAATGCCATTTGTGCCGAGGAGAACGAAGAAGTAGATGCGGATCGGGATTCTGACGATCAGTGACCTTGGCGCCATTGGCCAGCGGGCAGATACGTCCGGCGACGCGATTCTCGCGTGGGCGGGCGCGCACGGCTACGAGGTGGCGGTGCGGAGCGTGGTGCCCGACGAGACCGACCGCATTGTGGGGAAGCTCGTGCGCTGGGCGGACTCGGGTGAGGTGGACGTGATTCTCACCACCGGTGGGACCGGGCTCACCGCGCGGGACGTGACGCCGGAGGCGACGGAGGCGGTGGTGGACCGGCTCGCGCCCGGCATCGCCGAAGCGCTGCGCGCCGCCGCGGCGCCCAAGTTCCCGCGGGCATGGCTCTCCCGAGGGCTGGCCGGCACGCGCGGCAAGACGCTGATCGTCAACCTCCCCGGGTCCACCGGCGGCGTGGCCGATGGCTTGGCCGTGCTAGAGCTGTTCCTGGATCACGCCGTGGAGCTCGTGACCGGGGAGCGGACGAGCCATGCCTGACCGGATCCTCATCACCACCGACGACCTGGAGCACGCGGTCCGCATCAACGCAGGCGTAGAGGCGGCGGGCTTTCACACCACGCTGGCCCACACACTCGACGAAGCGCGCCAGGCGCTGCGCCGCGATCCACCGCCCGACTGCGTGGTGGTGACGGGTGGGTTGCACGAGTCCGGCGCCGCGCAGCTCCTCACCCTGGCGCGCGACCGCTCGGTCTCGACGCTCGGCCTGGTGGAAGAGACCGAGCCCGATGCCAAGGGCTTGGCCCGCCGGCTCGGACTCACCGGCTATCTCGAAAAGCCCGCCGACCCGGCCGAGGTGGCCGCGACGGTGCGCCGCCTGATCGAGCGCCGCAAGCTGCAGCAGCGCACCGGGATCATCGGCGAGTCGCCCGCCATCCAGGAAGTGCTCGTGAAAATCGAGCAGATGGCGCCCGTGAGCTCGACGGTGCTGATCGAAGGAGAGTCGGGCACGGGGAAGGAGCTCGTGGCGCGAGCGATCCACGACCTCTCGCCGCGACGCGCCAAGCCCTTCATCGCGGTGAGCTGCGCCGCCATCCCGGACACCCTGCTCGAGAGCGAGCTGTTCGGCCACGAGAAGGGGGCGTTCACCGGCGCCGCCGAGCGGCGGCTCGGCCGGTTCGAGCTGGCCGACGGCGGCACTATTTTCCTCGACGAGATCGGGGAGATGGCGGCCGCCACGCAAGTCAAGCTGCTGCGCGTGCTCGAGGACCGGACCTTCTTCCGCGTGGGCGGCACGCAGGCGATCAAGGTGGACGTGCGGGTCGTCGCCGCGACCAACAAGTCGCTCAAGGAAGAAGTCGCCCTGGGGCGGTTCCGCGACGACCTGTTCTACCGCTTGAACGTGCTCTACATCTATTTGCCGCCGCTGCGCGAGCGCAAGACCGACATCCCGCTCCTGGTGCGGCGCTTCGTCGCGGAGTTCGCGAAGCAGCACGGCCGCGCGTTCCGCGGCATCACGCCGGAGGCGCTGCAGATCCTGGTGGACGCCGAGTGGCCCGGCAACATCCGCCAGCTGCGCAATCTCATCGAGTCCATGGTGGTGCTCGCGCCCGAAGGAGAGATTCGCGCGAGCGACATTCCGAAGGACATCCGGGAGCACGGGAGCATGCTGCCCATGCGGCTGCTCGGCCCCGGCCGCGACTTGGGTGGGGCGGGGGGGCCCGGGGCGGGCGGGGCGGGCGGGGCGGGCGCTCAGGAGTTGGAGTTCATCTTCCGCAGTCTTGTGGAGCTTAAGTTACAGGTTGAAGAACTGCGGCGACGCCTGGAAGAGAGGCCACCGCACGTCGAGGTCATCGAGGTAGGCCCCGGGTCTGGAGTTAGTGCGGTGGGGCCAGTCGAGGTGGAGCCCGGCACGCCCCAGGGTGGTGTGGTGTACCGCCCCGGCATGACAATGGCGGATGTTGAACGGGCTGCGATCGAGGCGGCGTTGCGTGAGACGCAGGGTAATCGTCGCAAGGCGGCCGAGGTCCTGGGGATCGGCGAGCGCACACTCTACCGCAAATTGAAAGCGTACGCACTCGCCTAAATCACGCTCCACCAAAGGGTTGTCCTCCGTGCGGCTATTGACAGGCAGTGCCGCGGCGTCCATCTTACTGCGCCCTTGCTGGATGCTTTCCGGAGAGCCGCAGCGCCCCGGCCGGCTGTCTCGTGGACTTTAAGATCAAACCCGACTCGTGCGTGGCCTGTATGGCCTGCGTACGGGTGTGTCCCGCCGACGCGGTGGCGGTCGAAGGCGCGATCGTGCGGATCGTGGACGAGGCGTGCACGCGCTGCGGGCTGTGCCTCCCGGCGTGCCCGCACGACGCGATCGAGGCGCTGGGCGATGTGTCGCGCGCCCTCGAGCTGGCCCTCGCGGGTCGGGCCGCGCTGATCCTGTCGGTCGAGCACGCCGCCTACTTCTATCCGGCGAATCCCAATCAGGTGGTGAACGCCTGCTACGCGGCGGGGTTCCGCACGGTGCACCGCGGCGTGCTGGGCGACGAGCTGGTGGCGCGGGAGTACCTGGACCTCTGGGCCGACCGCGACTGGGGTACGATGATCCGCAGCACCTGCCCGGTGATCGTGGAGACGGTGCGGACGCAGTACCCCGAGCTGATCCCGTACCTGGCCCCCGTGGCGACGCCCATCGCCGCCGAGGCGCGCTATCTGAAGCAGCTGCACGGCGTGGGCACACCGGTCGTGTACGCCGGGGTGTGCCTCACCGAGGGCGGGCCGGACGTGGACGCGGCGATCACGTTCGAGGAGCTGGACGACCTGTTCCGGCGCCGCGGCATCGTGGTCTCGGAGCAGGCGGAGTACTTCACCCGCGTCCCGGAGGAGCGGCGGCGGCACCTGAGCATGGCGGGTGGATTGCCGCTCGAGGTGCTGCTCGAGGAGACGCAGGCGAGCCGGCGGTTCCGCAAGGTCCGCGGGCTGGGCGGCCTCGGGGCGATCGCACACGCCGTGGCGGTGGATCGCCTGGACCTGGGCTTCGTAGACATCCTGCCGTGCGAGGGGTGTCTCGACCATCCGTTGCTGGGGCCGCGGGACGAGCTGTTCCGGCGGCGCGAGATCGTGGGGGCGACGGAGCCGGCGCGGTCGCGCGCGCCGGTGGTGGAGGAAGCCGTGGCGCGCGCCGTGAAGGTCGCCGAGTCGTTCCCGATCTCCCAGAACGGGCACCGCCCGGAGGCGACAGCGGTCGATGCCGTCCTGAAGGAGATCGGGCTCGCGCCGAACGGCAAGGCCTGGGACTGCGGCGCGTGCGGGTACGTGACGTGCCGGGCGTTCGCGAACGCCGCGGCGCTGGGACGGACGACGCTCAAGTCGTGCCCCCCCTATCTCGACAAGCAGGCCCGGGCGGCGCAGCTTCAAGCGGCCGTGGACGGGCTCACGGGGCTCGCCACCTACCGGGTGTTGCGTGACCGCCTCGCCTCGGAGGTCGCCCGGAGCGACCGCACCGGAGATCCGTTCGCGGTGCTGTTCGTGGATCTGGACAACTTCAAGAAGGTGAACGACGAGTTCGGCCACGAGGCGGGGAACGAGGTGCTGCGCGGCGCGGCGCGGGAATGCACCGCGCACATCCGCACGACCGACCTGGCGGCGCGCTACGGGGGCGACGAGTTCGTGCTGGTGCTGGTGCGCACCCGGGTGGATGGGGCCTTGGGCGTGGCGGACAAGGTGCGGGCCACGGTCGAGGGCATGGGCCGGACCCTCGGCTACCCCGAGGGGCTGGTGACGGTGAGCGTGGGGGTGGCGGAGTTCGTGCCGGGACGGGGTCCGGAGACAGAAGACGTGCTCGTGGCGGCCGACCGTGCGCTGTACCGCGCCAAGGCGTCGGGGCGAAACCAGGTGGCGACGGGAGAGCGCTGAGCATGACACCTTCCAATCCCGAGGGCGCGGAGAACCGCGATGCGCTGCCCTTGACGCCCCCGCCCCAGGTGCCCGATCCGTGGGGCGTGAAGCGCGCCGAGAACCTGATCACGAGCCTCACCGGCGTGCTCTCCGCTCGGGTGGTAGTGACCCCGCTCGGGGAGGTGAGCGAGATCCACGTGCTCACGACCAGCGATCAGCAGGCGAAGCAGGTGGTGCGCAACATCGAGTCGGCGCTGATGGCGCAGCTCGGCCTGAAGATCGACCACCGCAAGATCAGCGTGGCGCAGACCGCCGACGTGCGTCCGATCGAAGAGATGCAGGATGAGGCGGTGCGCACCCGCGCCAAGAAGCGGGTGGTGGTCTTCCAGGGGCTCGAGGTGCGGCCGTCGGACCGGCCGCAGCGCGTGATCGTGCGGGTGAAGCTGTCGTACGAGGGGAAGGAGGCGGAGGCGGAGGAGCAGGGCACCGACACGGTGCGGAACCGGGTGGAGGCGGCGGCGCGGGCGGCGTCGCGCTGCCTGGACGAGCTATTGCCCGACAACTCGATCGCGCTCGAGGGCGCCACGATCATCGACGCGTTCGATCGCAAGTTCGTGCTGGTGGCGGTGCATGGGTTGGGCGGTCGCGAGGCGCAGTTGCTCACGGGAACGTGCGAGATCAGGGAGAGCACGGAGCGGAGCGCGGTGCTGGCGGTGTTGGATGCAACCAACAGATGGACCGACGCGCGGCGGTAAAACGTCGCTGACGCGGCAGTGGCACTCCTTCCAACATGTTGTAATTCAATCGTTTAGTTAGTATTGCCTTCGGCTGTTGCGGGCATTCCACATACCCCCTTGCGCACTTCCCATTTTGGCCTTATTTGGGGTTCTGTGAGTTTGCCAAAGCACAAGCGATACTGGGGCACGCAGCGCGTGGCGCGCGTCTGTCAGGTCTCTCCCGCGACGGTGGCGAACTGGATCGACCAGGGGCTGCTGAAGGGACACAAGACCCCGACGGGGCGCCGGCGTGTGGAGGCGGAGGATCTCACACTGTTTCTGCGCGCGCACGAGATGGCGGTGCCCCCGGAGCTCGAGGGCGGGAACGGGCATGACGTGGTGGTGGTGGTGGACGACGATCCGGGCTATTTGAAGGCGCTGGTGTTGACGGTCGAGCGGTCGGATCTGGATCTGGAGGTGGTGGAGGCGGCGACGGGCGTGGACGCGCTGCTCGAGATCGGTCGGGTGCAGCCGTCGCTGATCGTGCTCGACTACAGTTTGCCGGATCTGAACGCGCCGCAGGTGATCCAGCGGCTGCTCGAGCCGGGACGCAAGCTGGACGCCGAGGTGATCGTGGTGACGGGGGGGATGCCGGCGGAGGCGGCGGTGCAGCTGCGGCAGATGGGCGTGAAGATGATTCTGAACAAGGCGGAGGGGATGCCGGCGGTGGTGGACGCGATGCGGGAAGCGTTGCGGCGGCGCAAGGCGGCGTAGGCTTCACAACGGATTCAAGGATTTTTCGGCGGCGTCGGATCAATTGGGAACCGGCGAGCCATATAGGGACAAATCGACAAAAGGGGCCCCTGGTCACCGCTACTACCGAGCGGAGCTGAGCGAAAAGTTGACGAGCGGAGCGTCGGGTACGCCATAGCGAGGCGTGCCACTCCTAGCGGTCCGAGAGAGACTCGCTGTATCTCGAAGGGGGTGACGCTCAATGCTGCATTTTCTCGCTGCCCTTTTTATGGGACTCGTCAGCTGGTAGCGGACCGATTGAGGGGCCCTTTCCCTTCTTACACGTGAAAACGATCTGCGATGACCGACAGCAGTAGCCGGGGACGGGAGAACGCGCAGACGCACGTGCTGGTCGCTATTGTGGCGGCCGCCAGCCTTTACTTGCTTTTCGCTAGGGCGTGGGAACTACCTGCCCCGTTCCCGTCGAGGTTTTGGAACGCGCTGGCTACCTTCGCGATTCTTGGGATCGTCAGCGACTCGCTCTCGTTCAAGATCCCTATTGCTAGAGTAACCACTTCGGTCGGATTCATTCCCTTTATCGCTTCGGTAGCATTGTTCAATCATCCATGGCCGATGGTGGTCGCGGGTGTTACTGCTCTCGTCGTTGACGCGTTTGTGCGTCATAAGCCTCCAGTGCGAGTGGCATTCAACACCGCGCAGTATATGCTCGCCACTGGCTTGGCATCGCTGGTTTACTCCAGACTCGGAGGCCCGGTCAGCCTCGACAAATTTGACTTTACTCTGATTCCGTTCGCCGGCCTTGTTGTGACGTTCTTCGTGGTCAACAAGGGAAGCGTTTCCCTGGCCGTGTCGTTGAGCAACGGGCTTTCTGTGCGAGAGGCATGGGGCAGGATTGGCAAGGATGCGATCGGGACCGATCTTTTTTCCAGTACTCTGGCGGCCCTGTTGGCGTTTCTCTACGTAAAGTTGCAGCTGCTGGGGATCGCGGTTCTGGTGTTCCCATTGTTCCTATTGCGACAGCTGTACCAGATGAACCTCCTGCTACAGGAGGAGCTTGAAGAAAAGCTCGAGCTGATGGTCAAGTCGATGGAGGCACGCGACCCCTATACCTCTGGTCACTCTCGCCGGGTCTCAGAGTACGCGCTGGCGATAGCTCGCGATCTCAAATTTTCAGCGGAAGAGTTGGACGGCATCAAACGCGCCGCCCTCCTTCATGACGTGGGCAAGATCTACGAGGAGTTCGCTCCACTCCTGCGCAAGGAAGGGAAGCTAACGGTAGAAGAAATGATGACAATGCGGACACACGTCGTCCGCAGCGCGCAGCTGGTAGCCACGGCGGGGAGGCTCCGTGGTGCGGTTGAGGGCATGATCAAGCATCATCACGAGAACTTCGACGGAACAGGATATCCCGACGGGCTCGCGGGCGATCAAATCCCCGTCGGAGCGCGCATCATCATGATCGCCGATACCATTGACGCGATGACGACTGACCGGCCGTATCGCAAGGCCATGAGCCTTGCACGCGCCGTGGAGGAACTCGAGAAGTATGCTGGACGTCAATTCGACCCGAGTCTCGTGAAGGTAGCGGCGAAATCGGCTGGCATCCGCAGGCTCCTGGGCGCGGATCAGCGCAGCCAGGCGGGCGATCCTGAGCCCTCTCGTGCAGCGAGACCGGCTTGGGCGCAGAGACTCGCTCATTGATTCCTCGTCGGCAAATTGGGTTACATGGAGTACCGGTGCTAACTGGCCGGAACCATCCTTATGAAGTGAGCGAACTGCGAATCGGAGTGGCGCTGCTCACACCAGGATCCCTTGCGCCACGAGGATAGCCCGCAGTCCTCGCGCCCCGAGCTTGTCAAATAGCTCGAGTGAACTCTGACTCTCTGCTGTGTAACCTCCTAGCGACAAGCGGTCCAACCAGGCGCCGCACGCAAGGGAGTCTAGGTAAAAGAACGGATGACGGTTTCGGTACTTCTGTTGGCACTCGCGCACCAGAGCTCGTGCGGAGTCCGCTCCACTAGTGTGCACTAGTTTGTAGATCCTTAACTTGTCAAACAACCCGGCGTTCGGCACAGCCCTTTCCTTCCCCCACGCCATCCGCTCTGCGGACTCTATCAACTGCAAGGATAAAGTCACGTCTCCAGTTTCGAGAGCGAAGCAACCGTAACCCAAGAGGAATTCCATGTTGGTCGTCCAGCTTCGCTCGCTGCGGATGGCGAGCTCGGCCGCAACAACGGCTCGTTGTGCTCCATCTCGGTCACCACTCATCAAGAGCGCGGAGGCGAGATTGAGGTGAATCGCGACGGATCGTGGTGTCAAAGCGTTCGACGCGATCGCGACGGCACGCTGACCAAGTGCCACTGCGGAGGCGAAGTCGCCTTGATGAAGCTTTGCAACACAAAGGTTTGAAGTAACTATTGCGGACTTGAGGTCGTCCCCGATTCTGGTGCTGTACCGCAAGGCCTCATCATAGGCTTCGCACGCGGCATCGAACTCACACAACCCGGACTTGCAGGCTCCATAACCCGTGTAAGCGAATGACAAACCAACCGGGTCCCGTCGGGCGTTCAGAGTACTGATCGCCTTCTCCAGCTCCGTCGCGGCCGAAGCCAGTTCGAAGAAGAAGAAATCGCAATACGCCTTCGTATACCATAGGATTGGTGGAACGTCCGTTGCGACCTGGCTGATGGCTTGTTCGGTCTGGCAGCGGATTGTGTCTACTCTTGCTTCGTTGCCCGCGTTCACACCCGATCGAGCGCATTCGAAGAGCGCGTTGCCGATGAGTTCCAGATCCCCGGCTTCTCGCGCCGCGTCAAGGGCCTTGTCTGCGGCCTCGCAGTAGCCGGACCCCGGCTCCTGGTTCATGAGGTACTCCACCGTCGCTTGCATCCTGGCAGTCAGCGCGAGCGCAGGCTTCGAGAGCCTCCCTTCACGAGAAAGCCGGTTGAGTACGGAAGCAGCAGACTCGGCTCGGGATTGACCCACGAGCGCGTTTGCGAGCAGAAGGAGGAGGGACTGCGTCGCGTTCTCGGTACCTCGCTCTCGAAGCAAGACCTCCAAGATCTGCTCCGCTTCGGCCAGCGCTCCGGCATTGACGGCAGCTTCAGCGCCCTTGAGCCCACTGGTCGCGGCACGAGCAGGGGCGCCTCCACGTAGGAAGTGCCACGCCACCTCCAAGTTGCCTGACCCTCCGACCTCTTCCAGCCCTCCTTCAAGCGCCTCCCCTACCTTCCGATGCAACTGCTGTCGCGCAGGCCCGACGATCGAATAGTACGCCTGCGCCCGAATCAACTCGTTCCGGAACTCAAGCCCACCCTGTACCTCGCGGAACATGCCCTCATCCTTCAGCCGCGACAGCGCCTCCCCAGCGGCCGCGGGAGAGAGCTCCACAACGTGATAGAGTGGTAGATCCGCGAGGCGGCGCCCGAGCACCGCGGCGAGATCCAGGGCTGCACGGGTCGGCGCGTCCAGGCGGCGAATCTGGCGCTCGAACACGGCACCGATAGCCCGCGGGATGCCAATGTTCGCGGCCGGCTGCGTGTTGAGTGCCTCCAGATCGCTGAGCAGCGAGGTCGATCCGTGCGCCAGCCATTCCTTCGTGAGGAGCTCGAGCGCCAGAGGATTGCCGTTGCTCGCCAGAAGGATGCGCGCCGCCGGCACGTCCGTGATCCGGGCCTCCGCCTTCGCGACCCGCGCAGCGACGAGCCGCTCGGCTGCCTCGTGCGGCAGCGGCTCGAGCTCCACGGTCTCGAGCGCCTCGATCGTCCCGTCCGACATCAGCGCGCTCGGACCGGCGACCATCCGCAGCTCGTTGGATCGCGCCGTGAGAATCACCAGGAGTCGCGTACGCGCCAGCTTGCGGGCCACGATGTGGAGGATTGCGACCGTCGCGTTGTCGGCAGCGTGGACGTCGTCCACCACGAGGACCAGTGGACTTTCTTCTGTAGCGGCTTGGACTGCCTTGAGGAAGCAGTCAGCGAGACGTAGCGGAACGACCTCGGCCGCCCACTCTACGGGCTTCGGCACGCCGGGGAACATGGTGAAAATCTCGGGCGCGACGCGCGTCAATTCGCTCAGCGCCTCTGGGTCCGCTCCTCCAATCGCCCGCTGCAGCGTGAGCTGCTTCACCAACTCGGCGAGCACCGCGAAGGGCAGTTCGCGCTCCGCATCGTATGCCTGGGCACGCGCAATCGCCGCCCCCTCCATTTGACAGGTCGAGACGAAGGCGTTCGTGAGAGTGGTCTTTCCCACGCCAGGATCGCCGAGCAGGGCGACGATCTGCGGCTCGCGGCGTCGCACCCTGAGCCACGAGTCATACAGGCGGGCGAACTCGCGCTCGCGTCCGATGAGCGGTTCGGCCTCGAAGCGCCGCTCGTGACGCTCCGACACTTGCCCGGCTTTCGCTGGCCGCGGTGCCGCGCGTCGGCCCTCCCGAAGCAGGCCCGCGATGCGGACCAGGTCGGAGCTCGGCTTCGCGCCCAGCTCCTCCGCCAGCCGCGTCTCAAACCGCCCGTACACCTTGAGCGCATTGCTCCGATCGCCCACCCACGCCCGCGCTTCCATCACGCCGCGCACGCCGTCCTCGGACAGAGGGTCGAGCTCGAGGAGCAGCTGCGCGTGCCTCTCCACGGTTTCGAAGTCGCCGATCCGACGCCCGTCATCCATCTGCTTCACGAGGGAATCCCGGATTCGCGGCATCAGCTTCGCCCGCCACTCGTCCTTCCACTGCTCAAATTGCACCGCTCCCGGCACCTCGAAGCCATCGAGGAACTGACCTCGGATCTGAGTCTCGGAGGCATCGAGCCGGGTCAGGTCCACCTGAACCACTCCCGCCACCAGCGCGAGGGAGGCCCGTTGTACGACGAGATGGTCCCGCCCAATTCTCTCCTTGAGCACGGTCAACGCTTGGGCGAGCGAGTGGCGGGCCCGCGGCGCCGCCACGTTGGGCCATAACAGATCCATCAGGTAGTCGCGCGTTAGCTTCCGTCCCGCTTCAACGGCGAGCCGAATCAGCAGCGCGAAGTGCTTGCGCGTGCGGAAGCGGACCTGCTCGCCGGCCTGCGTGAGGAGGAGGGGAGCGCCTAGTGTGAGGAGTTGCAGGTGCGGCACCAAGCGGCACGGCTCGCAGCGTTTCGGAATGCTACCATTAGGCACCCAAATCAACCGGGTGTCAACAAGATGTGGTTGAACGGGATAGAACCGCTTCAGAGAGGGTAAGGCAGGGCACCGTCAAAACGCTGGCACTGGCTCCAGGAGATCGGCCACGGCGCCGCCCATGGGTCCCTCGCTAGGACCAACTGCACCGGCCTGAGCGCTACGGACGCATCCGTGAGCGTCCGGTATGTGAGTATCAACCGGCCAGGCCCGTGAACCGCGCGGGGCGTTCGACCCTCCGGTTCTGAGGATCGAGTCGCGGCGAGCCGACGGCCGTCGCGGCGCGCTCTGGCCGAGGTTCTCATCCCACGTTACAATGCGCACCCCCGCCCACTCCCCAGGGAGGAAACAATGAGAGCACGTCTCGTCATCCCGGTCCTGACGGCCGCCTGCGTCAGCCTGCTGAGCTGCGACCGAGTTCCCAGCGACCTGCGAAGCCCGGGTCGTCCGTCGTTTATCACCGACGGCACGCTCGATGGGAATGCCCACCCCGCCGTCGTCCTGATCATCATGGACATCGCCGGCAAGCCGGCGTTCCGCTGCTCCGGCACCGTCATCGCCCCGAAGGTCGTGCTCACCGCCGGTCATTGCGCCGGAGAGCCGGGCGAGTTTTCGGGGCTGCGCATCTTCAACGAAGCCGACGTGCAGCACGACCC
>Ga0075423_10005315_pt1 | contig 12011 bp, 9 predicted proteins | sample SoiMethybrSBSTD2_FD_80114 | JGI IMG/M metagenome (GOLD analysis project Ga0075423, IMG submission 80114) | Bulk soil microbial communities from a Populus tree surrounding site in Tennessee, USA - Soil MetaG P. TD hybrid SBSTD2 | ecosystem: Environmental > Terrestrial > Soil > Tree plantation...
GTCGACGTGTGGGTCTTGATCGCGCAGGGAGTCGCGTGGTCAGGCATCAGGAGGATCCGGTACTGCGTTCCCGCACGGTCGAGCGCCTCGGTGAGCGGAGCGATGACGTCGCGGTCCCATCGCTCGAGGGCGAGCACCTTCTCGTGGACGTCACCCTGGTGCGCGGCCTCGTCGGTCGCCTCGACGTGCAGGAGGAAGAAGCTCCGGTCCTCGAGCGACGCCAGCGCGGCGTCCCGTTGCGCGGCGTAGTCGTTGTCGAACCCGGCAGTGGCCCCGGGCACGTCGAGGACTTCCAGCCCGGTGAGCACGCCGAGCCCACGCACGAGGTCGACGGCTGACGTGAGCCGGCCCTCGACGCCGTAGCGCGGCGCGAACGCCGGAAGGTCGGGCCGGACGCCCTGGCCCCACAGCCAGATCTGCGTCGCGACCGAGCCGACCTCGGCCGCGTGCTCGGCGACGATCGGCTTCGACGCCTCCATGAGCGCGATGAGCTTCTCGGCCGCCGCCCCGACCGGGAGCACGGCCGGCTTCCCGGTGAGGTCGTGCGGCGGTACGCATTCGGCGTCGCCGAGCTCTCGTGGCACGACGCACAGATGGCGGTACTCGACGCCGGGATAGAAGCGAACGCCGTCACGCCCGCCCCCGAGCTCCGCGTCGAGCGCCGCGATGATGGGCGCGCTCTGCTCACTCGTCGGGTGACCGCCGGCGAAGTCGACCATCGTCGGCGGGTTCGCGTCGTCGAGCGCGACCAGGTTGCACCGGAACGCGACCTGGTCGGGGTCGAGGTCGATGCCCATCGCCGCCGCCTCGATCGGCGCGCGTCCGGTGTGGAAGTGCGCCGGGTCGTACCCGAGAATCGCCATGTTGCCGACGTCGCTGCCGGGAGGAAGGCCCTCAGGGATCACCGCCGCCCGGCCGACTTCGGCCTGCGCGGCAAGGCGCGCGAGCGAGGGCATCGCCGCGGTCTCGAGGGGCGTGCGGTCGTCGAGCTCGGCCAGCGGTTCGTCCGCGCATCCGTCCGGCACGAGCACGACGTACTTCATGGGGAAATGCTAGGCGAGGTCAGTTTGCTTCCCTGAGCCGATAACGTCACCGCCACGATGCGCTCCCGGGGGTGGACTCGCGCACGCGCGGTCGTGGCGTCGCTCTTCTCGCTGTCCTCGCGCTCGTCGTGGCCGCGTGCAGCGACGACGGCGGGAGCGGAAGCGGGAGCTCCGCGGACAACAGCTCTACCAAGGGTGGCAACGGGCAAGTCGGCTCCGCCAAGGTGAAGCTCACGCCGATCGCGCGCGTCGAAGGTCCGACGGCGTTCGCGACCCGGCGGGGCGATCGCGCGCTGTATGTCACCGAGCAGATCGGTCGGGTGCGCGCGGTGCGGGATGGCAACCTCGACGCCCAACCGGTCCTGGACCTGACGGCGGACGTCGGGAGCGGGGGCGAGCGCGGGCTCCTCGGTCTCGCGTTCTCGCCCGACGGTTCCAAGATGTACGTCTATTACACGAATCGGGACGGCGACATCCGTGTCGACGAATACGCGATGGCCGGAAACTCGATCGATGCCGCCTCACGCCGCCAGGTGCTCGCGGTCGACCACCCTCCGGCGCCGAACCACAACGGCGGGCACGCGAGCTTCGGACCGGACGGCAAGCTGTACCTCGGGCTCGGGGACGGCGGCGCTGCCGGCGACATGGGCACCGGCCACGTCGAGGGGGGAAACGCACAGTCGCTCGACACGATGCTCGGCAAGATCTTGCGCATCGACCCGACGCCCTCGGCGGGAGCGGCGTACACGATCCCGTCCGACAACCCGCTCGCCGACGGTCGTGGCCTGCCGGAGATCTGGTCGTACGGCCTGCGCAACCCCTGGCGCTTCTCGTGGGACAGCAAGACCGGTGACATGTGGATCGCCGACGTCGGGCAGAACCAGTGGGAGGAGGTCGACTTCGCGCCCGCGGGCCGAGGCGCCGGCGCGAACTACGGGTGGAACCGCCTCGAGGGCACCCACCAGTTCTCCGGCTCGCCGCCCGGCGGCGCCGTCGCTCCCATCTTCGAGTATTCGCACGAGGGCGGAGGCTGCTCGATCTCGGGCGGCTACGTGTACCGCGGCGCGAAGATCCCCGACCTTCGAGGCGCGTACGTGTTCAGCGACTATTGCGACAGTGCGCTGCGCGCGCTCACCGAGCAGGGCGGAAAGCTCGCCGGCCAGCGCGATCTCGGCGTGAAGGGGAACCAGATCACGGCGTTCGGCCAAGACCAGGACGGCGAGTTGTACGTCCTGTCGCAGGGCGACGGCCTGCAGCGCATCGACCCCGCCTGAACCACTCCCTCACTCCACGCGTGGCACGACCGCGCCCGCGATCCGCCGCGTGATGCCGGCGGGCATCGCGCTCGAGAACATCGCGCCGGCCTGGTTGAGCGCGCCGGGAATGCACACGGCGCGCCCGTGCTCGTACGCGCGCAGGGCCGCCTCGACGACCGGCTCCGGCTGCTGCCACATGAAGCTCGGCACCGAGCCGGAATCGAGGCCGGCCCGTTCCTGGAACTCCGTGCGCGTGAACCCGGGGCACAGGACCATCACGTTGACACCCGTCCCCCGGAGCTCCTCGTGCAGGGCGTGGCTGAAGCTCGTCACGAACGCCTTCGTGCCCCCGTAGGTCGCGTTGAGCGGTGTCGGCTGATAGCTGGCGAGCGACGACACGTTGATGATCCCGCCCCGTCCGCGCTCGATCATCCCCGGGAGCGCGGCGTGCGAGAGCTGCGTGACCGCCAGCACGTTCAGACGGACTTCGCGGGCTTCGGCCTCGCGTGGGAGCTCGGCGAACTTGCCGTACGTGCCCATACCCGCGTTGTTGACGAGGAGGTCGATCGCCGGTTCGGCGGACTCGAGCCGCGCCTCGACCACGGCCATCCCCTTCTTCGAGGTCAGGTCGGAGGCGAGAACCTCGACTGCGGTGCCGTGCTCCTTCTCGAGCGCCTCCGCGAGTTCCTCGAGCCTGGCGTCGTCGCGGGCGACGACCACCAGGTCGTCACCGCGCGCTGCCAACGCGCGCGCGAACGCGGCGCCGATGCCCGACGAGGCGCCGGTGACGAGCGCTACCGGCTTGGCCATGTTCATGTCCATACCTCCAGGTTCACAGGCCGAGCTCGGCCGCTACCGCGTCGGGCGTGGCGTCGACCGCCGGCCCCACGTCGACCTCGTCGATGGCGCGCTGCGGGTCCTTCAGGCCGTGGCCCGTGAGCGTGCACACGACGGTCTCGTCCGCCCGGACCTGGCCCGCGGCGGCCGCCTTGAGCAGCCCGGCGACGGCCGCCGCCGACGCCGGCTCGACGAAGCAACCCTCCGCCGTCGCCAGCAGGCGGTACGCGTCGAGGATCTCGCCGTCCGTGACAGCACCGATGTGACCGCCCGACTCGTCGCGGGCGGCGATGGCCCCAATCCAGTTCGCGGGGTTGCCGATGCGGATCGCAGTGGCGATGGTCTCGGGGTACGGGACGGGCTCGCCGTGCACCAGCGGAGCCGATCCCTGCGCCTGCCATCCGAGCATGCGTGGACGGCGGCCCGGGCTGCCGTGCGCCTCGTACTCGAGGTAGCCCTTCCAGTAGGCGCCGATGTTCAACGCGTTCCCGACGGGAATGCAGTGCGCGTCGGGCGCGTCTCCGAGGGCGTCGACCACCTCGAAGGCGGCGGTCTTCTGCCCTTCGATCCGGAACGGATTGATCGAGTTGACGATCGTGACCCGGCGGCTCTCGGCGAGCTGGCGGACCACGCCGAGGGCGACGTCGAAGTTCCCCCGGACCGGGACGACGCGGGCGCCGTGGATGAGCGCCTGCGCGAGCTTGCCCGTCGCGACGTGCCCCTCGGGAATGACGACCGCGCAGATCAGCCCGGCGCGCGCCGCGTACGCGGCCGCCGACGCCGAGGTGTTCCCGGTCGACGCGCAGATGACCGCCTTGGCGCCGTCCTCCACCGCCTTGGACATCGCGAGCGTCATCCCGCGGTCCTTGAACGATCCCGTCGGGTTGAGCCCCTCCAGCTTGAGCAGCACGCGCGCGCCCGTCCGCTCCGAGAGGCGCGGCGCATCGACGAGCGGCGTATCCCCCTCCAAGAGCGTGACGACCGGCGTATCCGCGCTGACGGGGAGGCGATCGCGATAGGCGGCAATCACGCCCGGCCACGGTTGTCCCTGCGTCATTCGTCCTCGTCGCCCAGGACCCGCACGACGGACCCGACGCGGTGCACGACGTCGACGTCGCGCAGCGCATGGACCGTCGCGCGAAGGTCGGCTTCCCGAGCCCGGTGCGTCGCGAAGATGAGGCGGGCGTCGTCTCCGATGCCGCGCTGCTGCATCGACTTGATCGACACCCCGTGTCGGCCGAACTCGTCGGCGATCTTGGCCAGCACGCCGGGGCGGTCGGCAACTTCCATGAGCAGATAGAACTGCGACTCGATCTCGTCCATCGGCCGGATCCTCCGCCGGCTGAGCGCCCCGATCGTCGCACCCTTCCCGCCGGACGCGAAGTTCTTCGCTGCGTCGATGAGGTCGCCGAGGACGGCGGACGCGGAGGGCCCGCCCCCGGCGCCGCGCCCGTACAGCATCAGCTCGCCGACCGCGTCGCCCTCGATGAACAGCGCGTTGAACGACCCGCGCACGGAGGCAAGCGGGTGGTGCACGGGGATCATCGCCGGGTGGACGCGCACCGCTACCTCGCCGTCGAGGCCCTCGGCCACGGCGAGCAGCTTCACGACGTAGCCGAGGTCGTGCGCGGACGCGATGTCGTGGGCGGTGATCTCGGCGATGCCTTCCCGGTACACGTCGTCGGCGACGACACGAGCGCCGAAGGCGATCGACGCGATGATCGCCGCCTTGGCCGCGGCGTCGTCGCCTTCGATGTCGGCGGTCGGATCCCGCTCCGCGTAACCGAGCGCCTGCGCCTCGGCGAGGGCGTCATCGAACGACGAGCCCTCCTCCGTCATGCGCGTGAGGACGTAGTTGGTCGTCCCGTTCACGATCCCGGTCACGCGCCGGATGCGATCCCCGGCCAGGGATTCGCGCAGCGGGCGGATGAGTGGGATGCCGCCGGCCACGGACGCCTCGAAGAGGAGGTCGACACCCGACCCCTCGGCCGTCTCGAAGAGCTCCTTGCCGGCGTTGGCGAGGAGCTCCTTGTTGGCCGTCACGACGGGCTTGCCGGACTTGAGCGCCTCGGTGATGAGCGAGCGTGCCGGCTCGATCCCGCCGATCACCTCGACCACGATGTCGATGTCGGGGTCGGTGACCACGGCCTCGCCATCCTGCGTGAACCGGTTGGCCGGGAGGGGCACGTCCCGCTCGCGGCCCGGGTCACGCACGGCCACACGGGTCACCTCGAGGTGCACGCCCGCGCGCTGCTCGATCAGTTCGCCGTTCTCCTGCAGCAGACGCACCAGCGCCGAACCGACGTGCCCGCAGCCGAGCAGGCCGACCCGCACGGCCTCGTCATGCACCGGGTCTGCCATCACGCCAGTCTCGCGCTCAATGCTCATCCAGGCGCGTGAGATCGTCGGGCGTCTCGCGCCGGACGACGACCTGCGCCTGCCCGTCGCGCACGAACACCACCGCCGGCCGGGGCACCTTGTTGTAGTTGGACGCCATCGAGTAGCCGTACGCGCCGGTGACGGGTACGGCGAGCAGGTCGCCGACGCGGACGCCGTCGGGAAGGCGGGCGTCCGCCACCACGAGGTCGCCCTGCTCGCAGTGCTTGCCCGCGATCGAGCACGCGAGCGGGCGGGGCTCTTCGATGCGGTCGGGCAGGTACGCCTCATAGCCGGCGCCGTAGAGCACGGGCCGGGGGTTGTCGCTCATGCCTCCGTCGACGGCGACGTACGTCCGGCCGTGCGGGATCCTCTTGACCGTCCCAACCCGATACAACGTGATCGCCGCCGGCGCGGCGATCGAGCGGCCGGGCTCGACCATCAGGCGGGGCACCTCGCCGATCCCGGCGTCCGCGACGCACTCCTTCACGGTCGTCCGCAGCGTCGATTCGTACTCCGCCAGCGACACCTCGGGATCGGTCGCGAGGTACCGGGACGCGAGCCCGCCGCCCATGTTGAGCTCTTCCACGCGAGCCCCCGTGGACTCCTCGATCGCCCCGCAGAGGTCGACGACGATCGCCACCGCCCGGGCGTAGGCGTCGAGCCGTTCGATCATCGAGCCGATGTGGCAATGCAGGCCACCGAGCCGGAGGGCCGGGCTCTCGATCACACGGCGGGCGGCTTCGAGCGCCACGTCGTCGTGCGCTGTGAAGCCGAACTTCGAGTCGAGCGTGCCCGTCTCGATGAACTCGTGCGTGTGCGCCTCGACACCGGGAGTGACGCGCACGAGCACCGACGGCCGCGCCGAGCGTTCGGTCGCGAACCGCTCGAGCCGGTCGAGCTCGTCGAACGAGTCGGCGACGATCCGGCCGACGCCCGCGTCGAGCGCCGCTGTCAGCTCCGCCGTCGACTTGTTGTTGCCGTGGAACACGATCCGCTCGGGCGGGAACCCGGCGTGCAAGGCGACGTGGAGCTCGCCGCCGGTGGCGACGTCGAGGTGCAGGCTCTCCTCCGCGACCAGGCGGGCCATGGCGACGCACAGGAACGCCTTGCCCGCGTACGCGACGCTGCCGGCGCCGAACAGGCCGGCGTACTCCCGGCAGCGGCGGCGGAGGTCGTCTTCGTCGTAGACGAACAAGGGTGTGCCGAGGTCGGCGGCCAGCGCGTCGAGCGCGTCTGGGTCCTGGAGCGCGGACGGGACCAGTGCCCGGTCGAGCGGCGCGCCCCTGTCCGTCACTGCTCCGCGTCCTCGTCGAGCCGGGCCATCTCGTCAGGGGCCGAGACCCCGAGCAGCCCGAGCGCGTCGGCGAGACCGATCCGGCACGCCTCCGAGAGCCAGAGGCGGGCCTGGGTGAGCGCGTCGTCGTCGCTGATGACGCGGCAGTCGCGGTAGAACCCGTGGAAGTGCTTGGCGAAGTCGCGTACCCAGGTCGTCACCCGATGGGGCGCGCGCATCTCGGCCGCCTCTCGCACCTCCTCGGGATACAACGCGAGAGAACGGAGCAGCTCGGCCTCGCGATCGTGCACGAGCACCGACAGGTCGACATCGTCGAGCGGACGGCGGGTGACGCCGCGCTCGCTCGCCTTCCGACCGATCGAAGCGATGCGCGCGTGCGCGTACTGCACGTAATACACGGGGTTCTCCATCGACTGTGACGTCACGACGTCCAGGTCGAAGGTCTGCGGCGTGTCGATGCTCTGGAGCAGGAAGGTGAGCCTGCATACGTCGGGGTCGACCTCGTCGAGGATGTCTGCCAGCGTGATGATGTTGCCGGCGCGACGAGAGAGCCGGACGAGCTCGCCGCCCCGCTCGATCCGCACCAGCTGGCCGAGGATGATCTCCGGCTCGCCGGGAGGGAACCCGAGCAGCTCGAGACCGGCCTGGAGAGACTTGACCTGGCCGTGGTGGTCGGCGCCCCAGATGTCGACGAGGTGCTCCCACCCGCGGGCGAACTTGTCGCGGTGGTACGCGAGGTCGGGAAGGAGGTACGTCGGGGTCCCGTCGCTCTTGACGAGCACGCGATCGCGTTGGTCGCCGAGCTCGGAGGTCCGCAGCCACACCGCGCCGTCCTGCTCGTACGTGTGCCCGCGCTCGCCGAGGAGGCGCAGCACCTCCTCCACGTCGCCGCGCTCGTGCAATGTCCGCTCGGAGAACCACGTATCGAAGCGCACACCGATCCGCTCGAGGTCGCGCTGCACCGAGCTCACCGCATCGTGGTAGCCCCACTCCCTCGCCTGTTCGGGCGTGACGTCGTCGCCGAGCTCGGCTCGCATCCGGGCGGCCATCTCGACGAGGTACTCGCCGCGGTAGCCGTCTTCCGGAGGCTCCTCGCCCCGGTAGCGGTCGTACAGCGAGCTCCCGAACGCGTCGAGCTGTCCGCCGGCGTCGTTCAGGTAGTACTCCCGGTGGACGACCGCGCCCTGGGCGGCCAGCAGGTTGGCCACGGCATCGCCGACCGCAACCCACCGTGCGCCCCCGGCATGGATGGGGCCGGTGGGGTTCAGGGACACGAACTCGAGGTTGATCCTCCGGCCGTGCTGCGAGTCGTCCTGCCCGTAGGAGTCCCCCGCTGCCACGACCTCGCGCAGGACGTCGTGGAGCCACGACGGAGACAGGAAGAAGTTGAGGAAGCCCGGGCCGGCGACGTCGACGCGCTCCAGGTGCGACGGCGGCGCCGACTCGATCTCCGCCTTGACCCGGTCGGCGATCTGGCGGGGCGGGAGCTTCGCCGTCTTCGCCATCTGCATCGCGACCGGACTCGCCCAGTCACCTCGGCCGTGCTCCGGATCGCCGGGCTCGAGCGCGACGCCGTTCGGCGGCTCGGGAAGCCCGGCCGCAGTCAACGCGTCCCTCAGGCTGTTGCGGAGCTCGTCACGAATCACGAAGTGGGTAAGGCGAGGCGAAGCGCTTCACCGTTGCGCCGATCGTACTTCCCACCGCGTTGCTCCCCTCAGGAGTTCCCGCCCTCGTAGCTCAGGGGCGCGGCGGCGGCGGCTTTGCCGACCGTCGCCGCAGGAGCCGGAGCTTGCGACGGCGACCGGCGAAATGGCGCGCTGGTACCGTGAGCGTTCACCCGCCCTCGTAGCTCAGGGGATAGAGCAGTGGCCTCCGGAGCCATGTGCGCAGGTTCGAATCCTGCCGAGGGCGCCATCCGCACCGGACGTCGCCGTCGCGCGAGCCTTGGCTGATGGCGGAGTCGACCTTCACCGTTCCCGGCCGCGGCGACGTGGATCTCTTCGTCCGGCACTGGCCCGCGAGTGGCGCAGCGCGGGCCGTCGTACAGATCTCGCACGGCTTGGGCGAGCACTCCGGTCGCTACGCGCGGCTCGCCGCCGCTCTCGGCGCGGCCGGCTTCGAGGTCTACGCCCACGATCACCGTGGTCACGGGCGCAGCGTGCGCCGCGCGAGCGAGTTCGGTCACTTCGGCCCGGACGGATGGAACGCACTGGTCGCCGACCTCGTCGCGGTCGGCCACGCCATCGACGCCCGAACCGGCGGTGAGCCGCGGGTCGTGCTCGGACACTCGATGGGCTCGTTCGCAGTACAGCAGTACCTGCTCGACCACAGCACCGAGATCGCGGCCGCCGTGTTGACGGGGACTTCCGCGATCGACGCGATCTTCGGCAGTCTCGATCCCGACACCTCCCTCGATCGGATGCCGGGGAACGAAGCGTTCGAGGGACGGACGGACTTCGACTGGTTGAGCCGCGATGCGGCCGAAGTCGACCGTTACATCGCCGATCCGGCGTGCGGGTTCAGCGCCGACGCCGACGCGCTCGGTGACATGGGAGCTGCTGCAAAGCAACCCGTCGAAGGCGACGCGCTGCGAAGCATCCGCGCCGATCTCCCGATCCTTCTCATGTCGGGGAGCAACGACCCGTTGAGTGGCGCAATGGCGCTCGTGGAACTGGTCGCGCAGCGCTACCGCGACGCCGGGGTCCGCGATGTCACCGTGGTCGGCTACGAGGGCGCCCGCCACGAGGTGTTCAACGAGACGAACCGCGACGAAGTGACGGCCGACCTCATTGCGTGGCTCGACGCCCACACCGCGGAGAGAGCGCGACGATAAAGGAGGACACGTCGCTCGTACCGCTCCCGTCGCCGCCGGCCTGGAGCTGCTGGCGTGTGACCGGAGGTCGACCGGCGTAGCCTGCCGTCGTGGCGGCACTCGACGGCAAGGTCGCGCTCATCACCGGCGCGGCGTCGGGGATCGGCCGGGCGACGGCTGAACGCCTGGCGGCCGAAGGCGCTCGTGTCGGCGTCGTCGACCTGACCGACGACGCGGGGCAAGCCGTCGCCAAGTCGGTCGGGGGCGTCTTCCATCGTGCCGACGTCGGCGAGCCGAGCGAGGTCGACGCCGCGTTCGCGGCCGTCGAACGCGAGCTGGGCGGCGTCGACATCGCGTTCCTCAACGCGGGCATCGCAATCGGCCACCCGCAGATCGAGACGCTCCCCGATGACCTGTACCGGCTCATCATGCGGGTCAACGTGGACGGTGTCGTGTACGGCGCGCGCGCCGCGGTTCGGGCGATGGAGCGACGCGGCGGTGGCGCCATCGTCGCGACGTCATCGCTCGCCGGGCTGATCCCGTTCCCACCCGATCCCGTCTACGACCTCACCAAGCACGCGGTCGTCGGCTTCATCCGCAGCATCGCGCCCTCGCTCGTTCCGAAGGGCATCACGGCCAACACGGTGAACCCGGGCATGACCGACACCAAGATCATGGGCGAGGACGCCCGACGGACGCTGCGCGAGGCCAACTTCCCGATCATGCCGCCCAGCCAGATCGCCGACGCCGTCCTCCGGATCATCACTGGCGGGCGAACGGGCGAGTGCTGGGTGTGCCAGCCCGGGCGCGAGCCCGAGCCGTATCGCTTCCACGACGTCCCCGGGCCGCGCACCGAGGGCGCGCAGGGCCGGGTGCCGCCGGGCGTTCGCGAGGGCACGCTCGACAGCGGCTGAACACCTGGCAGCCCGGCGCGGGCCACCTTCTATCCTGGGATTCCTCCGGCGGATCCCGGAGGGAAAGGACATCGTGGAAGACGACCCGAGCGCGGCACGCGAGCCCGTCCAGCCCGAGGTGGTCCAGCAGACGTCGGCGCCCGAGGGCGACGGCGCCGACGGAAGCCAGCCCCCGCAGGAGCAGGTCACGCGGCCGACGAAGCTCATCCGGATCGCTTCGATGGTCCGCAACATGCTCGAGGAGGTTCGTCGCGCCCCGATCGACGACGCCGGGCGCAAGGCGCTCCGCGAGATCCACGAGCGGTCGATCCACGAGCTCGAAGAGGTGCTCTCTCCTGATCTGCGGGAGGAGCTGTGCGAGGTCGTGCTGCCGTTCAAGGACGATCCCCCGACCGAGTCCGAGGTCCGACTCGCCCAGGCCCAGCTCGTCGGCTGGCTCGAGGGGTTGTTCCAGGGCATCCAGGCCACGTTGTTCACCCAACAGATGGCGGCCCAGGGTCAGTTCGACGAGATGCGTCGTCGCGCGATCGAGTCGGGCCAGTCCCCGCCGCAGGCACCACCGGGCAGCGGCTACCTCTGATGCAGGAACCGCTGGCGGCGTCCGAACCACCGCGGATGTTCGGCTCCTCGTGGACGCCGGACAGCTGGCGCGCGCGTCCCGCCAGCCAGCGGCTCGACTGGCCCGACGCCGCCGCGCTCGACGCGGCGCGGTCGGACCTTCGTCGTCAGCCGCCCCTCGTCTTCGCGGGCGAGGCTCGCCAGCTCACGGAGTCGCTGGCGGCCGTGGCCGCCGGCGACGCGTTCCTGCTGCAAGCGGGCGACTGCGCGGAGTCGTTCGACGCCTTCTCGGCCGACTCGATTCGAGACAAGCTCAAGGTGATCCTCCAGATGGCCGTCGTGCTGACGTATGGCACCGGCGTGCCGGCGGTGAAGGTCGGTCGCATCGCCGGGCAGTTCGCCAAGCCCCGCACCGCGCTCACCGAGACCCGAGACGGCGTCGAGTTGCCGTCCTTCCGCGGTGACATGGTCAACGACTTCGCGTTCGACGCCGACGCGCGCCGGCCGGACCCGCAGCGGATGGTGCGCAGCTACCACCAGTCGGCAGCCACCTTGAACCTGCTCCGCGCGTTCACGAAGGGCGGCTATGCCGACCTCAACCGGGTCCACCAGTGGAACCTGGAATACGTGGCCAGCAGCCGTGAAGGCCAGCGGTACGAGACAGTCGCGCAGGAGATCGAGCGGGCGTTGCGGTTCATGGCCGCGTGCGGCATCGACCTCGCCGCCGAGATGCAGCTGCACCAGGTCGACTTCTTCACCGCGCACGAGGCGCTGGTCCTCGAGTACGAGGAGGAGCTCACCCGTCGCGACAGCCTCACCGGACGCTGGTACGACTGCTCGGCCCACCTGCTCTGGGCGGGCGAGCGCACGCGCCAACCCGGCAGCGCCCACGTCGAGTTCCTGTCCGGCGTCGAGAAC
>Ga0075423_10005316_pt1 | contig 12011 bp, 10 predicted proteins | sample SoiMethybrSBSTD2_FD_80114 | JGI IMG/M metagenome (GOLD analysis project Ga0075423, IMG submission 80114) | Bulk soil microbial communities from a Populus tree surrounding site in Tennessee, USA - Soil MetaG P. TD hybrid SBSTD2 | ecosystem: Environmental > Terrestrial > Soil > Tree plantation...
CACCGGTCAGCGCGGTCGGTTTCCAAGCGACAATCGCGGGTCGTAATCACAGTGCGGGCACGGGCGAAGGTGACCGCGGCGCTGTCCTGGCCAGGGTCTGAAAATTTCAACTAGGGGTCCCGCGCGCTTCTAAAAATCAATTCTGTGAGCGGCCAGATTGCTGGAATGCTTCGACCGGCGACGTTGATTGAGATTGAGAGGGCGAATGCGCTTGCTGCCGAACACGCGGGAAGGGCTGCTCCAGCTGAGCACATCATTGATGCGCGGGCCCCCGGCGTTCTAAGCCAGCGCCAGGGCAGCATGGCCATATACCTTGTGGCGTCTTGCAGCCCTGTGGCAGCCCGCGTACGCTCGCGTACGCTCGCTGAGTGCGGGCCGAGCCGAGATCGCCACAGCAGCAGCGCCAGCGCCGCTGGCTAATCCTCAAATATGCGCGAGGTCAGCTTGGCACCGTCTGCTCGTGGAACCGGGCTTCTCGACTTGCGTTGCGATTATCGCTCCAGTTTTGCAGCCTGAGCAGCGCAATGCCCATTATGACGGCTCTCAAGATGACGGCTCTCAAGCACATCTTCTGCGTGGAAAGGCACCGATCCGCGGTCATCGATTTGGCATCGCCCGCCGCCCGTTTTGCGCCCTGGGATAGGCGCGGTGCTCTGGGTGTGTAGGCGGCACGCCGCCGACGCCGCGTTGATCCAACTGATATTACGCCAAGGGCCGGACGCATGACGACAGTCTATGTAAGCGGCTTGCATTGCGGCCCAAGTCCGTCGGCTGGTGTGGGGACCGCCCGCGCGATCCGCGCAGCTTTTCCAGATGCTCGTATCATAGGCGTTGACTATTGGCACGGCAGCTCCGGGCTGCATCACGAGGTGTTCGACGCTCTCTGGCTCCTACCCGCATGGGACTATCTCGATCGAGATGCCCACGCGAATGACATTCGCGCGCGCCTCGATGAAGGCGCCTTCTTTATCTCGACGCTCGACCTGGAAATTCGCTGGCTTGCAGACACTGTCGGTGACCACGCTCGCTTACTCGTGCCCAACTTGTGTTCTCTGCAGCCTACGCTGAAGCCCGCGCGATCGCTCACGGAGTTGCTACCGTTTGCGGTGCCCGAGACGCTGCCACTCGGCTGCCGCGATGCGGAGATCTACGAGTTCTGTCGGCGTCATTCGTGGCGATGCTGGCTTAAGGGACCGTTTCATGATGCGGTCTTCGTGGCCGATTGGCGCACGTTCCTGAGCGTGCGGGATGTTCTGGAGCGCCGTTGGCAATCGACAAACCTGTTCCTCCAGGCCCACGTTCGCGCCACGGAAGAGTCGATCTGCATTGCCGCCTACGAGGGCGAGGTCCTTGCCGCGATCCACATGGAAAAACGCCTTACCACGGCGGAAGGAAAGACCTGGGCGGGCCGGGTGATCGCGCTGCCCGACTGCCTCCTCGCGCCAATCGAGATATTGGTGCGAAAACTCGCTTGGACCGGTGGCGCCGAGATCGAATTGTTCAAGGATCGTGATGCCAAGCGCTGGCTCAACGAGTGGAATCCGCGGTTTCCCGCCTGGGTCTACGGCGCAACGCTCGCTGGCTTCAATTTGCCCGCGCAGCTGCTGGCTCGGGCTCAGGGGATCGCGGCGCCGCCAACCATTGCGGCGGGCGATTCGTTCACGCGTGTCGTCGTGGAGGTGCCCGTGCGCCGCGAGATCGGATTGCCCCTGCCCGCGGAGCCCGATGACGTCGGATTTGCCAGTGCCTCTAAGTATGGCGCTGCGCTACCCGAACTTCTCCGCGCGCTTGAGGCACGGCCCGGCAATTCGCCGGCCGCCGAGACACACCCGCCGGCGCCATTTGATGCCGACACGCGCGCCGATCTCAGCCAGGTCGATTTTGCCGACATCAAGACGCCGGCCCGTGTATTTCTGCCGCGCCGCGCCGATGCCCTGTTTAGAAGGCTGACACGGCAAATGACGAAGCCGGAGGCGGGACGAGCCACCCCCGTCGGTGCCTACAGCATCAAGACCGCGCCTTACCCGGAGTATATCGCGCTCGCTCGCCGCTACGGCATGCTGGCCGAATGCATCAGCCAAGCCGAGGTTCAGACCGCGATTGCAGCGGGGTTTTCGGTCGGCGAAATCGTGCTCAACGGTCCGGGTAAGTGGTGGCCGCGTTCGCGGATACCACAGGGTCTCCACGCCCTCTTCTGTGACTCGGTTGAGGAATTGCACGCGGTCGCATCCGCGCCGGCCATCGCCAAGGTAGTGGGAGCCCGCTTGCGGCTGCCCAGTATCCCGTCCCGCTTCGGCATCCCCGTCGACGAGCCGGATACTTTTGATGCGCTCGTCGATGCCGTACGCAGTCTCGCGGTCGGCGTATTGTTCGGCGTGCATTTTCACATGGCCTCAAGCGCGATCGGCGTCAGCCGATGGTGGGACGCATTCGAGTCGGTGTTGGCCTGGGCACGCGCAATCGAGTGTGCCGCAAACCGGCGCGTAACCGCGCTGGATCTTGGTGGTGGCTGGCACCCGCAAGATTTTCTTGCGCTCGACATCGACGCCGCTTTGCGGGCCGCAGAGGGCGTGCTGCCGGACCTGCGCTGGGTCCTGTTCGAACCCGGCAAGGCGTTGACTCAGCCGACAATGCTGCTTGCCACGCGCGTGCTCGAAGTGCGGCGCTCGAAGGGCCGTATTGAGGATGCGATCGTCGATGCGTGCATCGCGGAACTGCCCCTCGCCAACAACTATCCGCATCCGATTTGGCTGCGGACCGAGGCGGGCGAATGGTGCGGCCTCAGCCGCGGTCGCCAGCAAATCCATGGTCGAATCTGCATGGAGGAGGATCGTATCGGTTGCAACCTGGCGCTCCCCGAAACGCTCACACCGGGCGACATTCTGCTGATCGGTGACGCCGGTGGATACAACAGGAGCATGGCCTATGAATTTGGTCGTGGCAGATAAAGAGACATTGCGCGGCTGGTTGGAGCAGCCTGCATCCGAGCTTACCGATCATGGCTCTAGCTGCTGCGCTGGCGCGCGCGCCTGGTTGCTGGCGATGGCTACCTCCTACGCGTTTCGGCACACCGACGCGACGGAGATCGCCGCACCGACCTTTCTTGCACAACGCTATAAGTGGGGTCCAACCACGTGGCCGATTGCCTGGTGCGAGGCGGTACGTGCAGAGGCGATCGATTGCGGGGTATTTTCGGCGCTTGCCCGCGCGATTTGGAGCGCGCAGGGCGTTGAGTGTTACGGCGCGCAAGTAATGCTGCTCTACGGTCCGCAGACGACGGTGCACTGGCGCCGGCGCTGGGCTGGGCAACCCGGAAGCTTCAACTGGATCGACAGGGACCTCGTGTATCACGAGGTAGTGATCGTCGTCGTCGGCGGCGCGGCGGAGGTGTTCGATCCAAGCGATGGACACTGGTTGTCGCCGGCGGCCGACGCGGGCTACGGCGCCGTGGTTGGCATTCGATCCGAATGCCCGAAGGCGCTGGCATGGGGTAGGCACACGCTAGCAATGGATCAGTGGATCCTCACCGTTCCAGGAATCTCGTGGTGATGTGGCCCGGCGTGGACCTGGGATCGAGAAGTAAGACCGCGGTGGGTCGTCGTCGTACGCTGCGCGAAATGATGCGCGTGCGCGCGCCGAGCATTGCGCGTGCAATTGGCCAAACCTTTTTCGTAAACGACGCCCGCACCGGGTTAGCGTTTATGGCCGTTGCCGCCGGAAGCTCCTTGTTTGCTGGGGGGCTCGCGGTCCTCGGGGCCATCTTGGCTGCGGCGGTCGGACGGGCCCTCACCGTATCGAAGCCGCTCAATGAGAGCGGATTGATCCCGCTCAATGGTTATTTCGCCGCCATGGCAGTGGGCGCCTTTTTTCCGCTTGACGTCGCGACAACAGCGCTTGGCCTCGCCGCTGCGGCGCTGGCAGCGGTGTTGACGATTGTCATGCATCGCGGTTTGGCGATCTGGGCCCTGCCGGTCTTGGTGATGCCGTATGTACTGGCGTTTGCCGCCGTCTGGCTGATTTGTCCGCAGCTGAGCTGGTGCAAGCCGGCGCTGCCTCCGTTACCGGCCATCGCTTGGCCAGTAACATGGGAAGCGTGGGTCATCTTCGCCGGCACAGCCGGCGCGGCGGGACTTGCGGAACTCGTGTTTTCGAGTTCGCCTTGGATCGGGTTGGGGGTACTCGTCGCACTGGCCCTCTTCGATTGGCCCGCCGCTGCCGTGGCGGTGCTCGGTGCCGGCTGTGGGACGGCGACGGCGATTGCGATCGGGTTGCCGCCGGCATTGATTTCTATCGGGGTTTATGGTTTTGGCGCGGCATTGACTGCGCTGGCGCTGCGGCGAGGAACGCTGCGGTGTGGATGGCTGGCGACGGTTATTGCAGCGAGTGCCACCGCAGTTGCCACGGCGATCCTGGGAACGCTCGGCGCCAGGCTTGGGCTGTTGCCGCTCGCGGCACCTTACGTTGCCGTGGTGTGGGTGCGCACACTGGCGCAGTCGACGCACCTATCCGAGGCGCGCGAGGCGGGACCACGCGCGCCAACCGTGACGAGCGATCGCCGCTGGCCGCGGCATTTCTAGCGTCCATCCCGCGGCGAGCCGCGGCTCGCATACGCCGCGTCGGTCGAATAAATGGCAATCAGGTGTCGTGCTGTCGGCTGTTCTGGCCTTACCCAGCAATCAGAGCGATTGCCGTCGGCCGCGTTGCAATGCCATAAGCTTACCCTGCCATGCTGAAGAAGGTCCTGATCGCCAATCGCGGCGAAATCGCAGCTCGCATTATGCGCACGGCACGCCGGCTGGGCGTCAAATGCGTTGCCGTCACCTCGGCGGCTGATCGCACGGCTCCGTTCGTCGCACTTGCCGATGAAGTCGTCGAGATCGGCCCTGGCCCTGCCAGCGAAAGCTACTTGCGCGCCGACAAGATCATCGCCGCGGCCAAGACGACCGGGGCGGATGCCATTCATCCGGGCTACGGCTTTCTCGCCGAGAACGCCGATTTTGCCGAAGCCGTCGTCGCGGCTGGTCTCATCTTCATCGGCCCATCGCCGCAGGCGATGCGGCGCATGGGCGGCAAGGCGGAAGCCAAGCTGATCGCGCGTGCGGCCGGGGTGCCGGTGGTTCCCGGCTATCAGGGTGCCGAGCAATCGCCAGTGCTGCTTGCCAAAGAAGCCAAGCGCATCGGCTATCCCGTCATGATCAAGGCCGTCGCCGGCGGCGGCGGACGCGGCATGCGGCTGATCGAGCGGGAGGCCGATTTCGTCGCCGCGCTCGAGAGCGCGCGACGCGAGGCCGAGGCCGCGTTCGCGGATGGGCGTATCCTGATCGAGAAGGTGATCGGCAAGGCGCGGCATATCGAGGTGCAGGTGTTCGGCGACAGCCACGGCGATGTGGTCCACCTGTTCGAGCGCGACTGCTCGCTGCAGCGCCGGCATCAGAAGGTGGTGGAAGAAGCCCCGGCGCCCGGCATGTCGCCCGAGCTGCGCCAGGCGATCACCCGTGCCGCGGTCGCCTGCGCCAAGGCGGTCGGCTACGTGGGTGCGGGCACCGTCGAATTCCTGGTCGAGGGCGCGCTGACGGTCGATGCGCCCTGGTATTTCATCGAAATGAATACACGCCTCCAGGTCGAGCATCCCGTCACCGAAGCCATTACCGGCCTTGATCTCGTCGAGTGGCAGCTCAGGGTCGCGGCGGGTGAACCGCTACCCTTGCGCCAGGAGGAGATCACGCTGTCGGGGCACGCCATCGAGGCGAGGCTGTGTACGGAGGATCCCGCGCGCGGCTTCCTGCCGTCGATCGGGCCAATCGCCGCCTTCGAGACGCCGCAGCTGGAAGGTCTACGCGTCGATGCCGGCGTTGTGGAAGGTTCAATCGTCACCCCGTTCTACGATTCGCTCATCGCCAAGCTGATCGCCTGGGGCGAGGATCGCACGAGCGCGCTGGCGCGCCTTGCCGCCGCGCTCGAAGGCACGCTGGTGGCGGGGCCGAAGACCAACACGGCCTTCTTGCACGCCCTGCTAAGCCACCCTCAGTTCCGCACGGAGGCCTTCGACACGGGACTGATCGGGCGCGAACTCAGTAATCTTGCCGCCAGCGCTCCCATGCCCGCCGGCGCCGTCGGCCTTGGCGTCACGCACATGCTGCTCAACGCGCACGACCGCGTTGAGGATCTGCGCCGGCTCGGCACGGGGGAAAGCTATTCGCCCTGGAGCGCGCAGGATGGGTTTCAGTTGGGCCCGCCACGGCGCCAACGCGTGAGCCTTGAGGTCGACGGCAAACCCACCACCTTCACGGTCGAGTGGGGCGCCGGCGGACCCCGCGTCATTGACGCGCCGACAACGGATGCGCCGGCGGCCATTCGCCAGACGCTCGTCGTCGGGGATGGCAATCCGATCTACGTTCTCAACGGCATGCGGCAGGTCACGCTCAGCTGGCCGAGTTTCGATGCGCCCGCGGCGGACGCGACCGGCGATGACCTCAGCATAAAAGCGCCGATCATCGGCCGGGTGGCAAAGCTCTTCGTTGCCGAAGGTGACCCGGTGGCGAAAGGCGACCGCGTTGCCGTGGTCGAGGCCATGAAGATGGAGCATGTGCTGCATGCGCCGCGCCCCGGCCGCGTCAGCAAGCTCGCCGTCAAGGAGGGACAACAAGTCACGCTCGCGGCCCTGATCGCCACCCTGGCGCCGACGCGTGAGACCGATTAGTTTGCCGACCAAACTGCTTAGCCCGCCTGTCCCTCTCCAACCAGCGCCGCCGCGATGCCGAAAATCACCTACATCGAGCATGACGGCACCGAGCACACGGTCGAGGCCACGCTCGGTGATACCGTCATGGAAACGGCGCTTGCCAAAAGCGTGCCCGGCATCGTCGCCGAATGCGGCGGCTCGTGCACCTGCGCGACCTGCATGGTCTATGTGGACGAGGCCTGGACCGAGCGCGTGGGCGCGCGTTCGCCCGAGGAAGAGGACCAGCTCGACTTTGCCTTCGACGTCAAGCCCAACTCGCGGCTCTCCTGCCAGATCAAGGTGACGGACGCGCTCGACGGCCTGGTGGTGCGCACCCCCGCCTATCAGGGACGCTGAGGCGCGGGCGCGCGCGTCAGCCCGGCAGCGCGATGTCGCTCGACTGCAGGCGTTTGACGCCGGCCGCCTCCATTCCCTTCCAGGCCGCGGCCAAGGAGCCTTGCGTGTCGATGCCGCGGCAGGCGTCCTCGATCACCGCGGCCGCCAGGCCGAGCTTGCGCGCATCCATTGCCGTCCAGGCGACGCAAAAGTCCGTCGCCAGCCCCACGACGTAAACCATCTTGATGCCGCGCGCGTTGAGGTAGCCGTCGAGCCCCGTCTTGGACTTGCCGTCGGCTTCCACGAAGGCGGAGTAGCTGTCGACGCTGCGATTGAAGCCCTTGCGAATGATGAGCTGCGCGTGCGGGATATCGATGCCCTTGTGGATGGCGGCACCCTCGGTGCCCTGCACGCAGTGATCGGGCCACAGGATTTGCTTGCCGTAGGCGAGCTCGACGCTTTCGAAAGGCTTCTTGCCGGCATGCGAGGAGGCGAAAGAGACATGGCCGGGAGTGTGCCAGTCCTGCGTCAGCACCACGTTTTGAAACGCTTTTGCCAATCGATTGATAAGGGGAATGATTTCATCGCCCTGCTGGACGGCAAGGCTGCCGCCGGGCGTGAAGCAATTCTGCACGTCGACGACGATCAAGGCCGTGTCGGGCCCGGGCGTAATCTTTGTTTGCGCGAGCGCGCGAGGCATGAGCAGAGCCATGCTGAAGCCGCAGGTGCCGGCAAGAAAGCAACGACGAGAGGAAGTGTGCATCGGGCTAATCCTTCTGGCAAGCTGATGCTGTCCCCAGCTTAAGCCGATAGGTTACTCGCCGAAAGCGCCATGATCCGCTAAATCTGTGGCGGGAATGCTACCGCTACGAGGCCGCAATGGCGTTGCATTTGATCAAGCTGTGCGTCGGCGTCGACTCCATTGAGGATTTGGCGAGCTGGCAGGCAGAGCGCTTGAAACGCCGCCGTCAAGCCGGCGAAAAGCGGCCAAACCTGTTCCACCGCACGTTCCAGAGCCCCAAGCGGCGCGCCGAACTGCTCGATGGTGGCTCCCTCTATTGGGTGATCAAGGGTATCGTGCAGGTACGCCAGCCGCTGCTCGATATCAGCGAGGGCCACAAGGAAGACGGCACGCCGTGCTGCCTGCTGATTCTCAAAAATGAGCTGATCGCCGTGCGTCCCGTGCCCCGCCGGGCCTTTCAGGGTTGGCGCTATTTGAGCGCCAACGAGGCGCCACAGGATCTCAAGCGCGGCGCCGCCGGCTCCTTGACGGCGATGCCGCCAAAGCTGCGCAAGGAGCTGGCCGACCTGGGGCTCCTTTAGTCGACCCGGCGACGACTTCGAGCCGGCCCGCTCGGGGCGAAGCGCGAGCGCCGCGCCCCGGCCACGGCATTGGGCTTGAGGCCACGGCGCGGTCTCGCCCGGCCGGCATGCCGCAGGCTTTTAAGGGCCGCGCCAGGGGCGCATCGGTTGTGGGCGCCCGCGCCTGCGGCTAGGCTTGGCCGCCGTCGGGATCCAGGAGGTCGCCATGACGCAAGAACCGCAAGCCGCCGATCAGAAGTCGAGCGAGGCAGCAGACCTCAGCATGCCGCCGGAGCGGCGCCGCGCCGCACAAGCGCACGTCGCCATTCTCGCGGCCACGGCGGCCAAGGTCGCCGCCGAATTGCCGCTCGGCGCCGACGTCGACGATTTCCGCCGCATTCTCATAGCCGAGGCGAGGCCCTAATGCAGCTCGAACAGCTCTCGGCGCGGGCGCTGGCCGCGGCCATCCATGCCAAAAAGATCTCCAGCCTCGAGGCGACCGAGGCCGCAATTAAGCGCCTGGAGGCCGCGCACGCGCTCACCCATTGCACCTTGAGCCTCGAAGCCGACGCGGCGCTGGCGGCGGCCAAGGCTTGCGACGCGGGGATCGCGGCCGGCGCAAATGCCGGACCGCTGGCCGGCGTTCCCCTGGCTCACAAGGACATGTTCGACCGCAAGGGCAAAATCGCGAGCTGGGGCGCGCGCATCCGGGCGCCCGCGCCGGCCACGCAGGATGCGACGGTGATTGCCCGCTACAAGGCCGCCGGCGCCCTGCAAATCGCCGCCTTGCACCTGACCGAGTTCGCCTTCGGTCCGACCGGCCACAACTACGTGTTGGGGCATGCGCGCAACCCCTGGGATCCGACCCGGATCACCGGCGGCTCCTCGGCCGGCACGGCCGCGGCGGTGGCCTATGGTGCCATTCCCGCCGGCCTCGGCTCCGATACGGGCGGATCCCTGCGCTTGCCGGCTGCGGCCTGTGGCGTCACCTCCATCAAGCCGACGTGGGGCCGGATCAGTCGCGCCGGTGCCATGCCGCTGTCCCCGGCGCTCGACACCATCGGCGTGATCGCGCGCCACGTGGAGGATCTGGCGCTCATGCTGGGTCTGCTGGCCGGTCCCGACGCGCGCGACCCCGCCGCCAGCCCAGTGCCGGTGCCCGACTATCTTGCCCGGCTCGATGACCCGATCCGGGGCTTGCGGCTCGGCATCGATGCGGCCGTGATCGGCAGCGCCCACCCACAGGTGCAGGAGATGCTGCAGCAGGTGGTAAGCATTCTGGGCAAGCAGGGCGTGGTGTCGGCCGCCTGCCGCTTTCCCGATTGGCAAACGCTCGATCACCTGGTGCAGCTGACACAGATGCCGGACTGCTCGGCCGCGCACGCGGCCTACCTACGCTCGCGCCCCGACGATTATGGCCCGCAGGTGCGCGCCCGCTTGGAGCTCGGCCATTTCATCGGCGCGGTCGATCACCTGACGGCCTTGCGGGCGCGCGGCAGCATGCTGGCGCGCACGCTCCAGGACACCTTCAAAGACATCGACATCGCCATCCTGCCGATCTTGGCCGATCCGCTCCCGACCATTGCCGAACTCGATATCGGGGGCGGGCCAAGCCTGCAGGCGGCGATGGCGCGTGTGGTGAAATATACGCGCCCGGTCAATTATTTGGGCCTGCCCACCTTGGCCCTGCCGGTGCCGCGCCACGGCGGCCTGCCAAATGGCATCCAGCTGATCGGGCGCCCCTATCGGGAGGCGCAGCTGTTGGCCGTGGGACGGGCCTACCAACGCGAGGTGCCGCCCGAGATTGCCCGCCCGCTTTCCTAAAGGCGCGGGCGCCCCGGCAAGGTTAAAAAGCGCCGTGCGCCACGTCTTGCGCGCGCGCATGCGCGCCCCGCGGTTTCGGGCCGGGGACCGCGCCCGGGGGCTGACTGCTGACTAGGGTGCCAGCGTAAAGGGCGGCGGCGGGCCGTCGCCGGGATCGCGTTCGTGGCTGGCGATGAGATCGCGTACGCCGTCGCGGCCATAGATGTCTGGGCGGAACACGACGCGGCCGTCGGGCTCGGCCCAGGCCGTGATGTAGGCAAAATACACGGGCACCGGCTGCTTCAGGGTGACGTCGAGCGGCTGACCCGCGTCGAGGACGTCGCGCACGCGTCCCGTCTGCTCCCAGCCGGATTCATATTTCAGGACCCACTCGACCAGCTGAAAGACATCCTGCACACGCACGCAACCCGCGCTGAAGGCGCGGCCCCGCTGGTTGAACAAGGGCTTCATGGGCGTGTCATGCATGTAGACGCCATGCTCGTTGGGCATGTCGAGGCGCACCAGGCCAAGGGCGTTCTGCAGGCCCGGGTCTTGGCGGAATTTGATCTTGCTCACGTCCGCCTGGCGCCAATCGATGTTGTTGGGGTCGAGCTCCGGTCCGTTGAAGGAGCCGGTCAGCACCCGGATCTGCTCCTTCTGCAGGTAGTCGGGCTCCTTGATGAGCCGCGGCACCAGATCGAGGCTCGCCACGCTGTCGGGCACCCGCCAGTAGGGGAAGAAGTTGATGGCCTTGATGGACGCGCGCACGGTGGGGGTCTGCCGCTCCGGCTTGCCGGCGATCACGCGATGCCGGAGCTCCACCTGATGGCGCTCGACGGCCTCAAGCTGGAAGGCTGGAACGTTGACGAGCACATAGCGATCCTCGAGCCGCTGCAGCGAGAGGTCCTTGATGCGCTGCAAGTTGAGGCGCAGCTGCGCCAGACGGGCGACGGCGGGCACGTTCAGCGCCTGCAGCGTGGCCTTGTCGACGCGGCCCGTCACGCGCAGGCCGTTGTTTTCCTGGTATCGGCGAATGGCCGGCTCCAGGTCGTCGTAGCTCGCCCCGAACATGAAGGAGGAGCTGCTGCTTTGGCGCCGCGACAGCTCGCCGGTGATCATCAGGCGTTCGCGCAACAGCGGCAGGCGCTCGTCATCGTCCTCGGGACGGATCATGCGGCTGCCGGGAATGGTTGGCCAACCGCCGCGCGCGGCGATCGCCTGGTAGCGTTGGATGGCGAGCTCGAGCGCCTCGACCACCGCCTCGCTGCGCAGCGGGGCCGAGTTTGGCCGCAAGTCATTGGGCGGCGGCTCAGGCTTGCGGCGCGGATCCTCCTCGCTCGCCCGGCGCGTCTGATAGGCCGGCGAGGCAAAGACCGGAGTTCCGTCCCACCAGCGCCATTCGCCACCCTGCGCGAATGCGGGTGCTCCGGCCGCCGCTAAAACGAGCCCCACTGCAAGGCAGACCGTGTGCCGCCAATGCCCCAAGCTGCCCGTCATGCCCTGCCGATCTCCCTCATGCTGGCACGTCGCTTGCGCGACGCACCCCGCCATCCCGCGTCTAGTGTGCAACGGCACCGATAGCAAGCCGCGTGGCCTCACACGCCCTTCACAACAGTGTAACATGGTGATTGCGGCCCCCGCTGGGCAGGCGCAACCGCATGCCGGCGTCCGCGGCGCCAGTTAGGCCCACACAGATGTGGCCAAAGGAAGACATTCCGACTGAGCCCGACCCGGCAGAGCCCGGGAATACTTGCCGAAACGGCATTTTTGCCCAGGCGATGCCGGGCCGCCATACTGGACCAGCAATTCAGCGGAGTGCCCCACCCATGTCGAACAGTCCCGTTCTCTC
>Ga0075423_10005320_pt1 | contig 12007 bp, 13 predicted proteins | sample SoiMethybrSBSTD2_FD_80114 | JGI IMG/M metagenome (GOLD analysis project Ga0075423, IMG submission 80114) | Bulk soil microbial communities from a Populus tree surrounding site in Tennessee, USA - Soil MetaG P. TD hybrid SBSTD2 | ecosystem: Environmental > Terrestrial > Soil > Tree plantation...
ACCTCCAGCTCGTAGTCGAGCTCGGCCGAGCGGGGCGGCGCCGCCACCGGGTCGCCGGGGCCGAGCACGGCCGCCGGGTTGGTGAAGTAGAAGACCGGCAGCTCGTACCAGTCGGGGTCCATCTCCCGCCCCCGCCGGGCCCTGGCCGTGCGGACGTGCTGCTCGAAGGCGTAGAAGTCCCGGATCGACGGCGGCTCGGCCACCGGCGCCAGCAGCCGCGCCCCCGCCAGCGGCACCGGCTCCCCGTCGGCCCGGGGCCGCAGCCCAGGGTCGGCGTTGGCCGCCATGGCCAGGTCGAGCACCGCCTCCAGCCCATCCCGCCCCTCGCCGGCCGCCACCGGGACGACGACCTCACCGTCCAGGTACCCGACCCGAACCCCACCCCCGGCCTCAGGACCGTCCCCGCCCGCGGCGATGTCAAGAAAGCGACAGATCTTCATGGTGTCCGCTCCGTCAGCTGGGGCCGGGGCAACGCCGCTCACCATACCGTGCCGGCCTGGGGCGCCCGAAGCAGCGGGTAGGATGGGCCGGTGGACCAACCTCCCGTCGAGTCCTTCGACGTCCCCTCCCTCGAGGCGGCCCGGACCGAGGTCCAGGACCGGACCGGCGAGCTGTACCTCGAGTTCCTGCGCCGCGACTCGATGAGCTGCGGGCTGTACGTGCTGGAGCCGGGGGCCGACGACCCCCAGGAGCCGCACCAGGAGGACGAGGTCTACGTGGTCGTCGCCGGCCGGGCCCGGCTCCGCATGGCCGACCAGGACCAGCCGGTCGGGCCGGGCAGCGTCCTGTTCGTCGCCCGCACCGTCCCCCACCGGTTCCACGACGTCACCGAGCGCCTCTCGGTGCTGGTGTTCTTCGCCCCGGCCGAGTCCTTCTAGCGCCGCAGCCAGGGCGGCAGCGGCAGCTCGCGGCCCCGCCAGGGGACGATGTCCTCGGTGGCGAACCGCCCGAAGAAGTTGACGAAGTGGGCGCCCGCGCCGGCCAGGGCCCGCCTGGCCCGTTCCCGGGCGTCGCTGGACGGCGCCAGCACCGACAGCACGGTCCGGCCGTCGCGCAGGGCGGCCACGTAGACGGCCAGGTCGACCATCTGGTCGGCCAGGGTGAACGACAGCAGCCGCCGGGCCCGCGCCCAGGTCCCGCCGGCGTTGCCGAGGCTGTCGATCCGGTCGGCGTCCCGGTCGCCCCGCAGCACCAGCACGGCCTCCCCGGTGAACCCCTCGTCGGCGAGCGCGGCCGCGGCGGCCGCGGCCGCGTCGTCGTTGTCGAGCACCGCCATCAGCCGGTTGGTGGTCGGCAGCCGCCGGGCGACGGACATGAGGGGGTCAGCATGGCACACCGGCGGTGAGGGTAGCGTGGGAGCCTCGACCCGACGACGCCGAGATCGCACGGGAGGGATGTCGTGCTGCTCGAGGGCAAGAACGCCGTGATCTACGGAGGCGGCGGAGCGATCGGGGGTGCGGTGGCCAGGGCCTTCGCCCGCGAGGGGGCGCGGGTGTTCCTGGCCGGCCGCACCCGGGCCAGCCTGGAGAAGGTCGCCGCCGACATCCGCGGCGCCGGCGGGACGGCCGAGACGGCCGAGGTCGACGCCACCGACGAGCGGGCGGTCGACGTCCACGCCGATGCCGTCGCCTCCCAGGCCGGCGGCATCGACATTTGCATGAACGTGATCGCCCACGGCGACGTCCAGGGGACCCCGTTGGTGGAGATGGCCCTGGAGGACTACCTCCGGCCGGTCGACACGGCCGTGCGGACGACGTTCCTGACCTCGCGGGCGGCCGGCCGGCACATGGTCCGGCAGGGGTCGGGCGTGATCCTGGCCTTCGGCGGGTCGGGCGACCCGCCGCGCGACTACCACCTGGGCGGCCTCCAGGTCGCCTTCGAGGCCATCGAGGCCATGCGGCGCCAGATCTCCTCCGAGCTGGGGCGCCACGGCGTGCGCTTCGTGACCCTGCGCACCGGCGGGATCCCGGAGACGATCCCGCCCGGCGAGGACGGGGCCCCGTCCCTCGAGGAGTTCGAGCGCCTGACCATGCTGGGACGGGTGGCCACGCTGGAGGACGTCGGCAACGTGGCCGCCTTCGTGGCCTCCGACCGGGCCCGCACCATGACCGCGGCCACCGCCAACATCAGCTGCGGGGCGCTGATCGACTAGACCGGCACGTCGAGGGTGGCGGTCAGGCCGTCGCCGACACTCCCGGTGACCGTGCCCAGCTGCAGGGAGTAGCCGTCGCTGAAGACCATGTCGGTCTCCAGCGAGGTCTGGGCCATGTTCTGGAGGCTCTGGCCGTAGCCGTCGGTCGCGTACACCTGCCTGCAGGCCGCCTCCGGGAGGGCCATCTGGGAGGTCCGGAGCTTGCCGCTGGCGGTGGTGGCCGCCTCCAGGCTCGGGTAGACCTCGAAGTGGACGTGCGGCCAGCGCCCCGAGTAGGCCGCCGGGAAGATGCTGGTGAAGGTGACCGTCCCGTCGTTGCCGGTCTCCTGGACGCCGCGCAGGTAGTTCTCCTGGGTGACGCCCTCGGAGTACAGCGAGTACCTGCCGTCGCGGTCGCAGTGCCACAGGTAGACGGCGGCGCCGGGCAATGCCCCGGACCCGTTGTTTGTCTCCAGGACCTTCAGCCTGATGGTCAGCGGCACGCCGGTGGCGACCCCGGACGCCGACCCGAAGCTCCGGGTGATGTCGCTGCGGACGATGCCGCTCTCGGTGAGGACGTTGACGCCGTTGGACCCGTCGCCCGGGTAGGGCCCGGCCGTCTCCTCTGGGATCGCCGTCCCATCCGACGCCGTGCCGGCAGCGGCCGAGCTGGCGCTGGCCGAACCGCCGGCACCGTTGTCGTTGCCTGTGACCCCACAGCCGGCCAGGACGACCGCCAGCCCGGTCCCGCCCAGCAACCCCAGGGCCCGCCGCCGGCTCAACAGCGCCGGCAGGTCATGGGACAACCCCCGGTCGTGGTCGTGCAGCTCCTCGTCGTGCGCCATCGTCCACCCTCTCCATGAATGTCCTGGTCCTAGGCCTCCGGAGGCGACCGCCCCGGAATCGACGACACGCTAACGCCCGAACCTGGAGGTCAACTGGGAGCCCGGTGGAACTCGCCTGGGGATCGCCCGCTCGCGGCGCTTCGCTCACACAGGGGAGACCGACTCCAGCAGCCCCTCCCGGACCAGGCGCCGGACCAGCACCAGCCGGCTGGGCGGGTCGAGCTGTGCGGCGAGGTCGGCGACGGCCAGCCGGTCGCTGGCCAGGATCAGCCGCATGACCGGGTCCAGGCGCGCGGGCATGTGCAGGACGCGGTCGCCGAGCAGGACCTCCAGCCGGTCCCCACGCTGACGCAGGCCGCACACGGCCCCGGGGCGCCGCCGGACCACCGTGTCCTCGCCGATCTCCTCCAGCGCGAGGAGCTGCTGGAGCTGTCCGGTGAGGAGCGGCGGCCGGCCGGACCAGAACCGGTCGGCGGCGGCCACCGCGATCGCGCCGGGGTCGAGCTTGTCCAGCCGCTGCCGCACCTCGGCGAGCTGTTCGGCCACGCCGGCGGTGAGCGCGGCCGGGTCGGCGGCGAAGCCGGCGGGCAGCGGCTCGCCGGACAGGGCGTCCTCCACCGCCGAGCTGACGGTGCGCCGCAGCGCATCGCCCCAGGTCGTGGGGACCACACCCACGGTCAGGTGCACCGAGGCGGTCGCCGCCGTCCAGGCCGCGTGCGGGTGGCGCTGGGGGATGTAGAGGCAGTCGCCCGGGGCGAGCTCGGCCACGATCAGCCGGTCCCCAGGCTCACCGTCGCGATCGTGCACGTCCCAGCGCTTCCGTCCGTGCACCTGGAGCACGAACACGTCGTGCTCGTCGCGGTGCACCCCCAGCCCTCGCGAGGCCGGTGGGGTGATATAGGCGTTGACCTGGACAGGATGGGTCAGCGCGAGCTCCAGGTCGCGGCCGAACCGGGAAAGTGGAGGCCAGAAGCGGTGCAGGCTCTGCAGCACGATCGTGGCGCCGCCGTGGAACAGTTCGTACACGCGGCGCGGGTCGGCGAGGTCGTCCACCGGTTGGCCGCCCACCCGTCCCGACCTGGTATAGGACCGCCGGTCGAGCTGCCTGCCCTCCTTGACCAAACGGAAGGCCGGATAGCGCGGCGTGGTCGAGGACAGGATGTGGTCGACGTCGCCCAGGGAGAACAGGTCGGCGAACGCTGCCCCGTCCGCCCCGGGCCGGTACAGCGGGGCCCGCGCCCAGTGCTCGCGAACGAACCGGCCGGTGTCACCGACGCAGCGGGCGAGGGCGTCGCCCGCCGTGTCGTCCTCCGTGTCGCTACCGGTCGGACTCGTCGGCATCGGCGCCCTCACCGACGTCGGCCCGGTCCAGGGTGCCGGTGTCGCGGGAGTCCATCATCGCCCCCGTGTCGCTGGCCCCGCTCGGGGTGGGGACGTCGCTCTGGTCGAGCGCGTCCGAGTCGGCGGCGTCCATCATCGCCCCCGTGTCGCTGGCCCCGCTGGGGGTGGGGACGTCGCTCTGGTCGAGGGTGCCCGAGTCGGCGGCGTCCATCATCACGCCCGTGTCGCGCGGGCCGCTGAGGGCCGCCTCGGCCTCGGCCTGATCGCTGACGTCCCCAGCGTCGCGCTGGTCGGTCACGATCTCCTCGTCCCTGACGTGATCGGGGTCAGACGTCATGGTCGCTCCTTTGCGAGCGGGCCGGCGGTCCGGCATGGACGGAACGGGACCTAGCGCCGTGAAGCTGGCGTTCAGGCCGTCTGCCGGCATTATCCACCCGCCCGCGCGCGGGCCGCGTCAGGCGGCCAGGGCGACCCAGACGGCGCCCTGGCCGCGCCGGACGAGCGGGTCCTGGAACAGCAGGGCAGGATCGACTGCCGTGTGCCTCGACTACTCCTTGAGCTGCAGGATGCCGAGGGCGTTCCTACCCGGGTCGATGATCCAGGCCGCCCAGGCAAAGCCGATGTCGGCGATGCCGTCCTCGGTCTTGAGCCCGGGCATGTCGTAGTCCTCGACCTGGACGCCGCGGGCGCGGAGCTCGGCCACCTCGGCCCGGATGTCGGTGACCTGCCATGAGGCCTGGGTCTGGGAGTCGGCGGTCCCAACCGTGCTCTTGGTCACGTCCAGGTGGGTGCCGCCGCCGCACTTGAACACGATGGCGTTCTCGTTCTCGGTCAGGATCTCCAGCCCGAGCTTGTCGTGGTAGAACTCCCGGGCCGCGGCCAGTTCCTTGGCCAGCAGCACCGGCGTGATCGGATGCTCCCCGAGCATGGATCATGCCTCCCCGTCGTCTGGCGCCTGCCGCAGCCTATACCCTGCGGCCACAGCGACCTGCTCCCGTGGCGGAGGAGGGTACATACGTGAGCCATCCATGGCCTGACACCGAAAGGAGCGGCGATGACCGGCGACCTGGCAACGGGCATCCTGACCTCCACCACCTTCGATCTGCCCGGCTACACCGTGGACCGGACCCTCGGCATGTCCTGGGGGCTGATCGTGCGCAGCGTCGGGCTGACCAAGGGCCTGACCGGCGGGCTGCGCGCCCTGAAGGCCGGCGAGGTGCCCCAGTTCACCGAGGTGGTCGACCATGCCCGACGGGTGGCGATGGAGCGGCTGGTGGGCCACGCGCAGCAGCTGGGCGGCAACGCTGTGCTGGGGGTGCGGTTCGACTCCTCCGACATCGGCAACGGACTGGCCGAGGTAGTCGCCTACGGGACGGCCGCGATCGTGCGGCCGGCCTGACCCGCTCCTCCCCGACCTGAGGTACGCCGACCACCGTTGGATGGCCCTCTCAGGCAGAGGAAACCCTCCACGTCGTAGCCGACTTTGGCAACGCGGCTAGAAGGCAACCACGGGGAAGTCCGGTGGAACCCCGAGATACACCTGCCCGCAGGTCCCATAGCGTTGCTCAGAGGCGAGGACGTGATGTCTCATCGTCCCGCATCGTGGGAGTGAGCGCCGCCTGACTTCCCTCAGTGGAGATCCCGGCTCGAAGCACTTCGATGACGAAGAGGGGGTTGCCCTCGGTCTCCATCCAGAGTCGTGCCGCCAGTTCCGGATCGATCGTGTCGGCATTGCGGAGCCGAGCAGCGAGCGTCGCGGTCGTGGCTTCGTCGAGCCGGTCGAGGGGCACGGTGGTCACTGCCTTGTCGTGGGCCAACGCGTCGACGAGTCCGACGAGGGGATGATGCTCTGGGATCTCCTCGGAGCGGACGGTACCGACGATGAGGGCCGGTGCCGTCGGTCCGGAACGGACGACGAAGCCGATCACTTCGATGGTCTCGGCGTCACACCACTGCAGATCGTCGATGATCAGCAGACGCGGGCGGTCGCCGATGACGGCCCTGCCCACTGCATCGAACAAGCGATGGCGCTGCGCCAGGTCGCCCGACCGGCTCGGTACTGTCGACTGGGAAGCCTCCAGGAGCTCGGGGAGGAGACGGGCGAGCTCGGCCCTCCAGACCGTGCCCAGGGTGTCGATGTGGCTCCGGAGAGCAGCCGATCGGAGGAGGTCTACCACCGGGCCGCACGGCAGTCTGCCCGCCGCCTCGTACGCACGAGCCGAAGCCACCACGTGTCCCTCGGCTCGAACGCGCCGTCCCAGCCCCAGGGCGAGGCGGGACTTCCCGATCCCCGGTTCGCCGGAGAGCAGCACGAGATGGGCCCTCCCCTCCCGCGCGGCCACCCATGCCTGGTTGAGCTGGACTTCGACGGCACCGAGCAATCGGACCTCGAGCCGCGCCGGCGATGGGCCACTGACCAGCTTCTGTCGCTCGGCATCTGGCTCCTCTGGTACCGGTCCAAGCTCCCAGAGTCTGGTATTCCCCCGGCCCGTGTCGATGGCAAGCCGATCGGCATGTTGCCGTTGTCGATTCCTGTTGGCGAGCGCACCGGCCTTGACCCAGCGGAGTTCGGGCACCTCCTGTCGCCCTTGAATCAGGAGGCCGTGCCGCCGATCATGCAAGCAGGGCGGGCCGGGCGATGCGTCGGATCGAGGTGGGACCGTGTCGGTGGCGTCGACGAACTGGGCCGGCAATCTCACCTACGACGCCGACTCCATCCACCACCCCACCTCAGTCGCCGAGGTCCAGCAGCTCGTCGCCCAACATTCGCGGGTCAAGGCCCTCGGTACGCGACACTCCTTCAACACCATCGCCGATTCCCCCGGCGGGGCGCTGATCTCGCTGTCGAAGCTGCCGCCGGAGATCGCTGTCGACGCCGACACGATGACGGTGTCGGTGACCGGCGGCACGCGCTACGGGGTCCTGGCCGCGCGACTGCAGTCGCAGGGGTACGCGCTGCACAACACGGGCTCCCTGCCGCACATCTCGGTCGCCGGCGCGACCGCCACCGGTACCCATGGTTCCGGCGACCGCAACGGGATCCTGTCCACGGCGGTGTCCGCCGTCGACCTGGTGGCGTCCGACGGCTCGCTGCTGACCGTCGACCGTGGGCAGCTCGATCTCAAGGCGCTTGCGGTCGGTCTCGGGGCGTTCGGTGTGATCACCCGGCTGGTGCTGGACATTCAGCCGACCTACCTGGTCCGGCAGGACGTGTACCGCAATGCGCCGTGGGACACCGTGCTGGAGGGGTTCGACGAGGTGATGGCGAGCGCCTACAGCGTGAGCCTCATCGGGGACTTCGCCAGCCCGGTGATTCGGGAACTCTGGCAGAAGACGCGGGTCGAGTCGGTCGGCGAGGGCCATGATCCGCCGCCGCCGGTGCCGCCGTCGTCGCACGGCGGCACCTGGTACGACGACGCCGAGGAGCCGCCCGGTCACAGCCTCAACGTGCGCGGCGGCGTTCCGGGGCCGTGGTCGGAGCGGTTGCCGCACTTCCGCCTCGATGCTCCGCCGTCGGCCGGCGGCGACGAGCTGCAGACCGAGTACTTCGTCGACCGGCGATACGCCGTCGATACGATCCGGGCACTGCGGTCGCTTGGCAATCGCATCTCGCCTCACCTGCACGCCACCGAGCTCCGCACCGCCGCGGCCGACGACCTTTGGCTCAGCCCCGCCTACGAGCGGGACAGCCTCTGCGTCGGCTTCACCTGGCGCAAGCATCCGACCGAGGTCATGGCCTTGCTGGCCGACATCGAGGCCGCGCTCGCGCCGTATGAGCCGCGACCCCACTGGGGCAAGCTGTTCGTCTTCACCGCCGAGGACCTGGCCCGACGCTTCCCCCGGCTACCGGATTTCGTCGACCTGACACGGACCTACGACCCCACCGGGACCTTCTCGAATCCCTTCCTCGAGCGGGCCGCCATCCGCCCAAGATCCTCCTGAGCGTGCCGCATCGGTTCCCGGGGTCGGTGTCCGCCACGGAGGTCAGCGGCACGCCGGCGCCATCGCCACCGGGTTCGGCCCGGTTGGTGGGCGTGACAGGGCTCGAACCTGTGACCTCGTCGTTGTAAGGGACAGAACGTCCGTCTGTTGGCCTGCCTATACGGTCCATGAGCTGCTCGCTCAGTGTCGGTGACGATCCGTGGTTGTCCGTTGTTGCGCTGGTCCCACGGACCAGAGACGGACCGGCTAGGCTGCTTGCCAGACCCGCAGATGCCTGCGACCGAACCGCGTGCAGGCGGCCACCGATGGCTCCCAGATATCCAGCCGCCGACCCCTGATGGCCCCGCCGGTGGTGTCGGCGGCCACCCGAGGGCCGACCTTGTCGATCACCAGCCGCGTCCCCAAGGGCACCATCCGGGGATCGACCGAGACGGTCACCCTGGAGCTGGGCCTGCCTGAGGCCGTGACTCCCTTGCCCGTATGGCAGCCCACCTCGAAGACGCCAAGCTCGGCCCACGGGCGCTGGCCGTGGTCGTCGGCGCGCGCGAGGGAGCCGGCCGGGTTGTACCTGGCGGCGCGGCAGGAGGCGGATTCGCGGCACTGCAGGCCGCCAGGACGACTCCGGTAGCGACGGCGCCGAGGACAGCAATGGCTGGCGCCCGTAGGCGGCGTCGGTGTCGAGCGCGGATCGGCACGTCATGGTCCTGTTGCAGCGGTGAGCGGCGCTGACAGTCTTGCGAGCCAAGACCAAAATGCAAACCATGGCCTCTGCCGTGTGAACGCAAGCTCGGCCCTCTCGTGACCAGCAGCAACGCTGCGATAGTCCCTCGGGCCCTGGCTTCTGGTGTCGTTGTGTCTTGGCGGCTGCCGGCTGGTTGCAGGGTGTTCGCCGCCTGTTCGCCGCCTGCCGGTTCGGTTCATCCAGCCGGGATGGACCTTGGGCTTCTGTCGTTGTTACGTGGTTCGTAACGCTCTCGGGACGGTGCTGGTGTAGAACGCTGAACAGCTTGGAGCCGGCTGGGGCTCCGAAGGAGGCGAGGGAACGCCGTGGGCAAACGCTGGACCTGGGTGGCCTGGTCGATGCTGGCGATCTACTTGGTCGGCGTTGGCGTGGGGATGCCCCTCATGGTCGCCAACGGCGAGTTCCAGCGGGATCCGGGCGGTCAGGCCTCGCTACTGTTGGCTTTCACGGCATTCATGGTCATGGGTGCGGTGATCGTGGCCCACCGGCCCGACAACGCCATCGGCTGGATCTTCTCGGCCATCGGCCTGCTGGTTGGCACCGGCTTCTTCGCCTGGCAGTACGCCGAGTACGCCTACATCACCAGGGGCAGCCCGCTGCCCGGGGCCATGCTGAGCGCCTGGTACAACAGCTGGTGGTGGTTCCCGACGTTGATCCTGGCGACGATAGTCACCGTCCTGGTGTTTCCCACCGGCGGGCTGCTGTCGGCTCGCTGGCGCCCGTCGCCTGGCTGACGGCAGCCATAACCGCGACGATCCTTGCCCTCACCGCCCTCGCACCGACCCTAGCCCTGGGGCAGCGTACCAAGCTCAGTAACCCGATCGGTCTTGCTTGGATCCCCAATCCAGAACAGAGCGCGCTGGGTCCGGTGCTGCTGGGCCTGCTGCTTGTCTGCACGGGCGCGGCGGTCGTTTCGCTGGTGCTGCGGTTCCGTCGCTCCCAAGGGGTGGAACGCCAGCAGCTCAAGTGGTTCACCTATGCCGGCGTCCTGTTGTTCGCCTGGTCAGCAGTGGATCTTGTGCTTCCCGATGTCGCCCCGTTCACCGCGTTCTTTGGGCTGACCATCGCCCTGGTGCCGGTCGCTGCTGGCATCGCAGTTCTGCGCTATCGCCTGTATGACATCGACCGGCTGATCAACCGGACTCTGGTCTATGGGCTGCTCACCGCCCTCCTGGCGGGCGTCTACGCTGGCGCGGTCCTGGTCCTTGGGCAGGTGTTCGGTGGCTTCCGCGCTGAGCCGCCGACCTGGGCGATTGCCGGCGTGACCCTGGCCGTGGCCGCCCTGTTCCAGCCGGCTCGCCGCCGCATCCAGCAGGTCGTGGACCGGCGCTTCAACCGGCGCAACTACGACGCGGCCAAGACCATCGAGGCGTTCAGCGCCCGCCTGCGCGACGAGGTCGATCTGGACGCCTTGTCGGCCGAGCTGCTGGCGGTGACTAACCTGACGATGCAGCCGACCGCGGCTTCGCTGTGGCTGCGGCCATCGCTCCAGCGATCACGATACCCCGGAACCTAAATTGCCTACGCGGTGTGCTGGCCGGTGCGCTCCTGGGCTCCACCAAGCCGTTGAGCTGGGCGGATGCCGCAACGTCGTCCCATCCTGTACCCACTCCAGGAGTTGGCCTCGTGATCACCCACCCCGGGTTAGCCGATGCGACAGGTCACGACTCACGACGCGTAGCCAGAGGTTCGTCACCAGGGGCGATTGAGTAAGGTTGATCCGTTCAAGCTTGACGTTGGTGCCGCCCGTCCGGTCGAACAACCGGACACCATCACCAAGCAGGACGGGCGCGATGTGCACCAGGACCTCGTCGAGCACCCCCGCGTCCAGGCACGATCGCGCGGTGTCGGCACCAAGGACGACGACGTACTTGTCGCCAGCAGCCGCCTTGGCCGTAGCCACTGCCTCTTCGATGTCGCCGCTGAGAAAGGTGAACCCGGCTGGGGGGTTCTCCGGAGGATGGTGGCTGAGCACGAACCGTGGACCGGTCCATGCCCCACCGTACGGCTTGCCTTCCTCAGTCTTGGCGAGCTGGTAGGTGCGATCGCCGATCAGCAGGGCACCGACCTGGGCCAGCACCTCGTCCGCGGTTGGATTTGCGCCGAGGTAGTCGGCCAGCCAGGTCATGTCGTCGCGAGGGCCGGCGATGAAGCCGTCCAACGACATGGTGACATGCCAGAGGACTCGTCCCATTGGACCTCCATCGGGTAGGTGTCATGCATTAGATGGCATGACGTCCTCCAAGCAGTATCTACGCAGCCAACACGGCGGCCTGGGCGCGGTCAAGCGCGCAGGGTATCGTCGCGCCATGGCCCTGGAACCGTGGGCAACGGTGCAGGCAGCACGGCTGATCGCACCCTTGGGCGACCGGTGGACCCATGTTCAGGCAGTCGCCGACAAGGCGCGTGGCGTGGCCACGGTCCTGCCCGACGAGGATGCCGACCTGCTGGTCGCGGCCGCGCCCGTGCATGACGTCGGCTACGCGCCGTCGCTGGATAGGCTCGGCTTCGGGTCGGGAGCGGGCCAAGAGCTTCACCCGCAAGGACGCCGAGCGGTTCCTCACCGGGATCGAGAGAATGACAAGCTGCGGGGTACCTGGACCGACCCGACGCTGGGCCGGGTCCAGCTCGCAGACTGGTACGCCCTGTGGCGTCGGGCAACGGTGGAGCTTCACCCTGGACCGCTACGGCCACCTGTATCCGGACGCCGATCAGGCGCTCCGGGACCGTCGGGACGCGCTGCATGCCCTCACCCCGACACGCCGGCCCGCGCGCCTTGACGGACCAGAGACGGACCAGGTGGGCAGCTCGCAGGCAGAAGGCTCATCTGAACCACCGCCACCCAGACGGTGACCTGCTGGTTTGGTTGGTGGGCGTGACAGGGCTTGAACCTGTGACCTCGTTGTTGTAAGCGAGCTTCCAGCGGTCAAGCTACCTGGCCACCTACCGCCTGAGCTGTGCGGTGACTGTCCGTTGATGACCGTGGTTGTCCCACCGGTGCAGGCT
>Ga0075423_10005321_pt1 | contig 12007 bp, 14 predicted proteins | sample SoiMethybrSBSTD2_FD_80114 | JGI IMG/M metagenome (GOLD analysis project Ga0075423, IMG submission 80114) | Bulk soil microbial communities from a Populus tree surrounding site in Tennessee, USA - Soil MetaG P. TD hybrid SBSTD2 | ecosystem: Environmental > Terrestrial > Soil > Tree plantation...
CCATCGCGACATCGTGCACAAGATCGAACCGGATCGTTACTACTTGGACGAATCGGCCTGGGAGGATCACCTCTCGCGAGTCCGGCGCATCGGTCTGGCCCTGGCGTTCGTGGTTCTGGTGATCATGGTCCTGGTGCTGGCCGCGTCCCGGCATTGAGCGGATGAGCCAGGAGCTCACGATCCGCCGCGAGCCGGCCGATTCCGAACCGGCCGAAGTCCTCATCGGTGAGCTCGATGCGGAGCTGGCCGAGCGATACCCGCATCTCGCGATTCACGGCCTCCATCCAGGCGAAGCGCAAGATCCCAAGCTCATCTTCTTGATCGCTCGCATTGGAAACAAGCCGGCGGGATGCGGTGCGCTGCGTCCGCTCGACGAGACAAGGGTGGAAGTGAAGCGTATGTTCGTGCGGCCGGCGTTTCGCGGGCGAGGACTTGGTGAAGCCATTCTCGAAGCGCTCGAAAGGGAGGGGCGCGAAGCCGGGTACGATACACTTCTTCTGGAGACGGGAACGCGACAACCGGAGGCGCTCGCACTCTATCGCAAGGCGGGGTATACGGAACGGGAGCCGTTTGGCGAATATCTCGGAAATCCGTTCAGCGTCTGCATGACCAAGAAATGTTGACCATGACTCATAGAGGTCTCGACGCATGCTGACTCGCTCGGTGGTCTTCTGCACCGCCGTTTTGCTTTGTTGCCTGATTACGCCCCAGGCACACGGTCAAGGCACCGCCCCGGATTCGACGGCGGTGTTTCACCAGGATCTGGCCTGGTCTCCCGACGGTCGGTGGATCGTCTTTTCCGCCAATCCGGGCGCGGGTTACGACCTCTGGCTCGCTCGAGCCGATGGAAGCGCCATGAAGTCGCTCACCGCGGACGGCAAAGGCAATCTTTGGGCCGCTTGGTCACCGGATGGAAAGGCGATTGCCTACACCTCCAGTCGGGATGGCGGGACGGACATTTACCTCATGAGTCCGGACGGGGAGAACCCTCGCCGTCTCACCCAAGGCACGGGGCGCAATCAAGCTCCGTCCTGGTCGCCGGACGGGTCACGCCTCGCCTTCATGTCGGACCGTACCGGGCGTTGGCAGATTTTCGTCCTGCGCTCCGATGGAACGGACGTGCGACAAGTCACACGGGACACGACCCTCGCCCACAACCCCGTGTGGTCGCCGAAAGACTCCCGAATCGTCTTCTACGCCGGCTCGGGAAAGGGCGACGATCAGATCTTGGCCATCGATTCGAATGGAAAGCACCGCGTTCAACTCACCCACAACCACGTCAACAATATCTATCCGTCCTGGTCACCGGATGGAAAACAGATCCTCTTTTGTTCCAATCGCAACGGTGCCAATGCGCTTTTCGTCATGAAAGCGGACGGCTCGGATCCCATGAAACTGAACGATCGGCTCGCTTTTTTCGGCCGTTGGTCCCCAGACGGGAAAAAGATCGCCGCGATCTTCGGCATGTACCCTCACACCGCGATCGGCATCATGTCATTGGATGGCACGGAACCGACTTGGATCACGCCCCCGCTCAGTGAACCCTAAGGGCCCTTCTCGAAAGGCAACATCGCTCCCATGCCTCGCACCCCCACAGAGTCGCAGGTCTCCGCCGGCGGCGTCGTGTATCGGAAGGATGGAGATGCCATCAAGGTCGTGCTCATCTCGGTGGGGACAGCCCGCCGGTGGCAGTTGCCCAAGGGATTGGTCGATGCGGGAGAGTCGGAAAAAGAAACCGCCCTGCGGGAAGTGAGCGAGGAGACCGGTCTCACGGGGAGCGTGGTCTGCCCGATCGACACGATCGAATACTGGTACTACGGTGACCAGGATGGGCGTAAGGTCCGCTTCCACAAAGTCGTCCATTTTTTCCTCATTGCCTTCGGGAGCGGCAGCACGGACGATCACGATCATGAAGTGCATGAAGCGCGCTGGATTCCTATCGACGAAGCCAGGGAGCTATTGGCGTTCAAGAACGAAAAGAACGTCATGGACAGAGCCAAGTCCTTGCTGGCCGAGGGGGTCTGATGTCACTGGTCGCGCTGGAGTACGGTGTCGTCATGGGGGGCTGGCTCGTCTTTGCTCTGATCTTCGTGCTGCAATCCCGCGGGCCCAGAACCGGAACCGCGAAGCGGGACCGTCGCTCCATCGGCGGCATGCTCCTGCAGGGGTTGGGCTTCGGGATCGCGTGGGGATTCCGCCGGGATCTAACCTTCCCTCCCGGCCCCCTCGAGCCCTTGCGCGCGTTCTTCGTCGTGGCCCTTCTGGTGGCAGCCATTGCTCTTACCCTGAGCGCGCGCCGGACACTCGGCAAACAATGGAGTCTCGCCGCGCGGGTGCTCGACGAGCACGATCTCATCACGAGCGGCCCCTACCGCCTCGTCCGGCATCCCATTTACACGGGGATGCTCGGCATGTTGCTCGCCACCGGGCTGGGGGTGGGCCGTTTCCCCTTCTTCTTTCTCGGAGCGGCGATTTACGTAGCGGGAACGATGCTACGGGCGCGGGTCGAGGAGCGCCTTCTTCGCGCAACGTTTGGCACACGTTACGACGAATACGCGGCGCGCGTTCCGGCGCTCTTGCCGCGCTGGCCGTCGTGAGCGGATGGCTGTTCCTACTTCTGGCCGGGACGGCTATCTCCGGGTGCCGCCAGTCGTCTCAGACGGCCCGCTCTTCTGAAACTACCCGCCCTTCCGAAACAGCGCCCCTGCGCTTCGATTGCGCATCGTTCCCCCGGGAATTCACCGCCCAGGATCTCGGGCAACGCTTCGGAGCCTCGCAAGTAAAGTCGGTATCTATTCCCTTGGGCGAAGGCGAGACCGGGCAAGGGACGGTGCTGTTTCCGGACGATCCCGAACGCAAGGTGGAGATTCTCTGGAACGATCCCGGCGCCAAACGGAACCCCCGGTCGGTCAAGATTCAAGGCAGTACCAGCCGCTGGATCGCGCCGGGCGGACTCTGCCTGGGGTTGGATCTGGAACAGGTCGAAACGCTGAACCATGGTCCGTTCCGCCTGGCCGGATTCGGTTGGGATCGCGGAGGCAGCGTCACCTCCTGGTCGGGTGGCGCCCTCGAAACCAACCCCTGTCAGCTGCGAGCGCGATTCGCGGTGGATAGCGCACTGCAAAACGATCCCCGCTTGAAGACAGTCATGGGGGATCGCGAATTCTCGTCCGACGACGCGACCATGCACGCGCTGAAACCGCGCGTGGTCGAGGTGTGGCTCAGCTACGGCTCATGATCGGCGTGGCCATCATGGGTAGAGGCGTGGCCGGCGGCGCAATTTGACAGGACGTATTTCCTTCCCGATGCTCCCGTTCCTATGAGGAGTCTGTGATCGTTTTGGATTTCGCACGCGAGCGCGGTTTACCGGTCCTCGATTTTCAGAGCCGGCAGGCTTCGAGCCGCCGCCTGGGAGAAGGAACGGGCGACGTTCGCGTTCACACCTTGCATTTCGATCCGGGTGGCGAGATCGGAATGCATCCCGCCGGATTCGATCAGATTTTTTTCGTGCTTTCGGGCCGCGCTTGGGCGGAGGGCGAGGATGGACGCGCCGAGCTCGCTCCGGGGCAGGGGGTCTTCTTCGCGAGCGGGGAACATCATTCCAAAGGCAGCGCCACCGGAGCGCTGACCATCGTTCTTCAGGTGACCAACCTCACCCTGGAGGTGAAGCCATGACGCGAATCACGATGCTCGTGCTCGTCTCGGTGCTCGTTGCCGGTTGTCAGCGCCGAGAACACAAGGAAACCACCCAAACCCAAACCACCACCTCGGGCGAATCCAAGCCGGCGGATACGACGGTTGCCAGCACTCCGGACACGGTTCGCATTGTTACCGGTACCGGCTTGGTGCGACACGTCGATCTCGAAGGCGGCTTTTACGGGATCGTGGACGACTTGGGCGAACGTTATGACCCTTCGAACTTGCCTGAAGATTTCAAGGTCGACAGCTTGCGCGTGCACTACCAGGCCACCGTGACCGACAAGATGACCACGCATATGTGGGGACGGCCGGTCGACATCATCACCATCGAACGTCTGGATTGATTTAGCAGAAGTCGATAGGGGTTTTCCCCATTGCGTGCGCATGGGTGACACCAGGATTTGCGCACGAATCACGCAGTCAATTGACGCTCCGGATTTTTCCGGTGCTAGAATGGCTTAGATCGAACTTCAGCCCGGATGCAAAGGGTTTTTGTGTTTCCCCGCAGCCCTTTATGGGAGTTTTTGCCAATGGCGGATCAGTCACTTCAAGAGGTCGGCCGCGGGTTCACCATTCGAAGTGCGAGCGAAACGGAATTTCATCGTCTCCTTGATGCGCTTCCCGTCGCGGCGTACACCTGCGATGCCGAGGGGTTGATCACCCACTTCAATGCTCCGGCCGCCCAGGCGTGGGGGCGTGAACCCAAGCTGCGGGATCCTTCGGATCGTTACTGCGGATCCTACAAACTGTTCACGCCGGAAGGCTTTCCGATACAGCACAACCAGTGCTGGATGGCCCTCGCGCTGCAGAAGGACCGCGAATACAACGGCTACGAGATCGTGATCGAGCGTCCGGATGGAACACGCCGAACGGTGCTCGCACATGCCAATCCGATCCATGACGAGGACGGGAAGCTAATCGGCGCAGAAAACGTCGTCTTGGACATCACAGACCAAAAGCAAGCCGAAGAGGTCTTGCGGGGCGCGGAGCGCAACAAGGATGAATTCCTGGCCACGCTGGCCCACGAGCTTCGTAATCCTCTTACCCCCATTCGCAACGGTTTGCAGATCCTGCGCATGACGGGGGGGCAGGGAGCGGCGCAAGAACGGGTCTTGGATACGCTCGACCGGCAGATCCAGCACATCGTCCGACTCGTGGACGATTTGCTCGAAATTTCCCGGTTGAGCCGCGGCAAACTCGAGATTCGCAAGGAGCGTGTCGACCTGGCCTCGATCGTCGAGGCTGCGCTCGAGACCACGCGTCCCCTTATCGATGCCGCCGGCCACGAACTTACGGTGAGCTTGCCGGCCGATCCCATCGTTCTGGAGGCCGATCCCGTTCGGCTGGCCCAGGTGCTCTCGAATCTTCTCAACAATGCCGCCAAGTACACCGAACACGGCGGGCGCATCTGGCTGAACGCGGAAAAGCTGGAAGACGAGGTGCTGATCCGCGTGCGCGACACCGGCATCGGCATTCCAGGCCACATCCTTCCCCGCATCTTCGACATTTTCCGGCAGACAGATTCATCGCGCTCCCGGCAAAACGGGTTGGGGATCGGTCTGACCGTGGTGAAGGGACTCATCGAAATGCACAGCGGAAAAGTGCAAGCCTACAGCGCGGGTATCGGGCGAGGAAGCGAGTTCACGGTCAGGTTGCCGTTGGCCCCTTCCCCGTCCGCGCGGACCAAACCCTCCCGAGACGAGAGCGTTGCGTCGAGCCGGTCCCTCTCCAAGCGGCGGATTCTCATCGTCGACGACAATCGCGACGGCGCGGAAAGCTTGGCCATGCTCCTCAATTTCATGGGGAGCGATGTGCGCGTCGCCCTCTCCGGTCCGGCGGCGCTGGAAATCATGACGTCCTATAAACCGAACGTCGTGCTGCTCGACATTGGGATGCCGGGCATGGACGGCTACGAGGTGGCCAACCAAGTGCGGCAGCATCCCCAGCTCAAGGATGTGACGTTGATTGCCTTGACGGGATGGAGCCAGGAGGAGGACCGCCGACGGTGCCGCAAGGCGGGGTTCGACCACCACATGATCAAACCGGTCGATTTCGACGCCTTGCAGGCACTCTTGGTGTCGTTGCCGATGTAGCTCGTTCGGTGCTTTTTGCGTCGACGGGGCCGTTCAGTCAATATTCTATGAGATTGCTGAGAATTCGAAAGTTGTCATCATGCCGTGCTGCTTGATGGCCTTCATCGCCCTTATTTTTCCTCGTGTCGTGATTGCCTTCCTGTGGTTTTTCACCGGCTGGTTCCAGGGCATGTTCAACACCGTGCTCTGGCCGATCCTGGGATTCATCTTCCTTCCCACCACGCTGCTTTGGTATTCGGCCGTCCAGCACTGGTTCGGGGGCGTGTGGTCCTTGTGGCCGATCGTGGGGCTCATCGTAGCGCTCATCTTCGACGGCATGCCCGCTCGAGGGTGCTGGAGACGATACTATTAGGTCCCGACGGAGACGTCGGGCGAATGGAGTGGTGTCGTGAATAGAGCCGCTGGATCCCCAGAACGGGGATCTCCCTGGGAAAAGACCGCCAAGTTGCCCGTACGGGCTCCGCTCAGCACATCGGTGGACGCGGACGTCTGCGTCGTTGGCGCGGGGATCTCGGGCCTCACCACCGCTTACCTTCTGTCGCGCGAAGGCCGCTCGGTCGTGGTGCTCGACGACGGCCCCGCCGGCGGAGGCATGACGCGGGCCACGACGGCTCACCTGACTCATGCTCTGGACGACCGTTACTTCCTGCTCGAGCGTGTTCGGGGGGATGAAGTGAGTCGTGTGGCGGCGGAGAGCCACACTGTGGCGATCGATCGCATCGAATCCATTGCTCGCGAGGCATCGATCGACTGCGAGTTCGCTCGAGTCGACGGGTACCTGTTTCTGTCGCCCCATCATGCTGAATCGCTGCTCGACCGGGAAGAAAAAGCCGTGCATCGAGCCGGTCTTTCCCGCGTGGAAAGGCTTCCGCGATCCCCACTTCCCTTCGACACCGGGCCGTGTCTTCGCTTTCCAAACCAAGCACAGTTCCATCCCCTCAAGTATTTGAATGGAGTTCTCAAGGCGTTTGAGGATCAGGGGGGAAGGCTGTACAGCGGCACCCATGTAGATCGTGTCGAGGGGGGCGCGGGAGCTCGCGTTTGGGCGGGAAACCATCACGTCAAAGCCAAAAACATTGTCGTGGCCACCCAGACGCCGATCAACGATCTGGTGAAAGTACACATCAAACAGTTTCCCTACGCGACGTATGTGATCGCCGCCCCCGTACCGAAGGCATCGGTGGGGGAAGGACTCTATTGGGATACCGAGGATCCGTATCACTACGTGCGACTCACCCCGTGGTCACCGGACCACGATTTGCTCATGGTGGGGGGAGAGGACCACAAGACGGGACAGGCCGAGGATGGAGTGGAGCGATTCGGTCGGCTGGAGGTGTGGGCGCGCGAGCGATTTTCAATGATGGAAGAGCGCACGTTCAATTGGTCCGGCGAAGTGATGGAAACGCTGGATGGTCTGGCCATGATCGGACGCAACCCCATGGATGCGGATAACGTGTTCATCATCACCGGTGATTCCGGAATGGGTATGACGCACGGAACGATTGCCGGAATGCTTCTCACCGATCTCATTTGCGACCGCCCCAACCCATGGGCCCCGGCCTACGATCCTTCCCGTAAACCCGTGCGTGCCGTGGGGACGTTTCTGAAGGAAACCGCCAACATGGCCGCGCAATACGCGGATTGGATTGAACCAGGTGATGTGGTCTCCGAAGATGAAATCCCATCCGGCCAGGGGGCGATCATGCGGGTCGGGCTCAAAAAACTGGCGGTGTACCGGGATGCTTCGGGAGCGGTTCATCGCTTCTCGGCGGTGTGCACGCATCTTGGGTGCATCGTGGGATGGAATGCCGCGGCGAGCACCTGGGATTGTCCTTGCCACGGCTCACGTTTCGACGCCATGGGGAAGGTCGTGAACGGGCCGGCTAACCGCGACCTGACTTCGGAAGACCAAGGGTAGTTTCTTTAGTCGTTTCCGGCGCCGGACCTGTTACACTGCCCGCGGCCCCCAAGCTGTCTCGATCCGGACCCTCAGCCAAATGGACGTCATCCGCATCGACGAGCGGGGCGGACTCTATTTGTCGCCGGACATCGACGATTGGTCCGCCATCCAGTCGCATTCCATTTCTGCCGTCATCGATCTCGACGGTGACTTGGATCCCGGCGTTCCCACGACGCCGGGCGGGCTGCTTTACGTCTACTTTCCATTCAACGACGAAACCCTCCCCGATCTGGAAAAACTGCATGCGGTTGCCGCCATGGGCGCGGAGCTGGTCGGCACGGGACAGCGCGTGCTGTGTCACTGCCTCCTTGGCTTCAATCGCTCGGCTCTGGTAGCCGGGCTCATCCTCGTTCACCTCGGCATGAGCGGCCGCGAAGCGGTCCAGCTCTTACGCGATCGCCGACCGGGCGCGCTTTACAACGAGGTGTTTGCCGCATACCTCGAATCCTTGCCCGGACGTGGGCATCTCGTGCACGCCGACCAGGTGCCGCATGCCATCCGCATGGAAGGCAAGCCGGAGGAAGCGTGAGAGTTCACGTAACCCTCCTCATTCCGGCCGCGTTGTGCGTGGGATGGCTGGCCGCGTGCGGGCCCGGCGAAAAGAGAGACACGATCGACACGCCCCGGGTGGAAGGGGATCTCGCGCACCGCTTGGATCGTTTCCTCGCTCAAGAAGCCGATTCGGGTTGGGACGGTACGGTGCTGGTGGCGCGGGACGGGCAAGTCATCCTGCACCGTGGATATGGTTCGTGGAACCACGCCGGTGTGGAATCGGTGACGACGGTCACCCCGTTCTGGATTGCCTCTATTTCAAAGCAGTTCGCCGCGGTGGCGTCGCTCAAGCTCATCGAGGCGGGCAAACTATCGCTCGCGGATTCTCTGCCTAAGTTTTTTCGAAACGTGCCGCCGGATAAGCAAGGCATTCGACTCGAACAGCTTCTCGATCACACCGCGGGCCTGGCCCGCAAATACGCCGCCGATGGAATCGAGGATCGAGATCGCGCGGTCAGTGCCATTCTCGCCGTTCCACTCGATCGGAAGCCCGGCCAGGAATTCGGCTATTCGAACGATGCCTACAACTTGGTCGCTGCCATCGTTGAAATCGCCTCGGGAACGCCCTACGAGCAGTACCTGTCCGACCACCTATTGCGGCCCGCCGGGCTCAAGCACACCGGGTTTTGGGGACCTCACGAACACCCAGAAGTCGCGCCGATCCGCGGCCAGTTTGCCGATAGCGCAAACGTCCGGCCCAACTGGGGCTTTCGTGGGGCGACCGGCATGTTTTCCACCGCCGGCGATCTCTACCGGTGGAACGAAGCCTTGCATGCGGGGAAGATCATCTCTCGCTCCAGCTTGGATGCGCTCTTGGCGCCTCACACGCGGTCACGAAAGGGTTTTGGGGTGGGCTACGGATGGTTCAGCTCCCGCACGTCGTTCGGCACCCCCAAAATTTGGACGCGCGGCCACGAGGATTTCGGACACGGGGCAGTCCTGGCGACCTATCCCAAGGAGCGCACGGTGATCGTGGTGACCTCGGACGCGGGCGACAAAGACGCCCTTCCGGTAAGCCACCGTTTATCCGAGCAACTCGAAGCGCTCATTTTCGCGACCCCGTGAAGTACGGCGCGATTCTTCTCCGAGAAGGGCCGGCTCAAACGCGTTCGGTGGCATGATCTGCCACCGAGGCCACGCCCTCCGCGCGAGCGCAATGTGCGCAACAGTAGAAGCTCGACTGGGCCTCCATGCCGTGCCCCAAGATTTTGCACCCGCAGTGATGACAGGTGGGGGCCAACTTGTGGATCGCGCATTCGAAGCTGTCGAACACGTGCCGGGAGCCGAACGCCACCACCTCGAATGAGAGCTGGTAATCGTTGCCGCATACTTCACAGACAGCCATGGGATGCCTCGTCAAGAAGAGGTGAATTGAAACGCTATTTTTTAAGGCCCCCAGACTAGCTGATCATACGCCGAGTCTCACTTGACTACCACCACATCCACTTTTCCTTTCCGCTCCAACACCGTAATCCCGACATCGTGGGGATAGCGCCGGATGCGGATATCCACGATTCCCTTACCCGCAGAGAGCCGCCTGAGCGTGATCTCGGGCAGCGATTCCGGAAGCATGGGACGCTCGAATACGATCCGCTGTTCGCCGCCGTCCACGGTGAGCCCCAGGCAGGACTGCAAGAGCAGGAACACCGCGCCGGCCGCCCAGGATTGCGGCGAGCAGGCGACGGGATAGAGCGTGGGCCCGGACCCATGACGTCGCGCGAATCCGCAGAAGAGCTCGGGTAAGCGGTGCAAATCGATGAAGAGGCTCGCGTCGAAGAGGCCACTCAGGATCCGTACCGATGCCTCCTTGCGTCCGTAGCGCGCCAACCCCGCCGAGACGATGGCGTTGTCGTGGGGCCAGACCGACCCATTGTGGTAGGACATGGGGTTGTAGCGCGCCTGGCCCGCGGCCAGGGTACGAATGCCCCAACCCGAGTAGAAATCCGGTTGCATGAGGCGCTCGGCCACTTTCGCCGCGCGATCGGGCGCGACGAGCCCGCTCCAAAGACAATGTCCGGCATTGGAGGTCAACACGTCGCACGGGCGCTTTTGCCCGTCCAGCGCGAGCACATAGCAGGAATTCTGTTCCGACCAGAATGTCGACTCGAATCGCTCCCGCAGGGTCTCCGCCGATCGGGTCAGGTGCGCCGCGCGGTCGGAGAACCCGGTCAGTCCGGCCAGCCAAGCCCCTTCCTTCCGCGCCGCGTAGACGTAGCCTTGCACCTCGCAAAGCGCGATCGGCCCTTCCGCCGATGTGCCGTCGGCATGAAACACGGAATCCCGCGAATCCTTCCATCCCTGGTGTAGAAGTCCCTTCTCGGTATGGCGGTGGTACTCCACGAACCCATCCCGATCGGGATCGCCGTCTCCTTCCAACCAGGCCAAGGCGAGATCGATGCTCGCCCAGATCTCCGATATCAGCTCGAGATCTCCGGTGTGACGCGCGTAGGCGGCGGCAAGAATCACGAAGAGCGGCGTGGCGTCCACGCTTCCGTAGTAACGGCGGAACGGAACTTCCCCGGTCGCCGCCATTTCACCCTTCCGCGTTTCGTGGAGAATCTTGCCCGGTTCCGCTTCGGAAGGAGCGTCGTTGGTTCGTGCTTGCGTCGTGGACAGATAACGCAGCACCCCCCGCGCGAAATCCGCGTTGATCCATAGGGTCTCCAGGGCGGTGATGATCCCATCGCGCCCGAAGATAGTGCTGAACCAGGGCACGCCGGCGTACGGATAGGGTCCGCACGGCGTCTCGGTCACCATGAGGTGGAGGTCGGCCATGGAACGATTCACCCAATCGTTGAACTGTTCGTTTCCGGTATAGATGTGGCAATCCTGGGCGCGCGCCGCATCGAGAGACGCGCGCGATTTCTCCTTCGAGACCTCGTAGGAGAGAAGCGGCGGTCGCTCCGTGCCGGTCTCGCAAAGGCAGGTCAACCAGTAGGACGTCTCCTGGCCCGGCTTGAGTTCTACGGAGAGGACGAGCTCGTTCTCCCCGATCGTGGAGGGCGCCGGTTCGCAAAAGAGCCGCGTCCGCCGGATCACCCCGTCCAGCCCTTCGTAGGAGAGCGTGACCCCGGACTCTCCAACGTGGGGAGTCAATTGATTGCCACGGCGGACGCGCTGCGTGCCCCGGACCTCGAAAATGTCGGCGAAATCCGACTCGTAGGTGTAGTGCAGGATGGCTTTGATGGGAACGGGTCCATAGTTGGCGATCCGCAGAAGCTCGTAACATCCGCCGTCCCACAAATGCCGTTCCCGGGAGACGTGAATCGTGCCTCGGGGAATGACTACGTCGCCGTCGGAGGTGATGTCGGGATTGGTGAGATCGACCCAGAGAAGCGCATTGTCGTTCGAGACCGTGGAACTGAGGAGGAGCAATCGTTCCGTACCCAGACTGAGCCCGAACCGGGAAAGAAACCGGGTGCCTTCGTAATAAAGACCGAGCTCGCCCTGGCCGACCGGGGCAATGTCGCCGAACCGGTCGAAGACCCCGAACGTTTCGCCGTGCTTGAGCACGCGCGTGCGGTCGTCCAGCCGTGAGGACGTGGCGACGATGTAATATTTTTCTTCGACTTGAATGACTTCCATGAGCGTACCCGGCTCTCAAGCCGTTTTGGACATTGCCCCGCCGTTCAAGACGCGCTCGTATATCGTGACGTAGTCATGCGCCATGCGGGAGACGGAGAACCGTTCTTCGAATACCTCA
>Ga0075423_10005323_pt1 | contig 12006 bp, 13 predicted proteins | sample SoiMethybrSBSTD2_FD_80114 | JGI IMG/M metagenome (GOLD analysis project Ga0075423, IMG submission 80114) | Bulk soil microbial communities from a Populus tree surrounding site in Tennessee, USA - Soil MetaG P. TD hybrid SBSTD2 | ecosystem: Environmental > Terrestrial > Soil > Tree plantation...
TCAAGGCCCAGCTCGATCCGCGAAACATCTTGAATCCGGGACGCTTCGTTGCCGGCATCTGAGGACCACGTGCACGCGTCGTCTCACGGGACGCTGCCGACGAGCAGCGAGCCGCTCACGCTTCACGGGCTCTCGGTGGAGGGAGTGAACCAGTGCGTTCACTGCGGCCTCTGCCTCGCGTATTGCCCGACGTTCTCCGAGCTCGGCACCGAGATGGATTCGCCCCGCGGGCGCATTTTCCTCGTCAAGTCGCTGGCCGAAGGCCGCATAACGATGAGCGACTCGACCGTGCGCCATCTCTCGCTCTGCCTCGACTGCCGCGCGTGCGAGACGGTGTGTCCGGCCGGCGTGCCCTACGGCCGGCTCATCGAGGCCGCAAAGGCCGAGATCGAGCGCCGGCGGCCAGGCAGCCCGATCCGGCGCATCTTCCGCTGGCTGAACTTCGGGCTGCTGCTCGGCCATCCGCGCCTGCTCGCGCTGGCCGCATCGGGAGCGCGTCTCTACCAGACGAGCGGCCTCCAGGCGCTCGCGCGGCGATCGGGCCTGATCCGGCGTCTGCCCGGCACGCTGCCGGCGTGGGACGCGCTGCTGCCGACGGTGCCGGCGAAGGCCGAGCGCGCGGCGCCGCCCCGCCTCACACCCGCCGAGGGCCCACGACGTGCGCGGGTGGCGCTCCTGACCGGTTGCGTGCAGTCCGTCATCTTCGGCGCCCACAACCGGGCGACCGTGCGCGTGCTCGCGAAGAACGGCTGCGACGTGGTGGTGCCGGAGGGGCAGGGGTGCTGCGGCGCCCTGAACGCTCACGGCGGGGATCACGCGCGGGCGCTCACGATGGCCCGGAGCACGATCGACACGTTCGAGGCGGCCGGTGTCGAGGCTGTCATCGTGAACACGTCCGGGTGCGGCGCTCACATGAAGGCGTACGGCCACCTGCTCGCCGACGATCCCGCGTACGCGGAGCGCGCGAAGCGCTTTGCGGCCTCCGTGAAGGACCTCGCCGAGTTCCTGGCTCGCGAGCCGCTGCGGGGGCCGCTCTCACCCGTCCCGCTCACGTGCACCTACCACGACCCGTGTCACGTCGTGCACGGCCAGAAGATCAAGAGCGAGCCGCGCCAGCTCCTGGCCCAAATTCCCGGGCTGCGGCTGGTCGAGCTGGCGGAATCGGACTGGTGCTGTGGCTCGGCGGGCATCTATAACCTCACGCAGCCCGAGATGGCGACGCGCCTCCTGCATCGCAAGGTGGGCCACGTGCTGGCCACGAAGGCCGAGGCGGTCGTGACCGCCAATCCCGGGTGCATTCTCCAGATCCAGACCGGACTCGGCGCCCACGACGCGAAGATCGACGTGCTGCATCTCGTCGAGATCCTCGATCGCGCCTACGGCGGCCCCGGTGACGGAGGGAACGGACGTTGAGCACACCCGACAGCACGCCGCTCGAGCACAAGGCCACCGCGCCGCGCGCCGTTGGCTGCTGGGTGCTCACGGTCTCCGACACCAAGACGCCCGAGACGGACACGAGCGGCACGCTCATCCGCAAGCTGCTCACCGACGCCGGCCATCCGGTCGTCGGTTCCAGCATCGTCCGTGACGAGCCGAAGGACGTGCAGCGGGTGATCCGCGAGGCCTGCGCCAGCGATGCGGTGAAGGTGGTGATCGCGACGGGCGGCACGGGGATCACGTCGCGTGACTCGACCTACGAGGCGATCGACGCGATGCTCGACAAGCGACTGCCCGGCTTCGGCGAGCTGTTCCGGATGCTGTCCTACCAGGAGATCGGCGCCGCCGCGATGCTCTCGCGCGCTCAGCTCGGCATTCATGCGCGGCGTATCGTCGCCTCGCTGCCGGGCTCGCCCAACGCGTGCCGTCTCGCTCTCGAGAAGCTGCTAATCCCCGAGTTGCCGCATCTCGTCCGCGAAGTCAGCCGCTAGCGGCAGGCTGCTGAAAAGGGCCCACCTGCTTCGTTGGCGACTTCGGCCCTCCCTGCGGCGTATGCGGCATACGCCTCGGTCGGCCCTGAGTCGCCGCCTCGCATCTGGACCCTTTTGAGCAGCCTGTTCGTGCGATCCGGAGCGCCGACCGTTCGGTTGGCTGCGGGACGGTATACTCGTGCGTAGCCTTCTCGGGAGGGTAGGGATGATCGGTTCGCGTCGGCGTGCGCTGGCGGCTCTGATGGCGGTGGTGGGTCTGGCGGCAGGGTGTGCCGGTCCGTCGACCGGCGGCGGCGCGATGTGGCGCGAGAATCCGGCCGCCAGTGCGGCGCCCGATCTGGCGCGATTCAACACCCTGCTCGCGGACCTCGCCGAGCGGCTCCAGTCCGGGCTGGTCCACGTCAGCGTGCAGCGGGCCCTGAAGGAGGACGCGCCCCGCGAGGAGAGCCCCGAGCCCCGGCGCGGCACCGGCTCGGGCTTCATCATCGATCCGAGTGGGCTCATCATCACCAACGCCCACGTGGTGGACGGCGCCGGGTCCATCCAGGTCCGCCTGAACGGCGGCAAGCGGTTTCAGGGCAAGGTGGTCGGGCGGGACAACCGCGTCGACCTGGCGCTCCTGAAGATCGACGGTGCGTCCGGACTCACTGCGCTCCCACTCGGCGACTCGAACCGGCTCCGCGTGGGCGAGTTCGTGCTGGCCCTCGGCAACCCGTTCGGGCTCGAGCAGAGCGTGTCCTTCGGGATCGTGAGCCGCAAGGGCGCGCCGCTGACGGTGGCGACGCCGGGCTTCGACTTCATCCAGACCGACGCCGCGATCAATCCCGGCAACTCCGGCGGGCCGCTCGTGAACATGGCGGGTGAGGTGGTCGGTGTCAACAGCATGGCCGTGCGCAACGGCTCGATCGGCTTCGCGATTCCCTCGAGCCTCGTGAAGATCCTGCTGCCGCAGCTCGCTGAGAAGGGGCGGGTCGACTGGGGCTGGCTCGGCGTGTCGATCTCGGACGTGACCGAGGAGGACCTGGCCCGCCTCAAGCTCCGCGAGGCCCGCGGCGTCTGGGTGCGCCGCGTGATGCCGGGCGACCCGGCGGACAAGGGCGGCGTGCGCGCCGACGACGTCATCGTCGGCATCGACGGCGCCCGCCTCGAGACGACGCGCGATCTGCAGCGCGTCGTCTCGTCGACGCCGGTGGGCAAGAAGGTGCGCGTCGTGCTCCTGCGCGAGGGGCGCGAGACCGAGGTCGAGGTGACGATCGGGCTCTACCGGGAGCCCGACGCGCCCCAGTAGTCAGGCGCGCGCGCGGGGCTCGGCGAGCGCGGCCAGCGTGGCGCGCGCCCAGGGCTCGTCGAGCGTCGGCGCGGGCGCGTACCGGACCGCGCTGGTGATCCGCATTCCGCCCTCCCAGTCGGCCGGCGCGTCCTCCAGCACCTCATCGACTGCGAGCAGGAAATAGCCCAGGCCGTACTCGTCGTTGCCCGAGACCGGCAGGGGCCCGTCGACCGTTCTGAGCTTCACGTATACGGTCGCGTCCGGCTCGACGGCCAGCAACGTGCCAGTCCCGCGCTCCACCAGATTGCTGGCGCTCCGCGTCCGCGCGCCGATGACGAGGCCGACCGTGCCGGAGTCGTAGGCGCGCAGCTCGAGATAGGAAAGCAGCATCGGATGAGGGCGCCCGTCCGGGTCCACGGTGACGAACGGCACTGCGACGCCGAGGCGCCGGGCGAGGTCGCGCTGGGAAAAGCGCTCGACGAGAGCGGGGGTGAGAGCGCCGCCGAGAGAGCGGGTCATGCCCTGCGGTCGCCGAAACGCGGGATCAGCCGCCGGCCTTGGGAGCCACCGCGGCCGTCACGGCCTCGCCATGGCCGTCCGCCGAGACGTCGCACGCCCCGCCCGCGCCGTTTCGATGGATCGCGAGATCCTTGATGGTCGGCGACGTCCCGCACAGCGGGCACTTGGGATCGCGGCGCAGCCTGACCTCGCGGAAGCGCATGCCGAGCGCGTCGTAGGTGAGGAGCCGGCCGATCAGCGGCTCGCCGATACCCAGCACCAGCTTGACGGCCTCCGTCGCCTGAATCGTTCCGACCACTCCTGGGAGCACGCCCAGGACACCGGCCTCGCTTCAGGAGGGGACGAGCCCCGGCGGAGGTGGCGTCGGATAGAGGCAGCGATAGCACGGGCCCTGGCCGGGCGCGAACACCGTCGCCATGCCCTCGAACTGGAAGATCGAGCCGTGGACATTGGTTTTGCCGGCAAGGAAGCAGGCGTCGTTGACCAGGTAGCGCGTCTCGAAGTTGTCCGAGCCGTCGACGATCAGGTCGTAGTCCTTGATGATGTCCATGATGTTGTCGACGGTGATCCGCGTCGGTAGGGCGACCACGTTGACGTCGGGATTCAGCGCCTTGAGGGTGCGCATACCCGACTCGACCTTCGGCTTGCCGATGTCGGCGGTGGTGTGAAGGATCTGGCGCTGCAGATTCGTGATGTCCACGGTGTCGCCGTCCATCAGGCCGATCGTTCCCACGCCCGCGGCGGCCAGATAGTACGCGGTGGGTGAGCCGAGCCCCCCGGCGCCGATGAGCAGCACCTTGGAGCGCAGGAGCTTGCGCTGGCCCTTGTCGCCCACCTGCGGGAGCAGGAAGTGACGGCTGTAGCGCTGGATCTGGTCGGCCGTCATCGGGACGTCGCGGACGGTCGGCAGCCCGGACTGGCTCCATTTCTGGTAACCGCCCTGCAGGTTGATGACGTTCGAATAGCCGAGATCCTTGAGGGCCTTCGCCGCCAGCATCGAGCGGAGCCCGGTCTGGCAGTAGAGCACGATCGGCGTGGAGGGCTCGCTCACGGCGGTGCCGACGCGGAACTCGAGGAAGCCGCGGCTGATGTTGGTCGCCGCCTCCAGGTGACCGTCCCGAAACTCGTCGGGATCGCGAACGTCGATGACCGCCATTTTCTCGCCGGCAGCGAGGCGCTTGGCGACCTCGGCAGGCCCTTCCTCCGGAACGACGTGCCTCGCCTCGGCCAGCATGTCCTTCAGCGTCTTCATGGTTTTGATATTACCCCTATTCCCGGTCGGCTCAAGGGTGATACGACACCCCAGAGGCTTCTTCTGGGCTGCGCGATCCCGCTGCTATACTCACAGAATTCCATGACTAATTCCATCAAGGGCATCATCCTCGCGGGAGGATCAGGAACGCGACTTTACCCCCTGACCCACGCGATCAGCAAGCAGCTCGTCCCCATCTACAACAAGCCGATGATCTATTACCCCCTGTCGACCCTGATGCTGGCCGGCATCCGACGGGTTCTGGTCATCACGACGCCCCAGGACCAGGAAGCGTTCCGGCGCCTCCTCGGCGACGGTGGCCACATCGGGATCAGCGTGGAGTACGCGGTCCAGCCCAAGCCGGAGGGCCTAGCGCAGGCCTTCATCATCGGACGGCGCTTCATCGGGGACGATCGGGTCGCCCTGGCGCTCGGGGACAACGTGTTCTACGGTCACGGTCTCCCCGAGGTCCTCGTGCGCGCCTCCGGACGCCCCTCGGGAGCGACCGTGTTCGCCTACTGGGTCCGCGATCCCGAACGCTACGGCGTCGTCGAGTTCGGGGCCGACGGCCGTGCCGTCGGGCTCGAGGAGAAGCCGGTGAAGCCGCGGTCTCCGTACGCGGTGACCGGCCTCTACTTCTATGACAACCAGGTCGTCGAGATCGCGGCCGGGCTCAAGCCCTCGGCGCGAGGCGAGCTGGAGATCACCGATGTGAACGCGGCCTATCTGCGGCGCGGGGCGCTGCAGGTCGAGAAGCTCGGACGCGGCATCGCGTGGCTCGACACGGGGACGCACGAAGCGCTCCTGCAGGCGTCGACCTTCATCCAGACCATCGAGGAGCGGCAGGGCCTCATGGTCGCCTGCCTCGAGGAGATCGCCTTCCGGATGGGCTACATCGCGGCCGACGACGTGCTCCGCATCGCCCGACCGATGAAGGACAACTCGTACGGACGGTACCTATTGCGTCTGATCGAGCCCGAGCCGTAAGATCGGCACCCGGATGGACTTCTCTTCCGCCGCCAAGCGCGCCTTCCAGATTCAACCCTACGGCCCGTCGCCGCGCATCGACGGCGTCGAGATCGTCGAGCTCAAGCGGTTCGCCGACGATGGCGGGAGCATGACCGAGCTGGCGCGCCTGACGGAAGGCCATCCCCAGGCGTTCGCCGGCTTCACCGTGGGCCAGATCAACTACAGCGAGGTCGAGCCGGGCGTGATCAAGGCGTACCACCTGCACCAGCGCCAGACCGACGTCTGGTACGTGCCGCCGTCCGACCGCATGCTGTTGGTGCTGCTCGACGTGCGGCAGGGCTCGAAGACCGAGGACGCGCTCATGCGCTTCGCGCTCGGCGCGGGCAACTCTCGACTCGTGCGTATCCCGCCCGGAGTCGCTCACGGAGTGCGGAACCTCGGGACCGCACCCGGGCGAATCATCTACTTCACCGATATCCATTTCTCGCCCGACCCGGCGACGTGCGACGAGGGCCGGCTCCCCTGGGACTACGCGGGCGCCGATATCTGGGAAGTCGTTCGCGGGTAGGCGTCGTGAAGCTCCTGGTCACCGGCGGCTGCGGGTTCATCGGCTCCAATTTCATCCGGCATGTCCTCGCGGCGCATCCCGACGACCGCATCGTCAATCTCGACAAGCTGACCTACGCCGGGAACCCGGCAAACCTGGCCGACCTCGCGGGCGATTCGCGCTACGTGTTCGTGCAGGGCGACGTGTGCGACGCGAAGGTCGTACGCGACGTGATGCGAGGCGTCGACGCGGTCCTGAACTTTGCGGCCGAGTCGCACGTCGACCGCTCGCTGATGGAGCCCGACGCGTTTCTTCGGACCGACGTCTTCGGCGTGTTCACGCTGCTCGAGGCGGTGAAGGAGCTGAAGATCGCCCGCTTCCTGCACATCAGCACCGACGAGGTCTACGGCTCGATCGAGCGCGGATCGTCGCGCGAGAGCGATCCGGTGCGGCCGTCGAACCCGTACTCGGCCTCGAAGGCCGGCGGCGACCTGCTGGCGCTGGCCTACTGGCACACGCATCGGGTGCCGGTCCTGATCACTCGCTCGTCGAACAACTTCGGGCCCTATCAGTATCCCGAGAAGGTCATTCCGCTCTTCGTGACCAACGCGCTCGACGACAGGCCGCTGCCGCTCTACGGCGACGGCCGCAACGTGCGCGATTGGCTCTACGTCCTCGACAACTGCGCGGGCATCGACCTGGTGCTGCGCAAGGGGGGCGAGGGCGAAGTCTACAACATCGGGGGCGGCCACGAGGTCGAGAACATCGTCCTCACACGGTTGATCCTCCAGCTCACCGGAAAGCCCGAGACGCTGATCCAGCCCGTGAAGGACCGTCTGGGCCACGACCGGCGCTACTCGGTCGACTCGCACAAGGTCCGGCAGCTGGGCTGGACGCCGCGTCATCGATTCGGCGACGCGCTCGGGACGACCGTCGCGTGGTATCGCGAGCACGAAGCGTGGTGGCGCCCGCTCAAGTCGGGCGAGTTCCGCGCGTATTACGAAAGGCAGTACGGCCACCGCTGACCGGCAACACCGCTACCAGAAAGAAAGAAGGATTCATGAAGCGAATCGCGACGCTGACGCTGGCGTCTCTCCTGCTATTGCCCCCGCTCTCCCTCGGCGCCCCCGGGTCGACGCCCGAGCCTCGCCTGCATCCCCGGGAAGTCTCGGCCCTGCCGTCCTTCGTCCGGCGCGTCGAGCCCTCGGTCGTCGCGCTGCACGTGCGCAACAACGAGAAGGCCAACTCGTCCGCCCGGCTCGGCAGCCGCCGCTTCGGCAGCGGCGTGATCTTCGATCAGCGCGGCTACGTGGTCACGGTGAGCTACCTGCTGCTGGACGCGGTCTCGATCGAGGCGAAGGGGCGTGACGGGCGCGCCGTGGCCGCGCGCGTAGTGGGCCTCGACCTCGACACCGGCCTCGGCGTCGTGAAGCTCGAGGGCGCCGGTCCGTGGCCGGCCGCGACCCTCGGTGACTCGCACGCGCTCGCCGCCGGCGCCCGGACCGGCACGGTCGGCGTCGACGAGGACAACGATCTCGTCCAGGTCTCGGGCTCGGTCCACGCGGTTCGGCGCTTCTCGGCGTACTGGGAGTACATGCTCGACCGGGCGATCATCGTGGCGCCGGCCAGCCCGCAGTGGGGCGGCAGCGCGGTCGTGAACGAGCGCGGCGAGGTCGTCGGCATCGCCTCGCTTCGGCTCGGCGACCCGCCGCACGTCAACCTGGCCGTGCCCATCGAGAAGTTCGTGTCGGTGAAGGACGAGCTGATCGCGTCCGGCCGCATCGCAAGTCGTCCGCCGCGGCCGTGGCTCGGGCTCTACACCGTCGCGGCGCCCGCGGGCCTTCTGGTCAGCGAGACGTCCCCGTCGGGGCCGGCGTCGCGGGCCGGGTTCCGGCAGGGCGATCGCATCCTCAGGGTCAACGGCGTAGCCGTCGCCTCGCAGGAGGAGTTCTACGAGCAGCTGTGGTCGCGGCGGGCCGGCGACCTGATCGAGCTCGCCATCGAGCGCGACAAGCAGGTGCAGATCATCACCGTCCCCTCGGTCGACCGCCACCGCCTCTTTCCCGTGCGGTAGACGCGGGGTTCGGACCGGGCGCCTGGGGTAGACTCTCCTCGATGAAGGGCGCCGAAGATCCGTATCAGGGGCGAGGCCTCATCGCCGACCCCATCCATCAGTACATTCTCTACACGCGACCGGGCGGGATTCCCGGCGAGGCGAGCGAGCAAGACCTGATCGACACCGCGTGGGTGCAGCGGCTGCGCCGGGTGCCGCAGCTGCAGTCGGCGCGCTGGGTGTACCCGGCCGCCGAGCACAGCCGCTTCCAGCACTCCCTCGGAGCGATGCACCTGGCCGGTCGGCTCGCGCAGCATCTCTATCCCTCACTCCGATCGACCTTCACCGACGCGCCGTCCGCGGCGCTGATCGAGGAGCTCCTGCGGACCGCCGGGCTCCTCCACGACGTCGGCCACGGCCCGTTCGGCCACTTCTTCGACGACAACTTCCTGGCCGATTACGAGCTGACCCACGAGCTCCTCGGCCAGCGCATCATCCGCGAGGAGCTGGCCGATCTCCTGCGAAACCTCCGCCGGAGCCCGCACGGCGCCTTCGACGCCGGCGAGTCGATCGACCCGGAGTGGATCTGCTACCTGATGGGCAAGAGCTACACGCAGCCGCTCGAGTCGCATCCGCGCTGGCTGCCGCACCTGAAGCCGCTGCTCTCCGGCGTCTTCACCGCCGACAACATGGACTACGTGCTGCGCGACTCCTACATGTGCGGCGTCGCGATCGGCCCCATCGACATCGATCGGATCATCTACTACTCGTTTTTCTCCGATCGCGGGCTCACCCTCGACCGCGCCGGGCTCCAGGCGTTCACGATGTTCCTGAACGCCCGCTTCTACATGTACACGAACGTCTACTACCATCGGACCACGCGCGGCATCGACCTGCACCTGAAGGAGATCTTCCGAGACACGATGCGCATCGCGTTCCCCTACGATCTGCGCAAGGAGCTCCATCCGTACCTCCATCTCACGGAATGGACGCTGCTCGAGGACGTCGGACGCTGGCACGACGCGGAGGACGCGGACCGGCGCGCGCTCGGGGCGGAGTGGCGCCACATCCTGGACCGGAAGCTGAAGTGGCGCATGTCGAGCGAGGAGGTGCTCGATCAGTTCGAAGCCCGCAAGGGCCAGAGCTTCCTGGACGTCGAGACAGTGAAGAAGCGGGTGCGAACCTTTCTGCCGGCGGCGCTGCGCGACGTCCCGTTCGAGATCGACATGGCGCTGCAGGATCCGCGGCCGCTGAATCCCCTGAAAATGGGCGATCGGCAGATCTACGTGTACGACTCCTCCACCAGGCGCGTCTCCGAGGAGCCGCTGACTGAGATCTTGAAATATCTGCCGGGCAAGGTCGCGCAGTGCCGGATCTTCGCGATGACGCACGAGCGCGACGCCGAGCTGGCCCTTGCGCTGAAGCGGGCGCTCAGCGAGGAGCCGCCGTCCATCCTGACGAACGTATGACGCGCATCCGCGCATGATGAGCTGGCGATTCGTCACGTTCGCCGCGCTGTTCGTCACCTGCCTCCTGACCGCCAACATCATGGCCGCCAAGCTCATCTCGGTCGGGGGCGTCGTGCTCACCGCCGGCATCGTCGTGTTCCCGGTGTCCTATATCGTCGGCGACGTGCTCACCGAGGTGTGGGGTTACGCGACGGCGCGGCGCGTGATCTGGCTCGGTTTCGCCTGCAACGCGCTGATGGTCGCGGCCATCTGGCTAGGCGGCGAGATCCCGAGCGCACCGTTCTGGAAGGGCGGCGCGGCGTACGCCGAAATCCTGGGCCAGACGCCGCGTATCTTGCTGGCGTCCTTCGTCGCCTATCTGTTCGGCGAGTTCGCCAACTCGTACGTCCTGGCGAAGATGAAGATCATGACGCGCGGGCGCTGGCTCTGGACGCGCACGATCGGCTCGACGGTGATCGGGCAGGCGCTCGACACCACGGTGTTCGTCGCACTCGCCTTCGCCGGCTCAGTGCCCGCCGGCGCCTTGGCCGGCATCATGGTCGGGCAGTGGATCGCGAAGGTCCTCTACGAGGCGGCCGCGACGCCGCTCACGTACGCCGCGGTCGCCTGGCTGAAGGCGAGCGAGCGGACCGATACGTATGACTACGACACCGACTTCAACCCGATCAGGCTCTGACATGACCGAGCGCCTGTACTGGCCGAGCTGGTTTCTGGCGGCGCTGCTGACGGGACTCGTCGCGGGCTTCATGCTGGGTCACGCGCTGATCCTGGCGCGCTTTCTCGACTGGCTGCTCCTCTCGAACGCACCGGCCATGGGCCGGGCATACCCGACGTTCAGAGCGACCGCCGGGCGGACAGGGCTCGATGCCTTCTACGCCATCGCCGGGCTCCAGCTGGTGGGAACGAGCGCGTTCCTGCTCGTGGCGCTGATGGCGGGCCGTCACCGTATGGCGGCGCTGGTGGCGGGAATGGCCGGCGCGCTGTGGATCGCTGTCCACTACGCGTCGGGATTCGGCGCGCTGGAAGCCCGTGTGGTGCAAAGCGCGGCGGACGTGCCGCGCGAGGTCGCGGGTCGGTTCGTCGGTTGGAACACGCCGATTCACTTCTTTCACGCCGCGACACTGACGGTGGCGCTCGGCGCGCTGCTCACGGTGCCCCTGGCGGCGCTGCGTCGGAGAGGCTAGGCCATGGAGAAGTTTCGGGGCGTCGACTACTACGGCATCGAGAATCTCCTGTCCGAAGAGGAGCGGATGATCCGCGACGCGGTTCGTGACTGGGTGGAAGCCGAGTTCCTCCCCATCGTCGGCGAGCATCACCGCGCGGGCACGTTTCCGGTCTCGCTCATCCCGAAGCTCGGCGAGCTCGGCGTGTTCGGCGCGACGCTCAAGGGCTACGGCTGCGCCGGCCTCAACAACGTCGCCTACGGGCTCATCATGCAGGAGCTCGAGCGGGGTGACTCCGGGCTTCGCTCGGCGGCATCGGTACAGAGCGGGCTCGTGATGTACCCGATCTACAGCTACGGCTCGGACGCGCAGAAGGAGAAGTGGCTTCCGGCGATGGCGCGCGGCGAGAAGGTGGGCTGCTTCGGCCTCACCGAACCCGATCACGGCTCGGATCCCGGCGCCATGAAGACGCGGGCCCGCCGCCAGGGCGACGGCTATGTCCTCAACGGCACGAAGCTCTGGATCACGAACGGATCGATCGCCGACGTCGCGGTGGTGTGGGCCAAGGAAGACGACGGCGAAATTTACGGCTACCTCGTGGAACGAGGCACGCCGGGTTTCTCGACCCTCGATATTCACGGCAAGTTCTCGATGCGCGCCTCGATCACATCCGAGCTCTCCTTCCAGGATTGTCGTGTTCCGCTCGAGAACAAGTTTCCCAAGGTGAAGGGGCTGCGCGGCCCCCTCGGCTGTCTCAACCAGGCGCGCTACGGGATCGCCTGGGGGGCCGTGGGCGCGGCGATGGCGTGCTACGACTGGGCACTCCAGTACGCCCA
>Ga0075423_10005324_pt1 | contig 12006 bp, 10 predicted proteins | sample SoiMethybrSBSTD2_FD_80114 | JGI IMG/M metagenome (GOLD analysis project Ga0075423, IMG submission 80114) | Bulk soil microbial communities from a Populus tree surrounding site in Tennessee, USA - Soil MetaG P. TD hybrid SBSTD2 | ecosystem: Environmental > Terrestrial > Soil > Tree plantation...
ATGACGCGGAATGGCGTTTGCTGCGCGGACTCGTCAAGGATACCGACGGATTCATGGCGCGGAACGTCGAGCGGCCGATTTCCGTGCGAATTGCCCGCCGCCTCGCATCGACCGGCATCACACCAAACCAGGTCACGCTGCTTTCGGTCGGCATCGGCCTGTGCGGTGCACTTTTTTTTCTGTCCGCGCACTGGCTCTGGCAGACCATCGGAGCGCTTCTTTTCCTGGCACATTCGATCCTGGACGGATGCGACGGAGAGTTGGCCAGGTTGAGGTTCCAGGAGTCGCGTTTTGGCGGGATCATCGATTACTGGGGCGACAACGTCGTTCACATTGTCGTCTTCGCGTGCATTGCCATAGGCTGGAGTTTATCAATCGGCGCTTCATGGCCGTTGTTGCTTGGCGTCGCGGCAGCGCTTGGCAACCTGGGTTCGGCCGGTTTCGTCTATTGGCGTACGATGCACACGAAAAAAGAAGGCGGCCCGCTCTTTACGTCGGTCGCGACCATGCCCGGTGAGACCCTCGCCCGCATGCTTGATGCCGCCTCGCGCCGCGATTTCATCTACCTCGTGCTCTTTCTCGCGCTGTTCGGTAAGTCGAACTGGTTTCTGGTGCTGGCCGCTGCCGGTGCACCGATATTCTTTTTGCTCCTGGTGTTCCTTGCGGCACGCGAACACTTCCAAACAGCGTAGCCGGCAACTAGCCGTCGAGCGGCATCCGGGCGCCGCCTGCCGCACTCGACCTCTGGGCGAGATCGATCAGCCGTGCGCACAACAGCGCTTCATCCAGGTTGTCCTTGCCCCCACCCGCCGCCGCGCGCTGAAAGTCCTCCGCCACACCGACGAACCAGTCGCGATGATGCGATCCCTGTGACAGAGGCGGCGGGCATGACCACCGTTGCTCGTTTTTGTTCGATTTGAGGACCACGACGTCGTCGTCGACTTCGATACGGCCGCGATCGCCCTCGATTTCGATACGGTTGGCGCGTTCCTCCGCTGACCAGGTCAAATAGATCTGCGCGCTGCCGTTTTCCCGGTCTAGCGTGACGGTCGCAGTATCTTCGATCGGCCATTCGCGAAAGCGGCGCTTCTCGAGCAGCGCGCTGACAGCACGGGGGACGCCGAGCCAGCGCACGACGCAATAAAGCGCGTGCCATCCATGATCGAACAATATTCCGCCGCCGGCGACAGCCGGATCGGCGCGCCAGTTGGTCCCGTCCGACGTGACGGTGACTGCCGGCTCCGTGCGTAAGGTCTGCCAGCGAACCGTCCGCACGGTGCCGACCGCGCCTTCATCGACGAGCGCCGAAATCCGGTCGCAAATCGGCGCCTTGAGCCAGTTGTGCACGGTATGAACGACGCGGCCGCTACCCGCCGCGGCCGCCGCTATGGCCTGCGCGTCCTCAATCCGGATGGCCAAAGGCTTTTCGCAGAGAACGTGCAGGCGCACATCCAGCGCGCGCTCGATGAGACCCGGATGACTGCTCGGCGGCGTGCAGATATCGACGAAATCAAGCGTCTTGTCGGACAGCAATGCGTCGACGCTCTCGTGCCATCGTCCAGCGGGGTAGGCTTCCAGAAACGCCTTCCTTTGCGTGGCAACCACATCGGTCGCGGCAATGATCTGAACGTCCTTTACGGATTGCCAGCCCGGCAGGTGCCCTTTTGCCGCGACGTTCCCGAATCCGATAAAAGCGCCACGCAACACGCGCCGCGGCCTCAGTCCAGTCCGAATTGACGCGCAATGGCACCGAACGACTGGTCGAGAATGTCGACGCCGCGCAGCGCCTCATCCTCGGTAATCACCAATGGCGGATTGATGCGAATGACGTGCGAGTACGACATCGTGACGAGGCCGCGCGCCAATGCCTCATGAAAAAGCGCGAGCGTGATGGCCTTGTCGAGAGGTTCTTTGGTCTTGCGATCGGCCACCATCTCGACGCCGATCATCAGGCCGCGCCCACGCACATCGCCGATGAACCGGTATTTCTCCTGCAGTTTTTTCAGGGCGTCGAGCATCGTCTTGCCGACGCGAGCGGAATTTTCGACAAGTCGCTCGTTGATGATCGCCTCGACGGCGCCAAGACCGGCCGCGGCCCCCAGCGGATTTCCGCCGTAACTTGACGAGCTGCCGCTGGGCTCCCCGAACGGTTTGGCCGACATAAGCTCGAACGACGACGCCACCCCGCTGAGCGGGAAGCCGCCACCCATCCCCTTGCCGATCGTCATGATATCGGGCTTGAGCCCGAACTGCTCTGACGCCCACATCGTCCCTGTGCGCCCAAATCCGGTCAGCACTTCATCGGCGATGAGTAGGGCGTCGAATTCGTCCGCAATCTCCCGCACGGCATGAACGAAATCATCGGGCGGAATGACGTTGCCCGCCGTGCCCTGCATCGGCTCCATGATGATTGCCGCGACTTCGTCCTGCGTCTCGTTCTTAATGACGTTGCGCAGGTGATCGGCGCAGGCCAGACCGCAGGACGGATACTCAAGCTTCCAGGGGCAGCGATAGCAGTTCGCATAAGGCGATAGATGCATTCCGGGCGGAAATGGACCCTGATGGTTGCGGTAGCCGCCGCCGAGCAGACCGATCACGCCAGCCGTCTTGCCGTGATAGCCGCCCCAGAAGCCGACAAACTCGAATTTCTTCGTGACCGACTTGGCGAGACGAAAGGCCGCTTCGACGGCCTCCGCTCCGCCGGAAAAGAGCTGGATGTGCGTGATGCCTTCCGGAAGCAGGTCACTGACAAGCTCGAGGAAGCGGGCACGCGTTTCGGTCGTGAAGCTGCCGAATGTGGAGCGCGTGAGCTGCTCGCTGATGCGCTTCACATAGTGGGGGTGGCAGTGGCCGACACTGCCCACCGCGATGCCGGCGATGAAGTCGAGGTATTCGTTCCCGTCAACGTCGTAAATCGTGCAACCCTGCGCACGATCAACCGCGATCTGCGAATAAAGCGCGATCGATTGCAGGCCCGGCGCCATCGCCTCGGCCTCGCGATCGAAGATCGCTTTCGATCTGGGACCCGGCACGGTGCGCCGTTCGGTGCCGTCTTTTTGCGCCGGCGCCACGTGACGGGACGGAGCACCTTTCATGACTCAACTCCTTGCCGGGATACAATACGCACGCGTCGCTCAAAACGCTCCGCCAGGTGATCTGCGATGGCCTGAGCGGCACGCTCGCGGTACCGGGCATAGCTTGGCCAGGCGTTGATGTCGATGATCATCGGCTTGCCGTCTTCCTGGATGACGGCATCGCCGCCAAAAACTTCCAGTCCGAGAACGGCCGCAGCCCCAAACGCCGCGTCGCGCAGGCGCGCGACCTCGAAGGAATGGCCCAGCATTCCCTTGTCGCGATGATAGAACCATTCGAACCAATTGGCGGCCACCGGCCGCATTTCGCCTCGGACACCGTAAAATTTGACCAGGTCGCCCGACACGTGCTCCTGCGCGATGATGAAGGGGATGCCGCGCTTGGCAAACCGGTCCAGAGCCTCATGCCACCCTGCTTCTGACGCGGTGTAAATAACATCGGAAGGCTGCGTCGCATGGAAATCATAACGCTTGACCCACACGGCGGCCGCCGGGGGTGGCCCTTTTGCGTTGCTCGCAACGACGTGGCTCGCCGGCGAGGCAACATGATGCTTGGCGAAAAGTTCGATCATCCTGTGACGGTAAGTGTTGCGGATCGCACTCGGCGAATTCACCACGACCGAGCCAGCATTCTGGGCATCGGCGAGGCGATCAAGCACTGTGCCGCGCTCGCACATCGCGAATAAGTTTGCGCAGCGGCCATCAAACGCCGCGTCGACCTCGACAAGCTCGACACTGAAACCGCGCGACGTCAGTGCTCCGCCGACGCAATCCATGATGGAGCGATCGTCTTCGACGCGGCCCGGCGAGTGGTCCGGCTCGCGGTAGATACCCCTGCAAGTTTTAGCCATCGTACTCATGGCTCGGACTTCTCGCGCTGAAGACCAGAGACCGCAGCTTCCGCGGCCGCGACATCGTGCGCGCGGTCGATGTCGAAGACGCAAGGCAGGACGATGCCATAGACCGGTTGCCCTCCCGCAACCAGCGCACCCAGGTAGTCGCGCAAGCGCCCGAAGTCCTTCGCGGGAGCAGCGGACCTTTTGGCCGGGAGCCAATAGAGCCCGGCCGTCACGTGACTGCCGTTGCTTTCCCCGATACGGCGGATACGCCCGTTCGATGTATCTAATGTGACCCACAACGGATTTTCGTCGTCGACGTGGTCGGTCACGCCGAGCACCACCGCGTCGTCGGGAAACCGTGAAGCCAACACCACAAAAGTCTCGAATTGATCGACGGGCATGATCGTGTCGACCGTCGTGATCACGGTGGGCGCATCGATCAGCCTGTCTGCAACGAGCCGGAAAGTAGCGTAAGACGACGGCGTCGAGCGAACGATCATGTCGAGGTCGAAATCTCCGGCATGGCCTTTGAGCCATTGCCGACAGTCGTCGCTGGCCTCGTTGATGACGACCGTCAGCTGGCGAATGCCGGCCAAGCGGAAGCGATCGAGAGCGTGATCGATCAGCGGCCGCCCAGCGACCGGCACCATCGGCTTGCTGACGCGATAGCCATCCGCGCGCAGGCGGCTTCCCTCACCTGCGGCAATGATGCCCCCGCGGATAGCGGAAAATGTAGATGCCCGCGTCATTGCAGAAACTTCGTTATATCGCGCAGGTCCGTCACCTACTGCTGCCCACTTTGCTCGGACTGGACCTCCGGCGGCGCAATCCAGATGAAGCGCATGCCCATCCGTCGCGCGCCTTCGCGATCGCGGCGCAATGAATCGCCGATAAACATGGTCTCTTCCGGTGTCGCGCGAAGGCCGTCGAGGGCCGCGCGGAAGATTGCCGGGTCGGGCTTCTCGGCGCCCACGCAGTGGCTGTCCACCAAAACCTCGAAAAAGGAACACAGGCCTGCGCTGTCGCACACCGCTTCGAGATTGCCGTAGAAATTCGACACGATGCCGAGCCGATAGCGCTCGCTCAGCGCCTTCAGGACTGGCCGATTGCGCTCGAAAGTGGCCGCGGCTTCCGAGAGAAAGACAGAAGCGACGCGTCGGCCGCGGTCGCCACTTCCATTCCCGCCCACGCGGCGCGCCAACTCGCTTTCCAGGTTGGCGGTCAAAGCGTGCACCGTGCCCGAGAGATCCGTTGTGGACGGCAGGCCTCCGACAAGCGGATCGTCCGCCGCATAAAATGCCGGCGCAAAAGCCTCGCCATCCAGGCTTAGCCCCTCGGCCCGATAAAATGCGTGAAATCGCTCCTTCCACGCGACGCCGTCAGCGTCGAGCGTGCCGCCGAAATCGAACAGCAGCGTTTTGACCGGCGCTTTCATTGTATGGCCCGCACGCTGAGCCGCTTAACACACAACACCCGAGATAGCCGCGCGCACGAAGTCCCGTTTTGCAACTGCTATGAGCGCTGCGGGCTGGACGCCAGCTTGGCGCCTGGCTCCTCTTCGGGAAGATCGAACCGACGGCCATCGATGAAGGCGTTGCACGCATCGTACGCAACGCTGTCGCGCAACTGCCGCGGCGGGCTCTTCATATAAAATGCCGAGGGCGCCTCCAGCGGACCGGCTTCGCCGCGCTCCAGCGCCAGCTTTACGCAGCGGATCGCGTCGATGACGACACCGGCACTGTTCGGAGAATCCTGCACCGACAGCCGCAACTCCAGCTCGATTGGCGCATTGCCGAAGCCGCGCCCTTCCATCCGGATGAAGCAGACCTTGTTGTCTTGCTGCCACGGCACGTAGTCCGACGGACCGATATGGATGTCGCGCGCATCGAGGCGCTCATCCAGCTGAGATTGCACCGATTCTGTCTTGGAAACCTTTTTGGACTTGAGCCGGCTTCGCTCGAGCATATTGAGGAAGTCGGTATTGCCGCCGGTGTTGAGCTGGTAGGTGCGATCGAGGCCGACACCGCGATCGGCAAAAAGCCGCGCGAGCGCCCGGTGCACGATGGTTGCACCGACCTGGCTCTTGATGTCATCCCCGATGATCGGCAACCCGGCATCGCGGAATTTCGCGCCCCAGACCTCATCCGAAGCGAGGAACACGGGAACGCAATTGACCATGGCTACACCTGCTTCGAGACAGGCCTGCGCGTAATACTTGACCGCGCGCTCGGAGCCGACCGGGAGATAGCAGACAAGTACCTCGGCACCCGACGCGCGCAGCGCTGCAGCGACATCAGTCGGCTCGAGATCGACCGGACGGAAGGCGCTCTCATCGGGATAGTCGGCCATGTGCGGGGCGATTCCGTCGAGGATCGGACCGGCCTGAACGATGACGTTCGACACCGGCAACGCGCTTTGAAAGATGCGCGTGCAATTCGGCTTTGCGAAAATGGCTTCTTCCAGCGGATGACCGACTTTGCGCCGGTCGACGTCGAACGCGGCGACAAACTCGACGTCACTGCAGCGATACCCGCCGATCGAATGCCGCATCACGCCTTCGAGCGCAGCACCCTGACGATCCCGGTAGTACTCGACCCCCTGTACCAGTGAACTTGCGCAATTGCCGACGCCGGCAATGGCGACTTTGATATTCTTACGCATGCCCGATACGTCCCCCGAAAATGCGATTATTGGTCCGCCAGAAAGCTTCTGACAAGTCAAAAGGTTAGGCAGAAGTGGACGGCCCCATGCCCGTAGTAGAGAGTTTATACTGCATCATCCCCTTCCGGGCCATCTGGCTCTAGGCGGCTTTTTGATGCGTGAGGCTTTTAGGAAACAGTCCGGCAAAACCCCAGTTTCAATTGGACGGAGGTATAATTTCGCGGTCGAAACGACAGACCGGGTTGTGCGGACAAGTTCGCCGTACGTTCGCGCAACAACCTGGATTGATTTTGCCTCGCTAGAGACGTGTCATAGTTTAGCGCCCGGAAGAGTTTCCGAAAGGGAAGCGCATGCTCGATGCTGCCAACAAGGCGAAAAAGCCACATCGAGAAGAATTCGCCGGCCCTCCGCTCGATTTCCAAGAACATCTGCGTCGCCTCGAAGCACACGGCCTTCTCACCCGCATTGACAGAGCCATTGACAAGGACCGCGAGCTCCACCCGCTCGTGCGCTGGCAGTTTCAGGGCGGTCTTGCCGAGGAGCAGCGACGGGCCTTCCTCTTTACGAATGTCGTGGATGGTTCCGGCCGGCGCTACAATATTCCGGTGGCTGTCGGCGCGTTGGGCGCGTCACCCGAAATTTACGCACTGGGAATGGGCAGGCCGGTTGCAGATATCGGCGATGCCTGGACACAAGGAATTGCCAATCCGATAGCGCCTGTCACCGTGCCATCCGGCCCCTGTCAGGAGGTCGTCATCAAGGGGCCGGACCTGCTGCGGCCGGGCGGCGGTCTTGCTCAATTGCCCGTGCCGATTTCGACGCCGGGTTTCGACTCCGCGCCGTACCTCACTGCAACACTGTGTATCACCCGCGATCCCGAAAGCGGTGTCCAGAACATGGGGACCTACCGCGGAGCGCTGAAGGCGCAGGATCGGCTGGGCGTACGCATGTCCTCGCGTCCGGGCGGCGCGGGTGGCTATCTGCACTGGCGAAAATATCAGAAGCGCAAGCAGCCGATGCCCTGTGCAATCGTCATCGGCTGTGCGCCGGTCGTGCTGTTCACTGGTCCGCAAAAACTGCCCATTGATCAGGACGAGATGGCCGTTGCGGGCGGCCTTGCCGGCGCCCCGATCCGCATCGTCAAGGCGGTGAGCGTGGATCTCAATATCCCGGCCGATGCAGAAATTGTCATCGAAGGCCAGATCGACAGCGAGCTGCTTGAGCCCGAAGGTCCCTTTGGCGAAAGTCACGGGCATGTGGCGCTCGAAGATTTCAATATGTCGATGCGGGTGACCGCCATCACGCACAGGCGTAATCCGGTTTTCGTCTCGATCATCAGCCAGGTGACGCCCAGCGAATCGAGCGTGATCAAGAAGGTTGCGTTCGAACCCATGTTCCTCGCGCATTTGCGCGATCAGCTCGGCGTCCGCGGCATCAAGAAGCTCGTCATGCACGAGCCCTTCACCAATCTGCGCAAGGTCATCTTTTTGCAGTTTGCGAAGGGGACCGCACGGACTGAAGTCTGGCGCGGCCTGCAGGGCGCGGCGTCGCTGCGCGCCGACTGCGGGAAAATCTGTATCGCCGTCAGCGAGGATATCGATCCGGCCAACACCGATGCCATCTTCTGGTCGCTGGCCTACCGCTCGGACCCCGGGACCGACATGCACGTGATGCCTTACCGCGCGGCGGGGCACGGACCAAAATCCGGCGCGCGGGAGGAATCCACCATTCTGATCGACGCGACGCTCAAGCACGACATGCCGCCGCTCGCTTTGCCCGGACGCGAATACATGGAGCATGCGCGGACGATCTGGAATGAATTGGGTTTGCCGGCAATTTCCCCGCAGTCGCCATGGCACGGCTATTCGCTCGGCGACTGGGATGAGCGCTATGACGTTTACGCCCGTCGCGCGGTCGAAGGACGCTGGGCGGAGAGCGGCGAGGAAACGATCAAGCGCCGGCGCGGCGGCCTGATACCCGAAACCCCGGTACGCAACGTCGAGGAAACCAAGAAGAGATCCTGAGCCCTATGTCCCTGTTGAAGTCCGTCGCTCTTCTCGTCATTGCCCTGACCTTTGCCGCACCTCGGGATGTATCCGCTCAGGACCGCTATCCCGTACGCCCGATCCATTTGATCGTCGGATTTGCGGCAGGATCGAGCGGCGACGTCGCGGCACGCATCGTCGGCCACAAGCTTGGCGAGCTGCTCGGACAGCAAATCGTCGTCGAAAACCGCCCCGGCGCCAGCAGCATGATTGCAACCGATTATGTCGCACGCAGCCCCAAGGACGGATACACGCTGCTGTTCGGCACGATCGCGCTGACCATCAATCCCATTCTGATGCCGACCAAGGCGCCTGACGTCGAAAAGGACCTGGCGCCGATCGTGCTTGTAGGCTCGATCCCGAACATTCTGGTGGTCAGCAAAGACCTCAATGTCTCGAGCGTGAAAGAGCTTATCGCGCTCGCCAAGCAGAAGCCGGACGAGTTGCTTTATGGGGCAGCTGGCCTCGGCAGCGGGCCGCAAATGGCGACCGAGCTGTTCAAGCAGATGGCCGGGATCAAGATGGCCGGCGTTCTGTACCCCGGCAGCGCGCAAACCGTCATGGATCTCGTATCCGGGCGCATCCAGGTGATGTTCTCTCCGGCGTCGACGGTGCTTGGATTCATCAAGGATGGGCGGGTCAAGGCGCTGGCGACCAGCGAAGCGCAGCGCACGAGTGCGGCACCCGATCTGCCGACGATCGCGGAAGCGGCGCTGCCCGGTTATGCAACCGGGCTTTGGTTCGGCATTCTGGGTCCCGCGGGAACGCCGAAGCCAATCATCGACAAGATTTCCGAAGCGGCCAACAAGGCCCTGAAAGACCCCGACGTGCTCAGGCAGCTGGAGACGCAAGGCTTGAACGCCCTCGGCGGAAGTCCCGAAGATTTTGGCCGCTACATAAAAGGCGAATCTGAACGATGGGCCCGGATCTTGCGCGACATGGATGCCGCGAAAGCCAACAAGGCGCCAGCACCGCCGGCGCAGTGAGCCTGTTAGGTTTTTTGATTCCCTGCCGTAGCGATGAGTACCGGCGCACCGTGATCGGACGCTTTGCTGGACATAATCGCGAGGTATTCGTTGACGTTGCGAGTTACGGCATCGTTCCCGGATCGGGACGTAATACGTTGCGCATAGTCGAACAGCATCGCTTGCTCGACTTGCTCTGCTTCGATCTCGATACGCTGGACCTCCGCCCTCAGCGCCGAGACGTCGTCCTGATGCAATTTCATTTGCCGGCGCACGCCACGTAAAGGATGGACAACGTGGTCGTGCCATGAGGCGATCAAACGTGATGCCCCTTCGAGATCGTCACGACCAAGTACAACTCCTCGGCGTCCAAGCCAGGCGCAGAACAGCAGGAGATTGATATTGAGTCCGAATTTGTCCTGCAGCTCGAGACACTCCCGGGCGACGCCAGGCTGCCCGTATAGGGCGAGAGAGAACTGCCAAAAATCGTTCTGGTATTGTTGATTGCCCGCTTGAGTACCGCCTGGACCCTGCCCGGCGGTCACGAATGATCGGCCTGTTCGCGGCTCTTCGGGCGCGCGCGGTCGCCGGTCCATCGGCGAACCTTGCCGACATCGATATCGAAAAGATCGAGAACGCGCGCGAGCGTGTGATCGACCATTTCCTCGATCGAATTGGGCAAGGCATAAAATGCAGGGACGGGCGGATAGACGATCGCGCCGGCTTCGGTCACGGTGGCCATGTTACGGATGTGTCCGATATGTAGCGGCGTTTCGCGCAGCATGAGCACGAGACGGCGCCGTTCCTTCAGCACAACGTCAGCGGCGCGCGAAATCAGATTCGCGGTATTGCCGGTCGCGACCTCCGCCATGGTCTTGATCGAGCATGGTGCGATGATCATGCCGCGCGTCCGGAAGGAACCGCTGGCGCAGGCGGCGCCGACATCGCTGTTGGAATGGACGACACTTGCGAGACGCTCGACATCGGCGAGCTTCAGATTGGTCTCGCTGGCGAGCGTCATCTGCGCGGCGCGGGAGATGATCAGATGGGTTTCAATGTTCCACTCGCGCAGCAGCTCGAGCAGCCTGACCCCGTAGATCACGCCCGATGCGCCGGTGATACCGACGATCAGCGGGCCATTCGAGGTCTTTATCGAGACGTGTTTCATCCGGCTTCCGCGCGATTTGGGTCGCAGTATTTCCCATGGCTAGCGCCCCAGCAAGACATTTGACGCAAACCTCCAGCGCAGGCAAGGCGGTTGGATTTCCGCGCATTTTGCTATCAACTGCTGGTCTCCCTGCAGCAGCGTCTGCATGAACCGATGACCGAGCAACCTCCGAAATTCCGTTTCATCGGCCAGCCCATCCAGCGCACGGAAGATGCTCGTCTGCTCACGGGGCGCGGGCAGTTCAGCGACGATTTCTGTTTTCCCGGCCAGACCTACGCGGCAATCGTCCGTTCACCGCACGCACACGCACGCATCACGCGTATCGACGCCACCGCCGCGAAAAAAATGCCGGGCGTCCTCGGTGTCTTCACCGGCGAAGATTGCCTGGCCGACAAGCTCGGGTCCATCCCGCATGACCCACTGCCAAAAACCAAGTTCGATATGAAGCTTCATGGTCCGGGCGGCGGCGAGATCTTCATCGGACCTCACCTGCTCCTGCCCGCCGACAAAGTGCGCCACGTCGGAGAAGCCGTGGCGATGATTGTCGCAGAATCGCAGAACCAGGCGCTCGATGCCGCCGAAGCGGTACACGTCTCGTATGAGCCGTTGCCCTGCGTTACGAGCGCCGAAGAGGCCATGCAGCCCGCCTCACCTGCAGTCTGGGACGAAGTTCCGAACAACATCCTGGTCGACACCCGGTTCGGCAACGCGACCGAGACGGGGCGCGCTTTCGAGCGTGCCGCGCACATCGTCACCAAAGATTTCCACGTCGGCCGGGTAACAGGCGTGCCGATGGAGCCGCGCGCCGCGGTTGCGCACTACGACGAGACCGGAGACCGCTACACGATTTACGCCGGCAGCGGCGGGGCCGTCAGGCAAAAACGCGAGCTCGCTGCAGTGCTCGGGATCGAGCCCGACAAAATCCGCGTGCTCTCCTATGACGTCGGCGGCAATTTCGGCACGCGCAATCGCGTCTATGTTGAATTCGGGCTCGTGCTGTGGGCCGCCCGCAAGCTCGGACGTCCGGTCAAATACACCGCGACACGTTCGGACTGTTTCGTCAGCGACTACCAGGGCCGCGACCTGGTGGCGAAGTTTGAGCTGGCACTCGATGAGCGGGGCCGGTTTCTGGCGCTGCGCGCAACCAACATCAGCAATGTCGGCGCCCGATGTGTTTCGCTTTCGCCTCTGAGCAAAGGCGCCGGCTTGATCACAGGAAGCTATGACATTCCGGTG
>Ga0075423_10005325_pt1 | contig 12004 bp, 12 predicted proteins | sample SoiMethybrSBSTD2_FD_80114 | JGI IMG/M metagenome (GOLD analysis project Ga0075423, IMG submission 80114) | Bulk soil microbial communities from a Populus tree surrounding site in Tennessee, USA - Soil MetaG P. TD hybrid SBSTD2 | ecosystem: Environmental > Terrestrial > Soil > Tree plantation...
AGGTCCTGGACTTGCACCTCGTACTCGGTGAGACGGCGGCGGTAGTTCGAATCGGTCATGGGAAGGAACTTGGAGAGCCCCTTCATCCCATCCGACGCAGGCTCTCGACTCGGGTTCGGTTTCTTCTCGAACTCCTTCATGTCCGCCCGTTCCTTTCTCAGTGATTCAGCGGGCTTCGCGTTAGGCGCGCCCATCTTCGGGGGCGAAAGTCCCCACGCGCGACCTCAGTATAGGGGTCGGTTTTGCGGCAAGTCAAGGGAATTGGCCCTGAATCACCATTCACATCCATCGAATTCATTTGAACTTTCCCTTGCTCTGACCGCTGCCGCTCCATCACCGCTCACCGTGTCAAACGCCGGGTTCTCGGGCTCGGTTCCTCGCTTGCGTCGCGCCGTCTCGTTCGCCGACGCGACCCTGCAATTCCTTCGGGGCAAGCTCTGTGCCACGTCCGGGCCGATCCTGGAACGCTGCGTATCCAATGACATGGGCCTTGACATGATCGCACGTCCCTCGGCCGGACCGACAGAAAGCATCAAAAAAGTGCCGACGGAACGACGAAAATTTGCCGAGGGCGGGCGTATAACTACGACATGCCTTCGCGCGCCGGCCGCGTCGTCGCTGCGCTTGCCCTCGTGCTCGCGCTCGCCGACGGGCCCGCCTACGCTCAGGGCGGCATCCTCCGCGTGGGGCTGCCCGCGCTCCCGGCCACGCTGGATCCCGCTCTTGCCGGGGAAACTGCCGCGGGGCTCGTCGTCCGCCAGATCTTCGACACGCTCCTCCAGTACCGGGATGGATCGAGCGACGTGGAGCCCGGCCTGGCCACCCAGTGGCAGGTCTCACGCGACGGCTTGGCCTGGTCGTTCCGGCTGCGAGAGGGCGTGCGCTTCCACGACGGCACCCCGCTGACTTCGGCCGAGGTCGCGGCGAGCCTCGAGCGTTTGCTCTTCCCCGGCGCGCCACACGCGCCGTCGGCGAATCCGGTGGTCCCCCGTCTGCTGCGCGGGGCCCCGGGCGTCGTGAAAGCGGTGAAGACGGCGGATGCCCGTACCGTGCAGATCGTCCTGAACCTCCCCTATGCGCCGCTGCTCACCGTGCTTGCCCACCCCGCGATGTCCATCGTCCGGGTGACCAAGGGCCCCGACGGCGCCCCACGCTGGCTGGGCACGGGCGCATTCCTGGTTGCAGAGACGGCACCGGGGCGCGTGGTGCTCGAGGCCAATCCGGCGCACTGGGGCGGGCCTCCGCGCTCGAGCCGAATGGTCCTCCTCGAGCAGGGCGACGACGCGCGCGCCGCCGCCGAGCTCGACGCCCGCGCCCTCGATCTCTACGTGCCCGCGGGGGCGCCGGCGCGCATGACCGGCGCGCTCGCCATCCCCGGCTGGCGTATCGGATACCTGGCGCTCCAGACCGAGCGCGAGCCGTTCCTCCGCAAGCGCATACGCCAGGGGATGGCCGCCGCGCTCGATCAGGGCGCGCTGGCGGCCGCGCTCGAGCCCTACGCGGTGCCGCTGACGGCGCTGCTGCCGCCGGGCGTATGGGCGGCGCAGCCTGCCCCCAAGCCGCCCGAGGATCGTGCGGAGACGGCCCGGCGCCTGCTCGTCGAGGGCGGGGCGCTGCGTGCCATCTCGGTCGGGCTCACGGTGACGCCCCTGGCCGCGCCCTTGGAGGGCGCCCGGCTGGCGGAGGCCCTGCGCGAGGCGCTTGCACCGAGGGGCGTGAACCTCACCGTGGCCGCGCTTCAGCCCGAGACTGCGCTCAAGCTCGCCCAGAATGGGGAGCATCAAGTGGCGCTGGCAGAAGCGCAGGTGGACGGCGGCGATCCCCACTTGCTGCTCTACCCGCTGTCGACCAGCGAGGGCGCGCGCAAGGGCGCGCTGGCCTGGAACCTGTCCTTCTACCGGAATCCGCGGCTCGACGATCTGCTCATCCGGGGCAGCCAGCTCTCCAGCCGTCTCGAGCGCCAGCGGGTGTACGCGCGGGCGCAGAGCCTCCTCGCCGAGGAGGCGCCCTGGCTTCCGCTCTACGTGCGGTTGCATTGGGTCGTGACCCGGCCCGAGGTCCGGAATCTCCGCCTGCACCCCAGCGGGTTCCACCGGCTCGACCGCGTCGTCCTGAGCCCCTGACGAGCGCGCGTCGAGGCGAGGCGGCCCGGTGGACTTGCCCGGGGCCGCATGATAGAAACACGACGAACCGGGGGCCTTTACCCGTCACGCCGATGCCATCGATCAGCGACACCGTCACCGAGATGGTCCAGTGGGTGTTCCCCGAGCACGCGGGTGCGCCCGGCCAGATCCATGGCGGGCGAATGATGCAGTGGATCGCCACCGTGGGCACGATCGCCGCCTCACGGGTCGCGCGCGGCAACGTGGTCCTGGGCGCCATGGACGACATCGACTTCCTCCACCCGGTCAAGGTCGGCGAGGTGGCGGTGCTCCGGGCGCAGGTGGAGTTGGTGGGGCGGAGCTCACTCGAGGTCGGAGTGCGGGTGTTCTCGGAGAACGTGCACACGGGGGCACGGGCGGTGACGCTCAACTCGCACCTGGTCTTCATCAAGGTGGACGAGCGGCTCCATCCCCAGCCCGTCCCAGCACGAATCGAGCCGGAGGGCCGCGAGGAGGAGGCGCTCTACGCGGCGGCGCTCGACCGTCGGCAGCAGCGCCAGGAGCGGCTGGCCCGGCGCTCGGCGCGGGCGCGGGAGATCGGCGATGACGGGACGGGCGGGCTCCGGTGGAAGTTCGAGTCGAGCCGCTCGGTGCTGCCCGAGGACACGCTGTTCGGGAACACCATGTTCCCGGGCAAGCTCCTCATGGACGTGGACGAGGCGGGGGGCATCCTCTCGATGCGCTACAATCGCGGCCTCGTGATGACCGCGTGCCTGGATGCCCTGGACTTCTACGCCCCAATCTCGTCCCACGAGGTCGTGACGTTCAAGGCCGGGCTGAACCACGTGGGGACATCCTCGCTCGAGGTCGGCGTGAAGGTCCTCACCGAGGTGCCCATCACCGGCGAGATCCGGCACGCGTGCACCGCCTACCTGACCTATGTGCATCTGGGGCCCGATCTCCGCCCGCGCCCGTGCGCGCCGTTCACGCCGGAGACGCCGGAGGAGCAGCGGCGGTGGGGCGAGGCGCTCGAGCGGCGGACGCGACGGCTGGCCCGGGTGAAGGCGCTCCGGGCATCGATCAACGAGGGAAGGTGAGAGACCATGTCGGGACATTCACGCTGGTCGCAGATCAAGCGGAAGAAGGGCAAGACGGACGTCCAGCGGGGGAAGCTCTTCTCCAAGATCCTCCGTGAGATCACCGTCGCCGCCCGCAACGGCGGCGGCGATCCGAAGGGCAATCTCCGGCTCAAGGCTGCCATGGAGTCGGCGAAGGCGGCCAACATGCCCGCCGACAACATCAAGCGGGCGATCCAGAAGGGCACCGGCGAGCTGCCGGGCGAGAGCTACGAGGAGATCACGTACGAGGGCTACGGGCCCGGCGGGGTCGCGGTGCTGGTGCAGGTGGTGACCGATAACAAGAACCGCACCGGGCCGGAGCTGCGTCATCTCTTCGAGAAGCAGAGCGGGCGGATGGGCACGTCGGGGTGCGTCGCGTGGATGTTCGACCGGCGCGGGGTCATCCAGGTGGACGCGGAGCGGATCAAGGAGGACGATTTGCTCGAGAAGGCGCTCGAGGCGGGCGCCGACGACGTGAAGAAGGTGGAAAAAGCTTTCGAGATCAGCACGGCGCCTGATGAAATGGAAGTGGTGCGGAGCGCGCTGGAGACACAGGGCGTGCCCGTGCTGGAGGCGTCCGCGGTCATGGTCCCGCAGTCCACCGTGCGCGTGGAGGGCAAGGACGCCGCGGCGGTGCTGCGGCTCATCGAGGCCCTCGAGGAGCAGGACGACGTCCAGGCCGTCTACTCGAACTACGACATCCCCGACGAGGTCCTCGACGCCATCTCCGCGGCCTAGCGCGCTGCGGGTCATGGGCGTGGACCCGGGCCTGGTGGACACCGGGTTCGGCGTCCTCGAGGCCGGGCCCGGCGGGTTTGCCGTCGTGGACGCCGGTGTTATCAGCAGCGCCGCGGGCCAGCCGCTGGAAGCCCGGCTCAACGCGATTCACGGTGCGGTGCGGCGCCTCATCGAGGCGCGCGAGCCGGGGCTGCTCGTCGTCGAGGACCTCTACACCGAATACCGGTTTCCCCGGACCGCCATCCTGATGGGCCATGCCCGTGGGGTGATCTATCTCGCCGCGCGCCAGTGTGGGGTGTCGGTGTTGGCCCTCGCCGCCTCCGAAGTCAAGCGCGCGGTCACCGGCAACGGCGCCGCCGGCAAGGGGCAGATGCAGCGCGGCGTGCAGACCCTCCTCGGCCTCGCCGAGCTGCCGCGCCCGTCCCACGTCGCCGACGCCCTCGGCCTCGCCCTCACCGGCATGTCGCGCGCGGCTGGCATCACGCCCGCGCTGAATGGCCGCGTGCCCCAGTGGCTTGGCGAGCCGCAGCCGCAGGCGAAGCGAGCGGATATATGATCGCCTCGCTCCGCGGCTGCGTGCGCGCGAAGCTCGAGGATCGCGTGATCCTGGAGGCGGCGGGAGTGGGCTACGAAGTCTTCCTGCCGCCGGTGACCCAGCGGGCGCTCGTGGACGTGAAGCCAGAGTCCAGCGCGGACGGCCCCGAGGTCGTGCTCGCCATCCACTATCACGCCACGCAGAATCAGCCGCGCCCAGTGCTCATCGGCTTCACCTCCGAGCTCGACAAGGAGTTCTTCGAAAAGCTGATCACGGTGAAGGACGTGGGGCCGCTCGTCGCCGCGCGCGCCCTCGCCGCGCCGGTGGGCGAGATCGCCGCCGCGATCGCGCGTCAGGACGAGGGCTATCTTCGCCGGCTCCCCGGCATCGGGCCCCAGAAGGCCAAGAACATCGTGGCGCAGCTCTCGAGCAAGGTCGCCAAGTTCGCGCTGATGGCCGAGGCCGCCGAGGCGGCGCCGGCCCGCCGCCCGGCGCGCGTGCTCGACGAGGAGGGCCTCCGCGCCATGGTCTTCGAGGTCCTCGTGAAGCAGCTGGGGCACCGGCCCAGCGAGGCGGCGGGGCTGATCGACCGCGCGCTCGAGCGCCGCCCGGGTCTGACCACACCCGAGGAGCTCTTCGAGGAGATCTACCGGAGCGCCGGGGCGCCGGCGGCCGGCGTGCGCGGGGAGGCGCGGTGAGCGACGAGGCCCGCATGATGAGCCGCGTGGCGCTGCCCGAGGAGGCGCAGCTCGAGCGCCAGCTCCGGCCGCAGCGCCTCGACGAGTACGTGGGCCAGCGCGCCGCGGTGGAGAGCCTCCGCATCTCGGTGGAGGCGGCGCGCCGGCGCGGCGAGCCGCTCGACCACGTGCTTCTCTCCGGCCCGCCCGGGCTGGGCAAGACCACCCTGGCCACCATCATGGCCAACGAGATGGGCGCGGCGCTCGTCACCACCGCCGGCCCCTCGCTGGACCGTGGCGCCGATCTCATGGGCATTCTCACCAACCTCGGCGAGCGGGACGTGCTGTTCATCGACGAGATTCACCGGCTGCCGCGCGTGGTCGAGGAGCTCCTCTATCCCGCGATGGAGGACTTTGCGGTCAACTTCGTGATGGACAAGGGGCTGAACGCGCGCACCATGCGCATCCCGCTGCGCCCGTTCACGCTGGTGGCCGCCACCACGCGGCCGGGGCTCCTGACCTCCCCCCTCCGCGAGCGCTTCGGCATCTTCCACCATCTGGACTTCTACGAGCACGATGAGCTGAACGCGATCGTGACGCGCTCGGCGGCGATCCTGGAGGCGCCGCTCGAGGGCGATGGCGCCGGCGCCATCGCGCGGCGGTCCCGCGGTACGCCGCGCATCGCCAACCGCTTGCTCCGGCGCGTCCGCGACTACGCCCAGGTCAAGGCGCACGGGGTGGTGACGGCCGCCATCGCGCGCGATGCCCTGGATCGGGAAGGGGTGGACGAGGCGGGCCTGGACCGTCTGGATCGCCGCTTCCTCACCGCGCTCATCGAGCAGTACGGCGGCGGCCCGGCCGGGCTGGAGGCGATCGCCGCCACCATCAACGACGAGGCGGAGACACTTGTCGAGGTGGTCGAGCCCTTCCTCCTGAAGATCGGCTTCGTCGTGCGCACGCCCTCCGGGCGCCGGGCCACGCCCAGCGCCTACGCGCATCTCGGCGTCGCTCGCCCCGCGCCCGCCACTGGGCAGGGCGAGCTCCCGCTCTGACCCGCGCGGGCCAATTCCGGCGGTGGCGACATGACCGACCTCGGCAAAATCCTCCTCGGCGTCGGGCTCGTCATGGTAATCCTGGGAGCAGCCCTGTGGCTCGCGGGCGGCTTTCTGGGAAAGGTGCCATGGATCGGCCGACTGCCCGGCGACATCTACATCGAGCGCGGCAATTTCCGCTTCTACTTCCCCCTCGCGACGTCGATCCTCGTCTCGGTCCTGTTGACCCTGCTGTTCATGCTCATCGGGCGGCGGTGAGCCGCCCGCGGGCGCTGGCCCTCGCCGCGCTCCTTGCGCTCCTCGCGGTGGCGGCGGCCCGGCCGGCGTGGGCGGACGGGGGCATCCGCGTGGCGCTCGTCGAGGGTGCGCGCTCGGTCGAGCTCGGCGGGGGGCCCTTGACCCTGCGCGATCTCGTGGGACGCTCGCTCACGCGGCACAGCCCGACGTGGATCCGGGTGGTGGAGCGCGGCGACGGTCTCGAGGTGCGCGGGCTGGGCCGCGAGGTCCTGCGGCTCGCCGCCCTCCGCGTGACCGCCGCGCCGGGCGGCGCCGTGCGCGTCAACGCGCTCGACTATCCCGGCGCGATCGAGATCCGCCGCGCCGCCGAGGGCCTCCTCGTCGTCAACACGCTGCCCCTCGAGGAGTACGTGGGGGGGAGCGTGAAGGTGGAGGCGGGCGAGTCGATGCCGCTGGAGATGCTCAAGGCCCAGGCCATCGTCGCCCGCACCTATGCCGCCTATCACCGCCGGCTCAATGCCGGCAAGCCCTACGAGATCGTGGCCACCACCGCGCATCAGCAGTACGTCGGTCGCGTGGGGGCCAGCTCGCCGGTCTGGACGGCGGTGCGGGAGACGCGAGGGCAGGTGCTCCTGTGGGCAGGCGAGCTCTTCCCGGCGTTCTACCACACGGACAGCGGCGGGCACACCGAGGATCCGCGCGTGGTGTTCGCCGCCGCCAACATGCCGGCGCTGCGCGGCGTGCGGGTCGACTTCCCGTCGGATTCTCCGCACCATCTCTGGAATCTCGACCTACCGCTCGCCGAGTTGTCGGCCGCGCTGCAGCGCGCCGGCGTCGGGGTGGGGCGCGTCACCGGACTCGAGGTGCTCGAGCGAAGCGCATCCCTCCGCGTCACCCGAATCCTCGTGACCGGATCGGCAGGGGAGGTCGTCCTGCGCGGGAATGATCTGCGGCGGTTCGTCGGCTACGACACGCTCAAGAGCACCCTCTTCTCGGTGGCGGTCGACGACACTACCGCGCGGTTCGCCGGGAGAGGCTACGGCCACGGGGTGGGCATGGACCAGGCCGGCGCCAAGACAATGGGGCAGCTCGGCTACTCCGCGCGCCAGATCCTCGAGTACTACTATCCGGGCGCGGAGTTCGCCTTCCTCCCGTAGCGCCCTCCCGGATGAGCCTTACCTGGGCGGAATTCGAGAAGGTCGACATGCGCGTGGGCACCGTCGTCGACGCCCAGCCGTTCCCCGACGCGCGCCGGCCCGCGTACAAGCTGTGGGTGGACTTCGGGCCGCTCGGCGTGAAGCGGTCCAGCGCGCAGATCACCCACCGTTACGCCCTCGGCGACCTCGTCGGTCGGCGCGTGATCGCCGTCGTCAACTTTCCTCCCAAGCAGATCGGTCCGTTCGTCTCGGAGGTCCTCGTGCTGGGCGCGTACGACGAGCGCGGCGAGGTCATCCTGCTGCGGCCGGACTTCGAGGTGGCCCCGGGCGCGCGCATCGGCTGATTTGCTAGACTCGGGTTCCGGATGTATGTCGCGCAGTTCGACTACGACCTTCCCCCTGCGGCCATCGCGCAGGAGCCGGTCACGCCGCGGGACGCGTCGCGCCTTCTCGTCCTCGATCGTGCGCGGGGCGCGTGGGAGGACCGCCGCTTCGCCGACCTGCCTGGTCTCCTGCGCGCCGGCGATTGCCTGGTCGTCAATGAGAGCCGCGTGATTCCCGCTCGCTTGCTCGGCGCGAGGGAAGACGACGGCCGCCCGGTGGAGCTGCTGCTCGTTCGCGAGATCGGCCCGGCGCGCTGGGAAGCGCTGGCGCGGCCCGGCCGTCGTTGTCGCCGGGGGGCCCGCATCGCGCTGGGCGGGGGGACGGCGTCCGCCACCGTCACCGCCGAGGGCGAGCGCGGCCTCCGGGTGATCGCCCTCGAAGCTCCCTGGGACGCACGCGAGCTGCTCGCCCGCCACGGGCTCCCGCCGCTCCCGCCCTACATCGCGCGCCACGGCGCGCCCACGCCGGAGGATCGCGAGCGCTACCAGACCGTGTATGCTCGCGCGGACGGCTCGGTGGCCGCGCCCACCGCCGGTCTGCACTTCACCACCGCGTTGCTCGATGCCGTGCGCGCGCGTGGCGCCGAGGTGCACGCGCTGACGCTCCACGTGGGCCCCGGCACCTTCCGCCCCGTGACGTCCGCCACCGTGGAGGGCCATCGCATGGACGGCGAGACGGTGGAGATTCCCGCCGCGACCGCGGCGGCGGTGAACGCGGCACGCGCGGCCGGCCGCCGCGTGATCGCGGTGGGCACGACCACGACGCGCGCCCTCGAGTGGGCGGCGGCGGGGACGGGGCAGGTGGTCGCCGGCGCGGGCTGTGCCGATCTCTTCATCCACCCGCCGTACACCTTCCGCGCGGTGGATGCGCTCGTGACGAACTTCCACCTCCCGCGCTCGACGCTCCTCATGCTGGTGGCGGCCCTCGCCGGCCGCGAGCTGATGCTCGCCGCGTATCGCCACGCGGTGGCGGCGGGATACCGCTTCTATTCCTACGGCGACGCGATGCTGATCGTGTAGGGGCGATGGGCGCGTTCGGCTTTGAGCTCCTGGCCGTCGACGGCGCCGCGCGCCGCGGGCGCATTCGCACCGCGCACGGCGCGGTCGACACGCCCGCCTTCATGCCGGTGGCCACGCTCGGCTCGGTGAAGAGCCTCTCGCCCGCCGACGTCCGCGCCGCCGGCGCTCAGCTCGTGCTGTCGAATACCTACCACCTCTTCCTCCGGCCGGGGCACGAGCTCGTGCGAGAGCTGGGCGGCCTCCACCGTTTCATGGGCTGGGATGGGCCCATCCTCACGGACTCCGGCGGCTTCCAGGTGTGGAGCCTGGCCGCCCTGCGCCGCCTGGGCGAGGACGGCGTGGAGTTCCGCTCGCACGTCGACGGCTCGCGCCGCGTCCTCACCCCCGAGCTGTCCATCGAGATCCAGCAGGCGCTCGGTGTCGACATCATTCACCCGCTCGACGAGTGCCTGGGCCATCCCGCCACCGAGGCCGAGACCGAGCGTTCGCTCGCGCTGACCCAGCGCTGGCTGCGACGCTCGGTGGCGGCCAACCGGCGGGGGTCCGGCGGGCAGGCGCTCTTCGCCATCGTGCAGGGAGGCGTCTACCCCGCGCTGCGCCGGCGCGCGGTGGAAGACGCGGCCGCCCTCGACCTTCCCGGCTATGCCATCGGCGGCCTCGCGGTGGGCGAGCCGAAGCCCGTGCTCCTCGACGTCGCCGCCGTCACCGCCGCGCTCCTGCCGAAGGACCGCCCGCGCTATCTCATGGGCGTGGGAAAGCCGCCGGATCTGGTGGAGGCGGTGGCGCGAGGCGTGGACTGCTTCGACTGCGCGCTCCCCACCCGCAACGCGCGCAACGGCCAGGTGTTCACCGCCGATGGGCCCTTGGCCATCCGCAACGCACGCTTCGCGCGCGACGCCGCGCCGCTCGACGCCGAGTGCCCGTGCGAGGCATGCCGAGGATTCTCGCGCGCCTATCTGCGCCACCTCTTCATGGCCCGCGAGCTCCTCGCGTACCGACTGCTCTCACTCCACAACATCACCTTCTATCAGCGGCTCGTCGGGGCGATGCGCGCGGCCATCGCGGAGCGCCGCTTCGACCCATTCCGCACTCGGTTTCTGGATCGATATGGGGTAAAATCGCACGCTGGTCCCGACGGGGTTCCAAGTTCCGACGACATCTCGACGGACGGGGAGGTCTGAGCATCAATGGTCGATCTCGCCTACGCGATGGCGCAGGCGCCGGGCGGAAGCGGTGCGAACGGTGGCGGCATCCTGTCGATCCTGCCGCTCATGGTCGGCATGTTCGCCATCATGTACTTCATCGTCATTCGACCGCAGCAGAAGCAGAAGCGTGACCGCGATGCGATGCTCGGCGCGATCAAGAAGGGCGATCGCGTCGTGACCACCAGCGGGATACACGGCACCGTGGCCGGCCTGGACGAGCACACCATCACGCTCCGCGTGGGAGACCAGGTGAAGCTCACCTTCGACCGGGCTGCAGTGGGGCGGATCGTTCCCGCCCAGGGAGAGAAGGACGGGTCGAGCTGATGCGGCAACAGCTCGGCCTCCGCATCGCGATCGTCGCCGTCGTCATCCTCGGGTCGCTCGCTTATCTCTACCCGCCGCCGTTCCTGCGGGCGTGGCTCTACGGGAGCGCGGCACCGGCGAGGTCCCACGTCCTCCTGCCGTCAACCCTCAATCTCGGGCTCGACCTCCAGGGCGGCATTCATCTCGTGCTCGGGGTGGACCTGGACAAGGCCATCGAGTCACAGACCGAGCGCGCGGTGAGCTCGGTGCGCGGGACACTGGACAAGAAGGGCATCGCGGTGACGCGGGTCCAGCGTCGGGGGACCAGCGACATCGAGGTCCAGCTCGCCTCGCCGCAATCGTGGGGCGCGGCGCAGACAGCGGTCTCGGAGCTGGCCAACTTCGAGGTGAAGGAGCCGGATCAGGCGGTGGGCCACTTTATCCTCGCCATGCGGGCGCGCGAGGTCAGCACCCTCAAGGACCTCTCGGTGCGGCAGGCTCTGGAGACCATCCGCAACCGCGTGGACCAGTTCGGCGTCGCCGAGCCGTCCATCCAGCAGCAGGGCGAGAACCGTATCCTGGTGCAGCTCCCCGGGGTGCAGGAGCCCGAGCGGGCCAAGGCTCTCATCGGCAAGACCGCCCTCCTCGAGTTCAAGCTGGTGGACGAGCGCGCGGATCCCGAGCGCGCGGCGCGCGAGAACGTGGTGCCGGAGGGCGACGACCTCCTCATCCAGCGGCGGGTGGACAAGCAGACGCGGGAGGAGCGTCGCATCCCCTACGTGGTGGGCAAGAAGGCGGTGCTTACCGGCGCCGATCTGTCCACCGCGCGGGTGTCCATTGACCAGAACACCGGCGAGCCCTACGTGTCGGTGGAGTTCAATCCAGCAGGGGCCCGGGTGTTCTCCGAGCTGACTGAGGCCAACGTGGGCAAGCGGCTGGCCATCGTCCTCGACGGCAACGTCCACTCGGCGCCGGTGATCCGGGAGCGCATCCCCTCCGGACAGGCGCAGATCACCGGGGGCTTCACCGCGGAGGAGGCCACCGACCTCGCCATCGTGCTGCGCGCGGGCGCGCTGCCCGCGCCCGTCCAGGTGCTCGAGGAGCGCACGGTGGGGCCGTCTCTCGGGGTGGACTCGATCCAGAGGGGCGTGTGGTCCACCATCGCCGCGGCCGCCTCGGTGGTCGTGTTCATGCTCATCTTCTATCGCCTGTCCGGCCTCATCGCCAACCTCGCCCTCGGCCTCAACCTCTTGATCCTGCTCGCGGCCATGGCGGGCTTCCACGCGACGCTGACCCTGCCGGGCATCGCGGGCATCGTGCTCACGATCGGCATGGCGGTGGATACCAACATCCTCATCTTCGAGCGCATCCGCGAGGAGCTGCGGGCGGGGAAGACCGTGCGCGCGGCGATCGACGCGGGCTTCTCGCGGGCCTTCCGCACCGTCATCGATACGCACGTGACCGTGCTCGTGTCCGC
>Ga0075423_10005327_pt1 | contig 12003 bp, 8 predicted proteins | sample SoiMethybrSBSTD2_FD_80114 | JGI IMG/M metagenome (GOLD analysis project Ga0075423, IMG submission 80114) | Bulk soil microbial communities from a Populus tree surrounding site in Tennessee, USA - Soil MetaG P. TD hybrid SBSTD2 | ecosystem: Environmental > Terrestrial > Soil > Tree plantation...
AGTCAAAGCGATCCCGGCGCACCCGGGCAGCCGGCGGGGTACCCGATCCCATCCGTCGCGCGGACGCAGCCCAACTACATCGAAGGGGGCGTTGCCGGCGGCGGGGGAAGCGGCGACCGACACTTGGTCCTCATCGATCGCGGCCACTGGCTTCTGTACGAAATGTGGGCGACGCGATGGAACTCGGGCGCGGCGCGGTGGGAGGCAGGCTCGGGAGCCACGTTCGATCTGTCCACCAACGATCGCCGTCCGGACGGCTGGACCTCCGCGGACGCCGCGGGGCTCGCGATCTTCCCGGGGCTGGTCCGCCACGACGAGGTCGCCGCCTCCGGCCCCATCACGCACGCGTTTCGAGTCACGACGCGAGCGACGAACGGCTATGTGTGGCCGGCGTCGCACGTGGCCGGTAGCACCAGCGGCGCGCCGCCGATGGGAGCGCGGCTGCGGCTCAAGGCCTCGGTCGACATCAGCGGCTATCCCGCCGACGTGCGCAAGATATTCCAGGCGATGAAGACATGCGGACTGATCGTCGCCGACAACGGCACGGACATGTACGTCTCGGGCACGATGGATCCGGCCTGGGACAACGACGTGTTGAATCCCGCGTTCCACAGCCTAACGGCGGACGACTTCGAGGTGGTTCAACTGGGGTGGGGCGGGCCGTGACTCGCTTGTCGAAGGTGCCGAGACTAGGTGCAGCCAGCCGCAGCTTGGACGTACCGCACACTACTCGAACAGTTTGAATCTCCCCTCGAGAGGCACATACTCAAGTGCGTGAGACCGCGCCGATCTTATCGGACCATCCTTAGCTGGCGGGCGAGCGCGCTGGCCTGCCTCTTGGCCATCGGGTTCTCTTCACCTCTCCAAGCTGTCGGCTTCCCCAGCTCACAGGAAATCCTCAATAGACTCGCGGCCCGCGGCGCTCTCACGAGGGGCCCGGCGGAAGTACCGCCGCTTGCCCCGCCTCGGGCCCCCATGCTCGGCGACGCTGCATGGAGCGGCGAATTTGGGCTCCCATCCGCCGATGGTCGAATACTATGCGCCGTCCGCTTTGGGAATGATCTTTTCGTCGGCGGAACGTTTGGACAAATCGGTGGTACTCCCGCAAACCAAGTCGCTCGGTGGGACGGATTCAAATGGCACGCAGTTGGTGGAGGGTTCGACCGCGAGGTTACCTGCCTCGCCGTGTACAAAGGGAGTCTCTTCGCCGGGGGCCCGTTCCAGAATGTGGAGGGTCGTTACACCCAGCACCTTGCGAGATGGGACGGCACAGCCTGGCAGCCGGTAGGAGCGGTCTCGAGCAGCTATTACTGCTGCTACGAATTGAACACGATGACGGTGTATCAGGACGAACTCGTTGTTGGCGGAAATTTTGGGGATCCGCGCGATACGCCTACTCGTGGAGTCGCTCGATGGGATGGGTCCACCTGGAGGCCGTTCGGCGCCGGTGTGAATGGGCATGTTCGAGCGATGCTGCCCATCGGCGATTCGCTGTTCGTCGCGGGGGAATTTGACTCGGCGGGTTCGGCGCCCGCAGCGAATATCGCTTGCTGGACCGACGATGCGTGGTCCCCCGTCGGCGCAGGTGTAGTTGGGACCGTTAGGGCGCTGGCAGAATTCCGCGGCCAGGTCATCGCCGGGGGGTACATCCAAAGCGCGGGGGGACAGGCGATCCACACGATCGCAGCATGGGACGGATCTGCATGGAGTTCCCTGGCAGGATACGAGGCCTTCACTGTCTCGGCGCTGACGGTTCACCAAGACACGCTGATCGTCGCAAGCTACCCGGATATCCTCCGGTGGGACGGAACAGCGTGGGCCGCACCCCTCTACGGAATCCGCGGTGAGCCCGAGGCGCTCCTCTCGGACGGCGACGACATTATCGCCGCCGGAGACGTAGTGGTCCTCGGTTCCGGCGGCTTCGAAATTGCACGATGGAATGGGGAATCATGGAGCGCGTACGAAGCTTGGAACGCGCAAATGAAGGGTCTCGCCATGTTTGCAGGCCACCAGGCGAGCGTCTATTCCCTCGCATCGTTCCGAGGCAACTTGGTCGCTGGTGGTCTTATCGAGTACGCAGGAACGGGGACGGGATGGCAGGCCATAAACGAGATTTGTTCCTGGGACGGCACGAATTGGGATCGTCTGCCTTTGAGCAATGGCTCCGATTTGCCAATACCAACGGCGATGATGGCCGACGGCGACACGCTCTTCGCCGCCGGCAGCTTCTACCGGTTCTCACTGCCGGGGTTTGTTTTCTCACCTGCAATGAGGTGGGACGCGGGGCAGTGGACCTACCTCGACACACTGTCCACTACTGGTACGTGCCTGGCCCGGTACAACGGCCAATTGGTTCTGGGGACATGGCGAAATAGCTCAAATGATGGCCCGTCGCCCGGGGTTTACGTCTGGGATGGGGCAAAATGGAGGGCGATCGGCCTTACGTCCGGATCCAACGAGTTTCACGGCGTCCGTTCCGTCGCAGTTCGCGAGGGCGTGCTCATCGCGGGGGGCCCGTTCACGGCGATCGATGGTGTGCCCGCGAACGGCATCGCCTACTGGGATGGCCAGTCCTGGCGATCATTCGGGCCGGGTCCAAATTACGGCTACGAGCCGTGGGTCGTCGACTTCGGAACCTACCACAGTAGCCTGATCGCAGCGGGGGAGTTCACGGAACAGGGGCGTTCCGTTCCCCTCGTGTCCTTGGATGGAGAGGTCTGGAAGCCGATCGCAGGAATTACCGGCAGTGCCTTGGCGATGAAGGTAATCGGCGGCAAGGTGTTCGTAAGCGGCTGGCTCTACATTGACCCAAATCCGGAGAGGGTGAACGTGGCCGTATGGGATGGGCGAAAATGGGACAGCCTGGGATCGGGGATGAACGAGCCGGCGAGCGCGATCCTGGAACACGATGGCTCTCTCTATTTCGGGGGATATTGCTCGATGGCTGGCGGAAAGAGTTCCTTCGGAATTGCTCGGTGGGACGGCCTCTCGCAAGCTCCCACCGCGAAGGTCTTGTCGCTGTCCCAGGGGCGGCCGAATCCTTTCCCGTCCCTCTCGAGTTTCTCTCTAAGCCTCGAAAGGGAGGGACGAATTCGCATAGCAGTTTACGATGCTCTTGGGCGTGAGGTACGAATCCTCCAGGATGACATTCTCCCAGCCGGCCCACACGCGATGGGGTGGGACGGGAAGGACGCCTCCGGCAAGGCAGTACCAGCTGGTGTGTACTTCATTTCTGCCCAGGACCAACAGGGCGCGAGTGCTTCGAGAAAGATAGTTCGCCTCAAGTGATTCGGGCCCGACGGCGGTCGGGCACGCACCCCCTTGACACACCCTCCCTCCCGCCGCATCATCGGAGCAGCCGTTAGGGGTGGCCGGGATACCGGCCTGAGATCAAACCCTAAGAACCTGACCTGGGTCATACCAGCGTAGGGAAACGGGCCAAAGAAGGATCTTTCTTCGGTGCCGCGTCCCTGCTGGGCGCGGCCTCTCTGTTTCCGGGAAGGAAGGTGCTTCGATGGACCGCCGCTTCACGCCAGCCCTCGCCCTGGCATCCGCCCTCGCACTCGCTCTCACGCTCGCCCTCGCGCTAACCGCACCCGCCGCCGCGCAGGAATCGACGGCGACGTCCGCATCGACGCCCGACGCGCCTCACCCGCGCGCGCTCACCGGCGACGTGCTCGACTCCACCACCGGCCGTCCGATCGCGGACGCGCGCGTGCGGCTGGTGGACGTCCCCGCCGCGGACATCCGAGAAGCCGTGACCGATGCCGCCGGCACGTTCCGCCTCGTCGACATCGCCGGCCGGGGCGAGGTCGAGCTCGAGGCCACGCGTCTCGGCTACGCGCCGCAGCGGCTCCGCATCGACCTCTCCGACCCGGGGGTCACGGCGGCGTTCCGGCTCATCCCGCGCGCGCTGCCCGTGCCGGGCATCGAGGTGACGACGACCCGCGCCGTCGAGCGCGAGTCGCCCGTCGCGTTCACGGAACTCTCGCGCGACGACGTCAAGGATCGCTACTGGGCGCAGGACGTTCCGATGCTCCTCGCCGAAACGCCCGGCGTGATGGCCTATTCGGACGCGGGGAATGGCGTCGGGTATTCCTACGTGAAGATCCGCGGCTTCTCGCAGCGACGGGTGGCGGTCACCATCAACGGCATCCCGCTCAACACGCCCGAGTCGCACGAGGTCTACTGGGTCGACCACCCGGACCTACTCTCGAGTGCGTCGTCGGTGCAGGTCCAGCGCGGCGTGGGGAGCGCGCTGTACGGCGCCAGCGCGGTCGGCGGCTCGATCAACGTCGAGACCCTCGGCGTGCCGCGCGAGCGGGAGATCTCGCTCGAGACGGGTGCTGGCTCCTACGGGACGACCCGGTTCGCCATGCAGTATCAGTCGGGGATCCTCGACAACACCTACGCGCTCTCGGGCCGCTACTCGCGGATCGTCAGCCAGGGCTATCGCGACCAATCGTGGACGCGGCTCTGGTCTTACTACGCCTCGGCGGCGCGCCTGGACTCGTGGATGACGACGCGCGTGAATCTCTACGGCGGGCCGGAGGAACTCCACCTCGCGTACTTCGCCGTCGACCGCCCCTACCTGGACGGGCGGATCACCGGCGACGCCGACAAGGACCGCCGCTTCAATCCGCTCACGTGGCGAAACGAGACCGACAACTTCTTCGAGCCGCACTACGAGCTGATCCAGGATATGAAGTTGAGCGACCGCGCCTCGCTCACGTCCGCGGCGTTCTACTTTCCAGGGAAGGGCTACTACGACGACCTGCCGTATGGGCCGCAGACGTTCGCGTCCCGCCGTCTCTCCGACTTCTACACGGACTCCGACTCGCTCTATCCGACGGGGTATTACCAGCTGGACGGCACCGGACAGCCGGAGCTTCAGTCGAACGGGCGCTTCCTGGTCGTGGCGGCCGACATGACGCAGCGGCTCTGGGTGCGAAACCGTCATTACGGATGGGTTCCCCGCGCGAAGATCCGGCACGGGCACGGCGAGCTGACGTTCGGGGGCGAGTGGCGCGAGCACGTCGGGCGCCACTGGGGCGAGCTGACGTGGGGCGCGGCGCTCCCGCCGGGCGCGGACCCGAACCACGTGTTCTACGACTACACGGGTCGCGTCAACGTGCTCTCCGGATTCGCCCAGGAGGCGTACGACCTGAAGTCCGATCTCCGGCTGACCGGCAGCCTCCAGTGGCGGCGAACGCGGTACGCGATCGGCGACGACCGGTTCAACAACTACGACTTCAACCTCCACTACTCGTTCCTGAACCCTCGGGTCGGCGTGAACTGGAACGCGAACGAGCGCGTCGCCCTCTTCGCCTCCTACGCGTACGTGCAGGCGGAGCCGATCCTGAGCGAGATCTACCGCGCGGACGATCCGACCAGCGTGCCGCTCTTCCGGCGACTCGATCCCGTGAACCACGTCTACGAGGATCCGCTCATCGATCCGGAGCGGTTGAACGACTTCGAGCTGGGCCTGGGCTATCGTCGCGGCGACACGTTCGCACGGTTGACCGCCTTCGATCTCGACTTCCGCGACGAGATCGTCCCGAGCGGCCAGATCGACGCGCTCGGCAATCCGGTCACCGGAAACGCCGCGCGATCCATGCACCAGGGGATCGAGGCGGAGTTCGGTCTTCCGCTCCGCGCCGGCTTCTCCGTCTCCGGGAACGCGACGATCTCGAAGAACCAGTACCTGGACTTCCGCGAGGCGATCGACGCGACGACGTACAACGACTACGCCGGAAACGCGATCGCGGGCTTCCCGAACCGGATGGCCAATGTGTCGCTGGGGTACCGCACGCGTGGCGCGCGCGCGGCGGTCACGGTGGTCGAGTCGGGGCGCCAATTCCTGGACAACTCCGAGGACAATCGGAAGGATCCGGCGCTCACGCAGGTCCCGGGCTACCAGAAGAAATTCATCGAGGAACACGCCGTCCTGAACGGGTCGCTCTTGCTGGATTTGACACGCCTCTTCGGCGCTCATCTCCTGGGCGAGCGTATCCTCTCGCTCGACGTCCACGGCATGAACCTGACGGGACTCAAGTACGAGACCGCGGGCTACGTGTACGCGGAGATCCCGTACTTCTATCCCGCGTCCGGGCGGAGCGTCTTCGTCGCGCTGAAGGCCGACTTCTGAGCACGCCGTGAAATCGACGCTCGGCCCGATCGACCTGGCGCTGATCGCGCTTTACGCCGCGTTCCTCCTCGGGCTGACCGTTCGAATGCTGGGGATGGCGCGGCGGCCGGCGCTCGAATACTTGATGATGGGGCGGCGCCTCACGCTGCCGTCCTTCGTCGCGACGCTGGTGACCACCTGGTACGGCGGCATCCTGGGCGTGGGGGAGTTCACGTTCCGATACGGGATCGCGAACTGGCTGGTTTTCGGCGTGCCGTACTACGTTGGCGCCGCGCTCTTCGCGATCGTGATCGCGCGCCGAGCGCGCCGCTCGGAGCTGACCAGCGTCCCGGATCAGCTGGCGCACGCCTACGGCCGCCCCGCCGGGCTAATCGGGGCGGTGGTGATCCAGTTCCTCTCCTCCCCCGCGCCCTACATCCTGATGCTCGGGGTGCTGCTCCAGCTGATCTTCGGCTGGCCGCTCTGGATCGCCACGCTGGCGGGGGCGATCGTCTCGACGTCCTACTCCTTCCGCGGCGGCCTCCACTCGGTGGTGCGGGCCGACAACGTCCAGTTCGTACTCATGTATCTCGGATTCCTGGTGGCGCTGCCGCTCCTGGTCGTGCGCTACGGCGGCCTCGACTTCCTCCGAGCGCACGTCCCCGCGACGCACTTCCAGTGGAACGGCGGGAATCCCGCCGGATACATCTTCGTCTGGTACCTGATCGCGCTCCAGACGTTGGTCGAGCCGGCGTTCTACCAACGCGCCTTTGCCGCGAAGGACGAGCGGACCGCGCAAACCGGGGTCTGGATTTCGATCGGGTTCTGGGCGCTCTTCGATTTCCTCACCACCGCCACCGGGCTCTACGCGCGCGCCCTGATGCCCGACCTGGCCGATCCGGTCGCGGCCTTTCCGGCGCTCGCGATCGGGTTCCTCCCGCCCGTGGTGCAGGGGCTCTTCTATCTCGGTCTACTGGCCACGGTCATGTCCACGGTGGATGGGTACACGTTCATCGGTGGCGTCAACTTCGGCCGCGATTTCCTCTGGAGATGGAGGCGCGAGCCCGACGAATCGCGCGTGAACGGCTACGTGCAGATCGGATTCGCCGCGACCGCGGTGGTGGCGCTCGTGATGGCGCTCTTCTTCCGGTCGGCGGTGGACCTCTGGCACGACGTCGGCTCCGTCGGCGTCCCCGCGCTCCTGGTCCCGCTCGTGACGTCGTACCGGGAGCGATGGCGGACCCGTCCCGCGTTCGCGGTCGCCGCGATGGTGCTCGGTGCGTGCGTCTCGCTCGCGTGGTTGCTCTCGGCGCGGCTCGGCGGAGGGGCCTACTGGGTGGGGGTCGAGCCCATCTATCCGGGGCTCGCCGTTAGCGCCCTGGCCTGGGCCCTGGGAAGGGTCCCGCGAGCCGATTTCCAAGGAGCGACCTCGTAATACATTGTTAATAAATAGGTTACAATTCCATAAAAATGGAAACTTTTTCGCCCCTCGGACGGTCTAAGTAGGTAGAGAGTCAGCGAGATAATCGCAACTGTCCTAAAGGGTTAGACCGGCCACCTCCTTCCGGCTAGCCCGCGTCGGACCGGGGCTCTCTGGAACCGATGAATCCGCGGACCGCAAGACCGCGGAGAGACGCGCTCCCCGCCGTCGGATGCAACGGCGGGGAGTTTTTTTTATGCCCCGCACGCGCCCGGCCGGGCCCTATGCTCCCGCCACGTGAACGCCACGCCGCGCCAACAGCAGAATCCGCTCCCTCTCCGCGACGCGATCCTGTGGGGCATCGCCGCGCTCGCGATCTCGCTTCTCTTCGCCGCGGTGGTTCGCCCGACCGTCGGCCCTTCCAGCGACCTCTGGGACCACTCGCAAGCGGCGCGGCAGGTCGCGCGTGGCGACGGCTTCACGTCGCTCTACACGTATCCGGCGCTTCTCGGCGCGAAGGACCACGCGCCGTTTCCCGAGCGGTGGCGGATGCCGCTCTACGCGGTGCGGGGCGCGCTTGCCCTCCGCATGGGATTCAAGCTCCCCGACGCGTTCCTCCTCGTCGGCGTGCAGGCGCACGCCGTTCTCGTGGCGCTGGTCTTCCTCCTGGGCGCGCACTTTCATTCGCGTCGCGCCGGATCGATCGCCGCGGCATGCGCGATCGCGTCGCCGCTTTTCCTCGACGCGTACAATCCGGGCGTCAGTCAGCTGCCGGTGGCGACCGTGGGGCTCGTGGTCTGGCTCCTCCTCCTCCGCGGGAAGGGTGTGGGGACCGTGCTCCTCGCCGCGGTGCCCGCGGCCGCGGCGTGGTACCTCCGCGCGGAGGCGCTCCTCCTCGCGCCGCTCTGGATCTGGGCGGCGTCGAGCGGCAGTGCGGGATGGCCGCGCGGCGCGATCTTCGCCGGCGCGCTGGCCACGCTCTGCGTTCCCTGGATGCCGACACTGCTCTCGGCCGACAGCGGCGCGTCCGGGCTCCTCGGGCGCCTGATGCTCCTCTACACGCCCGAATATCCGGGCTACTCGTCGTGGCGAATGTACGGCGCGTCCTTGCCCGGCGCGTTCGAATACGCGCTCCGGCATCCCCCGTCGCTCGCGATCCGGTGGGGGAAGGACGTCGTCGGATTCGGGCTCGACCTCTCGAACGGACTCGGCCCCATCGCGGCGGGCCTCGGGATCGCGGGGCTCCTGCTTCGCGACGCGAAGGAACGCTACGCGCCGTTTCGCCCGATGCTCCCCTTCGTGGCCGCGATCGCGCTCACCGTCGCGGCGTTCGCCGCCGTGGAGCGCGGCCCGCGGCACCTCGTGCCCGTGGCGCCGCTCGCATGCGTCCTCGTCGGCGTCGCCGCAGCGCCCGCGCTCGACCGTCTCTGCGGCCGTCGCATGGTCCTCGCTTTGTTCACACTCCTCCTGCTCGAGCGCGGGGCCACCGTCGCGTTCCAAACGCGCGACGTGACCCGCCGCGCCGCCCCCATGCCGCGCGAAACCCTCGCCGCGCTGGCGCCCCGCGCGGCGGCGTGGCCGAAGGATGCGCTCCTGCTCACGGACGCGCCCGACTGGGCGGCGTGGCATCTCGACCGCCCGGCACTCCTCCTGCCCTTGCATCGCGATCTCGCCGCGCTCCTCCGCGATCACGACGCGGCGGCGATCTTCCTCTCTCCTGGCGCGCGCGGCCGCAACGCGACCGACGGCGACACGGCGTGGGTGGGGATCTGGGATCGGTCGGAGGCGGTCGAGGGCTTCCGTGGCCCGGAGGCGCTACCGGGTGGGGCGCGGCTCTACGTGCGCGACGCCGGAGCCAGGCGCTCCGAATTGACGAGCGACACGCCGAGCAAGATGGGGACGCCGCCGGCGATCGAGAGCCAGCCCGGCGATTCGCCGAGCAAGGACCACGCGATCACGAAGACGAGGAACGGCACCAGGTAGAGAAGGCTTGCCGCGCGCGACGCGGGCATGTGTGCGAGCGTGTAGATCCATGTGAAATTTCCGATCGCGCCGGGAATGACTCCGAGATACACGGCGGACGCCACCTCCGCGCGCGACGCCGTCGACAGCGCGCGGATCGCCTCGGGGGCTAGCGGCAGCAGAATGAGCGTCCCGATCCAGATCGAGTAACACGTCGCGTCGAGCGCGCCGAAACGCTTGAGGTATGGCTTCTGCAGCACGAAGTAGACCGCCTGCGCCACCGACGCCAGGACCACGAGCGCCACGTCCCCGTCGAAGCGGACCCCGCCCGCCGAGCCCAGCGAAACCAGCACCGCCCCCACGAACGCCACCGACGTCCCGATCCAACCGCGGACCCCCAGCCGCTCGCCCAAGAACGCGATCGCGATCAGCGCCGTCCAGATCGGGCCCGTATTGATCAAGAGACTCGCGGCCCCCGCGCTCACGGTCCGCTCGCCGGCATTCAGCGCCACGTGGTAGACGACGATGCCGATCAAGCCGATGAGGGCGTAGCCGGCGAGGTCGCGCCGGTTCAGCCGTGGCGGAGCCTCGCGTCGAATGCCGAAGACGTAGGCGGCGAGAACCGCCGAGGCGATCCCGAAGCGGATGAGGGCGAGGGATCCGGGCGGGAATCCGCGCACCGCGTGGCGGATCGCCACGAAGGCGGAGGCCCAGGTGATCAACGTGACCGCGATGGCAAGAAGAAGGGGCGGTCGCATGGTCCTTGGAAGCACCCGCGCCGCCCCCGATTCCGCCTTATTTCACGCGCGTGTAGGTAATCTCCATCTCGGTCGTTTCCTTGCCGCCCCGATTGGACGACATCGTGAACGTGTGCGAGTTATCGTCCACGATCTTGGTGACGTCCTTGTACGGCATCATCACCTTGGTCATCGGGTCGTACATCGGCATGGTCATGGTGAGCGTCTTCGTGGCGGGATCCATCATGCCGGAGGTGGTCATGGCGATGGACGTTCCCATGTTGTCCACCCATGCGCTCACGTACTGGCCGAAGCGCACGTCATAGCCCATGATCTCCAGCCCTTCGAAGGGCATCCCGGCCATGGTGCCGGTGTGCTTGGCCATCAGGTAGCGGCCGCCCATGATCCAGGAGCGTTCGCACGTTCCTTCGCTGATTTGGGGGTCACCCGGTCCGGTCCACATCTTGACCGTCGCCTTCCAGGTTCCGACCAAAGGCTCGAGGGCCTTGTGGTTTTCGCCGGGAGTCGCGAACTTCATCATCTCGTCCATCATGGCTTCGTGGCTCGGCGCCGCTTTGGAATCGGCCTTCGCCTTGGCCTCGGCCTTTGTGGCCGGGGCGGTCTTCGGAGCCTTGGTGTCGGCGAGGGCGGTTCCGGCCGACGCGACGAGACAGCATCCAATCAGGCCGCAGACGAACTTGCGGCAGAACGACAGCGTGCAGCGAATCATGCCAGTCTCCTCCATGTGACGGGGTCTGCCGAGGGGCACCCGAGGACTTGGGAGGATAGCACGACGCCGCCCGCGGCCGAAAGGGCCGGGGCGGCGCCGCGATTCTTGCTGCGTGCCGAACGTTACCGACTGCGTTACGGGGTCGTCTTCGCCGCCGCGGGCGTGGCCATGTGCTTGGCCATGACCTTCGACTTGAGCTTCGCGAAGTCCGCCTTCGTGAGCACGTTCTTCTCGACCAGCGACTGGCTGCTCTTCCACGGACGGCCCGCGATGATCTTGTCCGCGGCCGCGCCGTCGATGCCCGGCAGCGTCATCAGGTCTTCACGCGTCGCGGAGTTGAGATCGACCCGATGCGCCGCTGCCGATCCGCCCTTGCTCCAGTGCTTGGCCGGCGTCGCCTTGGCGGCGTGAGACTTCTGCGCCAGCGCCGGCGCGGTTGTCGTTGCGGGCGCCGTCGTCGCGGGCGTGTCATCGGCGAACGTGATCGCCGGAAGGAGCGCCGCGGCGGCAGCTAGCAATACGACTCGAGAGAGGGGAATCCGTTTCATGATCTGATTTCTCCTGAGGGCAAGTGAACGCCCGCCGCCGTGCCCTCGTGACGGACAGCGGGGGTGGAACGACATTCAGCGACGAAATGGGGTGGAGCGGGCGAGGGAAACGGTGGGGCGCGAATGGACGGCGCGGACGAGACGGAGAGGACGCTGGGTGCGGTCGAGGAGGGAGGAGGCTCGACACGCGCGGTATTCACCGGCGGGCTCGCGCGCGGAGGGCCGCGTGATCCCAGCGCCCGCTCCGTCTCGCCCATCATCGCGCGGAAGGGATCGGGATTCATGAGTTCGACGACGGTAAGCGAGAAATAGTTTCGGTCGCTCAAGGCGACGGCATTCGGCTGATGGGTGCGGCCGCGGTTTCGCGCGGGCCGAGGATGCGCCGCCACGCGGTGGGCGGGCGCGGGCCGGCGATGTGCCGGGCGATCTCGGGGAGCGGGGGGAGCGGTCCGCTCCGAGTGGGCCGCCCGAGCGCTCGC
>Ga0075423_10005328_pt1 | contig 12003 bp, 8 predicted proteins | sample SoiMethybrSBSTD2_FD_80114 | JGI IMG/M metagenome (GOLD analysis project Ga0075423, IMG submission 80114) | Bulk soil microbial communities from a Populus tree surrounding site in Tennessee, USA - Soil MetaG P. TD hybrid SBSTD2 | ecosystem: Environmental > Terrestrial > Soil > Tree plantation...
CGCGCGAGCAGCTCGCCGATCGCGCGCGCCGCGTAGGCGACGTTGTCGGCGAGTGCGAGCTCGCGATCCTGCCGCGTCATCCAGCCGGCGACCACGGCCTGGTCCTTGGGCCGGTAGAACGGGTGGAGCGCCTGCGGCGCCGCGAGCGCCCAGGGTCGATCCCCCGCCAACGGACGCAGGAACTCGAGCGCGTCCTCGCCGGTCTGCGCGTAGCCGTGGAAGCCGACGAGCAGCGCCGTCGGTGCGGCCGGCGCCTCGAGGAGCACCCGCCCGTGAACGACGGTCGGCACGTGGAAGACGAGCGTCGGTTCGCACGGCCACTCGCGAAACACTTCGTCCACGACAGACGCGACGTAGCGGACGTTGTCGGCAATCGCGATCTCGCGATCCTGCCGCGTCATCCAGCCGGCGATGACTTCGTTCGTACGCCGCTGATAGAAGCGATTGAGCCCCTGGATGGACACGAGCAGCCACTCGCGCGGCGGCCCGATGGCGCGGAGCCGTTCGAGCTGATGCTCCGCCGCTTCCGCGTAGCCGTGGAAGCCCACGAGCACCGGCGCGGCGCCGCCGCCGGATGGAGGGACGATGAGATAACGGCCGTGGATGTCAGCCGGGATCGTGCGGGCGATCACGGCGCCGGCGTGTCGTCTACAGCCACGGCATTACTATACGACCGACGCCAGTTCCGCTCGACAGGCCCAGGGCAAGCGATACGTCAAATCAGCCGTGCGGGATTAGCGCGTTTCGATATTGATGTAGCGCGTGGCTTTCAGCCCCGCGAGACGCGGCCCCGAAAGGGCCTCGCTAAACGCATCTGGGGACTGCACTCGCTATTCCGCGCGCAAGCCTTCCAGCGGATCGATTGCCGCCGCGCGGCGCGCAGGCAGGACGCACGCCGCGGTCGCGGTCACGAGTGCCATGGCGATCGCCGCTGCGAACGATGCGATGTCAACGGCCGACACGCCGTAGAGCAGGCTCGCCAGCGTCCGCCCGAGCGCCAGCGCTCCGGCCGCACCGATCACTCCGCCGACGATCGCGAGCGCCACGCCCTGCCGGACGACGAGCCACAGCACGTGACGTGGATCGGCGCCGAGCGCCATCCTGACGCTCAACTCCTGCCGGCGCTGGTTGACGCCGTACGACAACACGCCGTAGATGCCAAGCGCCGAGAGCACGAGCGCGATCGCCGCGAACACCATCATCAGAAGCATCAGCGCGCGCGGCCGCTCGGTCGCATCGGTGACGATGCGGTCCAGCGTACGCGATTGTGAGATGGCCAGATTCGGATCGAGCCGCTGCACGGCGTTGCGAACGAGGCCGAGGAGCGCCTCCGGCTCGCCGCGCCCGCGGAGCACGAGGCGCAGGCCGCGAAATGGAAATTGCCGGAAGCTGAAGTAGATCGCCGGATCGGGTTCGCGCGTGAGTGTGGTGTTCTTCACGTTGCCGACCACGCCAATCACCTGGAACACGGTGTTCTTCATGAGCGAGCGCCCCATCGGACCGATGACGCGCACCGGCGACATCAACGACTGTCCGATCGGATCCTCGTTCGGCCATTGACGGCGCGCGAGCACGTCGTTGACGACGACCACGCCCGGCGAATCGGCCGTGTCGCGCGCGTCGAAGACGCGGCCGCTCACCAGCGGCACGCCAAGCGCTCGAAAATAGCCCTCATCGACCGTCTGATGCTGCGCCTGCGGTTCCTCGCCTTCGCGCGGCCGCGGCCGGTTGCGAATGAAAAACGGACCGCGCCACGCGGCTTCGAGCGGGAGGAAATTGCTGCCGCCGACGGCAGTGATCGATGGCGCGTCTCGAAGCGATGACAGCAGCCGATCGTAGAAGTTCACGATCGTGTTCCAGTCCTCGTACGAATACGGCAGTTCGACGGTGGCCGTCACCGCCGGCGTGCGCGCGAACCCGGGATCCTGCTGCACGAGATATCTGAAGCTTCTCGCGAGCAGCGTGGCGCCGATGAGGAGCATCACCGCGAGCGCCACTTCCGCGACGACCAGCAGGCTGCGCGCGTGACGCCTGCGCCCGCCGCCCGCGCCGCGGCCCGAATCCTTGAGCGGCCGCTGCATGTCGCTTCCGGCCATCAGCAGCGCGGGAACGACGCCGAACACGATCGACGTGGCGAGCGCGACCGCAACGGCAAACGCGAGCAGGCGCGTGTCGACTCCGATCGCGTCGACGCGTGGAATGGGAACGGGCGACGCGGCGACGAGCGCGCGCACCGATACGATCGCGATCGCGACGCCGGCCGCGGTTCCCATGGCGGCGAGCATGACGCTCTCAGTGAGAAATTGTCGAACGAGACGAACGCGGCCGGCGCCGAGCGCGGCGCGCACGGCGACCTCGCGTTCGCGGACCGTGGCACGGGCGAGCAGCAGACTTCCGACGTTCGTGCACGTGATGAGGAGGAGAAATCCGGCGGCGCCGAACAACGCGAACAACGCAGGCCGGAAGAAGCCGACCACTTCGTGCGCCAGCGGCACCGCGCGTGCACTCCAGTTCTCGTTCGTCGACACGTTCTCCCTGCCGAGTCGTCGCGTCAACGCGGCGAGCTCGCGGTTCGACGCGTCGATCGTGACGCCGGGCTTCAACCGCGCGATCGATTCCATGAAGTGCGCGCCGCGGCTGTGCTGCGACAGATCCCACGTGAGACGCTGCCAGACATCGGTGCCGTTTGGATAGTTGAAGCCCGGCGGCATGACGCCGGCCACGGTGAACAACGGACCGTTCAGGGCGATCGCCTTGCCGACGATTGACGGATCGCCGCTGAACCGATCGCGCCACAGCCGGTGGCTGATGACGACCATCGGATCGCGCGCGTAGAACGGCGCCTTCGGGAACCCGGCGCCGATCGCCGGCTGGACGCCGATGACCGAGAAGAAATTCGCGCTGGATTCGACGGCGTTGACGCGCAGCGGATCCTGTCCGGCTTCCGTCAGCGTGAGCTGCGGATACCACCACGCAGCCGCGTCGTCGAATACCTGCGACAGCGCGCGGTAGTCCATCAGGTTGACGGGCGAGATTCTTTCGTGCGGCAAGCCTTTCGCGTCGTTGGCTTCCCACACCATCACGAGACGCTCGGCTTCCGGGTACGGCAGCGGGCGCAGCACGACGCGATCGAGCAGCGTGAACACGGCAGTCGTGGCGCCAACGCCGATGGCGAGCGCCAGCGTGGCCGCCACCGTGAATCCCGGACTGCGGCGCAGCACGCGCCATCCGAACCGGATGTCCTGGAGAAGCGTGTCCATGAGCGGTTAGACGGCCGGGCGCCGCGAACAGTTGAAGGCGGACGGACAAAAGGCGCAGGAGGGGCTGGGCGTGCAGCAGGGGCTGGAGGGGCCGGACGGGCAGCATAGACGCAGAGGAATGCAGAATTCAGGGTGCGTATGCACCCCAGCGCGAGGCGTAGCCGAGCGTACGCATTCTGAATTCCGAATTCTGAATTCTGAATTCAGTCTCGGCGCTCGGACAACGCGTGCTCGACGATGAGATGGTCCGCGACGATCACACCGCCAATGAGATGCTCCTGGATGATTCGCTCGAGGACCGGCGGATCGCACGCGCGGTACCACGCGCCTTCCGGATAGACAACGGCGATCGGGCCGTCTTCGCAAATGCGCAGGCAGTTGGCCTTCGTGCGCAGGATGCCGCCCTGCTCCGACAATCCGAGCTCTTTCAGCCGGCGCTTCAGGAACTCCCACGCCGCCAGTCCGCGCTCTTTCTCACAGCACTTCGGCGTCGTCTGATCGCAGCAGAGAAAGATGTGGCGGCGCGCGGTCGGCACGCCGATGCTTTCGGCTACACGCCGAATTCCGTCGGATCCCATTTCAGTCCCAGCTCGCTCGGGGGCGCCATGTAGCCGACGAGCGCCGACGCGGCGACGACGGCGGGACTCGCGAGGAAGCCTTCGCCGCCGAGTCCCATTCGATTCTGCCAGTTGCGATTGAACGATGTGATGGCGCGCTCCCCTTTGTGCAGCGCATCCGGGCCCTGGCCGAAGCACGGTCCGCACCACGACTGCCGGATCTCGCCGCCGACCGAGCGGAACACTTCCGCGATTGATTCACCGGCAAGGCGTGGATCGGGACGTTCGATCTGCCGCGCGACGCCGCCGGATCCCGGAAAGATCACGAATGCCTTCTCTGCCCGATCGGCGCCCTGGTTCCGAGCGGCGCGAATCACCAGCGCCGCGGTCAACAGATCGTCGTAGCTGCCGTTCGTGCACGAGCCGATCATCGCCTTGTCGAACGTGATGTGCTCGCGCGCGACCTCGTCGGCCGGAAACGCATTCCCCGGACTGAACGGCTTGGCGATCATCGGCGCGACGTCGTTCAGGTCGAGCGTCTCGTCAATCGCGTACACCGCGTCCGCGCCCGGCGCGAATCGCGGATACGGCAGCTCGGTGATCCCTTTCGATCGATACCAGTCGTACGTGACATCGTCGGGGGCGAAAATGCCGTTCATGGCTTCCGCTTCCGCCATCATGTTCGCGATGGTGTTGCGGTACGCGATCGGCAGCTGCTTGTTCGCGTCGACGAGCTCGACCGACATCCCTTGCGACTGCTTCGCGCCCCATCGGCGCAGCAGCTCGAGGACGATATCCTTGCCGCTCACCCACGACTGCAGCGTGCCGGTCAACACGACGCGCCGCGCGCGCGCGACCGTGAAGTAAACGTAGCCGGTCGCCCAGCCGAACCCGAGCGTCGTCGAGCCCACGCCGATGCCGGCTGCGCCATACGCGCCGTAGGCGCGGCTGTGCGAATCGGCGCCCGGAATGAACTGACCCGGCATCACGAGCCCCTGCTCGGGAAAATAGAAATGAAAGATGCCGTCGCCCGGCGTCGCGTAGTACGGCTTCTCGATGCCGTGCATGCGCGCAAACTCGCGGCCGATCGCCGTCTGCTTGTCGTCGTCCGCTTTGCCGGTGAAGACGAAGTGATCGTTGGCGATGGCGGCCTGCCGCGGATAGATCGTGTTGCCGCCGGTGATCTGGTTGAACGTGTGAATCGCAAACGGTGCCGTGCCGTCGGACGCGGGCAGCAGATCGGCGTAGACCCGCAGCGTCGCGCCTGGAGCGACGTCGGCCCGTTTGTCGACGCGATGCGCCCACACGATTTGCTCCGTCGACGTCATGCGGCGAGCGCGCTCGGGATCCGGCCACTCGATCGCCGGCGTCGTGCGAACCGCGCCTGGAAACTCGCGCCGGCCCGCCGCGAAGATGCCGCCGGTCCGGCGGATTTCGTCTTCCTTCGGCGTGAGCGGCACCGGCTCGTACGTTTTGCCTTGTGTCTCGTTCGTGAGCATCCGCGACGCGGGATCGAAGCTGAACTCGTCGCCGTCGCGCGCGTCGGCGACCGCTTCCGGACTCTGCACGACCTGCAGCCCGAGGTTGAGCGAATTTCTGCGGAAGATGTCGCCCATGTTGTTGCCGCAGACGATGACCATCTCGAGGCCGACTTCGTCTGCAATCGCCTTGAGTCCGGCAGGACTCATCTCGCGCGACGAACCGATCGCAAACCGATCGCCGGCGATCACAAACGTCTCGCCTCTGTGCACGCGCGCCCTGAAGTCGGGCATCAGATATCGGAATGCGCCTGCCTTCCAGCGCTCGTCGAGGGTGTCGAGGCTCTCGGATACGCAGTCGCTGGCGGGCGTAATCTGGTCGGTGTCGATCGCGTCGAGCTTCTTCTTTTTCCCGAGGACTTTCAGATCCCAGAAAATCAGCGCCTTGCCGCGAACGACTCCCGTATGCGTCGCGGCTTCCTTCGAGCTCGGCGGCGCGATCGATTCAGGAGAAACGCCGGGTTTGAGCCTGGCGGGTTGAATCCTCTGCATATATAAAGGATAGCGTGAGCGCATTGCACATCACCAACGGCGATTGCGCCGCCGACAAGCTGCGCGAGTTCCTGACCGATCCCGTGACGATCACCGCCGATGTTCTCCACGAAGGACCCGCGCCCGCCGACGACGGCGAGGCGTGGTATCGCGCGCGCGCCGGGTTTCTTGCGACGTCGCTCCAGATCGCGGCAGACTTCCGTCGCGCGCTCGAAGACTGGGACCGCAGCCTTGCGGACTCAGGTCAACACGACGAGCTGACGCTCTGGTTCGAGCATGACCTCTTCGATCAGTTGTTGTTGATTCGCACGCTCGATCGGCTGGGCCGCGTCGAGGCCGCTGTCGGCCGCACGCGGATTTTCCTGATCTGCATCGACCGTTTTCCCGGCGTCGACCGGTTCATCGGACTGGGACAACTGAGCGCCGCACAGCTCGAGACGCTCGTGAACTCGCGGCAGGCGGTGACTGTGGAGCAGTTCGCGCTGGCGTCAGAGGCGTGGGCCGCATTCCGCGCGCCGGATCCGACACGGCTCGTTGCCTTGATGCGTCGATTGAAAGGCGAAGGCGCCGCCGCCGCGCTGCCGTTCCTCGGCGATGCGCTGCATCGTTTCCTCGAGGAATACCCCTCGACCGTCAACGGCCTGTCGCGCACCGAGAACGCGATGCTCCGCGAGATCGAGCGCACGCCGATGACCGCGATCGAGCTGTTCGCCGCCTCGCAGGCGCGCGAAGAGCGGCCGTTCATGGGCGACCTGGCCGCGTTCGACCGGCTGCGCGTTCTTGCGCGCTCCCGCATGCCGCTCGTGACGATTTCACCCGCAGACGATGCCGTCGATCTGCGGCGGCACACGGTATCCATCACGGAGACCGGCCTGGACGTGCTGATGGCACGTCGAGACGCGGTTGCGATCAACGGCATCGACCTCTGGCGTGGAGGTGTTCATTTGTCGGGCTCGCAGCGCTCACCGTGGCGCTGGGACGCGCATCGTCAAACGTTGGTATCATGATTCATGGGCATATCGCCGTCCAAGGATCAGCCGCTGCACGCATCCACATCCGAGGCTGTCACCAATAACGTTCGCGTCGAGGTCGAATCGCAGTACGCTCCCGAACGATCGCAGCCGTTTCAGAACGAATGGTTCTTCCACTACACGGTGCGCATCACGAACGAGCGTGACGAGACCGTACAGCTTCTCAGCCGCCACTGGATCATCGCCGACGAAACGGGACACACCGAGGAGGTGAAAGGGCCGGGCGTCGTCGGCGAGCAGCCGGTGCTCGCGCCCGGAGAGTCGTTTCAGTACACGTCAGGTTGTCAGCTCAGAACGTCGAGCGGTGTGATGCGCGGGACGTATCAGATGGTGACCGAGGACGGCGAGCACTTCGACGTGGAGATCGCGCCGTTCGCGCTGCACGAGCCTTACACAGTTCATTAGGGCGCGACACTGAACTACGGCTGAGTTCAGCCGATATCAGGGGCATGACACGACCGTCGACGAAGTGGGTCTGGGGAGGGGCAGCACGCTGTAATTTGCGTGTCGCTGCTCGCGAGTTCACGCACCGTCCTGCCACCGCACGTCAGTTCCGATCCTGCAAGCGCTGACTCCAAACACCACACGATAATCGTCGATCAGTCCGGAGCGCGGTAGGTGCGAATCGCGTCGAGGAACGCGTCGCCGAAGTCGGCCGCCTTCTTCGCCCCGACGCCGTAGACGCCGTGCAGATCCTCGATCGTTTTCGGCCGGCGCTCCACCATGTCGCGCAGTGTCGTGTCGTGAAAGATCACGTAGGGCGGCACGCCGCGTTCTCTCGCAATCCGAAGGCGGACGCCGCGCAGCACATCGAACAGCTCCGCATCGACGGCCGCCGGCACCGCAGGCGCATATCGAGCCGCGCGCGTCTTTCGCGAGGGCGGCGGCGCGATCTCGCGATACAGGACGCAGGTCGCGTTGCCGCGCAGCAACCGAGCGCCCGCTTCCGTAATCCGCAGCACGGGGTACGGATCGCCGTGGCGAAGCAGAAAGCCGTCGCCGGCGAGCTGCTCGATGTAGCCGCGAATCGCTGCGGTTGAGTCGTTCTTCAACAAGCCGAACGTCGTCAGCCGATCGTGGCCGGCGGACGATACTTTGTCGTTGATCCGGCCTTTGAGCACGTCCACCACGTGCGCCACGCCCCACGTCTGCTTGACGCGCGCGACGCACGACAGAACCTTCTGCGCCACGGTCAACGAATCGGCGACCGCTTCGAGCTCCTTGAGGCACCAGTCGCAGGCGCCGCACCCGGACTTGCCGTACTGCTCGCCGAAATATTCGACGAGCGCGCGATGGCGGCATCGCGTGCCCGACGCGTAGCGTTCCATGTCGCGCATCAGCGTGCGCGCGCTCTCGGTCCATTCGCCGTTCGATTCGAGCATCTGCCGCCACCGCAGAAAATCGGCGCCGGAGTAGATCAGCACGCATTCGGCGGGCAGACCGTCGCGACCGGCGCGTCCTGATTCCTGCTGATAGTGCTCCGGCGATCGCGGCGCGCTCGCGTGGACGACAAATCGTACGTTCGAGCGATCGATGCCCATGCCGAACGCGACGGTGGCGACGACGATGTCGACCTGCTCGTCGAGGAACATGTCCTGATGCCGGCTGCGCACTGCGTCAGGAAGACCGGCGTGGTACGGAACGGCGCGGTGCCCCTGTTCCTGCAGCCATTCGGCAAGCGATTCGACCTCGCGCCGCGACGAGCAGTACACGATTCCGGCCTCATCCTCATGCCGCGCAAGGATGTGCGTCAGCTGCTTGTGCAGGTTGCCGCGCCGCAGCACGCGGTAGGTCAGGTTCGGACGATCGAACGATCCGACGAGGACCGACGGATTCTGCAGCCGCAGTTCCGAGACGATGTCGCGGCGCACGCGTTCGGTCGCCGTCGCGGTGAACGCATGCAACGACACGCCGGGAAAGTCGTCGCGCAGCCGTCCGAGCTGCCGGTACTCGGGGCGGAAATCGTGGCCCCACTGACTGATGCAGTGCGCTTCGTCGATCGCAATGAATCGCACGCCGGCGTTCTGCAGCATCCGTCGCAGCGCCTGACTGCCCTCGCCGACGATCCGCTCCGGACTGACATACAACAGGCGGCAGCGATCCTCGCGCACGCTCGCAAGCACGTCGTCACGTTCGTGCGGCTGCAGCGTGCTGTTCAAATACGCGGCAGCAACGCCGTCGACGCGCAGGCCGTCGACTTGATCCTTCATCAGCGAGATCAGCGGAGAGACGACGAGCGCGACGCCCTTTCGGACGACGCCGGGCGAGATCTCGGCGAGCGCAATCGCCGGCGCCTGAAAGCACAGCGACTTGCCTCCGCCGGTCGGAAGAACGACCACGCTGTCGCGCGACTGCACGATGGCGTGCATCGCCTCGCGCTGCAGCGGCCGGAATTCCGAAAAGCCCCAGACGCGCTGCAGCGCGGCGAGCAGTTCAGCGTCGTGCGTAGTGATGTTCGACGTAGTCATCGACGAGGCGCTGGAACTGCGCCGCGAGCTCGTCGTAGGTGCCGCGCAGCGTGGTGACGTGTTCGCCGTCGATGAAGACGGGACAGTTCGGCGCCTCGCCCGTCCCGGGCAGGCTGATGCCGATGTTCGCCGCCTTCGACTCGCCCGGGCCGTTCACGACGCAACCCATCACCGCCAGCGTCATCGACTCCACGCCCGCGTACATCGTCTTCCATTCGGGCATCCGGTCACGGATGTAGCCCTGGATGCGTTCGGCGAGCTCCTGGAACGTTGTGCTGGTCGTCCGACCGCAGCCGGGGCAGGCCGTGACGCTCGGTGAGAACGATCGCAGGCCGAGCGACTGGAGCAGTTCGCATGCGGCGTACACCTCCTCGCGGCGGTCGCCGCCGGGCCGCGGCGTCAGCGAGACGCGAATCGTGTCGCCGATCCCCTCGTTGAGCAGCACACCCATCGCCGCCGACGACCAGACGAGGCCTTTCGTCCCCATTCCTGCTTCGGTCAACCCGAGGTGCAGCGGCTGATCGGTCTTGCGTGCGAGGTCGCGGTACACGGCGATGAGATCGCGCGGACGCGACGTCTTGCACGAGATGATGATCTGGTCCTTTCGCAGTCCGCTTTCGAGCGCGAGCGCCGTCGATTCGATCGCCGACAGCACCATGCACTCGTTGATGATCTCTTCCGACGACCTGCCGAGATCGCGATCCGTGTTCTCCTGCATCTTCGCGACGACGAGCTCCTGATTCAGCGAGCCGCCGTTGACGCCGATTCGGACCGGACGGTTGTTGTCGACGGCGACTTTGCAGATCGTCGCGAACTGCTCGTCGCGGCGGCGTCCGGTGCCGACGTTGCCCGGATTGATCCGGTACTTGTCGAGCGCCCGCGCGCACGCGGGATATTTCGTCAGGAGGATGTGGCCGTTATAGTGGAAATCGCCGATGAGCGGCGCAGCGCAGCCGGCGTCGAGCATGCGCTGTTTGATCTCGGGCACCGCTGCCGCAGATTCGGGCAGATTCACCGTGACGCGAACCATTTCGGATCCGGCGTCCGCCAGCTCGATGCACTGCTGCGCCGTGGCACGGGCATCGGCCGTGTCGGTCATCGTCATCGACTGGACGACGATTGGCGCGCCGCCGCCGACCTGAACGGTGCCGACCTTCACGCCCACCGTCCTGTGGAGCTTCACCAATGACATCGAATTTCCCATGATAGCATCGGCGTTTGGAGCGGCTCGCCTGAAAGGCTCGCCCTGCGCGTCGTTGTAGCGCGAGGCTCTCAGCCGAGCGGATGCGACGATGAGATCGATTCGCGTTCACGAGTTCGGCGGGCCCGAGGTGATGAAACTCGAGCAGGTCGCCGATCCCACACCTGCCTCCGGACAAATCCTCGTGCGGATTCGTGCTGCGGGCGTCAATCCCGTCGACGCCTACATCCGAAGCGGCACCTATCCACGCAAACCGCAACTGTCGTACACGCCAGGCTTCGACGGCGCAGGCGAAGTGGCCGCGGTCGGACCGAACGTGAACGGCTTCTCGATCGGAGATCGCGTATACATCGCCGGACCCGGCGGTCCCGGAACGTACGCGGAATACGGGCTCTACGAATCGTCGCAGCTCTTCACGCTGCCGGCGCGCATCAGCTTTGGGCAGGGCGCGTCGCTCGGCGTTCCGTACGCGACGGCGTATCGATCGCTCTTTCATCGCGCGGCTGCGCGTCCCGCGGAATCGGTGCTCGTGCACGGAGCGACCGGCGGCGTCGGCATCGCCGCCGTTCAGCTCGCGCGCGCGCACGGCATGTTCGTCATCGGCACAGGCGGCACGGATGAGGGACTGAAAACGGCGCGGGCGCATGGCGCTCAGATCGTCGTCAATCACCGCACGCCGAACTACACCGACGAGATCATGAAAGCGACCGGCGGCCGCGGCGTGGACGTCATTCTCGAAATGGCGACGCACGTCAACCTCGGCCGCGATCTCACGCTGCTCGCCAGGAGCGGACGCGTCGTCGTCATCGGCAGCCGCGGGCCGATCGAGATCAACCCGCGAGACGCGATGGGCCGCGACGCGGCGATTCTCGGCATGACGCTGTTCAACGCCACCCAGAAGGACCTCGTCGAGATTCACGCCGCGATCGTCGCCGGGTTGTCGAACGGCACGCTCAACCCGGTCGTCCGGCGGGAGATGCCGCTCACCGATGCGGCGCGCGCACATGAGGCCGTCATGGAGGCCGGCGCGCTCGGCAAAATCGTGCTCACCCCATAGCCCAAAGGAGACCGCGGATGCGGAGGCTCGCGCTCGTGCTGACGCTGGTGTTCATCGGAGCAACCGGCCGCGCGTCGGCACAGGAGACCACGGGAACGATCACAGGCACCGTCACCGATCAAACCGGATCAGTACTGCCGGGCGTGTCGGTCACGCTCAGGAACACGAACACGAACATCGCGCGCACCGTCGTCACGAACGAATCGGGCATCTACATGGCGACGCTGCTGCCGATTGGCGGATACGAAGTCACCTTCGAGCTGCAGGGATTCCAGACGGTCACGGTCCGCAACATCACGCTGCACGTGAACGACCGTCTGCTCATCGACGGCAAGCTGACGGTCGGCGGCGTTGCGGAGTCGGTGGAGGTTTCGGCCGCGCGCGAGGTCGTTCAACCGC
>Ga0075423_10005332_pt1 | contig 11999 bp, 6 predicted proteins | sample SoiMethybrSBSTD2_FD_80114 | JGI IMG/M metagenome (GOLD analysis project Ga0075423, IMG submission 80114) | Bulk soil microbial communities from a Populus tree surrounding site in Tennessee, USA - Soil MetaG P. TD hybrid SBSTD2 | ecosystem: Environmental > Terrestrial > Soil > Tree plantation...
CGTCCCAGCGAGCGCGAAATCCTTACCAGCCGCGTCATCGACCGTCCAATCCGGCCTCTGTTTCCCGAAGGATTTCACTGCGAGACCCAGGTTATTGCCTTCGTTCTCTCGGCAGATACCGAGAATGATCCTGATGTTGCCGCCATTAACGCAGCGTCCTGTGCTCTGACCATCTCGGACATTCCTTTCCAAGGCCCAATTGGAGCTGTTCGCGTAGGTTTGGTCAACGGCAGCTTTGTCGTGAATCCAACTTACAGTGAGATGCGAGACAGTCTGCTGAACATTATGGTGGTGGGTACGACGGACGGAATCGTGATGATCGAGTCCGGTGCGCGTGAAGTTAAGGAAGAAACCGTTGTCGACGCCATCGAGTTTGCTCATGCCGAAATAAAGAAGATCTGCGCCACGATCAACGACCTGTGCGAGAAAGCCGGCAAACCCAAGCGGGAAGTGACTCCTCCCGAGTTCGATCAGACCTACTACGACAGTCTCAGGAAGAAAATCGGTGCCGATCTGTCGGAGCGGCTGGACACCCGGAAACACGTAAAGTCCGAAAGCTACACTCTGGTCAAAGAACTGAAAAAGAAGCTCCAGGCTGAACTGCCCGAGGAGGACGAAGAAGCCCGTGACAAACTCGAGCACTATTACGAAGTCTTGCGCGAACGAATTTTCCGTGAGCAGGTGATTAGTCACAAGCGCCGTCCCGATGGTCGCGCCTTTGACCAAATTCGCCCGATCTCAATTGAAGTCGGCGTGCTTCCTCGAACCCACGGTTCGGCAATCTTCACCCGTGGCGAAACCCAGGCGCTTGTCACTACCACCCTGGGCACCAGCGAAGACATGCAGCGTCTGGAGGTCTTCGAAGGGGAGGCCAAGAAGCGCTTCATGCTGCATTACAATTTCCCGCCGTTTTCCGTCGGAGAAGTTGCATTCCTGCGCGGGGCCGGACGGCGTGAAATCGGCCACGGCGCGCTCGCCGAGCGGTCGATTATTTCGGTGCTCCCCAGCGAGGACAAATGGCCATACGCGATTCGCGTAGTGTCCGACATTCTCGAGTCGAACGGCTCCTCCTCAATGGCTACCGTTTGCGGTGCGTCCCTGTCGCTTATGGATGCCGGGGTTCCGCTAAATTCGCCGGTTGCAGGCGTCGCCATGGGCCTGGTGAAAGAGGGTGACCAATACGCCGTTCTCACTGATATCGCGGGCGCCGAGGATCACTACGGCGACATGGACTTCAAAGTCGCCGGCACCCGCGACGGCATTACCGCCCTGCAAATGGATATCAAGGTCAGCGGCATTACTGCCCAGATCATGCGGGAAGCATTAGCGCAAGCACAGCGCGGACGCCTCTACATTCTCGACAAGATGGCTGAAGCACTTAGCGCTCCTCGTGAGAAGGTTTCCGCATTTGCTCCGCGCATTTACACTTTGCAGATTCCGGTCGACAAAATTCGCGATGTGATTGGGCCCGGCGGCAAGATGATCCGCAGCATCATCGAGCAGACCGGGGTCAAGATCGATGTCGAGGACTCCGGCAGAGTGAACATTGCTTCTAACGACGAAGCCTCAGCGTCCAAGGCGCTGCAGATGATCGGCGATCTGACCGCCACCGCTGAAGTCGGTAAGACATACCTCGGTAAAGTCTCGCGGCTGGCTGATTTCGGGGCTTTCGTCGAAATTCTTCCTGGAACCGACGGCCTGCTGCACATCAGCGAAGTCGCTGAACACCGCATCCGGGATATTCGCGATGAGCTAAAAGAAGGAGACCAGGTACTGGTCAAGGTTCTCGCTGTCGAAGGAAACCGCATCCGTCTTTCACGCAAAGCAATATTGAAAGAACAGCGCGCCAAGATGGGCGGCGGTGGCGAAGGCGGAATCGAAGCCCCAGGCGAAGCAGCGCCAGCGCACGAACCAGCGTTGACCATCGAGGGCGGAGCCGATTTCGACGAGTCCGAGCCGAACTTCAATCGCGACGAGCCACATCACGCCACTGCAGACCGTGGTGGCGATCGCGGCGGGGATCGCGGCCGCGGTGGCCGTCCCGGAGGCGGCGGACGCCATCGTCGCGGCCGCAACGGCCGTGGTGGTGGCCACGGCGGTCATCACGGAGGCGGAGGCCACGGCGGCAGACGCTGACCTCCCTTAACAAAGACCAAGGGCCGTGATTCTCTCACGGCCCTTTTCCGCGCGCCTCAACCAGCTATTGGTCGCACTCTAGCCAACGGGTGAGTGACATTTCGATAGGGCAGATGCCATATTACTATGTACGTCGTTGCCGCGTCCGGGCGAACGAGTCGGTGCAATGGATCACGATTTTTGGTGATCTCGATCACGGTAGGTTCCCCTGTCAGCCGTCTACGCTCGGGACATGAATTACAAAAAGCGTTGCCCCATATGCGGTGGCAATTCCGTGCCGGTCCTTCGAAAAGTGCTGGCAGCAAACGGGAACGCCGCAGAACTGAAGCCCGAAGTTCCGCTGTGGCAAAGGCCACGTATTTCTAAGAAATTAGAAGAGAACCGTAAAGCGTAGAACACGCTGACGAAAACCTTTGAGCGTCATGCCCGAACCGCTGGTGCCGTTGCTTTCTTCGGCAGGATTTCTCCGATCCGCCGAATCTGCGCACCCACGCCACGCAACTTCTCTTCAATATGTTCGTAGCCGCGGTCGATGTGATAGACGCGGTCGATAATAGATTCGCCATCGGCAACCAGTGCGGCCAATACTAGCGAAGCTGAAGCACGCAGATCGGAAGCCAGGACTGCAGTCGCACTCAGAGGCGACTTGCCACGCACCACGGCACGACGCCCTTCAATCTTGATATTGGATCCCATGCGTACCATCTCGAGCGCGTGCATGAATCGATTCTCAAAAATGTTCTCGGTGATGACCGAGGTTCCGTTCGCCTGCGTCGCCAGCGCCATGTATTGCGCCTGCACGTCCGTGGGAAAGCCGGGATATTCTTCCGTAACCACGTCAGCGGCCACGAGCGGGTTATCGCCCATCACCCGGACCGAATCTCCGCTGCACGCGATTTTCACTCCAGCTTCCGACAATTTTTGCAGTACCCCCCCTAGGTGACGCGGTTCGCAGCCTGTCACGTTTAGATCGCCGCCGGTCAGAGCGCCAGCAATAATGAAAGTTGCCGCTTCAATTCGGTCAGGAATGATGCGATGCCTTGCTCCATGCAGCTTCTCAACCCCTTTGACCCGTATGGTGGCCGTGCCTGCTCCCTCGATCTGCGCTCCCATCTTGTTCAGCAGATTCGCAAGATCAGCAACTTCGGGCTCCCGTGCGCAATTCTGCATCACGGTCTCGCCTTCCGCTAACGTCGCCGCCATCAGCAGATCTTCTGTGCCCGTGACGGTAATCTTGTCGAAGATGACCTCCGCTCCTTTGAGCCGTCGCGCGCTTGCCTGCACGTATCCGTGATCCTGCGTGATCTTCACGCCCAGATGCTCAAGCCCCTTAATGTGGAGATCGATCGGCCTCGCCCCAATGGCACAGCCTCCCGGGAGCGAAATGCGTGCTGTTCGGCAACGAGCCACCAGGGGACCTAACACTAGGGTGGAAGCTCGCATGGTTTTGACCAATTCGTAGGACGCTTCCGGCGCCGCAATACGGCTGCAGCAAATCGTTGTGCGATGCTGTGCGCGTCCATAGCCGAGTTCGACCTCTGCGCCCATTGAAGCCAGCAGCTTGCGCGTAGTTTCGATATCTCGAACTTGCGGGACGTTTTCGAGAATAACGGGTTCGTCGGTGAGCAAAGCGGCAGCCATGGCTGGCAACGCGGCGTTCTTGGCTCCGCTCACCCGAATTGTCCCCAGCAGCGGATTACCCCCACGAATCACAAACTTGTCCATAAATAGATAATTCCCGTGATGTTGAATCCTTAGATATGCCCCAAGTGTTCGTTCCTTTCGCGTAGCGTCCGTCTATTCTACGAGGTCTTGCTGAAATTAAGCGATTTGCAATGACGATCAGCAGTACACGGCCCTCAAGGAATCTCGGCTGGTCTTGAAAATTGTCCCGTTTGTGCTGCCGGAGTGAAACATGAGCTGGAAACTTACTGTTGATCGAGCTTTTCGAGAGCCTTGCGCGTATTTCCCTGCTCCGAATTCAACGCGCGCTCGGCTTTCCCCCGGCTCACTTGTGCTGCCAACATAACTAACGCAGTGGGAACATGATTTCCCGCAGCCTTTAGCGCTCGCTCTGCCGACTCTCTTGAAACACCGCTCGCGCGCTGAAGCATCCTGATTCCGCGTTCGGCAAGTTTCCGGTTCTTGCGATGAGCGCTTACCATCAAATTCCCATACACATAGCCGAGCTTCGCCATAGCGCCACTGGAGAGCATATTCAGAACCATCTTCTGTGCGGTGCCGGCCTTCATGCGCGTCGATCCGGAGATCACCTCAGGACCCACTTCCGCGACGATCGTTAAATCGGCCGCCTTCTCCAGTGGCGAATCAGGGTTGCAGGTTATCGCAATCGTCTTCGCCCCTTTGCTCTTCGCATATTGAATTGCAGAGACGGTGAACGGCGTCCGTCCGCTAGCAGCAAGCCCCACGACAACGTCTTGGTTCCCCGGTCGTCTCTTTGCAATTTCGCGACGGCCCAACTCGCGTGAGTCTTCATTCGCTTCGACGGCCGTCCCTAGAGCTCTCGCACCTCCAGCCATCACAAACTGCACCGTTCGCGGACCCGCATCGAACGTGGGCGGAATCTCAGCTGCATCAAGCGCCGCGATGCGTCCGCTCGTGCCGGCGCCAACGTAAATCAATCTTCCGCCTTGCTGAAGAGCGCCGGCAATCACATCAATGGCGCGCGCTATCTGAGGCAACGCACGACGAACTGCAGGTGCAACTTTGGCGTCCTCAGCGTTGATGATTTTTGCGATCTCGTAGGAGGACCTGAGGTCGAGATCAGTGGAAAAAGGATTGAATCGCTCGGTGACTGGGAGCCGCCGTGCCTTTGATTTGCCTGGCCGCCTCAAGCTTGGTTCTCCAGAGTTTCGACAATGGCATCGTGAAAGCGAGGCCGCACTTGTTTGATGGCCCGATTAGCGCAGTCAGGCCAGGTGCGATTCGTCAGGAGCGCGATGGAGAGCTGCCGTTGCGGGTCGATCCACAGTGATGTGCCGGTATAGCCAAGATGTCCGAACGAACGCCCGGAAAAATATTTTCCGGATTGTGACGGAGACGAAGGGGTATCCCAGCCCAAAGCACGAGAGGTCCCCGTCGGCGAAGCCTCTCGCCTGGTAAACAAACTGACGGTTGACTCGCGAACAATCGGCTTGCCACCGCTCAGCATGACGTTGGCGAAGATCGCGACGTCCTCGGCCGTGGCAAACAATCCGGCATGGCCGGCTACGCCGCCCAGCACGCTGGCGTTTTCGTCCTGCACTTCACCCAGAATCACGCGCTTGCGGAACGTCCGGTCATCCACTGTGGGCAGGATCGCATTCCGCCATGTGGCCGGAGGATTGAAAGTTGTGTGTCGCATACCCAGCGGACCAAATACTTCGCGCTGGCAAAATCGATCCAACGGCTCGTCCGCGATGCGCTCGAGCGCAATACCCAGAATGATGAATCCGATATCGCTGTATTCCGCTATCGTCCCGGGATCGGCCGCCAGAGGCACAGCAAACGCGGCCGCCAATAGCTTCTCTTTGCTTTCAGCTTCCAGAAATAGCTTCTCATAAGCCGGCAATCCGGAGGAATGCGCCAGCAACATGCGAAAGCTTATTTTTCTTCGGCGCGGATCATTTCCGGAAAACTCCGGCACGATTGCAACTACCGAAGCTTCCAAATCCAGCAGGCCGCGTTCATAAAGAATCATCGCCATGCTGGTGGTGGCCACGACTTTCGAAACCGAGGCTAAGTCGAAAATGCTTTCCGTGTTCGCTTGCGGGGAATCTGTCTTGTAAGTAAATTGTCCCAGACTCTTCAGCACAATGAGCTTTCCGCGAAGCGTCACCGCGACGGAAGCAGCAGGAAAGACATGTTCCTCAATTGCTTTCTTCAGCACGGAAAAAGCTTTCCCCAAAGCGGTGTCCTGCTGCTGATACGCGTGCAGTGGGAAGTGCGAAGAGCTTGCGATCCTTGTGCTCAGCTTATTTCTCCAACTCGGATGCCCAATTCAGGAGAAGTGACAATGGCGCGGCATTCGGTTCCTCCACCTTTGTGGGAATCAAAAATCTCTGACCGTCGGCACTTATAGCGTAGGAGAAAACGTCCTGTGCGGAAATCGGCTGCCGACGATGGGTCTGAAAAAGCTCCGTCGGGGCAGCCGCCTGTACGCTGACGCCCGTGTTCAAGGCCACCGCCATTATCTTTCCTTCGGGGGAAAGATAGAAGGGTTCCTTTCCCTCCTGTCGCCATCTCGGCCGTGCCGGTCTCATTCGAGGCATAGGCAATCCACCGGCCATCGTCGAACCACGTCAACTGCGAAATGGAAGCGCCTTTCGCGGTTTGCGTAAACAGAACGTCTGCGCCGGCACTGAACACAGCCCGATACACGTGAGGGAAGGACAGCACTTGGTCACTCAGAATGCGCGGCTCGCCGCTCAGAACATAACGTCGCCGATCGAACGGTTGCGCAACTAGGGTTTTGTTGTCGCGCATATAGAGCAGGTAACCTGACTCAGCGTACACTGCATTCGCACTCGCGCTCACGATGCGGGTTTTTTCGGGTGAAGCATTGTTAGCCTGTGCGGAATAGGCAACGATCGCGAGAGTCCGTCCATCCGGTGACATGGCAAGCTCGTTCGCGGCGAAGGGTACAGCAATGTGAAAGTACATGGCAGACGGATGACGATTGCTTGCTTTCCACAAAGCTACCGCGGCCACGATCATCACCAAGAAAAACATCACCGCCACTAGCCAACCCGCCGCTTGCCATGTGTTGGGCCTGATCGCAGCCTGTCGCGAAGCCCCCACTTGCGATACGATTTCCGCGGTCCAGCTCAACTCGCTCGCCAAATCGCTGGCGCTCTGCCAACGTTCCTCAGGATCTTTGGCCAGGCACTTTTTAACAACTCGCTCCAGTCCGGACGGTGTCATCGGCTGCAGAACCGCCATAGGCTGCGGTTCGGAAGAAAGGACGGCTGCAATCAGACTTGCCCGGCTCTTGCCGTTAAAGGCCGGCTTGCCGGTTGCCATTTCGTAGATCATTTCTCCGAGCGCGAAGATGTCTGCTTCCTTGCCTTCCAGTTGCTCAGGCGCCATGTATTGGAAGGTGCCAACCAGCATGCCTTGGCTAGTGAGCTTTGCTCGCTCAGCGGTCATTTCTGTCAGGACCGACGCCAGGCGAGCACGCTCGGAGGACTTTGCCAAACCGAAATCCATGAGCTTGGCGCCAGATTTAGTTAGCATGATGTTTCCGGGCTTCGGGTCTCGATGGGTGATTCCCAGCCGGTGCGCCTTGGCCAGCGCGCTGGCAATCTGTGCCGAATACCGAATGGCTTGGTCTGCCGGCAACGGACCTTTGAGCAGTCGATGTTCCAGCGTCTCGCCGTCCACCAGCTCCATGACCAGGAAATCCACGCCATTCTGGTGCCCGATGTCATGCAAGGTGTAGATGTGGGGATGAGTAAGCTTGGAGGCGGCTTTGGCTTCGCGCTCCAGCCGCTGTCGTAAGGAAGGATCAGACGAAAGACGTTCAGGCAGCACCTTAACGGCTAGCGGAGATTGGATCTCGTAAGGACCTAGCTTTGTGCCAGTTGCGAGCCCCATTGCTGGCGCGAATTATAGCCCACCCTGATGTGCTACTTGTGCCCTGCCCGTGGTACAAGCGGCACTCCCTTACTTGAGTTCCTTGAGCGTCCAGTGATGCTTGTGTACATTCAAAACATCCGCTCCATCAGGACAAATCGGTCTGCATATTTCCTGGCAACAGCAACGGTGTTGCTAGGAATGCTTCCCTCGTTGGGATCGGCCGCGGTTCCGAAGCAAACTCCTTCTCGGTTGACGGTCATCGATCCCATCATTCAAGACGCAGTCCGCACCGGTCAGATTCCCGGTGCGGTAGTGCTGGTCTGGCACAACGGTCAGGTGGCATATCGCAAAGCGTTCGGCTACCGTGCGCTCGAGCCCCGACGTGAACTCATGACAGCCGACACGATCTTCGATGTGGCCTCGCTCACCAAAGTCGTGGCAACTACCACCGCTGTCATGCAACTTGTAGAAAGTGGCCAGGTACGGCTGAATGACCCAGTCGCGAAATATATCCCGGAATTTGCGCAGAACGGAAAAGACGACATCACCGTGCGAATGCTGCTGACACACTACTCCGGGCTTCGTGAGGATCTGGATCTGGCGCAACCCTGGCAAGGCCGCGACACAGCGTTCGGTATGGCTTTTGCGGATACGCCAGCCAACCCTCCCGGTTCGCGCTTCCTCTACAGCGACATTAATTTCATCACGCTGGGCGCGCTGGTCGAGTTCGTCACCAAGACACAACTCGACAAATACTGCGAAACCCACATCTTCGTTCCATTAAAGATGACGCATACGCGTTTTCTGCCGCCGGTTCCGTGGCGGCCCAAAATCGCCCCCACTCAGTACGACGAGAACAACACCATGCTGCGTGGAGTCGTGCACGATCCGACCGCACGACGCATGGGGGGCGTCGCCGGGCACGCCGGACTCTTTTCCACCGCCGATGACCTGGCAAAATTCGCCCGCGCTTTACTCGCTGGCGGCTCTGTCCTTCCCTCGCTCCTGATTGAAAAGATGAGCACGCCGCAACAGCCCCCCACGTCATCCAGTCTGCGTGGCTTTGGTTGGGATATCGATTCTCCCTTTTCAACCAATCGTGGGGAACTGCTTCCCGTGGGCTCATTCGGACACACGGGTTTCACAGGAACTTCACTCTGGATCGACCCCACCACGCGCACTTACATCATCCTTCTCAGCAACGCTGTGCATCCTCGAGGGAAGGGAAGTGCTGTCGCTCTGCGCACGAAGGTCGCCACCGCAGTCACCGCTGCGCTTCAATTAACTTCGAGCGAGAAAGAAGAACTGCGCTGGAAGAGCATCACTGGCTATAACGAGGCACAAACTGCAGCCCGCCGTGTATCTGCGCGCAATGGATTCGTACAAACTGGAATTGATGTTCTGGAAGCCCACAACTTCGATCCCGTGCGCGCCGCCACCGGAAAGAAGAAGATTGGGTTACTGACGAACCAGACTGGCCTGGATTCACAAGGCCGCCGCACCATCGACGTCCTGGCGCATGCTGACGGCATTTCGCTGGAAGCCATCTTCAGCCCCGAGCATGGAGTTACCGGCACCCTCGATACAACCCAGCTGACCAACACGCACGACGCCGAAACCGGAGTTCCGGTCTACAACGTTTACGGCGCAACCGATGCCGCTCGCCGTCCCTCGGTCGATATTGTGAAGGACCTCGATGCTGTCGTGGTCGATATTCAGGATGCGAGCGTCCGCTTCTACACCTACGAAACCACGCTCGGCTATTTCCTCGAAGCCGCGGCGTACGCGGGAACTGAGCTCATCGTGCTCGACCGTCCCAACCCGATTACTGGTTCGATCCTGCAAGGACCGTTGCCCGATCCCGGCAAGCAGAATTTTGTTAATTACGGCATTGCCCCTGTTCGCCATGGAATGACCATCGGGGAACTCGCAAAGATGTTCAACTCTGAACGCAACATAAACGCCAAGCTCACCGTGATTCCCATGGAAGGCTGGATGCGCGGCGACTGGTTCGACTCGACCGGTGTTCCGTGGGTGAATCCGTCACCGAATCTCCGCAGCCTTACCGAAGCGACCTTGTATTCCGGAGTAGGCCTCGTGGAAGGCACAAACGTTTCTGTCGGAAGAGGTACTGACACACCGTTCGAGCTGTTGGGGGCACCCTGGATCAAAGGAAAAGAACTCGCTCAGTTCTTGAACGCTCGCAGTATTTCGGGGGTGCGCTTCGTGCCGGTCAGGTTCACGCCTAACGTCAGCAACTATGCCAACCAGAACTGTGAAGGCGTAAACATTGTTCTAGTGGAACGCAATGCCTTCGACGCTCCCGAACTTGGCATCGAACTCGCCTCCGCTTTGCGCAAGCTCTATCCCGAGCAGTTTCACATGGAGCGCATGATTGAAATCCTGGTTAATCAGGCGGTATTTGACGCCATCACCCGCGGCGAAGATCCACGCCGCATCGCCGATGACTGGCGCGAGCCGCTGGAGCAGTTCGACCAGCTCCGCAAGAAATACCTCATTTATAAGTAATGAACTCAGTTAAAATGTCCGGCTACCATGCCCGGTGCGACTTCCTTCTATCGATGCGCGGGTCCGAACTGCGGAATTCTAAGGCAGCAAAACGACCACTGGTGGCTCATGTGGACCTCCTTTGCTGAATTCAATCAGCCGGTTCTCTATCTGGCTCCCTGGAATGACGAGATCGCCCAAAACGAAGGCACGCTACACGTCTGCGGTGAGTTGTGCGTCCAGCGCCTGCAATCGCAGTTCATGGGCAACATCCGGGCAGCGCAGTTGCGGCGGTCAACGGCCTAGCGACTAACCTTTTCGTCCTCCCATTGCATCCTAGTTCGCAGTAGTGCTTCGGCCTATACTTACACCATCAGAAAGCACTTCAACTCGGCTCGGGGAGGTAACCGTGCGTCTCGTGATCACGTTCTTCACACTCGCTACTCTGGTTTTCGCCCAGGCAAATCCTAGCAATTCGGACAAGCCAACGGCTGCTGCCTCCACGAGCCAGGTCACCATTCCTGCCGGAACGAAGGTGCCAGTTGCGCTCAAGCACGCCATCTCCACCAAAAGCGCTCGCGAAGGAGACGCAGTGTATGCCGAGACAACCTTTCCCGTAGTCGATAACGGTCGCATTCTCATCCCCGCCGGAACCTATGTTCAGGGAAAGATCAGCGAGGTCAAGCGGGCAGGCCGCGTAAAGGGCCGTGCCGAAGTCCTGATGCACTTCACTACTCTGATTTATCCAAGCGGCTATACCGTGGTCCTGCCCGGCTCGGTCGAAAACGTCCCAGGAGCTGAAAAGACGTCAATGAAGGGGAATGAGGGCACCATTCGCGCCGACAGTCAGAAGGGAGAGAAGATCGGCACAGTTGCGAGCACAGCCGGCACCGGGGCAGTGGTCGGCGGGCTCAGCCGTGGTGGCAAAGGCGCCCTGATCGGGGCTGGAATCGGCGGAGGCGTTGGTAGCGTCATCGCCATGCTCACCCGCAACAATGAAGTGAAGCTCGACGCCGGCACCACGCTCGAAATGGTGATCCAGCGAGAAGTGCCTCTCGAGCTCAACCGCATTCAACAGGCGAAGAACTGAGGCTGCGGTCGTACGGTTCTTGTATGTGAATTCATTGCGCTGCAGTGCGCAATCCAAATTTCCCCTCCCTACCTATTCGTGCTGTGTGTTGGCACGTGCGTGCTATTCACTCATTCAGCCTTCATTGCTACATTGCTCTTGAGCAGTTCTGGGGGAGGGCTGTTCAACGAACGTCCCACGACTCAATGAGTCCGGGGCGTTTTCGTTTTGCAACGAGCGAACCCCGACGTGCCCCACACGTCGAAGACTATTCGCTGCGTAGGATGGCACTGATGTCGAGTCTGGCGATGCAGCGCGTGGCCGACCAGATGCTTGTCGACGCTACAAGACCGAAGAACAAAACCAAGCCGACGGACGTTGCTAGCTCAACGGGCTTCGCTCCACCCATCAGGGATTCTAGAACACGCCCGGTCAGCTCCGCTCCGGCTATTCCGGGAATGGCTCCAGCCATGACCATCAGCAAGCCCTGCCGCAACAGCATGCCGCGCAGGCGGACCGGTGTCGTGCCCAGCGCCATGCGGACACCCATTTCTTGGGTTCTCTGGGCAACCGCGTAAGAAACGATGCCGTAAATGCCGATCACCGCCAGCAGCAGGGCGAATCCTGCGAAAGCCCAAACCGCGGTCCGGTAGAACTTCGGGGCAGCGAAGACCTCATCCAGCCGTTGCTCCATGGTTTTCACGCTGAA
>Ga0075423_10005333_pt1 | contig 11999 bp, 10 predicted proteins | sample SoiMethybrSBSTD2_FD_80114 | JGI IMG/M metagenome (GOLD analysis project Ga0075423, IMG submission 80114) | Bulk soil microbial communities from a Populus tree surrounding site in Tennessee, USA - Soil MetaG P. TD hybrid SBSTD2 | ecosystem: Environmental > Terrestrial > Soil > Tree plantation...
CCCGTTCCGTTGTCGCCGAGGACCGCAAATTTCAACGAATCAGGGCGCGTCGGCAGCGGTTCCACCGCCCGCGCTGCATTCTGCTCGGCCGGCGTGAGCCGGGCCGTCGCGAGCCACGCGGTGAGGAGAACAAGTGCGACGCGCCGCATCTGTCACCCTGTCATTTGGTTGCAATCAGGTCGACGCGCTGCGCCTGAGCGATCCGTTCGCGCAGAACGTTGATAAATCGCGCGGCCAGGTCCGGCGGATAACCACCCGCTCGGAACGCGTCCTGCCATTGGCGTTCGCTCAGGCCGCCGATGAGCGCGGCCGCCCAGCGCACGTCCTCGCGCGTAATGCGGCCGGTTACCAGTTCTTTGTGCTCGCCGTGGTAGTCGAACACTATAAATCCGCGCTTCTCACCCGTCATGAATTGCGTGCGGGAGAAGACATCGAAGTTGTTCCGCTGCGGGCTGATGCGACCGGTCTTTCCAAGTGCGTCGCCGAGATCACGCACCACGTACCAATGCCTCGGAGACGCGCTGGCCGTCGGCGTGTACTCGTACAGCGTGTTGTTGGAGTTTTTGAGGTCGGAGCTGTTGAACATCAACAGGATAACCAGCAATCCCTGATACGCCCGCTGCCCGACGAACGGGTTCTGCTGCCAGGACCATTCGCCTTGACTGACGAGCGACGGCAGGTCCAGCCGGAAGCGGCCTCCGCGTTCGATATGGACACCCGATTTGTCGCGCATCTTGAACGATTGGAGGTAGTAGACGGGCGGCTGGTGATAGCCGAGTGCGGAGAGCACGCGCGACAACATGACTTCGGACGGTCCTTCGTCGCCATGATGTCCCGATGGCTGCTTCACATGCCATTCGCGTCCCTGCGGATCGCTAACGATGACGCCCGGGTTGAAGCCACCGGTCTTTGGCCGCACGAACGTGTACTCAGCCTGCGGATCAGGTGCGTGCTGCGCGCCCCACGGTCCGTTGAAGAGATCGCGATTGTGCAAGTTGTCTGGCGGCTGCCACCACGCGGACAACGGCGCTGGAGACGGAGTGTCGACCGGCCGGACCGCCGCCGCGCAACAGACGGTCGCAGCGACGACGCCGACCATCACGATGGCACGTGTATTCGACTGCGTGCGGATCATGACGCACCTCACGGAAAGAACGGAATGATCGCGGAGATGCGGCGCACCCGCGGCAGCCGAAACGGCTCGCTCGTACTGAAGACGACGTGCCATCCCTGATGGCCATCCGCCACGTCGAGCCGCGCCAGTGTGGTTTTCTCGGTATGCACGCGCAAGCCCGCGCCGTACGACCGCTGATCCAGATTGAGATCGCCGTAGTGCTGCGCCACGTTGCCGGCATCGACAAAGAGCGCCGCATCCATATGCTCCCAAACGGCGAACCGCGATTCCGCCTGCAGCACGAGAAGGCTGTTGTCATGGAACTCGAAATTGTGGAAGGCGCGATTCGTGCGGTTGCCGCCCATGGCTGGCAGCAAGTAGAACGGAATTTGATCCGACGGATTGCTGTAGACGGTCCAGCCGTGAAATGCGAGAACCACCCGCGCATCCGACAACGGGATGTACTTCAGCCCTTCCGCCTCCCACGTGTGGAACGTAAAGTCGCCACCCGACTTGTCCCAGTAGTTCGTCAACGCGCCTCGATACATCGACCCACTCGTCGGATAGCCCCGGTGATCTCGCGTGTCCGCAATGATCGACGCCTCCGAGTGCATGAACTTGGGTTGCTCGCTCAGACTCGCGGCCGGGGCAGTCGGAAACGCGTCCAGCGTGCTCGGAACATCCGGTTTGAACGTACCGCCGGGATTCATCAGCTTCGGACGTCCGAGCCATCCGAGCTCGCCGTTGATCGTCAGCCACTCTTTGGTGGTGACCGTCGCATAGCCGACGATATCGGTCGACTGCAGCTGATACTGGCTGCGGTCGTCGTCCGACACGTCCGGGCCGATGCCGAAGAAGTTGACCTGCGTGTTGTCCTGCCAAAACACCTGCGTGCCGACGGTCAGGTGGCCGCCGGCGAGCTGCTGCCGCTCGAGACGCGCTTGGCCCATCTTGTAGAGGTGCCACGACACCGCCGCCGACGTGTCGAACATCGTCAGGTCGTCTTTTCCGAAGTACCGGCGGTATCCAGGTCCTACTGATACCCACCCCGAGCCCGTGATCATGTTCGACAACTCCGGGTAGAACCCGCTTTTTTGCGAGTCGTCGCGATCACTGAACTGATTTGCCAAGCCGATGGCGGAGGACAGAAACCCAGGCTCGCTCATCAGTCCCGCAGGCCGCTGCGGGGTGGTCGTGGTCGCCGGCGGCGCCTGCGGCGCCGGATCCGCGGGCGTCGTCGCCTGGGCGAATGCGGATCGTTGGCTTGAAACAAACGTCAATGCGATGGTGAGAGCAGCGAATCGCGCAACCAGGCGCGCAGACGATCGATAAAGCATCCCGTCGCCTCCAATAGCTGCGTTCAGGGACGGCAAGAGGGGCACCAGACAGAACTCGACTACTGGAACTTCGCGAATCACGGTGCATTTCGAGCGGTGTGATTCCCGTCTCGCTTCAGCTGATCGGGTGGACATGCAACGGGATGTTGAGACTGGTCTACGATGGCAGTCAGCGGCGCGAGTCAGTGCACGAAAAGACGCTACCCCCCGTTGAAAATCACAGGCATTCGCACCCAAGATACGTTCGGGGTGCCATGACTCAGATCCTGATCGCGGATGATCACGAGGTCGTGCGACAGGGTGTTCGCGTGCTGCTCGAGGCCAATCCCGAGTGGAGCGTCTGCTGCGAAGCGGCCACAGGACGCGAAGCCGTGACCAAAGCAACGGAATTACGCCCCGACGTGGTCGTCCTCGACATTGCCATGCCGGAGATGAATGGCCTCGAAGCCGCGCGGCAGATTCGGCGGGCCGTGCCAACGGCGAGAATTCTCGTGCTCACCGTCCATCAAATCGATCAGTTGGCTCAGGAGTTCGTCGATGCCGGCGTGCGCGGGTATCTGTTGAAGGCGGACGCCGGCCGCATGCTCGTGGATGCCGTCAAAACAGTCCTGAAGGGTGAGACATTTTTCACACCGAGTCTGCTGGAACCCGCTGACGGCTCGGTGCCGGTGCGCGGATCGAAGCCGCCGATCAAGCGCCTCACGCGACGCGAGCGCGAAGTCCTGCAGCTGCTCGCCGAGGGGAGATCGAACAAGGAAATCGGCACCGCGCTTCGCATCACGACGAAGACGGCTGAAACGCATCGCGCACGTTTGATGGCAAAACTTGGCGTGCACTCGGTCGCGGAACTCGTTCGCTACGCGATCCGCAACAAGATCGTTGAACCCTGAGTAGCGAATCGCCGCAACGAGTCACAACGAGACTCACAACACATCACACATTCACCGGCAGTCGTGTTGTGTCGTGATCCGCGATCGCGAACATCACGCAAACTACAGAATCCACCGTATTGAGGGGGTCACGTGGGCTCTTCTACTCTGCCTGCACCCTCCTCCTTTGAAATTTCAGGCGCCGTCCGGCACGCCGGTTGCCACGCGAGAAGCGCTCATGCACAGGAACAACAACGCAACGGACGTCGACTGGGCGCAGCTCGTTCGCGCCGAGTATCTCGAAGTACCCGGCCTCACGCTGACGCGAGATCAGGCGCAGCGGTTGTGGGGACTCGATCGCGCAGTGTGCGAACAGCTGCTCGCGGCACTGGTCGAAAGCCGCTTCCTCAAACGCACGCGCGACAATCGCTATCTGCTCGCAGGCCGCTCCGTATGAGACGCGGCCCAAATGCGCGCGAGCGTCGAGCAGAGCCGCTCAACATGATGCCAGTCGGTGCAGTGCGTCAGCGCGACGGTGCCGCCGTCGATCTCGAGGCGCACCTCCCAGCCCGAGGTATTGGATATCGCAATCCGGCACTGCGCGACCTCGTCTCCGGGAGGCGTCAGCAGAACGGTGAGGCAGCGCTCGTTCGGCACAGCCATCATGGGGATCATCGTCCGCAGTGTCCGTGCCGGCCGGCGGAGAGTGCGCGGCGCCGCGCATGCGGCGATCTCACGAAATACGGTCAACTCGGTCACAACGCATCGTCTTTCGATGCGCGGTCGGACCGATCAACGATTCGTCAGAAACCTTTGCGCCACGCTGTCGTTCCGCACATTGCACGCGCTCAGGTCGTGATCCGAGAAGTCGGTATCACGAATGCACCAATGACGATCAGCAAGCTTCGTGTCTGAGCACAACTATGGAAGGGATGCTGATCCACGACGACGATCGCAGTCGTGAAACCGAACGACTCAATGCAGAACTCTCATCGGAACTGTGTGCGACAGATCCGGACGACCTCGACGCGCTGATCGAGACGATCCTGCCCCGCATCGGCGAAGCCGTACGCGCGGACTCAGTTGCGTTGATTGCCGACGGTGTTGGTGACAGTGAACGCCGCACGTACCGGTATGCGTCCGCCATGGATGGCGCCGAGGCGGAAACCGCCACTTCCGTACAAACGCCCGCGCTTTGGGAACACCTGGAGGTCGATGCCGAGCCGTTGCTGCTCGAGCGGATTCCGGCTGACCTGCCTCAGGAGTCGTTGACCCCCGAGCTTCTCGAGCATCTGCGCCGCGAACCTGTGCAATCCGCGGCGATCATTCCGGTCTCGATTGCCAACGAGCGTACGTGCGTGCTTGCGCTCGAGAACCGCGAACACCGCCCGTGGCCGCCTGCGCTTGTGGCGCAGCTCCGCCTCTGTGCCGAGATGCTTGCCGCCGGACTATACCGGCGCCGTCAGGCCGCATCGCTCAGGTCGCTCCAACGTGAGCTGGAACGGAGCGTCTCGCGCGAGAACGAGGACGTGCCGTCGCGCCAGAGCGCGTTCGGGCGGGCATCGGCCCATACGGTCGACCGCTTCAACGAGATCGTCGGCGAGAGTCGTGCGCTGCGGGCGGCATTGAGACAGGTGCAGGAAGTCGCGGCCACACGAACCACCGTGCTGCTGCGGGGAGAAACCGGCAGCGGCAAGGAGCTGTTCGCGCGAGCGATTCACGCACGGAGCCCCCGACGCGCGAATGCCTTCGTCGTGGTCAATTGCGCCGCGCTTCCGCCGTCGCTGATCGAAAGCGAGCTGTTCGGCCACACGCGCGGCGCGTTCACGGGCGCGGTGACGACGCGCCAGGGGCGCTTCGAGCTGGCGCACCGCGGAACGCTGTTCCTCGACGAAATCGGAGATCTCCCGCTCGACCTCCAGACCAAACTCCTGCGGGTGTTGCAGGAAGGCACCTTCGAACGGCTAGGCTCCTCCCAGCCGCAGAAAGTCGATGTCCGCATCGTCACCGCGACACACCGCGATCTGCGCAAAATGATCGGCGAAGGCACGTTCCGTGAGGACCTCTACTACCGCTTGAGCGTGTTTCCGATTCGGCTGCCTCCGTTGCGGGAGCGTCGGGAGGACATCCCGAAGCTCGTCTGGCACATCATCCAGAAGCATCAACGGGCCACCCATCACCACATCCGGCAGGTGCCGGACAAGGTGATGGAGGAACTCAAGCGCCGGCCGTGGCCGGGCAACATCCGCGAACTGGAGAATGTCATCGAAGGCGCCATCATCCATTCGACCGACGAGGTGCTGACGCTGCTCGACGACGGCGGAGAGGTTGAGGCGCCGCCGGCTGAGGACGCGTCAACGCTGTCCGCGGTCGAGCGGACGCACATCCAGGAAGTGCTGCGTGCGTGTGGATGGCGTATCAACGGTGCTGGCAATGCGGCGGAGCGACTCGGCCTCCATCCGAATACGCTCCGGTTCCGCATGAAGAAGCTGGGCATCGTCCGCGAACATTCGTCACGCGCCAGCGTTCACGTCGCTAGCGCCTGACAACACCTCACCGCATCCCGTGACAGCGCGCGGCGATTCGCCCGAATCCCGCGCGCCCAGCGCAATCGTCATCGGGGAGTGCGACTTGCACCCTAAATTTCGCGTAATCACGCGAGAAAACCCATGAATCGATTCATCCAGACACTCACGATGGCCGCTCTGCTGGCGGCTGCCGCGGCCCCCCTGGTCGCGCAGTCGAGTCCGGCAGCGCGACAGCCGGGTTCGGCGTCACAGCGCGCCCCGGCGTCGCTGGATACGAGCGCCGATGGAGGCTGGCCACGCGCCTATGTGTCTCCCTCGGGCGCGAGCATCGTGCTCTATCAGCCCCAGATCGCAAGCTGGCCCGACCAGAAGCACATGACGCTTTATGTCGCGGTGTCATACCTCGCCAAAGACAAGCAGACGCCCACCATAGGCGTGCTCAAGGTTGAAAGCGACACGAGCGTCGCGCTCGAAGACCGACTTGTCGGGTTCTCCGATTTCACGATCACCGATGCAAGTTTTCCATCGACCCCGGCAGGCGATGTCAAGGCAATCGTTGACGAGATTCTCACCTCCGTTCCGCGCGACCACCGCGTCATTTCGCTCGATCGCGTGCTGGCCATGGTGGACACCAGTCAGGTGATCCCGCGCAACATGGAGGGAGTGAAAGCAGATCCGCCCCCGGTGTTCTTCAGCCAGACACCAGCCGTGCTGATCAATCTCGATGGTCCGCCGATTTGGAGTCCAATTCCGGGCACAGACCTTCGCTTCGCTGTCAATACGAACTGGGATCTCTTCGTGTCCCCTGAGCCACAGACCTACTACCTGCGTGTTGACAAGAGCTGGTTGACCGCAAGCGCATTGCAAGGGCCGTGGCGTATGGCCAACAAGCTTCCAACAAGCTTCACCAACCTTCCGGTTGATGGCAACTGGAACGAGGTTCGCGCTGCACTGCAGCCGCAGACAACCGGTAGCGTTCCGACGGTCTTCGTGAGCGAAAAGCCCGCGGAGTTGCTCCTTCTGAACGGTGCTCCGAAATACGTACCCGTCACCGGCACGAATTTGCAGTGGGTCAGCAACACCGATGCAGACGTCTTCCGCCTTGGTACCAACGGAGCGGTCTACTTCCTGGTGTCCGGCCGCTGGTTCTCGGCGCCCGGTTTCTCCGGCCCGTGGACGTTCGCGACGCCCACCCTCCCCGAAGACTTCAAGCGTATTCCACTGAACCACCCACGATCACGTGTGCTTGCATCGGTACCCGGAACGCGGCAGGCAATCGAAGCGGTGCTGCTCGCGCAGATTCCTCAGACCGCGACCGTCAATCGGCGTGAGATCAGCGCACCGGTGGTGAACTATCAGGGCGCACCGCAATTCGAGCCGATTGAAAAGACGTCGGTCGCGCGCGCGGTGAACACGGACAAACAGATCCTCATGGTCGGCAACATGTACTACATGTGTTTCGACGGCGTGTGGTTTGTCTCGAATGCCGCGACGGGACCATGGACGGTTGCCGACACGATTCCGAGCGAGATCTATCAGATCCCGATCAGCTCGCCGGCACACAACCTAACCTATGTCGCCGTCGAAAGCGCGGATGACGACGAGGTCACATTCGAGGCGGCGCCGGCTTATACAGGAATGATGGTGGCGTGGGGAACTGCGGTTTGGGGTTCCGGCTGGTACTACCCACCTTATTACTATCCGGGTGCCTTCTATCCCGCTTACTACCCGTACTATCCGAGCTACGGATACGGTGCGCATTACAACCCGTGGACCGGCGCCTACACGCGGGCTGGGGCCGTGTACGGTCCCTACGGGGGTGCCGGGTACGGGGCGAGGTACAACCCGACCACTGGAACGTGGGCACGCGGCGCGGCCGCGTACGGGCCGGCGGGTGCACGTGGAGCGATCCAAACGTACAACCCGCGTACGGGCGCCATCGGTTCGACGATTCAAGGATCGAACGTCTACGGAAGCTGGGGATCAACCGCAGTCAAGCGCGGTGATCAATGGGCGCAGACGTCGCGCCTCACGAGAAACGCAACCGGCACGACCAGTCGAGTCACGCAAGGCAGCCGAGGCGGCGAAGCGGTCACCCGCAGTGGGCCGCAAGGCAACGCGGCGATCGGCCGAACCGGCGCGGGTGACGTCTATGCCGGCCGTGATGGAAACATCTACCGCAACCAGAGTGGAAGTTGGCAGAAATACAGCGCTGGCGGCGGCTGGTCGAATGTCAATCGGCCGGTGGGCACCGCAGGGCAGGCGCCTGATCGCGTTGCCGAGAGCGGTCTGAGCCGCGACACCGCCACACAGTTGAATCAGGATCGCAGCGCGCGCATCGACGGCGCACAGCGGACGCGTGATTTCAATAGTGCCGGACGCTTGGGGTCGGGCAGTTACAGACCGAGCGGCGGAGGCTTCGGCGGCGGCGGTGGCGGGTTCGGAGGAGGAGGCGGCGGCTTCCGCGGCGGCGGACGGCGATAACGCGCACGGTGGTGGACACACCGTGAAGGGAGGCATCGCCGCGGATCGAACACCGCTTCGATTTCGTCTTCGTTCAGACGTCAGTTCGGCCAGCGCGATCGCCATCTATTCGACCGTCGCAACCGGCAATGACGCTTTCGGCAATTGTGTTCTCGCTGACGTTCGTCATGGTGCAGTTCAGCGCGACCGCCTACTCGCCGCGGCTCATGTTATGGCTCGCTGAAGACCCGCTGATCTCGCATGCGCTCGGCATCTTTACCGGCGCGTATCTCTCTACTCGATCTCAGCGGTCGCGTGGATCGATCGGAACAACATCGAGGGCGTGTCGATCATCGGCGCAATCGTCGCGATCGTATGGCTGCTGGCAGCCGTCGCCGCGTTCATCGCGCTGATCAGACGCATCGCGGTATTGCAGGTGAACCGGATGTTGACGTTCACCGGCGATCAGGGACGAAAGACAATCGCGGCGCTGTATGGAAGCGATCAACGCCTGCAGAGCGAAGACGCGGCCGAGGCACGTTTCAGTGGTACGCCGATGCAAATCGTCGTGCACCAGGGGCGTCCGCGCGCGGTGCAGGCCATAGACGGAGTTGCGCTGCTCGAGCTCGCCCGGCAAGCCGACGCACGCATCGAAGTGACCGTCGCAGTCGGCGACACCGTCATGGAATCGACCCCGTTGCTGCGCGTCTACGGGCACAGCATCCTCGACCGCCGCCTCGTCGCGGCCATCCGCGTCGGCGAGCAGCGGACGTTCGAGCAGGACCCTCAGTACGCGATTCGCTTGCTGGTCGACATCGCCATCCGCGCGCTGTCGCCGGCGATCAACGATCCGACGACGGCCGTCCAGGCGCTCGATCAAATTGGCGATCTCCTGCTTCGACTCGGTCGCCGGCGGCTCGCCACGGCGCCGTTGCGCGACGATGCCGGCGCCGTTCGCGTGATTATCCCGCTCCCCTCCTGGGACGATTTCCTGCGATTGGCCTTCGACGAGATCCGTGCATACAGTGCGGCAAGCGTCCAGGTGATGCGACGGATGAATGCGCTGCTGAACGAACTGATTCTCGCACTGCCCGACGCGCGGCGTCCTGGGCTGGCGCGCTGGCAGCGGCGAATCGAAAGCTCGATCAGTAGACACTTTGTCGATACCGACGAACGTCGCGATGCGTTCGTTGGGGATCGGCAGGGGCTTGGCGTATCGAATCGTTCAGCTGCGTGATGCTGCCGATTCTGGCGACTAGCGAACGTCAGGAGGCGCTTCGGGCGCCTCCTGTGATGCACCACGTACCCAGTAATCTCCGAGCAGGACTGTCACGCTGTCGGTCGCGTCGTTGGCAAGCGCAGCGTCGACGAGGCGTTGGGCATCGTCGGCCGGCCGGCGCTGTCCTGAGAGGACATCGGCGATCTGGTCCTCGCGCACGCAGTCGGTCAGACCATTGGTGCACAGCAGCAGGCGATCGGCCGGCCACAGGTGCACATGTTCGATCGCGATATCGGTGCCGCTTCCGCGGCTTGCGAGCGCGTCGGGGACGGCCCGCGGGACGTCGGGCGCCGATGGTTCCGTCCCAGGCGGCCTGCGCGCTTCGAGGCGCACGCGCCGCAGTGCGGCGGAGGCTGAAATCAGCCGCTCGAGGGTGTGATCCATGGTCAACTGAATCAGCACGCCGTTGCGAAACAGATAGGCTCTGGAATGTCCGACATGCGCGAAGAAGAGATCAGCGCCCGCGACGTACAGAGCGGTCAGGCTGGTCGCCATTCCCGCGAGACTCGCGTCCGTGCGGCCCGCCTGGATGATGGCGTCGGTCAGCTGACGATAAAAGAACTCGCTCTGCGCGGCAAAGTCGCCGGCGGTATCCGGTCCGACCCGCACGTTCCATTTGCCGTAGCGGATGGCGAGATGGGCGAGCGTGCTCAAGGCAAAACGGCTCGCCCGTCCGCCAGTGCCGTCGCTGTCGAGACCGTCGGCGACGAGCATCGCGTAGGCGTACTCCTCGAATCGTGGCGGCAGGTCGGCTTCGGCAAGGCTGGTCGTCAGCGTTTCCTGCATCCGCCCGAGACGAATGGCGACAAAGTGGTCGGTGTTATGGAGCTGCGTCTTCCCGGTCACCGATACGCCAGACACTTCGAGGCCGATACTGGCCGAGACCGGTTGAAATGTCGGCGCATCGAGTGGATGGGAGACGGCCGCGCGCCACTCGGCGCGCGATGAATCGCGTTGATCGGTCGCCATGACACGCGCTCACACTGGCGAACCGCGAATCGGACAACGGCCGTACGGCCCGCCCCACGACGCGCGGTCCCGCCTGTTCTACCAGCGATAACTGATGCCGCCGCTGGCGTTCCAATACGAGAGGCCGGACGCGACGCTCTGGAAGAACTGATCGGATGGCGAACCGCTGAAGCTGTCATCGGTTCGTGCGCGGAAGTACCGGATATCACCGCGGACGCCCCACCCCTTGTTGGCGAACGCCATGACGCCGCCACCGATGTTGCCCCCCCATGACCCGTGGCTCTCGGAATTCGTTCCGTTCACACTTCGGAAGTCGGCTGAGAATCGCGTCCTGCCCCAGCCTCCAGAGACATACGGCTGGATCTGGCCATCCGCGCCAAGCGGGTACGCTCCGATCGCATTGATCATGTAGTTGGCCACACGTGTGTCGCCGTCGATGAAAACGCTTGTCACGTCGAAGTTGGGCGCCCAATCGGCGAGGAATTCCGGACCGACGTAGCCCCTCCAGAGCCAGGCGATCTGGCCCCCGAACTCGACGCTGCCGGCCGAGTTGTTATCGATGGTGGGACTGTCTCCGTTGGCGCTGAAGCCGCCACCGACAAATCCGGACGCCAGCCAGTGACTGACTGTTGCACCGCCATAGGTCGGCTGCGTCGTCCCAGTCGATGGAGGCGGCGAAGTCGTTTGCGCTGCCGCCGTCCCAACCAACGCGAACGTTAAAATCGCGGCAAAGAGGTACTGTGTTGATCGCATGACGTGTTTTTCTCCCTTCGGGTGCGCCGAACCGCAAGATCGGCTCCAGAACATGTGCGTGTTGCCTGAGGAAATCTGCGATTGAAGGTGACAAGTAACCGGCCGTGGTCACCGGACACGGTCGGCCGGGACCTCCGCGGCGTGCTCGCGCTGTTGCCAGACATAGACGGGAATTCCAAACAACAGCAGCAGGAGCCCGTACAACACGGGCGTCGGCCCGCATCCATAGACGGTGAAGATCGAGAACACGAATGCCACTACCTCGACGATGCCGATGCGCGGCAAGACGCCGCGAGCGGCGCCGCCGACCGCGATCAGTCCATCAGCAAGCGCGCAAAAGACGTACGAGATAACGCCGGTCATCGTCGCGAGGCTGACCAGCATGGTGTAGATGGCTGTCCACCGCTGCGCTCCTAATGCCTGGACCAGGACCAGGCCGGTTGCGAGCGCCGCCGACAACATGATCCCGATGGCTGGCACGTTTCGAGATGACAGCCGTCCGAACACCTCCGGAAAGAGGTGGTCGTTCGCCGCGGCCATCGGGACCTGCCCCATGAGCAGCGTCCACCCGTTCAGTGCTCCAATCGATGACACCATGACCGCGACGGCGACCAGGCCGGCGGCCCACTCTCCCCACATCAGACGTGCGGCATCGCTGAAGGGCGCGACCGAGGTGACCAGCTGATC
>Ga0075423_10005336_pt1 | contig 11997 bp, 9 predicted proteins | sample SoiMethybrSBSTD2_FD_80114 | JGI IMG/M metagenome (GOLD analysis project Ga0075423, IMG submission 80114) | Bulk soil microbial communities from a Populus tree surrounding site in Tennessee, USA - Soil MetaG P. TD hybrid SBSTD2 | ecosystem: Environmental > Terrestrial > Soil > Tree plantation...
GGCGATTCCGTATTTGACGCCCGTGGATTCTCCCATGATGTTATCAATGATCGGGTACTTCGCTTCGTAACGGTTATAGAAGCGCTGTACGAACTGTTCACCCCACGGGCGCTGAAGATAAGTGACGCCGTTCTTTTCGATGAAGGGTGCGGGCCAGTTGGAAAACTTGTTAGTGTCTCGGCCGATCTGATGTCCGTGCTCCGCATAGATCAAACCATCAGCAGACAGCCAATAACTCTCCGTTGGTATCCTGACGCGGTCCGGCGGAGCGCCGATGGCCCGAAGAACTTCAGCAGCAACTTGCGGGAATCTGAGGGCGACATCGTGATTTCCCGGGAGAATAACAACGGTATTGGCGCCGGATGTAGCGAACGCTCGGATTGCGTCGAGCTCAGGCTGATGCGCGGCAATAACAATCCCGAGACGATGCAGCGCTTCTTGTTCTGTGCAGCTTAAGTTCTCGTCTGGATACGTGCAGTCGTTCTCGAGCGACTGCCACAGTTCAAACGTGTCGCCATTGAAGATTAGGTCTGTGTTTCCGTTTCCCTGGCGATCCAGCTCTTCGAGAAACAATTTGAATTCGGTGGCCCAACGAGCATCTTCGTACGGGTGCCACTTGCCGTCCGGCGTCTTGCCCACGCCGAAATGAGTGTCGCTGATGAAGGCGGTTAGGCGCGTGTTTTGTGCGGTGGCTGCCGAAGCGCAGAGAATGACAAGGAAGGGGATCAGAACAAGTCGGGGACTGAAAGCCATCATGGGAGGTCTCCGGTGAGTTAATGACGTGCGGATGCTAATTGCGACAGCGCCGACTTGTCAACATTTTGTAGCCACAAAAAGGCACAAAAGTCGCAAAATGTTAAATCAACCTGTATGTGGACTTTTGTGCCTTTTGTGGCTACTCATAGCGGAGCGCGATCATCGGGTCGACGCGGGTCGCGCGGCGGGCGGGGATGTAGGACGCCAGCAGAGCGATGAACAATAGCAGCAACGCTATGACTACCATCGTTACGGGATCGTTTGGGCTGACTTCGAAGAGCATCGAACGCATCGTTCGCGTGAGCAATAACGCTCCAGCCAGACCAATCGCCATGCCGATTGCGACCGTCACCAGCCCTTGCCCCAAAACCATCTTGAGAATTCCGCCCGGCGTGGCGCCGAGCGCGACCCGCACTCCTATCTCGCGCGTCCGCTGAGCTACCGAATACGCCAGCACACCGAAGACGCCCGCCATCGCCAATACCAACGCCGCCAACGCAAACACACCAACCAGCAAAAAGTTGAACCGGCGATTGTTTAGCGACTCCGAGAACACCTGGCTAAACGTGCTCATCCTCGCCGGAACAGTCGGATCGAGTTGAGTCAAAACTCTTCGCACCGAACCAGAGACAGCAGCAGGATCAGTCGAGGTCCGCAGAACGACATCGAATTGTTGAGCGGCTCGCGGTCTTTGGCGGTAATTCACGTAGACTGTCGGTCGCGGCACTGTCTCCAGACTGTGCTTTCGTACGTCTCCAACAACGCCGACAATCGTAATCAAACGCAGATCGCCATCCATGTTGCCAAATTCGATGGTCTGTCCGATGGGATCCTGACCAGGCCATTTTTGTCGGGCGACGGCTTCGCTGATCACTCCCGCATGTGGCGCGCTCGGACCGTCAGCATCATTGAACAAGCGGCCTCGCAACAGCGGAATCCGCAGTGCTTCAAAATATCCATCGCTGGCCACTACATAGTCGGCGTTGCCGGCCTGCGCTTTATTGCGAAAAAGATCTTCGGCAAATTTAGTCAGGTCAGAAATGAAAGCAGGATCGGGCTTATCGCTCCAAGCCTGCGAGCTACGCTCAATCAATGCTCGCTGCTGTGGCGTGAACTGTTGGGGATTAACTACGACAAACGTTCCATCGGGCGAGTCGGGCGCTTTGAGCGGTAGCACATTCGTCCCGCCAACTGCCTCGACACCCGGCAGAACTCGTATGCCCGCGATTAGCTGTTCAAGAAACTGCGCGCGCTGGTTTTCAGCTCCCTGTTCAAGATCCGGCAGCTTGAGATCGAGCGTCACGATGTGCTCGGTCTCGAACCCTGGATCGATAGAGAGCACACGCAACATACTGCGGCCCAGCAGACCTGCACCCGTTAACAAAGTGAGCGTGATTGCCACCTGACCCGCCACGATTACGCGGCCCACATGTCGACTACGAGCGCCAGTACCCTGCCGTCGTCCCGCTTCTGCCAACGCGGATCGGACTTGTCCTGACGTTGCACGCCACGCCGTCAGCACGCCCAGTCCGGCCGCGACGACGAAAGAAAGCCCGATGGCAAAACCGAGCACGGAGAGATTCACTGAAACCTCGTCAAGGCGAGGAATATTCGTAGGCGCGAGCGCGAGCAGAGCCCGCACTCCGAAGTAAGCTGCAACCACTCCGAAAACACCGCCGACACCGCAGAGCAGAAGTGCTTCCGCCAGAAACTGCCGCAACAAACGCCAGCGTGACGCGCCCAGTGCGACCCGAACCGCGAGTTCGTCGCTACGCGCAGAAGCCTGGGCCAAAGACAAGTTCATCACGTTGGCACACGCCACCAGCAACAACAAACCAGCCACGCCAAGCAAAACCAGCAACGCAGGCTGTACGTTTCCAGTTAGCGCGTCTTTCAACGGCAGCAGAATTACATCGTTCAGTTGCTTCTCATCGAGGCGATTGTCCTGCGAAATCCTCCGCGCCACAGCAGAGGCGTCTGCACGAGCCTGATCGAGAGAAACTCCATCGCGGATGCGCGCAACGACCTGCCAGTTATGCGCGGTGCGACTCGGCAAACGAGTATCGAGCTCGCGCGGCGTCCACACCTGGCTGTCTTCCGGAAAGTGAAATCCCGGCGGAAGGACGCCGATGATCGTGGCGGGGTTGTTTGAAACGGTGAACTTTACTGATGCCAGATCTCGCGTTTCGTGCAAGTAGCGTTGCCAGAAAGCATGACTGACAAGCACAGCCGGCGCGGCGCCGAAACGTTGCTCTTCGGGAGCGAAGAGACGACCGATTAGCGGTTGCACGCCGATGACTGAAAAGAAGTCGGCAGAAACATAGGCCACGCGTACGCGATCCGGGGCGTTGTCAACGGAGATGGTAGATTCGCCCGAGCGCATCTCCGCCATGCCTTGCAGCGAATGGGTCTGGGCACGCAAGTCTTCGTAATTTGGATCCGCAAACTGCATGCGCCCGCCTTTGGCATTCGCCTCCCACGCGCGCACGATCTGTTCAGGCTTCGGATAAGGAAGTGGACGCAGAAGGACGCCATTCACCACGCTGAAGATCGCGGTGCTCGCGCCGATGCCGAGGAGCAATGTGAGCACCGAAACGAACGCGAAGATGCGGTTTTTCCAAAGCACCCGCAATTCGTGTCGTAGGTCCTGTATCAAACCGTCCATGGCTAAGTTAGTGCTTCAAACTGTAGAAGAGTTTCTCGTATGTGAGGCCATTCGTTTCGAAAGGCGTCTTGAGAACGACGCCTAGTCCAAAAGTTGTGACGCCGGGATCAGTCGGGCTGTTGCGATCGGTTCGATTCAGGAAAACACCTTCAAACTTTTCTCTCGAACCATCTTGATAAACTCTGGAAGCGGTGAGTAACGCGCCTTCGATCCTCGCATTCTCGAGTGTGAACGCACGTCTGTTTTCGTTTCCGCTTGCCTGTACTCGGCCGTCACTTCCGACTTGAATGTTGATGACATAACCGAGCTCAGCAACTTCATACGCGCCGGAGTAGTCTGCGATGTTCTGTTTGACGGCCGGTTCACTGCGGACGTCCTTGTACTTCTCTTTCTTAACTCCGTACTTCTCTTTCACAACTTCCTTGTGTTTGTTGAAAGCTGTTGCGAGTTCCTGAGCTCTCGTCTGAGCAATAGCGCTAACACCACAAGCGATCAGCAATGAGATCACAACAAACGTACGCATAGTTTTCCTCCTTGGAGTTCTAGAGAAGAAACACCATCTGCGAGGCCGTTGTGACACCAAATTCTTCCCGGTTGCCGATGCGGCTCTATATGAAATATCTCTCGATATCTAAAGCGCCATGGAAGACGCCAATGATGTCGATGTTGCCGTCTGGCTTTATGAGGTACGTTGTGATCGTTCGCGCCGCAGCTTCCGCGTCATCAGATGCAATGTAGTCGTAAATATCCTTGAGCCAGATCTCAGACTCACGCGTCCAGTTTATTTCTGCCAAGTCTTTATCCGACGTTCCATTTCTTCGTTGGAAATTGTGTGTCGCTCGTCAGAGTCTTTGAGGCCGCGTTGCACCATGAGATCAAAGGCGAGTTCGCGGATGATATCATCATACGAGCTATCATCTGGCTGGCGCTTTATAATTTGAGCGAGGTGTTCTTTCGCTGTAACCATAGTTCCTCCATCCAAGCGGATGATAGCGGAGTTTACTTCTAGACCACAAATGAATATATGAAATGCATCATCCTTAATCTCCGAAAACGCTAATGAAAAGCTATCGTAAAGAACTGTGGTTCAACGTGCCGGGGCGGCGCGCGTTTATCAACATCACTCCGCAGGTTGAGGAATGCGTGCGCGACAGTAGAGTTGTAGAGGGACTAGTGCTGGTTAATGCCATGCATATCACCGCATCGGTTTTCATTAACGATGACGAAAGCGGGCTGCATAAAGACTATGAAACCTGGCTCGAACAACTCGCGCCACACGAACCCGTTAGCCGCTATCACCACAATAAGACCGGCGAAGAAAATGCTGACGCGCACATCAAACGACAAGTCATGGGCCGCGAGGTCGTAGTCGCAATCACCCGCGGTCAGTTGGACTTCGGACCGTGGGAACAGATCTTTTATGGCGAGTTTGACGGCGGACGCAGGAAACGCGTGCTGGTCAAGATAATCGGCGAGTAATCTAAGAATTGCATCCCGGCGATTACGTCAGAATAGTCACAACCTTCTTGAGTTCTTTTTAAGGGTACGCAACCGCACCGATTTTGCACCCGTTCGCTGGTACGCTCTTGAAGTCCCCCTGAACAGGTGTGTTTTTCTCCCCAACGTTCTTCGCAGCGTCACGCAGGCGTCTGCCGGAACGCTATTTTCTATATTTGAGGGATCGTATGAAAAGAAAAACTCCCGTGCTGCTGCTCTTGATGCTCTCGCTCGTCGTGATCGGAGCTTTTTATCCGCGGACGAACGCACTAGCCCAAGGAGAAGGCTTAGCAGGTCGCACCATTACCGGAACTGTCTTTTTTATCGGGGGCCGCCGGCCCTCCCGCTCGCTGCCATTCACACTCATCATCAACCGGATTTCAACTGCTGATGAAGTTCGCGATCTCAATTCAGCGCTGCAAGAGGGCAAGCAAGATCAACTCTTGCGCGAACTGTCGCGCCAGAAGGCCGGACGAATTCAGATCGGGACAGGTGTGGGTTTACCAGCGAACGCAATAATGGTTAACAACGAGGGAGACGGCAGGACGAAGATCACAGTCGTTTATCAACGAGATTTGCGGTTTGCTGAACTGCGTTTTGGAACGCGTTCAACGGACTATCCATTCGGCTACGCAGAGATGTACGTGGGCCGTGGAGAAAACGAAGGGATGTTGATACCAGCAGCGCGCATTCGTTTGCGCGGTGACAACACGTGGGAAGTCGAAGACTTTGGAACGTTCCCCGCGAGATTGATGGGCCTACGCGTCCGTGGTGGTGGTCGTGTGGGTTAACAGTTTGAATCGATGGCGGTAGATCCGCCTTCAAGCAAGGAGGGTATGAATGAGCAACCAGCAGTTAATTAAATCTGCACACGTTTGGTTTCTAACCGCGCTGCTTGCGGGCGGGCTCCTGGTTATGGCCGGCAAGGCCGACAGCAGATTCCAGGAGCAAAATTCCAATCAGAACAGCAACAGCAACAGCGCTAACGCAAACAGCACTCAGAATAAAAATTCAAAGCGGAGCAACAAGAACAACACCGGAAACGCTACCGGCGATCAGACCGGCATGGCTAGTATGAACTCGCGCGACCGGGATTTCCTGATGGACGCTGCAATGGGCGGCTTGATGGAAGTTGAACTGGGTAAGGTCGCTGCGCAACAAGGGTCGAGTGAGGCTGTGAAACAGTTCGGTCAGCGGATGGTGGACGATCATGGAAAAGCCAACACCGATCTGACGACTCTGGCGTCGAGTAAGGGGGTCACGCTGCCGACGAGTCTCGACGACAAGCATCGGGAGGCGGTGACGAAGTTATCGGCTATGTCGGGAGCCGACTTTGATCGTGCCTATTCGAAGATGATGTTGAAAGATCATGAAAAAGATGTTTCCGAATTCGAAAAGCAAAGCACGAAAGGTGCTGATGCGGATGTGAAAGCGTTTGCGAGCGCAACGCTTCCGACTCTAAAGGAGCATCTCACGATGGCAAAAGCGCTTCCGGGGAATGAACGTAGCAGCAACAGCAACAGTAATCGCAGCGGGAACATGAACCGCAATAGCAACAGTAACAATTCGAACCGGCCGTAGTTTCGGTCCAACACAAATACGCGGGTTAACATAGATCAGAACTGATCGGTGTTAATCCGCGTATTTCTATGTTTCTATATATTCTGGAGGTGTGGGATGAAAGTCCAAGCTATCACTCCGATTCTAAATGTCAGCAATCTGAAAGAAAGCTTCGAGTGGTTCGAGCAGTTCGGTTGGAAGAAGCTTTGGGAATGGGGCGACCCACCCACTTTCGGCGCCATCGCATCGGGCGACAATGAAATTTTCCTCTGCCAGAACTGCCAAGGCGCTCGCGGTGGTCCCATGCCGCAGGAGCCCTGGGACAACCAGGCCGGCAGCACGTGGATGAGCTGGTTTGTTGAATCAAAGGCCGAGGTTGATGCCATGTACGAACTCGCGTTGAAGCTCGGGGTCGTCGCTCCGTGGCCACCGACCGGCATGCCCTGGGGCGTCTATGAATGTCACATCCGTCACCCAGATGGACACATGTTTCGCGTTGGTGCAAGTAGCGAAGACGAGTGAAGCCGCAAAAAGGCAATACAGGGCGCCGAAATACGAGTACATCGACAGGACCGGTAAATACGTGTGGAAGCCGAGTTATTAGCTATTCACTCCGCAACGCTGTCGACGGATCGATCTTTGTTGCTCGCCATGCAGGTAGATAGCAAGCGATGAGAGCAACGCCCGCGAGCACCAACGCCACGACGATATAGATACGTAGGTCAGTGGCGGTTGTCGTAAGTCCAAAAACCGAACTACCAATCAGACGCGTTAACGTTGCAGAAGCAACCAATCCGAGTGCCAGACCCAGCAACACATTACGCATGCCCTGGGCGATAACCAGTCGGAGTATGTTATGCGTGTTCGCTCCGACAGCCATCCTCACGCCGATCTCGCGTCGACGCTGCTTCACGAGATAAGCCACTACGCTGTAGATCCCGACAGCGACGAGCAACAGAGCTACTACCGCGAAGAGGCTCGATAACACTGCCTGGAAACGTTGCTGCGCAGTAGCGCCGGCGACGATCTCTTTCATCGTCCGCATGTTGTAGACAGGCTGGTCGCTGTCGATCTGTCGCACTTCAGCGCGAAGCGCTGTCGCAAAGGTTTCAGGTTGCGCTGTTGTGCGCGCGACGACCACCAATCCGGGCATGCCGATGTATCCGTACGGAAAGTAAAAAGCAGGTGACGCGCTTTGCTGCGAATTGAGCGTGCGCACGTCGCCGACGACACCTATAACGGTGCCAAACGGATTATTTGGACCAGGACGAAACCGCTTTCCGATTGCGCTTTCGTTTGGCCAATAACGACGTGCAAAGGATTCGCTGACTACAAACTCGAGCGGCTGGTCTGCTCGATATTGATGGGCAAAATCCTGGCCTTGTAACAACGGGATGCCCATCGTTTGGAAGTAGCGCGCCGTAACAGCGTGTGCTTCGGCCGATGAGATCGTGTCGTTGTCAGCGGCGCCTTCGAGCGTGATATCCATGGACCAGTTGCTGACGCCACCCGGAGGTTGCTCGACGGCCGCAGCATCGACGACACCAGGAACTGTGCGAACTCGCTCAAGCAGCCGATCGAAGAAATCGACGCACTGCTCGCGCTGACCGTACTTCGATCCGGGCAGGCTAATCTGCATCGTAAAAACATTGTCTGGCGCAAAACCAAGCGGCACAGATTGCAAGCGCGACAACACGTTCACCAACAGCCCTGCGCCGACCAGCACTGTCGCGGCCATCGTCACTTCTGCCACTACCAACGCACTGCGCAAACGATTCGTGATTCTGCCGCCATCAGCTCCGCGACCGAGTTTGTTAGTTAGATTGACGCGTGAGGCGAACCAAGCCGGCGCGAGTCCGAAGATCAATCCGGTGAGTGTGGTGATGATGGAAGTAAAGAGAAGGACAGCACCGTCGATTCGGGTCTCGCTCAAGCGAGCGATATTCTGGATGTTGGCTGAGGTGATCAGTTTGGTGGCCCAATAAGCGAGTCCCAAACCCATCAGCCCTCCCAAGCCTGCAAGCACGACGCTTTCGAGCAGTAGTTGTCGTATCAAACGCGCCGGAGATGCACCGAGAGCGGCCCGCGTCGCCATTTCTTGCCGGCGTGTCGAGGCGTTGGCGAGTAGGAGGTTTGCGACGTTCGCGCATGCAATCAACAACAACAAGCTGACGCCGACAAACAACGCCACCATCGACGTTCGCACTTCTTTCGGAACGATCCACTCGTAAAACGTTTTCACCCGCACGCGCCAGCCGTTGTTTGATTTCGGAAACTGTTGCTCCAGCCGTTGCGCGAGAACGTCCATCTCTGCGTTTGCGTGACTCAGCGTAACGCCGGGTTTTAGTCGCGCAAATACCGAAAGGTTGCGATTGGTGCGATCGGCGCGCCACGGTTCTTTCTGCGGATCGATTACGAATGGAACCCAAAGCTCTCGCGATCCGCTGAATTGGAATCCAGCAGGCATGACGCCGACGACCGTGTAAGTCTCGCCGTTCAGTTGGACTGTTTGATTGACTATCGATCGATCGCCACCGAATTGTCGTTGCCAAAGACCGTCGCTCAACAGCACGACGTGATTGTTTCCCGGTTTCTCTTCTTCGGGCAGAAAACTCCGGCCGAGTGCGGCGCTGACTCCGAGCATCGGTACGAGATTGGCGGTGATGCGAGCAGCGGCGATTCTCTGTGGCTCACCGCGGCCAGTGAGATTGAACGTCGCCAACTCTAGCGCCGACACGTCTTCGAAGACAGATTGCTGGCGTTGCCAGTCTTGAAAGTTTGGCACCGAGACGAGAGATTCTGTTCGATTCTGCCCGAGATTACTTTCCGAGAGGCGAACGAGACGATCTGGATTTTTGTAAGGAAGCGGCTCAAGTAGAACAGCGTTGAGCACACCAAAGATCGTCACGTTCGCTCCAATGCCGAGCGCAGCAGTGACTACGATCGCGAGTGAGAAGGCTGGAGACTTCCGCAGCAGTCGGACGGCATAGCGAAAGTCTTGTAACGCCGCTTCGAAGAGTCTGGAGATTCGATTCATGCTTCTCTCGCGGATACTAAATCGTTAAAAACAGAACGGTCAATGAAGATTGGGCGTCTCCTTGGAGTGTAACGGCCTGGCGCCGCTTTGGTGTTGATGCAGCATGATCGATAACAAAGCGGCGCCAGGCCGCCGCACTCCAAGGAGGACCCATAATTAATTTGTGCCTTGATGTCTTTGTGGTTAATACTACACGCCGACATGCGCTTGCTAATCACCATTCTCGTGACTTTGTTTCTCTGTCACGCTCATGCGGCTGCGAACCCGCAGAAGCTTGCCCGCAGCGTCACGATCTATCGCGATATCTACGGCGTCCCGCACGTCTTTGGACGCACAGACGCCAGCACCGTGTTCGGCTTCGCTTACGCTCAGGCGGAAGATAACTTTTGGCGCGTCGAGGAAAACTTCATTAACGCGCTCGGGCGAGCTTCCGAGCTGTACGGCGAGAAGAGTCTCGACGAGGATCGACTCAACCACGCACTCGAGATCCCAAGGCTGGCACGCGCGGAATACGCGCGACTTGACTCACGCATGCGCTCGTTGTGCGACGCCTTCGCCGACGGTCTCAACTACTATCTCGCGCGTCATCCCGAAGTACGGCCGCGACTCCTCACGAAGATCGAACCGTGGTACGCACTCGCCTTCATTCGTTACAACTATTTCCAGAACGGTTTCGCGCGCGATCGCAGTCTGCGACGAATGCAGCCACAAACCGCCGCGCTCGAAAACGATCTGAAAGAACACACCGGTTCCAACGGCTGGGTAATTGGTCCATCCAAAAGCGCGAGCGGTTACGCGATGCTTTTCATCAACCCTCACCTGCCCTTCTTTGGTCCCGGCCAGGTTTACGAAGGTCACGTCCATAGCGATGAAGGCTGGAACTTCACCGGCTACGCACGCTTCGGTTTTCCTTTGCCGTACGTGGGTCACAACGAAAACGGCGGCTGGGTGAGCACTGACAATGCCGCTGACCTGACCGACGTTTACCTCGAAACCTTTGACGATCCCGCGCGTCCACTCGCTTACAAATACGGAAACGCTTACCGGCTGGCCACCGAGCACGTCGAAGAGATCCGAATCAAGATCGCAACCGGTCTCGAGACGCGCAAGTTCGCGATGCGCAGAACGCATCATGGTCCAATCCTCGCCGCGCGCGACGGCAAAATGCTTGCGATACGCATGGCGAAGTTTGAGTCGGATGGTTGGCTGCGCGAGTGGTACGACATGACGCGCGCGAAATCGTTCGCGGAGCTCAAGCGAGCGATGACGCCGCTGAACATGTTGTTTGGCAATGTCATGTACGCCGATCGCCAGGGGAACACCTGGTATCTCTACAATGGCGCCGTGCCGAAGCGCGATCCGCGTTTCGATTGGACCGGGCCGGTGGATGGGAGCGATCCGGCGACCGAGTGGCAGGGCTATCACACCATCGACGAGTTGCCGCAACTGACAAACCCGAAATCCGGCTGGATGCAAAACTGCAACACGACACCTTTTCTGTTGACGAGTGAAGGCAATCCGGATCCTAAACAGTTTCCGAAATACATGGTCCAGGAAGGCGACAATCCTCGCGGCGCGATCTCGCGAGAGATTCTTGCGAGTAAATCGACGTTCACTTTCGAGGATTGGAGGCGCCTCGCGTTCGACACGCGAGTGATGAATGCAGACAAACGTTTGCCGGGACTGATTGCCGCACTCAAACAGCACCTCGATACTCATTCCGACGATACACGGCTACGCGAAGTTTACGACGAGCTGGTTCGCTGGAATCATCGCAGCACGAACGACTCTGTCGCGATGACGCTCTTCAGTCTCTGGCACGATCGCGTCGCGAGAGATGAAAAGGAAGATCAGTTGTCAGCGCTGAACGAAGTTATCAAAACACTTCAGAGTGACTTCGGCACGTGGAAAGTCGCGTGGGGCGAACTCACACGGCTTCAACGCATCGACGAAAGTAAAGACGAAGACTTTCAGGACTCGAAGCCGAGCCTCGCTGTGAGTGGAGTGAATGGCAACGATGGCGCTGTCTTCACGTTTTACGCCACTCCTGAACGTGGACAAAAACGTCGATACGGTGTTGCGGGTGGAACGTACATCAGCGTCGTCGAATTTGCGCCAAAGGTTCGCGCACTCTCGATCCACACCTTCGGCGCCAGCGGCGATCCGAAGAGTCGACACTTCATGGACCAGGCCGCCCTCTACTCACGCGGCGAGTTCAAACCATCCTGGCTCACGCTCGACGAAATCCGCGCTAATCTCGAATCGTCCTATCACCCTGGCGAGGAACAAGGTAAAAAGTAGCCTTCAAAGACGGTAGCGTCTCAATGCGATAGGGTGCGACTGTAGGGGCGGCCCTCCGTGGCCGCCCGTGGTTGGAATAACGTCCTCTTCGACGGACGGGCGGCCACAGAGGGCCGCCCCTACAGTTGTGCCATAAACGTTCAAGTATTCGATGGACGTGAGAAGCGGGTGCTGGTAAAAC
>Ga0075423_10005337_pt1 | contig 11995 bp, 7 predicted proteins | sample SoiMethybrSBSTD2_FD_80114 | JGI IMG/M metagenome (GOLD analysis project Ga0075423, IMG submission 80114) | Bulk soil microbial communities from a Populus tree surrounding site in Tennessee, USA - Soil MetaG P. TD hybrid SBSTD2 | ecosystem: Environmental > Terrestrial > Soil > Tree plantation...
CTCTCTACCGGTACCCCTCCGGCCACGGCCACGTGGGCGAACGTTGCGCCGTTCACCGCCTCTACATACGTGACGGCGGCGCCAGGTCAGTTCCGCTTCAACGTCCAGCCTGCCGGCGGTGGCACTGCACTGTTCTCCGACGGGCTTGCTCTCGTCGGCACCGCCGCCACGGCGGACATCGAGGCCCTACCGGGGACGACGATTGCCGGGTCAGCCGTGACGGCGATCGTGTTCCCTCGATCGGTCGCCGGCAGCAAGGCACCGCAGTCATCGTCGTTCCAGGTGCCGGCCATGACATTCGTATGGGATCGGCGTCCGCCCAGAACGTGCTCGGCATTGTGCTGACCGGGTCCGTCGGGGTAGCCTACACTCGTCTGTCATAGCAGCTGAGGGCCGTCGGGCTGAATGCTCGGCGGCCCTTTCCCTTCGGAGCGCTCCCGCGTTTGTGGCGTCGCGCGCCGAAATCGGGTGAACACACCTAACGCCGTCATGAGCCGTACCGCTGTCGCCGCCGCGCCGTCGCGGAGCCAATCGATCCTTTCACCGATCATCGATTTTCTCTGCGTCGGTGGGCTGTCGCTCATCGTCTTCATCCCGCTGCTCGCGAGCGGCCGAGCCGACCTCGTGATCATCGGTGCGGGCGCGCAGGCCTGGGTGGCCACGCTCATCAACATGCCGCACTTCATGGCATCCTATCGGCTCGTGTATCGCAGCCGTGAGATGATCCTGCGGCACAAATGGGCGTCGATCTACATCCCGGCGATTCTCCTCGCGTACATCGTCGTGGCATTGTGGGAAGCCCAGACGTCGCCCGTGCTCGTCGTGATCCTCATCTCGGTCGCCAGCGCATACCTGGCCTGGCACTACACCGGGCAGGTCTGGGGAATGATGGCGTCGTACGCCTACCTCGGCGGCGCGGGGTTCGAGAAGATCGAGCGAACGCTCATTCGGTCGGGGCTGCGGATTCTGCTCGTCTGGCACGTGACGTGGTTCTTCTACACGCAGCTCCGAAACCCGTCGCACGTGCGACCGATGTACGTGCTCGTCAGCGCGGCGACCGTCGTGGCGTTCGCGTTAGGACTCGCCGGCATATTCCGCATGCGTCGACGCACCGGCAGATTCCCGCCCGCCCGGGCGCTTGCGGCGTGGGTCGCAATCTTCGTGTGGTACGCCGTTCTCGCCCGTGATCCGAAAGCGTTGTTCTGGATTCAGATCGCTCACGCGCTGCAGTATCTCGCGTTTCCCATCCGTGTCGAGATCAATCGAACGCTCGCCGAGCGAGCCCGCTCGGCCGGCCGATTCGCTGCGCACATGGTTCTGTACGGCGTGGGCTTGTTAGGCGCGAGCTATATCATCTCCCACGTAGTCCCGGGCACCGCGATGGGCGTGGTCGGAGACGTCTTCGGCGAGGAGCCAGGCAAGGTCGCACCGGTCCTGATCCTCATGTTCATCAACATCCACCACTATTTCACCGACGGCGTGATCTGGAAGATCAGTAACCCCGAGGTAAGGAAGGATCTATTCGCCCATGTGGCACGGCCGGACCAGGTGAAACCGGCGCCCGCCCCGGCCGCGGCGCCGAGTGGAGTGTTGCGCCAACCGGCCTCCGAGCACGTGACGAGATGATGCGCGCGCTCGGATCAGCGACTGCCGGGCACGCGCGTCCACAGCACGATCGTGCCACAGGGGAGGGCAGTCCCCTTGGAGAATTGCTGAGGGGTGCTGGTCCAGTTCTCGTACAGCTCGATCGCTTCGAGATCGGTCGCTGTCACGTCGTCGACCTCGGCCTCAGGCACAAGCTGCCCGTCGATCCACAGGTTCGGCGTGCATCCTCCGCGCGTGGTCGAAAACGCGGCGAAGCGCACCCCGTATCCACCGCTCCGAAGCCTGACGACTCGCACTCCGCGCGCATCGCGGAGAATGTCGCTCGTGTGAGCCGTGTTGCGCTTGACGATGTCCTCACGCGTATAGAACTGTCCGGCACCAAGCGCGCGGCGTTCCTCGAAGTCTCGAAGACCGATTCGCACTTTCGCCGCCGAGGCTTTCATCGCAGCGAGCTCCTGCGCGACCGGATCCATCTCGACCACCACCGTGTCCCACTGACGGTTTCGGGCGGTAAGCAGGGCCGACACGGGAGAATACCCGAGTCGGCGGATGGCCAACGTGACGGTATCCACCTCGGACGTGTAAAGGCGAAAAGCGCCCTTGCTGTCGCTGCGCGTGGAGACCCCGTGGATCTCAATGAGCGCCCCCTCGATTGGAAGCCCGCCCGGCGCTCGCACCGCGCCGACCAACTCGCGGCCGGCGACGTTGGGTTGGGCGGCCGCCACCGCGCCGCTGACGTACGCGGTGCAGCCGACGAGGAACGGCGACAGTTTCACGAAGCTCCCGGGTTCGCGGTCATCGCAAAGATGTGGGTCGTCTCGTTGGGACTGCAACACGTGGGACGCCGTGATGCCGGGATCGGAGATCGTACTCCTCACACCGCTCTCTCTCGGGAGGTCGTATGCGACGTCTCGTCGTGGTGATGCTCGCTGCTATCGTGACTGCTGGATGTGCGTCCTCACCGGGGTCAGCCATCTCCGGTCGCGATCAAACCGTTCACCTGTCCGATGGGTCGAACGCTCTGCGAATCCAGCCGAACGATCCAATGTCAACCGCGACGCTGCCGTACACCGCGGATGCCATCTGGAACGTGATGCCGTCCGTATTCGATTCGCTGGGCATTGCGGTGGGTACTCTCGATCCGACCACGCGGGTCATCGGCAACACCGCACTGAAGGTGCACGGTCATCTCGGCTCGGTCTCGCTGTCGAAATACATTGATTGCGGACGGACCCAGGGATTCGCGAGTGCCGACACGTACGACGTCCACCTGTCCGTGCTCACACAGGTGAGCCCGGGGAAGGGAAGCTCGGCGACCATCGCCACTGTCGTGGAAGCCGTCGCGAGGCCCGCGCAGTTCAAGGGTGACTACTCTCGCTGCGAGACGAACGGTGAGCTCGAGGTTCGCATCCCGCGGGTGGTGACCGCGCGTCTCCAGAAATGAATGACGGGGCCCCGCGCAAAGGGGCGTCGTTAGGCGCCGGCTGGCGCAGCGCGGCGCCGCTCTTCGTGGTGGCGCTCGCGATCCTGGCGTTCCTGCCAGCCCTCCGTGCCGGGTTCGTCACCTGGGACGACAATCGCAACTTCCTGGACAACCCGGCATACCGCGGTCTCGGCTGGACCCAGCTGCGCTGGATGTGGACGACCACGCAGATGGGGCATTACGTGCCGCTCGCGTGGATGACCCTTGGGCTCGACTACGTCCTGTGGGGAATGAACCCGTTCGGGTACCATCTGCAGAACGTCGTCCTCCATGCGGCGAATGGGGTCCTCGTGTACTTCCTGGCCAGCAGAATTCTGACGCTCGCGGGCGTGGTCTCGAGGCCTAACGCTCGCGACGCCGTCGGGCCGAGTGTCCTGGCCGCGCTGGTGTTCGCGATCCACCCACTTCGAGTGGAGTCGGTCGCGTGGATAACGGAACGGCGCGACGTGCTGTCGCTCCTCTGGTACCTCGCGAGCGTGCAGTGCTATCTGCGCTTCGTATCTAGCGCGCCGCCGAGGTGGCGATGGTACATCGTGGCCGTCGTGTTCTTCGTGGCGGCGCTGCTTTCGAAAGCCACGTCGGTGACGCTTCCGGTGGCGTTGTTCGTTCTCAACGTCTATCCGCTTCGTCGGCTCGGCGGCGCTGCCGGCTACTGGTCCCCGGCGTCACGACGCGTATGGCTCGAGCTCGCGCCGTTCTCGGCGCTGGCGCTCGTGGCTGGAGGAGTATCGATCGTAGCGCTTCATCCGCCGGCCCAGCTGGGTGTGGCCGCCAAGATCGCGGTGTCCGCGTACAGCCTCGCCTTTTACCTCGAGAAAACCGTCGTCCCCACGGGACTGGCAGCCTTGTACGAGATGCCGCACCGCGTGAGTCCGTGGGAGGCGCGTTATGTGGTCAGCTATGTCATCATCGCCGCGATCAGCGTCGGCGCGTGGCTCGCGCGCCGACGCTGGCCCGGTGCGACCGCTGCCTGGTTCGCGTTCCTGCTCCTCATGCTTCCCATGCTTGGCGTTGTGCAGAATGGTCCGCAGATCGTGGCCGATCGCTATACGTACCACGTGGCGCCGATCCTTGGGTTGCTCGCCGGCGCTCTGTGGGCACGATGGCGCGCCGCGTCCGGCTGGGTCCGCGTGGCCGTATCCGGATGCGCGATCGCGGTGCTCGCAGCCGCCACATGGCGCCAGACGGGATACTGGCGGGATTCGGAGCGGCTCTGGGCGCGCGTGCTGAGCGTGGACTCGACGTCGTCGATCGCGCAGATCGCGATGGGCGACCTGCTCATCGCGCAGGGGCGCGCGGCCGAGGCGGCCGAACACTATGGTCGCGGCGTGGAGCTCGATCCGACGTACGCCGAGGGCCACAACAACTTGGGTGTGGCGCTCGCCCGTGAGGGACGTCTTGCCGAGGCGATCTCGCAGTACCAGGCTGCGGTCGCGTTGGACAGCTCCTATGCGGACGCGTACAACAACTGGGGCGTTGCGCTGAGCCGCCAGGGCGATCAGGCCGGGGCCATCGAGCGCTACGCGCGGGCGATCCAGCTCGACCCGCGAAACGCGGACGCGCAGGTCAACTACGGCAACGCGCTGCTGCATGCCGGTCGTGCGGCGGACGCGATCGAGCGGTACGAGGTAGCCGATCGGGTGCGCCCGCGTCACGCCGACACGCATCTCAATTGGGGAGTCGCCCTCGCTCAACTGGGGCGGATGGCGGACGCGGCGCAGCAATTCCGGTTTGCGCTCGAGCTGGATCCGGAGAACGTGGACGCGCGGAATTACCTTGCGCGCGCACTCGGGCAACCCACCCCCAACTCCATTCCGCGTTAGGCACATGGGCGTCAAGTGTCAGCTCCGCGTCTGTCGCACGCTGGGTCCGTATAACAGCGACGTGGTCGGAAGGTTCGGATATCAGGAGTTCTCAGTCCAACGACCAGTACCAAGTGGGTCAGTCCTCAGTGTTCAGGCATCAGGCATCAGGTCCCGTTTCCTCCAGTGGTTGACCTGAGGCGGTGCGCCGGAGCGTCGCGCCGCCCTTTCGCGCTCCCCGACTCGAGGAAACGGAGCCTGATGCCTGATGACCGATTACTGACGCACTGACGGCTTGGAACTGGTAGTGAGACTGAGAGCTCCGTTAGACTGAGAGCTCCCTTTCACCGCAGTCTCGAGTGTCTTTTGGGTAGATCTTCCTCTCTTCCGTCAGTGGTCATTCATTGGCTGTCTAGCTGAACGCGAAGCGCGTCCAGACCACGACCGAGCCGCAGCGGTCCTTGCTCGTGAACTCCGCCGGCGCCGACATGCGGCGCGGGTACACCTCGACCGCGGCGATCTCACCCATCCTCAGCATGTTGAGTTCGTCGAGGTCCGTCTTTCGACCATCGATGAACACGACCGGGACGCACCGGCCTCCCGCCTGACCGGGCAGCGTTAGGCTGAACTGCCCGCGCTGCGAGCGCACTTCGACGCTCGGAAACCCCTCGAACGCGCTCGATAGGCGGCCTCGCTGCGACAGCTCGGTCGAGTCGAGCACGTAGCCGGCGCCGTTCTGTCGGCGCGACTCGAAGTCCTCGAGCATCCGTCGCTGCCGTCGGCTCCCGGTCACGCGCACGACATCCAGCGTCGTGATCGCGCGCATCGAGGCGGCAAATGTCCCCGTGTCGCCTGCTGGCAGCTCGAGAATCAGACTGACCGGCATCCGTCCGATCGCGAGGATGTCGACCTGCCGGGTCCCCGCTGGCACGTTTCGCAGGACCACGCGCCCATCGTCACCGCTGCGCACCTCACCGAATTCGTCGACGAGCACGCGGGCGTTCGTCAACACCGCACCGTGCTCGTCGAAGACCTGGCCCGTGATCGTCGCGCGACGCGTTAGGTCCGAATCGCTGATGGGTCCGAGCAGCAGGTCGCGACGCTGGACGCGCAGCGCCGAACCATAGACATCCACGATCCCGCTGGCCCCGGAGTCGGACATCGCCTGCATGCGAAGCCCGTCGACCGTCGGCGTGCTGCAGATGATGTAGCCGCCGGTGGCGTCAGTGTGCGCCAGGCCTCGCCATCGTCGCTGCCTGATCCCCGTCTCCTTGCTCGCCTCGATGTCGAGCCAGCTCAGGTCAACGGCGGCATTGGCGACCGGCGCGAGCCCCGCCGCGTCACGGACCGTTCCGTAGATGAAACCTCGGCCCTTCGGCGCCGCCGGGGCGCCGCACGCCGTTCGCCAGAGTGTCTCGAACGACGGAATGGCGAGTCGTACCGCGGCTTCGCCGTCCGTCACGTTCGCTTTGGCCGAGATGCCCGGGAGGCCGATCGAATCCAGCGTGGCGTGCTGCGCGTTGAACGTGCGAACACCGCGTTCGACTCCCTCGATCGTGAACCGACCGAGTTCGTCGGTCGTAGCGCGAGCGTCGCTTCCCGCGATGGTCACGATGGCATTCCGAAGAGGTGTGTTGCGGAGGCTGTCGTACGCGACTCCGCGGACCGACACCGTGGGCAACTGGGCTTCGGCGCGGCCCGACGTGGTCAGTACGATGGCGGCTGCGGCGGCTCCTGCTGCACGCCAGAGTCGAAGGGGCACAGGCGTGTTGGGGGATGGGCGACGTTGGACGCTGGATTACGCTATGGTCGGGCATCGGTGCACGCCAGATGGTTCACGTGCGTGCGCGTTCTGCTGTCGTTGGAGAGTGCCTCGTGGTACAATTCGCGGCGGTCGACCCCAATTCCCCCCACGAGTCAGCAACGTCTCCTCTGAAGAACTCTTCGAGCGCCCTGGCGGCTGGCATCGCCATCGCGGCAGCCGTCTACCTCGCGTTCGCATGTAGCGGTGCAGCACCCAAAGCCGCAGCCTGGAAGCAGGAGAATGGGTATCGCTGGCGGGAGCTTGCGGTGCCGTCGTCCGGCGAAACGGGGTTCACCCGCATGGAGAACGCCGGGATTCGGTTCCAGAACGCCATCAGCGACGCTGCCCTGTTGCGCAACCGGGTTCTCGGGCAGGGCGCGGGCGTCGCGTTAGGCGACGTCGACGGCGACGGCCTGGCGGATGTGTTTCTCGCCCGAACCGAGGGCTGCAGCGCGCTTTACCGCAATCGCGGCGGCTGGCGATTCGAGGACGTGACGAAGTCCGCCGGCGTCGGGGCCTGTGACCGCCATTCGACCGGCGCGGCGCTCGCCGACATCGATGGTGACGGTGACCTCGATCTCGTGCTCACCGCGACTCGTGGACCTAACGCGGTGTTCGTCAACGACGGCACCGGCCGATTTACGGAGCACCGCGACCTGGGGCTCGACACGACGGGGAAGGGTGCGACCACGATCGCGCTCGCCGACGTGGATGGCAACGGCACCCTCGACCTCTACGTCGCCAACTACAAGGCGTACTCCTACGACGACAGCGTCCCGCCCGACCAGCGGCCGTTCGCCCGGATCGTTCGCCAGACGGGTCCGAACCGCTTCGAGATCGCGCCGGAGTTTCGCAGCGAGTACAAGCTCGTCATGCGGCCCGACATGGGTGGCACGCGCATGACGGCGCGCGGCGCGCCGGATGACTTCTATCTCAACACGGCGGGCCGCTTCACGCGGGTCGCGATGACATCGGGGCGGTTCGTCGACGCGCAGGGCGCGCCGCTCACCGAGGAGCCCGAGTCGTTCACGTTAGGTGCGAAGCTCGTCGACCTGAATGGCGACGGTGCCCCGGACCTCTACCTCGCGAACGACTTCGAGGATCGAGACCAGCTGTGGTACAACGACGGTCGCGGTGGCTTCCGCCTCGCCAGCTGGACCGCTCAGCGCCAGACGAGCAACTCGGCGATGGGCCTGGACGTCGCGGACGTCAACGGGGACGGGTGGCCCGACCTGTTCGAGGTGGACATGCTGGCCAACGACTCGCGTCGCCTGAAGACGGAGATGCCCACTCACACGCCGCTGCCGAAGCGTCCGGGCGATATGGAGACGCAGCTGCAGCAGCAGCGGAACGCGCTGTTCGTGAACCGCGGCGATGGCACGTTCGCCGAGACGTCGTATCTGTCCGGGGTGCAGGCCAGTGGCTGGTCTTGGTCGACGATGTTTCTCGACGTCGACCTCGACGGGTGGCAGGACATGCTCGTGGCGAACGGCCACCTGTGGGACATCATGGACGCGGACGTGCAGGAGCAGTTGGGGACGCGCCTGGGCTCCATCTCGTGGCAGCGCATCCGATGGGAGTTTCCGAAGCTTCCGCTGAGGAACGTCGCATTCAGGAATCGTGGCGACCTGACGTTCGAGGACGCGGGCCAGCGCTGGCATTTCGGCACCGAGGACGACATCTCGCACGCGATGGCTGCCGCCGACCTCGATGGCGACGGCGATCTCGATGTGATCGTCAACCGCCTCGGCGCTCCCGCACTCGTGCTTCGCAATGACGCCACCGCGCCGCGGGTCGCGGTCCGTCTGGTCGGTGAGGCGCCTAACACGAAGGCCGTCGGCGCGAAGATCCGCCTCCTGAACGGTGCCGTTCCGACCCAGGAGCGCGAGGTGGTCGCCGGCGGACTGTACATGTCGCACAGCGACTACGAGGCGTCGTTCGCCATGGGCAAGTCCGATAGTGCGACGCTGGTCGTGGACTGGCGGGACGGACGGCGAACCACCATCGCGGGCGTACGCCCCAACCGCCTGTACGAGATCACGTCTGCGACCGCGACGCGCGCCGCGCACGACAGCGCGCGCGCTGAACCGCTGTTCGAAGATGCGACGGCGCAGCTCGCGGGGCACGTTCATGCCGACCCGCCGTTCGACGACTGGGAGCGCCAATGGCTGTTGCCCAACGCCCTGTCGCAGCTCGGGCCGGGCGTGGCGTGGTTCGACTACGATCGCGATGGTGACGAGGATCTGATCGTCGGCTCCGGCCGCGGTGGCCGCCTCGGGGTTTTCCGCAACGACAACGGACGCCTGGTGCCCCGGCCTAACGATGGGCCTCGGGCGCCGGCTGACTTCACGACGGTGCTTGGCCTTGCCGGCGTGCAGAGCTCGCGCATGCTGATCGGAGTCTCGAGCTGGGAGGGGCAGCGGGTGCCGTCGGTAATGGAGGCTGCCGCCTCGTCAGCCGGAGTTGCTGCAGGCACGGTCGATCGGGTGCCGCCTTCGACCTCCGCGTCCGGACCGCTCGCGCTCGGCGATTATGACGGCGACGGCGATCTCGACCTCTTCGTTGGTGGACGCGCGATCGTTGGACGCTATCCCCAGCCCGCGACGTCGTTCCTGTACCGGAACGATGGCCGCGGCTTTGTGGCCGACTCATCGAACATCGCGGTGCTCGCGAACGTGGGTCTCGTCTCCGGCGCCATGTTCGCCGACGTGGACGGCGACGGCGATGCGGATCTCGTTCTCGCCCGTGAGTGGAGCTCGATTCTGCTCCTGCTGAATGACGGTGGCCGATTCAGCCCTGCGCCTCCCTCGTGGGGGCTCGATCGCTGGACCAGTCGGTGGAACGGAATCGCTGCGGGCGATCTCGACGGTGATGGCCGGCTCGATCTCGTCGCCACGAGCTGGGGACGCAACAGTCCCCTCGCCGCCGATGCCGCACGTCCCCTCGTGATGTTCAGCGGCCCGTTCGGTGTGCGTGGCGAGGAGGAAATGCTCATCACGCGTCGAGATCCACGGGTGAACGGGCTCGCGCCGCTCAACGGGTTCGCGCGTGTGCGTCAGGTCATTCCCGACCTGCCCGCGCGCGTCAGGTCGTTCGCCGCGTACGCCGACGCGACGGTCGACGACGTGCTGGGGCCTAACAAGTCGCGCACTGTCGAGACGCCGATCGTGACGCTCGACAACATGGTATTCCTCAACCGCGGTGACCACTTCGACGCGCGCCCACTCCCGACGGACGCGCAACTGGCGCCGGCCTTCTACGCCGGCATTACGGACTTCAACGGCGATGGCTTCGAGGACGTGTTTCTCGGCCAGAACTTTTCGGCGACGGCGATTGGGATCCCACGCTTCGACGCCGGCCGCGGCCTGCTCCTTACCGGGGACGGGAAGGGTGGACTCGATCCGATGGCTGGTGATCGGTCGGGGATCGTCGTGTACGGCGATCAGCGCGGGGCCGCGTGCGCCGACTTCGATGGCGATGGTCGCGTCGATCTCGCCGTATCCCAGAACGCTGCTCCGACCCGCCTCTTCCACAACCGCGGGGCTCGTCCCGGTTTGCGGGTGCGCCTTCGCGGCTTGCCGTCGAATCCCGACGCGATCGGGGCACAGGTTCGCGTGATTTACGGCGTGCGCATGGGGCCGGTGCGTGAGATCCAGGCGGGGTCGGGATACTGGTCCGAGAACGGCGCCGTGCAGGTGTTTGGTTCCAACGATGTTCCGACGGCCGTGTGGGTGCGTTGGGCGCGAGGAGTGGAATCACGCCTCGATGTTCGCCCCGGCGCTCGTGAGGTCGTCGTAACGCGACCTCCCACCTAACGGGCAGATCGAACGCGCATCACCGCCTTTTCGGGTTCGCTGAGTCACAAGCACGGGGCTTGCACCCGCACCGCGTCGTGAGCGCACTCAGACCCTTCCGTTCGGTTTTCTGGATCGCGATCGGCGCGAGCGCGCCGGTGTTCGCGTCGGGGCAGATGCCTACCATTCCGGTACTCCAAAACGGTTTCGTGTCTCCCGGGATGACGCTCGCGGTGAACTACGGCTCCGGTAGTGGCAGCACAGGGTACGCGCTCGCGTTCGGATGGGGTCCGGCATCCAGTCGCTTCCAGCTCAGCGGCGCGATCGGCGGCGTGCGTCCCGACACCGGCGGTACGTGGACCAGTTACGGGGCCCGGGTCGCGGTTCCCTTGTACGCGGGCAAGGCGGACCGATTCGGCGTTGCGGCGTTCGCGGGCATCGGCGGGGCGCGCCGAGACACGACTGCGGTGGTCCGGCTCCCTGTCGGCCTCGGCGCCGGTTATCGATTTGGACTGGGTGCGACGCGTAGCGTGTCAGCCTATGCCTCGCCATTTTTCGTCTGGTCGCGGCTGAGCGAACGTGGGTCTCGAGCTCAGGGCGACAACGCGATGCGTGGCTCGGTCGCCATCGATCTCGTGCTGACGCGCAATCTCGGGTTTACCGCAGGTTACGAGTTCGGTGGAGGCAGCTCCGGAGGTCAGTTCGGAGGCGGGAGCGGGCTGTTTGGGGCCGCTGCCTCGTACGCGTTTCGCTAGTCGATCGCACGTCCAGCGTACCAGACCTCTCGGAGAAAAAACTGAATGCGTAAGGCTGCACGTAGTTCGCTACCGGTCGCAGACGCGAATCCGGTAGCCACGATTCGCCGTGTCGTTGCTCGAGTCGTAATCGCCGCCGGGGTTGTTATGCCCGCGGTCCTCGGCGCGCAGGGGTGGGCGTATCCCTCGTTCCAGCCGCCACGGATCATGAATCGCGAGTTCAACTTCGGCGTAGCCGATGCAGGGGATGCGGGCACGAGCCTCCTTTTTCAGTGGCGAGAGGGCCTCTCGAATACCACCCAGCTTTCCCTCGACGTTGGTTTCGCCGACCCCGATGGAAAGGGTAACGGCAAGCTCGTTTTGGGTGGTCAGTACGCCTACCTGTTTACTCAGGGCAACGCCGAAATGCCGCTCGCCTTTCTTGGCACCGCGGGCGTGGGATTCGCGTTCGGCGACGGCGGCAACATCGTGCGAATTCCATTTGGCGTCTCCATCGGCCATCGCTTCGAGCTCGACCAGGGGTTCGCGATCACACCCTATGTCCACCCCCGGGTGTCGATCGACGTCTGCAGCGACTGTGGAGGCACCAACAACGACCAGAACGAAACCGACCTCGGCATCGACTTCGATCTCGGTGCGAATTTCGAGGTCACCAAGCAGCTCTCGTTTCGGGTGAGCATCCTGTTCGGCGGCTCTGACACGTTTGGCGACTCCGACGGGTTCGGGCTCTCGCTCGCGTGGTCGCCGCCGCA
>Ga0075423_10005341_pt1 | contig 11992 bp, 5 predicted proteins | sample SoiMethybrSBSTD2_FD_80114 | JGI IMG/M metagenome (GOLD analysis project Ga0075423, IMG submission 80114) | Bulk soil microbial communities from a Populus tree surrounding site in Tennessee, USA - Soil MetaG P. TD hybrid SBSTD2 | ecosystem: Environmental > Terrestrial > Soil > Tree plantation...
CGGGCGACCGCCCAGACGTTGCTGCAGAAACCCGAGATGCGAAAGATTGCGGTGATGGACGCGGACACACCGGGCTACGACGGCAGCCCGGGCGCGGTCGAGCTCTGCAAACGGATGCAATGGGACCCGAATTTTCCCAAATACGCGAACTCGCATATGACGCTGCCGAATACGGAGGAGAAGTGGGTCGGGCTCGGGACGAGGACGAAACAGTGGGGGCTCGGCAACTGTCACCAGTGCATGGCTGCCGCCTTCGCCGAGCTGAAGGCCGCGCCGGGCTGGTCGTCCACCATCGAGCTCGTGCGCTTCGAGGCAGGCGGCAAGAGCGGCCACCACTTTCTCGTCGTGGGGCGCCCCAACCTGTCGGTGCCCTTCAGCCAGACAGCCGATTGGGGGAACGCCTTCGTCGCCGACTTGTGGTTGCAGAATCTCGGCCGGCCGGGTGATGGAAAGAAGAAGGACGGCACCGAGGAGGGAGACTGGCCGAACGTCGTCAAGGACTGCCGTACCGACAATTACCTGATCAAGAACCTCAAGAACATCAAAGTCGATCTGGTGTGGAAGCCGTGAGCAGGACGGGAAGGCCAGTGAGCATCGGCGAATTGTAAGAGGGATCAGCGCGAGGGCATACGGAGCGTCAGCACGGCGCGGAGGCTCCGCTGGAATTCGGTGCGCCGCGGAATCGCGCTGCCGTACTCGGGATGGTGGCTGTGGAGCAGATCCTGGCCAACCAGCGCCAGCTCGATCCGCGGCGACGGCTCCCAGCCGAGACGGGCGTCGAGCTCGACGTAGCCCGGCACGACCGGGTTGGGCAGCGCGCTGACCCCGCGCAGCCATCCGTCGACCGCGACCCGGTGCGGCAGGTCGACGCTCGACCGGAGCGTGAAGAGATGATGGGGATCGTTCATCTCGTTGGCGCCGTTGCTGACGTCGCGGCTGTTCGCGTCGCGCGTGATGTCGGTGTCCCAGTGGCTGTAGCTCACGCGCGTGCGCCACCACGGCCGCGGCTGGACGGTGGCGCCAAGCTCGATCCCGGTCGAGCGGCCGTTCAGCGTGTTGCCGACGGTGACCGGGAAGAATCCGGCGAGCGGCGCCTCCTGGCTGCGGAGGCGGTCGTACTCCTGCGAGAAGACGTTGACGTCGACCGACACGGTGCCGGCTGGCCGGCTCCGGTAGCCGAGGTCCCAGCCCGTCATCTGCTCCGACTCGAAGTCGTCGCTCCCCTGAATCAGCACCAGGCCGTTCTGAAGGATCCGAATATCGTCGTCGAACCTGGTCGGCCGGCGGACGGCGCGGGCGACCGCGCCCCACACGATCTGGTTGCGGGGCAGCGTCCAGCGCACGCGAACGCTGGGCTGCAGGTCCGCGCCGCTGAACGCGTTGTGCTCGACCTTGGCTCCGGCGGTGACTGACAGTCTCTCGGGCTTGATCTCGAACTCGTCCTGCGCGAAGACACTGGCGACGGGATAGGTGCGGCGGGCGGGATCGAGCCGGATCACTTCGCTGGCGTAGGTCACGTCGGTGTTGACCCGGAAGCCGGCCCCCCAGATGAAGCGATTGCGGCCACCGAGGGCGAGCGCGTGCTGGAAGTCGACGTCGCCGGTGTCGAGATGGTGCGTGAGCTGCCGTTCGATGTTGCGGTACTCGCGCCGGTAGTACCCCTGCAGCTGGATGAACGACCCGGGCGAGAAGCGGTGGGTGAGGCGGCCCTGGCCGGCGAGGTGCGTCCATTCGCCGTCACGCCGATCGATGAAGCCATCGCGGCTGTGGAAGGCGTCGGCCTTCAGCAGCCACTCGTTCGCGCCGTTCGACGAATCGACGCGAAGCCCCACCATGCCGCGGCGGCGCCGGTCTTCGGCGTCGATGCCGGTGGAGAACCGTTGGTCGTCGCGGTCGGCGAACTTGCCGTAGACGCGATAGCTCAGTCGATCCGTCCCGCCGCCGTGCCGCACTTCGACCAGCGCCGGGTCCTCGTTGCCGGTCCCCGCCGACAGGTAGGTGCCGCGCGTGTCGCGGGCGTTCCGCGTGATGATGTTGATGACCCCGTTGATCGCGTTGGCGCCCCACATCGTGGCGCTGGGGCCGCGGATGATCTCGATGCGCTCGATGTCCTCCAGCACGTAATCCAGCAGGTTCCAGAACACGCCGGTGAAGAGCGGCGAGTAGTCAGTCCGGCCATCGACCATGACGAGCAGCTTGTTCGGCGTGCTGCCGTTGAACCCGCGCGCGGTGATGGACCAGGAGCCGTTGTTGAACCGCGCCACGTGGACGCCGTCGGCCAGCGCGATCGCGTCGGCGATGGTGGTCACACCCGAGCGGCGGATGTCGTCGCGGGTGATCACCGTTGCGGCCGCGGCCGCCGTGCCGACCGGCTCGGGCTGTCGCGTGACGACCGTCACGCGGATGTCCATCAACTCTTCGAGACTGAGGGCTTTGAGATCCCGGGACGGGGCTTGTTGCGCCGGGGCGGCGCTTTCGAGAGCCGCCAGCATCAGGACCGCAGGGACGGCCGAGATCATCGCAGCCACCGATCCTAGGGTGGGACCGGTATCGAGCGCAACGGCGCGAGCCACCGTCGCGGACAGGAACACCCGCAATTGCACTGGCATTGCGCGCGATGATGCGGCAACATCCACCGCGATCCCTGACCAGGCGCCAGCTCATCAGCTCGTGGACGAAAACCGGCCGGAACTTCCATCACCCGAGGGCGAGACCGTTCGCGCGGTCAGCCCGGTGGAGCCCGCGTCCGCGGCCGTGGAAAAGAGCGGGATTCCCGAGCGTCTCGGACGCTACGTGATCGAACGCCGTCTCGGCGCCGGCGGCTACGGCGAGGTCTTCCTCGCTCACGACGAGCACCTGCGCCGGCGCGTCGCGGTCAAGGTGCTGCGGGCGAAACGGCGCGAGACCCCGGACGCCGGCGAAGAGTTCCACGCCGAAGCCCGCCGCCTGGCGCAACTCCGCCACCCGGGCATCGTCACCGTGCACGACGGCGGCGTCCAGGACGGGCTGATCTACATCGTCTCCGACTACCTGGAAGGTCCGAACCTCCAGCACTGGCTGCGCACCGAACGCCCCGACTGGCGGGAGTCGGTGCGCATCGCCGCCGAAGTGGCCGACGCGCTCGCGTACGCCCACGCCCGATCGACGATCCATCGCGACATCAAGCCGGAGAACATCATCCTCGTCGAGGGACGCACGCCTGTCCTCATCGACTTTGGACTCGGGCTGGACGCGTCGCAGAGCAGCGGCGACGAGATCGGCGCCATCTCCGGCACGTATCCGTACATGGCGCCGGAACAGGCGGCGGGGCAGGCACACCGCATCGACGGCAGGACCGATATCTACGGCCTCGGCGTGGTGCTGTACCAGATGCTCTGCGGGCGGGTCCCGTTCCGATCGTTCGATCGCAAAGAACTGCTGCGGCAGGTTCAGGAGGACGAGCCTCAGCCGCCGCGCCAGCTGGCACGTGACCTGCCACCGGCGCTGGAGCGGATCTGCCTGAAGGCGCTCGCGAAGCGGATGCACGACCGCTTCGGAACGGCCTCGGATTTCGCCGGCGAGCTCCGCGCTCTCCTCAAGAACGGGCAGTCGAAACCGCCTTCGGCCGGCGCCCGCGCGATGGGCACCCAGGCATCGATCGAGACGGTGCGGATCGCTCCCGCGCCTCGCGAGGCGCCGTCCTCGTCGTCTTCGGGCTCCGGCGCGTCCCCGGCACGCCGCAGCGGTGCGGCGGAGCGGCGTCAGGTGACGATGCTGGCCTGCGGTTGCGGGCTGTTCGACTCCCCGCTGTTCTTCGAGCTCGATGATGAAGACGAAGCCAGAGTGCGGGCACGTTTCGAGCGGGTGAGCGAGGAGGTCGTGCAGTCCCTCGGCGGCACGCTCACCCAGCGCACGCAGAACGGGTTCCTGGCCTGCTTCGGCTACCCCGTGGCGCACGAGGATGCGGGCCGGCGGGCCGCGGCGGCGGGCCTGAAGCTGCTCGAGGAGCTGAAGAATCAGCGGCATCCCGAGCTCGGCGACGCTCTCGGCCTCACGCCCTGGATCGGTCTCCACACCGGCGCGGCAATCGCCGAGATCCGATCGTCCGGCGTGGCGATCGCCGGCGACGCGCCGAACATCGCGGCGCGATTCGAATCGATCGCGGAGACCGGCGCCGTGATCTGCAGCACGGCGACGTATCAGCTGATTCGCGACTACTTCGTGTGCGAGAGTCTCGGACCGCGCGAGATCCGGGGCGTGATGCCGAGCTCGGTCGCCTATCGCGTTCGCGAGCCCCTGCACGGCGCCACCCGCCTCGAACGCGGATCCGATCGCCTGACGCCGCTCGTCGGCCGCGATAACGAGGTCAGCCTCCTCGTCGATCGGTGGGAGCGGGCGTCCGAGGGCCTCGGGCAGGTCGTCCAGATCATCGGCGAGGCCGGGCTCGGCAAGTCGCGGCTCGTCTACACGCTGAAGCAGCACCTGCGGACGCGGGGCGGCGGCCAGATCGGACATGCGGACGGCGTGGCGGTCCACCCCGCATCGTCTTCCGAAGAGACCGGGCAGGACTGGGCGATCGTGGAATGGCGCTGCTCGCCGCAGCGTCAGAGCAGCAGCCTGTATCCGGTCAGCGACTTCTTCGAGCGCGTGCTCGATCTCCGCAGCACCGAGTCGCCGGCGGCGGGATTCGAGCGTCTGGTGCGCCACCTGGAGACCCTCGATTTCGCGAGCCCCACGATGGTGCCGCTGTTCGCGTCCCTGCTGTCCCTGCCCCTCGACAGCCGGTTCCAGCCGTGCGCCCTGTCGCCACCGCGACAGCGGGAAGCCACGCTGGCGGCGATCCGCGACTGGCTGCGGGCGTCTTCCTCTGCCCGCACCGTGCTGTTCGTCGTCGAAGATCTGCAGTGGATCGACGCGTCGACCCAGGAGCTGCTCGAGCCGCACGTCCTCGAACGGCAGCCGCAGCGCATCCTGACCATTCTCACGTTCCGGCCCGACTTCAGGCCGCCGTGGCCGGCCCTGGCCAACCAGACGACGCTGGCGCTGACCCGCCTGAGCCGCAAAGAAGTCACGGCGATGCTGCAGCGGCGGCTCAAGGCCACGCTCCCGCCGCTGCTCGTCGATCAGCTCTGCGATCGAACCGGCGGCGTGCCGCTCTTCGTCGAGGAGTTCGCGCGGCTGGTCGGCGACTCCGGCGCGATCGAGCGAGTCGGCACGGACACCGGCCGCATCCGCGCGCTCTTTGCCCGCGAGATTCCCGCGACGCTGCAGGACCTCGTGATGGCCCGGCTCGATCGTGTCGGCGAGGCCGCTCGCCTCGCGCAGCTCGCGGCGACGATCGGCCGGGAATTCAGTCACGAGCTGCTGGCGGCGGTAGCCGGAAAGGATGAGCCCACGCTCGAGGGAGAGCTCGCGCAGCTGCTCGACGCCGAGATCCTCTATCAGAAGGGGCATCCGCCGCACTGCACCTACATCTTCAAACACGCGCTGCTCGAGGACGCGGCTTACAACTCGCTCGTGAAGACCAGCCGGCAGCAGAACCATCGCCGCATCGCCGAAGTCCTCGAGTCGCAGTTCCCGCAGTTGATCGAGACCCAGCCGGAACTGCTGGCGCACCACTTCGCGGAGGCCGGTCTGACGCTGCGCAGCGTCGAATTCTGGCTGAAGGCCGGTCTCAGGGCCCGCCGGCGGTCGGCCGACATGGAGACCATCGCCAATCTGAGCCGCGGAATGGCGCTGCTCGAAACGCTGGCGCCGTCAACCGATCGCGATCGCACCGAACTTCAGTTCCTCGGCCCGCTGGTTCCAGCCTACATCGCCATCCGCGGTTACAGCGCAGACGAGATCGGACCGGTCCTCGATCGCGCGCGGGCGCTCTGCGAGCGCGTCGGCGATCGCAATCAGCTCTTCGTCCTGGTCTGGGTGACCTGGATCTGGCACATCGTCCGCGGCGAATTCCGGCGGTGCGAGTCGCTCGCGGCGGAAACGATGCGCGTCGCCGAGACGCTCGACGATCGCAGCGCCGTGACCGAAGCGCTGTTCCCGGTCGGCGCGACAATGCTGTATCGCGGCGACTTCGACGGCGCCCGCGCCTGCTTCGATCGCGCGCTCGCGGAGGCCGATCCCGGCCGTGCGCACGCCTGGTCCGCGCTGACCGGCCACGACCTGCGGATTACGATCCGCTGCAACCTGGCATTGGCCCTGTGGTACCTCGGCTGGCCGGACCAGGCCCTGGTCAGGATTCGCGAGGCGCTCGACGTGGCGCAGAGCCTGGGGCAGCCGTTTCACGTCGGCTACGTGCTCCACCATTCCGGCTGGCTGCACCACCACTGCCGCATGGCCGCCGAAGCCGAAGCCGCCGGCGACCGTGAGATCGAGATTGCCGTGGAGCAGGGCTCGCGGTCGTGGCACGCCACCGGACGGATGTACAAGGCCGCGGGCATGCTGCTCGGCGGCCGGATCGAGGGGGTGCCGCTGTTCCTCGACGGCCTGGCCGCGTATCGCGCCACGGGCCACCAGCTCGCGCTGCCGTACTACCTGGGGATCCTCGCGTACGCGTACACGCGCATGGGACGGTTCAGGGAAGCGCTCGACACGCTCCAGCAGGCGCTCGACACCGTCGAGGCCAACGACGATCGGTTCGAGGAGGCAGAGCTCCATCGCCTGAAAGGCGACGCGCTGCTCGCGCAATCGGGCGATCAGACGGACGCGGCGGAGGCGTGCTATCAGCAGGCGCTCGAGATCGCGCGGCGGCAGAAGAGCAGGGCCTGGGAATTGCGCGCCGCCACGAGCCTCGCCAGGCTCTGGCAGGCCAGGGGCCGCAACGCCGACGCGAAGACACTCCTCGACGGCGCCCGTTCGCCCTTCACCGAAGGGCACGCGTTGCCCGATTTGGTCGACGCGAGCGCACTGCTGGCCGAACTGGCGTAAGCTCGCCTCCATGAAATCGCTGTTTTCACTCGCGCTGGCTGTCGCCACCCTCACGATCGGCCAGGCACAGGCTCCCCGGAAGCCGGTCCCGCTGTTCGACGGCCGCAGCTTCACCGGCTGGGACGGGGACACGAAGAACACCTGGCGCGTTCAGGACGGCGCCATCGTCGGCGGATCGCTGACGACGCAGGTGCCGCGCAACGAGTTCCTGACGACCACGCGGTCTTTCGGCGACTTCGTGCTTCACGTCAGGTTCAAGCTGGTCGGCACCGAAGGCTTCATCAATGGCGGCGTGCAGTTCCGCAGCCGGCGGCTCGAGAAGCCCGCGCACGAGATGAGCGGCTATCAGGCGGACCTCGGCGACAAGTACTGGGGCAGCCTGTACGACGAGTCGCGCCGGAACAAGACCCTGGTCGCGCCCGACGCGAAGCTGATCGACGAGATCCTGAAGCGCGGCGACTGGAACGAGTACGAGATCCGGGCCGAGGGCCCGCGAATCCGGCTCTCGATCAACGGCCGGCAGACGGTCGACTACACCGAAGCCGACGCGGCGATCCCGCGCGATGGGCTGATCGGTCTGCAGATCCACGGCGGCGGGAAGGCCGAGGCCTGGTACAAAGACATCACCATCCAGGAGCTGAAGTGATCGGCGCCGATCACCTGCACGCGAAGCTCGCCGCGTCGTCGGTGCTGCCGATGCCGGAGTAGACCGCTTTCTTCGGGTAGGGACACAACGGCCGGGTACGGACCGTCGCGCCGTTGACCACGCGGGACGCGATGATGCGGTCGGGTGCGGCACCCTTTTCCACCCAGGCGTCGAGCGCGCTGAGCAGATCGTGATCCGCATCTACGATCGGCGCCGCGCCTCCCTGATTCCCGAACGCCGTAGTGCCGGTGCCGCCCGAGCAGTGGCCCAGTCCGGGCACGAGGAAGAGCCGGAAGAACCTGTCGGCCGCCTGCTGGGATCCCAGCCCTGCTCGGACCTTCTCGTAGTACGCGATCGTGTCCAGCGCGTTGACCACCGGATCCTGCCAGCCCTGATAGACGATCGCCTTGCGTCCGCGCGACCCGAACCTCGAGATGTCCGGATCGACATGGTCGACGAGCCGGCCGGCGGTGGCATCGGCTCGCGCGATGTCGCGATCGAAGTCGAACGTCCACCAGTCCCACTTCGGATTGCTGAACACCCAGTGCCGCCAGAAATTTGCACGGGTCGGCTCCGACGATCCCCAGTAGAGATGCCATCCCGACGCGGGTCCGCCCTGAGGCGTCGACGTCAAGCCCTCGCTGCTCCTGGGCGAGCCGGGGTACACCTGGGCACCGGTCCGCGCGTTCCGGGCACCGGCGTACATCTTTTCGACGGCCTGGACCTGCGGCGCCGTCAGGCAGCCGGGCTCGTCTCCGCCGGCGCACTGCATCGCGGACGGCTTCCACTCGCACATCCGCGGATCGTCGACGACGCCATCGGCCACACCGTCGTTGGCGTCGCAGGCGGCAATCACGGCCTTCGTGATCGCCGGCAGCTTCGACGCCGGCACGATCGGTTCTGCGTCACCGCGGGTGTGGTTGGCAAGGAACTGCCAGAGGAACCCCGCATTCAGCCGGACCCGGTTGTTGCCCGGGGCACCGGCGATCACGCCATCGAAGTCCTCCGGGTATCGTTGAATCGCCGCGTAGGCCTGGTGTCCGCCGGTCGAGCATCCATAGAAGTAAGCGCGACTGGGTCGCTCCCCGCCGACGGCCTCGGCGATGCGCCGCGACGGCGCGAGCGCCGCGTGCATGGCGCGGCCGGCCCAGTCGATGATCCGATCTGGATGATCGACTCCCCAGAGCAGGTCGTCGGGCGTCGCGGTCTGATGTCCGGTATCGGTCCCGACCGCCGCATAGCCCTGTGACAGCGCGTACCCCATATCCCGCCAGCCCGGGACGTTGCTGTAGCCGCCGTTGCCGGTCATCACGAGCTTGCCGTTCCAGCGCCCGGGAATCCAGACATCGACGTTGATCAGCGATGCCGATGAGGGCTCGAGCCGGGCCTGCACGTGACAGAAGGCGGGCAGCTCGCTCATCGCGCTCTGGGATCCCGCCGGCGTGAAGCTGCCGGCGGCGACGCGGCGCGCTGCCAGGATCGAGAGGCCGGTGACCTTCAGCCGGCCGAGGGTCGAGACGTCGCAGGTGTCAGCGGCGTCGTGCTGCGCGAGCAACCGATCCGCTGAAACTCCGAACGCCAGCAGGGCAGTCAGCGCAACGATACTGTAACGTCGCACGAGGCTTCCCACTTTACATCACTCTGTCTTTGAGCTCGCGGAACCAGTTGAGCACGACGTGAAGCTGCGGCGGGCCGGGTGGCGCCTGGAACCTGAGCATGAAGAACCGGCCGTCCTTCGCGACGTCGTAGTTGCGATCGTCCCGATGCTCGCGGTCGTACTTGTCGGCGAACAGCGGCACCGGTGCGCCGGTGGAGAAGCCGGACGACGTGGTGAACGGCACCGCCATCATGTGCGTCGGGCCACGGTAATAGAGCTCCTTGCCGTCGGGTGACCACAGCGGCTGGCTGCCGCCCTCCGGAGACACCGGCCACTTGCCGCTGGGATCGGTGACCGACTGCACGAACACCGCGCTCTGTCCGGTCTCGTTGGATGTATAGGCCACCCAGTGTCCATCGTGCGAGAACGCCGGGCTGCGCTCGTTGAAGCCGCCGACGATGAAATCACGCACCCCGCGTGCACCGGTCAGCGACAGCATCCGGATGTCGCCGCCCTTCGCGGGATCGAAGTCCGTCCACACCAGCGCGCTCCCGTCGGGCAGCCAGTCGCCAAGGTGCGTGATGTAGTTCGTGGTCGCGATCTCCGTGGCCTGTGAGCCGCCGGTCGACCGCACCGTGAAGATCGACCGCGGCCGGCCCTGGCGCGCGGCGCTGATCGCGATCCGGTTGCCATCCGGACTCCAGACCGGCGTCTCGTCCTCGCCGGTCTCGAAGGTCAGGCGGGTCATGGTCCGCCGCTCCAGGTCGTAGAGCCAGACATCGCGATCGGCCGCCACCTCGCCGATCGCGATCGCCACACGGTGGCCGTCGGGGGAGATGCGAGGCTGGAGGTAAGGCCGCCGGTCCTCGCTGACGACCTCCTCCTTTCCGTCGCGCGAGACCCACACCATCTGCCGCTGCGCGAAGGTGCCGACGCGGGCGCGATAGACGAGGGTGCCGGCCGCCGAGACGGCGAACAGCGCCGCGCCGGTCGTGCTGTTCATCGACAGATCGCTGACGATCGACATCGGATTGCCCGAGATCGCCAGCGACCTGGCGTCGAACCGCGCCGCGAAGATCGCGCTGTCCTTCGCAAACACGAGGTGCCCGGTCCTTGCGTAGTGCGGATAGGTGCCGTCGGTGATGTCGACGCGGGCGCCGCTCGCGAGCACCTGCGCGACGATGCGGGAACCGGTGAAGTCCGGGCCGCTGGCCGCGGCGAACACCACCGCTTTGCCGCCCGGAAGGATCTGCGGCCAGCGATGGCTGGTTTCTCCTTTCAGGAGCGTGGTGAGCTGCTGCGGCGTCCCGCCGTTCGACGGCACCCTGAACAGCGGCGACACCGGTGACGGCGCGAAGATGATGGTGTCGTCCGATCCCCAGCTGGCGCCGACCCCTTCGACCGCGTCGCAAATCGTGACGACGGGCTCGCCGGTGACGCGCACTTTCTTGAGCTTGCCTCCGGCGAAGAACCCGACCCACGCGCCATCCGGCGAGAAGAACGTGCTGATCGCGCCGCGCGTGCCGGGAATCGGCGTGGCCTGGAGCGAGTCGAGCGGGCGCACAAAAAGCTGGCCCACCTTCGAATCCTCCGCGACGAAGACGAGCCGTGTGCCGTCGGGGGAGATTGCGAGCCGGGCGCCGAGCGCGCCGCCGAAGCTCAATGCGCTGACCGGCTCCACGGGAATCGTGAAGCGCACCGCCGGCGCATCCTGAGACCGGAAGGCATTGCGGAACACGAAGGCCGCGAGCACGGCGGCCGCTGCCATCGCAACGGCCGCGACAGCGATCCAGCGACGCGGCCGCGGACGCTGCCGGAGCGTGGCCTGGGTCCGGGTTTTCCGCGGCGCCGGCGTCTCCGGGACGCCCCGGATCCATTTCAGTTCGGCGATCAGATCGGTCGCCGTCTGCCAGCGCTGATCGGGGTCCTTGGTCAGCAGTCGATTGATCACCCTGTCGAGCGGCTCCGCCTCCGGCCGCAGCGTCGACACGAGCGGCGGATCGTCGCGAAGAATCGCCGAGGCCAGGACCGCGCCCTCGCCCTCGAAGGCTTCCTGTCCCGTGACCATCTCGAACAGCAGCAGTCCGAGCGCGAAGAGGTCGGTGCGCGCGTCGGCTTCGCGGCCGTCGAGCTGCTCCGGCGCCATGTAGCGCGGCGTGCCCAGCATCGCGCCGGTGGCCGTGAGCCGGCTCTCCTCGATCCGGCGCGCGATCTCGGCGTCGGGCTGCGGGACGGCGATGCCGAAGTCGAGCAGCTTCGCGCCCGTGCGCGTGAGCATCACGTTGGCAGGCTTCAGATCGCGATGGACGATGCCGGCGCGGTGCGCGAAGTCGAGCGCCTCGGCGACTTCGATCGCGCGATCGAGCGCCTCTTCCAGGCCGAGTGGCCCGCGGGTCAGCCGCATCTCGAGCGTCTCGCCCTCGAGATGCTCCATGACCAGGTAGTCGGCGCCCTCGATCGTCCCGAAGTCGTAGAGCGCGCAGATGTGCGGATGATTGAGGCTGGCGATCGCGCGGGCCTCGCGGCGGAGGCGCTCCTGCGCTTCAGGATGCGCGGCGCGCTCGACCGCGAGCACCTTGAGCGCGACGGTGCGATTCAGCCGCGTGTCGCGCGCGAGATAGACGCGGCCCATCCCGCCATGCCCCAGGAGGGAGAGCACTTCATAGGGGCCGATGCGGCTGCCGGCGTCCAGGTCCATGGGGGCGGACGATTATCGCGTGTGCGCCGAGTACACGCGACCTCAGCAGTTAAACTGCCCGAACTGCCTTCCGCCTAGACGCGGGGGATGCTGGAAAGGTTAGCGTGCCCAACCGAAGCACTTGACGGTCCACATGCGGAGC
>Ga0075423_10005343_pt1 | contig 11990 bp, 9 predicted proteins | sample SoiMethybrSBSTD2_FD_80114 | JGI IMG/M metagenome (GOLD analysis project Ga0075423, IMG submission 80114) | Bulk soil microbial communities from a Populus tree surrounding site in Tennessee, USA - Soil MetaG P. TD hybrid SBSTD2 | ecosystem: Environmental > Terrestrial > Soil > Tree plantation...
AGACCAGCGCAGCCGCCCACGCATAAAGATGACCTGACGGAGCGATATAACGCAATGAAATTCTTTGCAGGTGGCCTGACGCCGGCAGATCAAGAGCGACGGCGTGAATACCGCTTTCGAAGTCGCGCCATGCGCCGCTATACGTGTTCTGCCCAACGATTGCTATGCGTTTGTGCCAGCGAACTACGGTTTCACATGATGCGTTTGGCGTGCAGTTGCGGTTCCACGCATTTGTTTCGCTCCCCAAACGAAGTGGAATCGCGTCGACCGCCCCGCCTTCGGATTCCAGAACGGCCTCAGCGATGACAGTGCCTGCCGGAAACTCCTGATCGAGTATCGCGTTCGTCAACAGAATCAGCCGCCGCGCGTTTCCTGTTCCGTTTGAGATTGTGATCGTTTTCTGACCGTCGAAGTCCGGCAGTGGTGAAGCACCAATGACGTGCAAAGGCGTTCCCCTGGCATCGACATCAATTGGCAACCTCAGGTCCTGAAACTCAAGGCCATAAACTGCCGGGCGTAGTGCCAGCTGCATGCGGCTCTGTGCTGAAGACATGACGGGCGTGGCCCGGCGATCAAACACGTATTCAAACAACGGATATTCGGCACGCCCATCAATACAGGTGTAATTCTCGTTCAGGCGCTGCAGCAATTGATTGACAGAGAGGCGAGGGTCTGGCCTCCAGTCATCGCTGACGACGATGATGCGGTCGTACTGAGACATCGAGCCATCCCGATTCTGCAGGAAGGAATACCAATCAACTCGCGGACTGTTGTTTGGGAAATAATAGTAAGTTGGTTGCACAGCGTTGGGGCCATAAACCAGAAGCGTGTTCGGTTTTGTCCAACGTGACGTATACTCGGCCGCCGCCCGATAGTCCGTGGCAACGCCGTACGTCCAGTCCTTTGTCCAGGCAAATGCCAGCGATACTGCGTTGACACCCAGCACTGCAATCAGCAGCAGCTTAAAAGCTGTTTTGTGAAAACGCGTCAATCCGAGCGCCAGCACAATAATCAACGGCGGCCACGCAAACGCGATATGCCTCGGCGAGACGCCGGTCGCCAGACGGCCGCCGACCGAATCAAGCACGACATAGATACCGATGACGGCAATGCAATTTGTGAGAATGAGCGCCCCCCACTTCCCTTCTCTCATCAACCGCACGACGCCGCAAACGATCAGAACCGTGGTTAGCGCGGCACCCGCAATGACGAGGAGGAGTCTTAACGGGTAGACGTGATAGCCAAAGACGAAAGTAAAGGCGGCGAAGACAATTTTCACTACACTGAGGAAAGAAACCGGTGTGGTGGCGGTGTTCTGAACCGCAGCATTCCCGAAAACCTGATAGATGTAAACCATCGCCGCACGCACGGGTGACAACAAAGGCAGGCCGAAGATGAGTAGCGGTATTCCAACGGTTACCCCCACCACCGTCGTCAACCTTCTGCGTTTTGTCGCAAGAAATGCCGCGGCCCCTTGCGCGTAAACGGCAATGAAGCCGAGAAAGTGCGCCATCAATAAGAACACGGCGGCGGCACTCATCCAGATTCGGTTGCGGGTGGTTCTTTCGGACTGCACATAGTGGATGGTCGCCAGCAGAAAAACAGCCACTGCCAACATAAACAGCGAGTAGAAGCGCACTTCTTGCGAGTGGTAGATGTTGAATGGCGACGTGGCCGCCAATAGTGCAGCGACTGCGCCGGTCCGCCACCCGCCCAACCTCTCGCCGACTTTGAATAGGATCGGCACGGTCGCCATTCCGAAGATCGCTGCCGGCAATCGCAGCCAGAATTCGCTCTGGCCAAGCGGCAGCCAGAAATGCATCACCGTCGAGTAGATGATCGAATTCCAGTTCAATCCAAGACGTTGGCCCTCAACGATGCTGCCGTACTCGTCGATGACCAGCGAATACGTCGCTATTCCGTAAAGTCGCAATCCAACGCCCAGTGCGACAATGCACAGAAGCACTACCACGCGGTTTCGACTGATGATGGACGCGAGGCCAGTTGGCCGCGCGTCGAACCCGCCGGCGAATTCTCTGCTATTGATTTCCGGAGCGACTTGCATCTACATCGAGGCCGCATCGCGCGACGTCTGAACTGTCTTAGCGCGATCCGATCTCTCCCATCGGCTCCAAAACACGATTAGTCCCATGAGAAAACCGAAGCCGTATGAGACATGAATCGTCAAGAACGAAAACGGCAGCAGTGGCAAAAGGCGCCAGCCTGAGCGCGCGGCGGCCAGTACCGACGCGATGACAGCCGTCACGCCATAAATTGCCAACGACGCGAACAAAACGATCAACGCGCCTTTCACGATTGGGCTGAGGACCGCCAACGAGAACAACCACAGCACAAAGATCGCCGGCACGAATTGCCTGGGTTGCATCTGGCGCGGGTGCTTCTGCATGACGCGAACCTTCCAGTAGCCATACTGAAAGTACTGTTTGCACAATCTGATGAATGTCGCGCGGCTGTAGTAGCGCGCACGAATTTCCGGTGACAGCAGGATTTTTCCGCCGAGCTTGCGCAGCCGATAGTTGTACTCGTCGTCCTGGTTCCGCACTAATTCTTCGTCAAACTCGCCCACTCGCTGCAGCGTGTCGCGCTTGTAGGCCGGAAACGCAACTGTGTCGACGTACTTTTCTGTGCTGGCGCCGATACGAAATGTCGAGCCGCCCACGCCGAACGGCGAGCTCATCCCAACAGCTATGGCCTGGGCCGAGATCGTCTCGCCAATCGTCTCCAATGGACCGCCGACGCAGTCGGCCTTGCCCTGTTCGAGAAGGGTCGCGCATAGACGAAGGTAGTCGGAGGCAATCTCACAATGGCCGTCGACGCGAACTATGATGTCGCCCTTTGCTTCGCGAACAACCAGGTTTAACCCAGTGGCGACAATGCGTCGTGGATTGTCGATTACACGGACTTTTTCCACCTCGCTGAGGCGGCCGATAGTCTCGCGCGTGTCATCGTCAGACATGCCGTCTGCCACGATTACTTCGAAGCGATTGCGCGGGTAATCCTGAGCAAGGACAGACCTCAAGCTGCGCTCAATAAAACGTCCTTCGTTGCGAACAGGCATAACCACGGAAATGAATGGATTGTCAGACACGGCGAGTGTAATGGCTTATCAAATGGTTGCGGTTGCCTTCGCTGAACTACGCCGGGTGATCGCAGCACCGCACAGAATAAGCAGCAATGGCATCACCGGCAGCATGTAGCGAAAGGTGGAAAGCACCAGGACCGTCATGCCCCAAAAATAAAGAGTCACGAGGGCCGTGCCCAGGATGAAGGTTCGCTCATCACCTCCAGTGCGCCAAATTCGTCGAATGCTCCACGCGACGAGTGCTAAATAACCAGTTTGCAGGAATAGGATCGGCCACTCGCGCCGGCCGCTGTCCGTGCCGTACCAACTGCGCGCCACTTTCAACGCGATCAGCCTGGCCATGACGACCGGATGAGCAAACGCCTGCTGCATGGCCGCTGTGGCAATCTCTCTCACACTGTCATCCGAACTTTCTTTGGCTATGTTCTGCATTACGGCTGCGATATCCTCGGAGACGAAGCCTTCCTTCCGATAACCCTTGGTCAGCACGCCATACGTCAGACCGTCGCGGATGCTACGCGGGCCATTGACGCTGAGCGGAATTACCCGTTCGGTCTTCGTGTAGGCGAGTGCTTCCCACGGAAACACAGGCATTAATGCTCCCATCAGGAGCACCGCGATGATTAGCGGTTTGCTGCGAGCTTTCGCCAAGCGCGGTGTCAGCAATACAATCGCGCACGCCACAAACGGCAGTCCAATCGCCACTGGACGCACCAACATTGCGAGACCCAGGAGAAACCCGCACACAAAGAATGTAGGCAACGACACTCGACGCGTCATCGCATACCACAAAAGAACCAGTGCGCCATAGAGCAGCACCATGAATGGCAGTTCGCTGTTGGGCTGTTTCGTAAGCCAAAGCGCAAAAGGGTACGTGATCCACAATGCCGCCGAAACAATGGCCGCGCGGACTCCCCACATTATGTTTGCCAGCACAAAGATCAGAACCGAAACCAATGCCACTGCCAGCACGGACAAGACGAGCAGTCCGAAATGCTCGGAAACGCCAACGAAGGACGCGGCTGCGAACGTTGCGGCAAGAACCAGCGGGTAGCCGGGTGGATAGACAACAGCAAACGCTCCGCTGGCTGATGTAAACCCACGTCCGGCCAGGACATTTCGGGCCACAGGCGCATACAAGTTAGCGTAGTCACTTCCTTCGTCGCCGCGGAAACGATGCGGTACCACCGCGAGAAATGTGCAGGTGACCAGCACTGAAGCTGCGAAAATCGACAGCGGCATCCACTTTTTCCAACTGACCCGATCTACAAGTCGGATTCTCGCTCCAACTGAAATTGTTTGTTCTGCAGTGGACATCGAATCCGTAACTAGCTCGCGCGACTTTCGAGCGCCGCAGAAATGATCCGCTCAAGATCGCGGCCGCGATTTGCAATCGGAAACTGATCGAGAATTCGTCGGCGACAAGAGGCGCGCACATCGTCGGAAGAATCGATCGCTTTCCTGATTCCTTCAGCTATCGCCGACGGCTCAGTCGAATCAACAAAGACTCCGGCATCGCCGGCCACCTCAGGCAAAGCGCCCAGCCGCGTCGTCACCGGCACACAACCAGCCAACATTCCTTCAGCCACGCTCATTCCGAATCCTTCGTGCAAAGAAGGCTGAACGTATACGGACGCTCGCAGGTAATAATTCCGCAGCGCCTCGTCCGTGACAGGGCCCGTAAATTCGACGTTTGGCGTGGAGATCTTGCGCAAATGATCGATCGCATCATCCTGCCACGAACCGACCAGTACGAATCTGATATTGGGCAGCGACGCGGCGGCGCGCACGAAAGGCTCGTGACCCTTGCGCAATAAATTGCTGCGATTCACGTTGCCTACCGTGAGCGCGAACGGTTCTCGTTTGCCGGCCGACAGACTTCCAAACTTGTCCGGGACGCCGTGGTAAATTCTGGCAACCGAGCCATTCGTGAGGCCGATGTGGCGCGCAATCTCTTCGCGACTGTAATCAGAGTTCGTAATCACTCGCGTCGCCAGAAGCATCGTGCGGGCGCTTATCCATTTTTTCAGTCCGCCGCGCTGGTGCCCGTAACCAATCTCCGGCATGTTGGCGACGTCGTATCCGCCGACGACCAACACGGAAGGTTTGCCCAGCCGCGCCGCGAACTGCACCGGCAGAAAAGTGTGCCAGGAAGCAAACCAGCCAAACACGACGTCGTGGCTGCTGACAGCTTTCCACAATGCGAAGGGGTTGATGAATCGCGAACCTTCCTTCCGCTCCGTGACATCAAACGACTTGTGCAGCTCTTCCAAATCGAGCCGCACAAACTCGGTCAGCGCGTTGTGAACAAAGAGAATCTTTGTACGGCTGGGCGTCATGAACTGATGGCTGAAACTGCGGAGCTCTCTGCTGACACGACCGGCGCCTCAAACTGAAATTGAGAAGAATTCGTTAGCGCAAGTTCCATGTTGGAGACGTATCGCTCAAGGCTGAATTTTTGTTCAGCCAACCGGCGCGCGTTTTCGCCCAGTCGCACACGAAGCGCCTGATTTCCGATGAGCGATGACAGCGACTGCGCCAGCGCTTTCGAATCGCCAACAGGTACTACCGGGAAACTTTTCTCGTCGCCACAAATCTCTCTGACTCCCTCGATATCGAAAGCGACAATTGGCAGGCCGCTCGACATCGCAGAAAGCAGTGCCAACGGAGTCGTGTCCTTTTCAATCGAGGTGAACGCGAAGATGTCCATGGCCGCCAGCACGTTCGGCAGATCGTGGCGATAGCCGGCGAACTTAATCCGTTCTTCTAATCCGAGGTCGGCCGCCATCGATCGCAGCCGTTGCTCGTAGCCGTCATGATCAAAAACCGGCGAGCCCGTGAACAGCAGCACCACATTCGCATGTTGCGAGGCGAATTCCGCGAACGCTTCGATTAAATAGTGCTGCCCTTTCCAGGGCGTAACGCGTGCGGCGTGCCCTATGACCAGTTGATCGGGCGAAATCCCCAACTCGCGCCGCACCGCCGAACCGTCCTTGTCCGGTCGAAAGATGTTCGTGTCAACGCCGTTGTGAACAACGGAAGTATGCGAATGTGTCGCCGGAGGTAATTGTCGCTTGATGGCTGCACCGTCCACGATGATTCGGTCCGGCAACCGCCGAGCCGCGAAAGCAAAGATTCGCCGATAGAGTCCGAAGCTTCTATCGGAAATCAAGTCCTGAACATGCCAAACACAGGCAGTGCCAAGCCATCGCGCTGCAAGTCCGCCGATAAAATGCGACGCCAATCCTTTTGTTACCAGCACCTCGGGACCAACTTCTCGCAAGTAACGTTTGATTAGATGCGTTGACTTCACCAGCACCAGCGCGTTCCACAGCCAGGCAAACACATTTGGCACTCGCGCACTGCGGGCAATTCGGATACTGGTTGACCACATCCGCGGATAGAAAATGACACGAGTTTCAACATTTGCATCACGACAGGCGTGTGTGAGATCGCCTGCGGTCGGGCAAACTACAATCGGATTCCAGCGCGAGCGATCGAGTGCCCGCGCGAGATAGAGCGTGCTGAATTGCACTCCTCCCATGGCCGCGACAGATTCCAGGAACACGACTGTGCGACGATTTGTTACTTGCATTGTCGACAACTGACGGTGCGAATTCTTAGCGCGGACTTTGTTCCAGCCGAAGCTCTTCCAGTTCCCACAGCTTAGCCTGCGTCAGGAAGTAGTAAATCGCAAGATACGCGCAGAGGACGAAACCACGCCAGCCCTCCAGAAACCCTCTCTCCCAAACGTAGCGCTTCAGGAAAACCAACCACGGTCTGACGGTCGCGCGCGTCCAACCAAAACTGATGCCATTCTTTCGCAATTCATCGGCTTCGTAGCGCGTGTAGCGATCGAGGTTGCGAAGCTGCTTCGAAATATTCGGCATCCCATAATGCAGAAGGTGGAAACTCAACGTTTTGATTTCGCCCGGCACATTCAAGTGTGCGTGCACTTCGCGTTCATTCCAACGACCTGCATCGCGGCGAAATAGACGGATTTGATAATCAGGATAGATTCCGGCTCGCCGCACCCAACGGCCGAGAACGTGATTTTTTCGCGGCAGCCGGAAGGCGTCGACCGTCGAGTCGACCGACTCTAAAGCCCGTTCAATCTCTTCAATGGCGTCAGGTTCGAGCGCTTCATCGGTATCGATTTGCAGCACCCATTCATTTTCGCACTGGGACACGGCCCAATTCTTCTGCTTCGCCGAATTGATGTATTCGTGCTGAATCACGCGCGCACCGTACTCTTCGCAAGTCTGCAGCGTCCGGTCCGTGCTGAAAGAATCGACGACCAGGATCTCATCAGCCCACTTCACCGACTCCAGCGTGTCACGCACCGTCGCGGCGTTATTGAAGGTTGGCAGCAGGATAGAAATTCGAGGGCGCATAAGCGTAGGACAACTCGGTCGCTTCTGATCTCTGCCGCAACCACACGTCCACCATTACCCAGATAAACCAGACAGGTAGCATCAACTGGGGCAAGACTTCAACTCCCTGAGTTGCCAGTAATCCACCAACCCCAATGAAGGACAGAAGCAAAGGGAAACCTAATTCGCCAGCCGCGCCGCGCGGATATGCGGAGGCGGTTTTCACGGTGACAGCCAGTTTCCAAAAGGTGAAAAGATACCCGCCAACGAAAATCAGCGCGGCAAGGATTCCCAGGTTCGCGCCGACCTGGAGAAAATCGCTGTGCACCCAGCCGGCGCTGTGCCAGCCGCTTCCCAGCGGATTTTCAACGATATGGTCGACCGCCCCCAGCGCTCGCTCTTGTCGCACCAGAGCGCTGTGATCGATGGGTGCGCCCTGCAAGACCGCGATTGTCGTAATCACGCGTTCTTCCGTTTTGGGAATTAGTTGATAACCAACCGCGGCCACCAGGACGCAGAGAGCGGCCACTACCAATCCGCGCTTGCGCAAACCAAAGAAACAACCCGCAGCCACTTGCACCACGACCATTAGCCAGATACTACGAAAGCCTCCAATGTAAATGGCAACAAGCTGAAGAACCGCGGACGTCACGATGGCGACGCGCGCCAAAAGGCCTCGCCACCAGCGAATTAGCACCAAGGCCAACGGGCATGCTAACAGGCAGAGAAAGGTGGCACTTTGGTTACCCCAGAACGAAAACTGCGCACGCACAAAACCATCGGCCGCCGCCTCTGCTTTAGCGCTCTTGATGAACGCCGGAAACAGTCTCATCACTGACGGGACCCAATATTCCAGCGACCCCATAAATGCGATCCACGTACTCGCCAGAAAAAAGGCCGTCAAGACATAACGCCAGTCTTGCTTTTGCTTGAGAACGATTTGGGCAACGAAGAGCAATGGAATAAAAATCACGAAAGATCGAAACTCGCTAAGCATTCCCGCCCACTCCGCATCGCCAGCAATCAGGGGCCACCAACCGAATAACCAGAAAGGCATTGACAGGCAGACCCACATGGGAAGCGAAACTCTGTTTTCCGTAATCAATCGCCGGTGGGCAAGAACACATGTGAACAGTAGCCACAACAAGACCTCGGCCGGGTGAATACGCAAGTCCTTCTTAACTTCGAAAGTGCGATACCCAATCGCCATTGATAGTGCCCACAAGACAAAGCCCAATCGGATGCCCCATTCACCGCCAAGTACGATTACCCCGGCGATCAACGCCCCACCGATAATCATCACCTCGCGGTAGTCGGCGCTTTGCGGCGCGAGGTAAATAATGGCCAGGACCACTGCGGCTACACGCAGCGCGCCCCCCAGCAGTACGGTAGTCCGCGAATTGTTTGCAATGATTGACTGACTAAGACTTCGCATATCGATTAGTTATGGCTACCTCAAACGGGACATGTTCGAAGGACGGCCTCCTTAAAGTAGCGTTTAGCTCGGTAAGCCTTGCCGATCGGACCGAGCCGCCGGTAACCCGCAAAAGCACGACACTCGGCGCCGAAGCCTCTTTTGAAATGCTCGACTCCCTGCAGTCCGCCGCTGGGATTGAAATCAAACCAGCGAAATCCGTCCTCGCATGCCGCTTTTATTGCGTCAGACAGCATCAGGTGCACCGGATGGCAGTGCATGTAGTCCGCATACATGGCGCCGTGCCAATAAACCGCATGGCCGCCGTGATAGAAGATCCAGGCGCCGGCGACAACTTGACCATTATATTTTGCCAGCCACAGCTTGATCTTCTGCCCGTTATCGGCGACCTGAAACAAATTGTGGAACAAACGTTTTGGATAGAATCCGGTCGCAGTTTCGCCCCACCGTGCGAGCGAATTCCGGTACACATCAAAATAGGAATCAACCTCCGCCGGTTTGGAAGCAATCGTGATTTCGACGCCTTTGCGACTCGCCACCGAGATATTGGCGCGATGCCCCTTGCGAAAGCGTTTTTCAATCCCGTCGCTGCCGATTCGCAGATCCAGAATATGAGTGTGCATCTCGCGCCGGTGCGCGTCGTCAAAATTCATTTCTGCAAAAGGGTTTCCACAGACGATGATGCTGGGAAACTCATTCAGCGCTGCCAGTGTACGTTGCGTCTGGTATTCAGATGGAGCTTTCAGGAAAAGTGGGCCACCGTAGACGCCCGGAGGCAAAGACTCGTAATAATGCCGCACGATTCCCTTCCTGCGCATCAACGGCAACACCATGATGTTTCCGTCTGAGAATTTCCTTACCATCGGTTCGGCGATCCACTGCGGAAACGTGCGGGCGATGACGTCTGCCCAGGTCTTCGTGTGAAAAAACGTCGCCGCCTCGGACTGTTCACAGACCTGATCCCAGAGCAAGTCGGTACGCTCCGCATCGACGATTTCCCACGAAGTCATACTATTCATTCCGGCGATCCCATCTTCGACCAATAGAACAGGTAGTCGCGCAACTCGGCCGACGCGCCGTGTGGATTCGCAAACCAATAATGCAACGCGCCCCATGCGCGCCCGACCACATTCACCAACGCGCGCGGCCATCGCCGTGATTTAAGAGCGTCTTCAATCAGGCTGTCGTATCGCTTGAGCAAACGGACATCTGTGGTGGTAAATCCGGCATTCTCGAATCCCTGCGTAAAGCGGCCTGGCGGCAAGTCAACGTACATCTCGACGTTGATCACTTCGCCGCCCGGTTTCAGCACGCGAAACATCTCGTGGGCGATCTGCTCGTAGGCTTCCGGCGATACGAACAAGCTGTATCGCAGCACACCACAACACCAAATCGCGTCAATCGATTGATCCCGCAGCGGTAGCGAAAAGCCGTCGGTTTGTAACACCGAAGTTCTTTTCGGCAGGCCGAGTCGCTGCGCCTCGGCGAGCATGTCAAATGTGATGTCAGTTCCAATAACCTTCGCGCCCTTGCTGCCAAAGAACCGGAGGAAGCGTCCCGTGCCGCAACCGAAATCAAGGATCGTTTTTCCACCTTCATGTCGCCGCAAAGCTCTGGTGGCGGCGAAAACATGCACCGCGTGATGAAAATCATTTCCGCGATCTGATGCCGTTGGCGAGATGACCGCCCGCAGCTCGCCCATTGCGGCACGTTCGACCCAAGTTGCGCCGGTGGGCATGAAAAGCTTTGTGTCTTCGTTCATCACCGTGTCCCGGAAGAACTCCTTCGGGGTTAGGCAGGACCGTTCCAATAAAAGAAACGACTATTAACAGTTCAACCGAATTAATCTAAGAAACTATAAATAATTGGGCCTTCCGGCTCTCGCGGACGCGGACGGAACCGTCAGGCCTTGAAATCGCAGGATGTAGGGCTCAGGGAGTGACTAGCGGCCACACCAGCTGTCTCGCATGCTTTGGCGCTGGCCAGGGACTCCGTTTCGCGCAAACGCACGGGCTGGCGATCCGCACTTTTCTCGTCACAAGCAATGTGGCATACCTCGAGTAATCTTGAGATGTATTGCTCGCGAGTAAACTCGCGCGTCAGACGTTCATAAGCGTTCGTAATTAAGCGATCTCTGAGACTCTTGTCCGTCAGCAGCCGTTCCAATTGTTGCCGCAAGTCAGCGGCATCGCCGGCACGGTAGTACAGGACCTCGTCATCCGTGGCGTAATCACGCAGTTGAAAGCTGCGTGCGGCCACGATCGGTTTCTTCTTGAGCATCGCCTCGAACATGGCAATGTGTCCCAGGGCCCTCTGCCAGCGATGCTCATAGAACGGCAAAACTACGACGGTGGCCCGCAAAATTTGATCGCGATACTCTTCGCGTGAAACTTCAAAAGATGCCAAAAAGTTCGCCGGTAGTGTCGACGGCAAAGCCTTTCGATCTGAATCACCGGCGACGATTACATTTTTCCAACTCGAGCTTCGGTTAGCAGCGATAAAGCAATCGAAATCACGATGGCGCCCTATTGCAAGTACTCGAACTTCGTTGCCGGCCTCGTTTGTGCGTACGGCCTCCGGATCGGTTCCATAGTGGAAGTAGGGAATGAAACTCAATTTCGCCGGCGGCACCTGAAACTGTTCCGAATAGAGCTGAACTTCTGCCGTGGTGTGAACTACGGCAAGATCAATTACTTTCAGGACGAAGCCGTGCATGGCCAGACTAATTCGGTCGCGGACAAAATGGCTGACCCGAGCTTTTCCTAATCGAGCACGCGAGATATCGAATTCAAAACCCTGATAAACCATGACCGGTCTTGACGATCGAAACATGCTCAGCAACGCGAAAAGGGCAGCGAATCGAATGTCGTGATGAAACAGAACAACATCGTACTGGCGGGCGAGACGGAGGACCCGAATCACACGTCGTGGCAACGATCTCGAGCGCCATGAAGGATCGACATCTGTGATGGCCACGGCCGATTTGCACCAGCGCTCATCTTCCTCAAAACGAGAGTGATTAAGGTTAAGGATCTTCACTTTCAGTAACGCAGGTAGTTATTGGTGCGTCAACAACAAT
>Ga0075423_10005345_pt1 | contig 11989 bp, 9 predicted proteins | sample SoiMethybrSBSTD2_FD_80114 | JGI IMG/M metagenome (GOLD analysis project Ga0075423, IMG submission 80114) | Bulk soil microbial communities from a Populus tree surrounding site in Tennessee, USA - Soil MetaG P. TD hybrid SBSTD2 | ecosystem: Environmental > Terrestrial > Soil > Tree plantation...
AGGTTTTGTCGGATGATCCGGACGGACTCGACCCGGCGATGTTCGACCCCGAAGTTCCGTCGGCGATCGACTTGAATGCGGGGCGTTGAGGAGCCGGTGTATATGCCGCCTGACCGCCCACCGCGCCGCCCTGACCGGCGGTCGCTTTCAGCAGCTCCCGCATCCCTCCGAGCGCTCCCATGACGCCAGAGGCCTCGGCCGGGAGAAAGATCGTGGTTCCCTTGCCCTGGGTCACGGCAGGCAGAGCTTCGAGGTACTTGAGCCCGAGCAGATACATTGCGGCTTGACCTTCCGGCAGCGACGCGGTGATGCGCTGGATGGCTTCGGCTTCGGCTTGCGCCATTGCGAGGCGTGCTGAGGCCTGGCCTTCAGCGCGGAGAATCGCCGCTTCCTTCTCGCCTTCGGCTTTTCGCACCTGTGACTCGCGGAGACCTTCAGCTTCCAGGATAGCGGCACGCTTGCCCGCCTCGGCGTTTGTAACCGCCGCTCGACGTTCACGCTCCGCACGCATCTGCAGCTCCATCGATTGCTGAATGTCACGAGGCGGCTCGATGGCCTGCAGCTCGACACGGGTTACGTCCACGCCCCAGCCGATGGACGCTTCCTCGATCACCTCGCGCATCCGCTTGTTGATCTGATCGCGGCTCGCCAGTGTCTGATCGAGCTCCATCTCGCCGACGATGTTTCGGAGCGTCGTTCTCGTTAGGGTCTCGAGCGCGTACGGAAGGTTCTGTACGGCGTACGTCGCCTTCTGTGGATCGGCGATGCGGTAGTACAAGACAGCGTCGATGTCGATCGTGACATTGTCCTTGGTGATGACTGGCTGGCTCGGGAAGTTCAGGACCTGCTCGCGGAGGTCAATGCGAGACGTCGTGCCGGCGGTGATACGCTTCATGCCCGACACGTCGGCCTCGATGTAGCGGACGTCGATCGGGCGTGGGCGCTCGATGAACGGGATCAGCAGGTTCAAGCCGGATCGAGCAACCCGGTGGAAGCGCCCGAGGCGCTCGATCACCATGACTTCAGCCTGACCGATGATCTTTACACCGGCCGCGATGATGCTCAGGCCGAATGCAGCGAGAATCGCGAGTAGGATCATGCCGAACATGCGGGCTCCTCCGCTGGTGTGCTAGTTGGTGTGCTAGTTCTTCCAGTCGGCGATGAAAATGTTGGTCTCGCCGGGCTTCGCGTCGAAACGATTCGACGCCCAAACCAGGTGTCGACCGTCAGGGCTGAACTGCGGGAAGCCGTCGAAGTCAGGGTTCGTCGTAACCTGTTCGAGACCAGTACCATCCAGGTTCACGAGGTACAGGTCGAAGTTGCGGCTTCGCGGGTTCTTGTAGTTGGAGGAAAAGATGATCCGGCGCCCGCCCGGCGTGAAGAACGGCGCGAAGTTGGCGCCACCAAGGTTCGTGATCTGACGCTGGTCGGATCCGTCCGCATTCATCACCCAGATTTCCATCTTGTTCGGCCGAACCATTTCCTGACGCAGGAGGTCGCGATAGGTGCGGAGCTCCGTCGAGTCGGTCGGGTGGTAGGCGCGGTAGACGATGCGCTTGCCGTCAGGAGAGAAGAACGGCCCGCCATCGTAGCCCGGCGCCGTGGTCAAGCGTCGGACGTTCGAGCCGTCTACGCTCATTGCATAAATGTCGAGGTCCCCGTCCTTGAGCGACGTGAAGACGATCGTCTTCCCGTCGGGAGAAAGCGTTCCCTCGGCTGTGTAGACGTTGTTGTTCGTTAGGCGGTGGAGGGCTGACCCATCCCGGTCGACAGTGTAAATGTCGAACTTGTCGAGGCCCCAAACGTAACCCTGCGACGGGTCAGGGCGAGGCGGGCAGGCCGCTCCGTTCGCGTGCGTGGACGCGAAGAACAACCGCCGGTCGCCGTCGAAAAAATAGCCGCAGGTCGTTTTCCCGTCGCCGTTCGAGATCCGTCGAAGGCCAGAGCCGTCAATGCGCATCACGTACTGCTGATCGCACGTGCGGCCGTCGCGCGTCGATTGAAACGTGAGCCACTGGCCGTCACGACTGAAATATGCCTCGGCGTTTTCGCCGCCATTCGTGAGGCGACGGACATTGGTCAGATGTGATTCGCCGGACTCTGGCGAGACGGACACGGCCACACTCGCGCCGTCCGTTCCTGCCGAGGCCACGGCGGTCGCGGGCGCTGGGGCTGGCGCCGAGTGGCACCCGGATGCAAAGACCGCCACGACGAGGGTCGTGGCGGCGCGAAAAGCCTCTCTCGTCATGCCCGAAAGCTATCGTTGCGGCCTCGCAGCGACGAGGGCGAAGAGATCCTTCTGCGATGTGCCTTTCTGAATGATCTCGATCGCTTTCCTCAACTGCGGATCATCGTCGATGGTCCGCCGGCGCACGGTCGAATCGCCAAACGCCGCGCGAGCAACGCGCAGTTCGATGTCGCGATCGACCAGTGAGGATGCAGCGTCCCACTGCTTGCGGTCGACCTTCACGCCGGCTTTCTCGAGCCGGTCGAGGAAATCGGCGCGCCATTCCGGCTTGACCATGAAGTCCGGCTTCACCTGCGACTTGAGCTCGTAGCCGAGGTCATAGAGTGCGACGTAGTACTCCTGCGACTTGGGCGCCATCGCCTTGCGGAACTCCTGCTCGGCTGACGTGAGTGTGTCTGCCTGCACGAGCAGATCGGGCGTCACGGCACCGCCTCCGTACACCACACGGCCTGCGTCGGACTTGAACTGCGGGCGCGCCTTGCGCGCAGAGTCGGTCTCGAGCGAATCGGGGTGCACTTCGACGAACTGGCCGTCCGGCATGAGCTTCCGATCCTTCTGGATGGACCGACCGCTCGGCGTGTACCATTTCGCGGTCGTCATCTTGAGCGCCCATCCGCCGTCGAGATTGAAGAGCGTCTGTACGAGCCCCTTCCCGAACGACGTGTTGCCGACGATGACGGCTCGGTCATGGTCCTGCAACGCGCCGGCGACGATCTCGGAAGCAGATGCCGTGTACTGGTTCGTCAGAATGACGAGCGGAACGTCGGGAGCGGTCGGCTTCTCGCGCGCGAAGTACATCTGCGGTTCGGTGTTTCGTCCGCGCACGCTCGCGATCTCCTGCCCCTGTTTCAGGAAGAGATTGCTGATGGAGAGCGCCTGATCGAGGAAACCACCAGGGTTGTTCCGCAGATCGAGGACGATCCCTCGCGCGCCACCGTTCTGGAGACGTCGAACGCTTTCGGTGAGCTCCGACGTGGCGTTCTCGTTGAACTGATCGAGCGGGATGTAGCCGACCTTCCCGTCGAACGTGATCTCGTAAGGCACGGCGGGCACCCGAATCACGGCGCGAGTGAACTCGATCTTGATCGGCGCCGTTACGCCGGGACGCGCAAACCCGACCGTGACTTTCGTTCCCGGAGTGCCGGTGAGCGCGTCTGCCGTCTTTTTCGAGGTCCAGCCGCGCGTCGAGATCGTGTCGACGAGCACGATCACGTCGCCTTCACGGATGCCCGCGCGTTCAGCCGGAGTGTTGTGAAAGACCTTCGCGACCGTGATGCCCTTGCCCTGCTGCTCCTCGATGGACATGCCAAGGCCGCCATAGCGTCCGCCGGTGTTGCTATTGAAGGAGCGGAGCTGCGAAGGTGACATGAGCTCGCTGTACGGATCCTGAAGCTGGCCGACCAGTCCTCGCGCGGCCTTTTCGTACAGTGTTCCCGCGTCGACCGTGTCTACGAAGCGTGAGGAAACGAGGTCGAGCACCTGACCAAAGAGCCGAGCGCCGTCGGTAGTTGCACGCTCCTGAAAAACGAATCCGCCCACGAGGAGCGGGGTGGCGACGAGGCTCGCGACGAGCGCGGTGCGTGTTCGATTCATTGAATTGCTCAGCTCAACGGGGTATAGACAGCTAAATACGCGGTGCGGGAGGAGGAGTTCCGCGCCCTTTCAATCGGACGGTACGCAAGCGGCGTGCGTCACTGACCATCGCCTACGGTGCTTGCACCCGATCCTTCTTCACTTCCACCGGCCCATAATGCGCGCCAGGACATTTCTCGCCCCTTGCGGAAGCCCTTCTGCGTGAGCTTCACGCCGTCCGGCGAGATGGTGACCATGTAAGCCTGACCATCCATTTCGATCTCGCGCTTGATCGTCTTGTCGAGCTTCGTTGCCATGGAAACTCCGTTTCGTTGTAGTGGAGCCGGGCGGAGCGACTCAGGTGCGCAGCGATGCTGGTAATGTAGGGTGCCTCGCAGATCCTACACCAAACGCGATGCCAATACATAGTCTACGAACCATTCGCGCCGATGCTGCTTAAACGCAATATCGCGAGCCAATCCCTCCGCGAGCAGCATCTGATGCGCCGGTTGCAATACACGCTGCAGGTGGGACGGATAACGTTGCGCGAGCGGCAACTGCTCAGCGAGCTGATCCAGAGCGATTCGCCACGTCACCGTACCGTCTTCTCTCGCAACCTCCAATAGCCGGTACAGTCGACGCGCCACGGGTGATGAAAGGTTGAGATATCGCGGTGCCGACAGCGTGACGACATATCCTGCAGCAATATTCGAGCGGATCACGGCCGATATGACGACTCGCGCATCTCCCGGCTCCGACGCGGAGAATGTCGGAAACAGCGCGAGCTGCTCGCGGTCGCTGGATCGGCGACGTTCGATCGCGATAGAGCTCAGGATCGTGAAACGGCCTTCGAGACGGGTGGCGCCGGCGGCATCGTAGTAGACACCGCTCGACTCGAGCGTAGTGCGCTCGAGGCGGCTGAGCGCACCGCGGAGCTGCTCGTAGGTTCGGCCATCCACGCGTCTGCCTATGGAGCGAAGAAATGCGTGGAGCGTGAACGACAGCGCTCCATCGTCGGGGCAGCTCGCTTCGTGGTAGCGGCGCAGGAGCTCGACGTAAACGTCCTGGTCGAACGTCCCCGGAACGCGGTCCCCTGGCGTGGGCAGCACGCGCCAGCGTCCTCCCGATTGGGGAGCGTACGTGACCGCCGAGTCATCGGCCGAATCGCTCAGGCGGAACAGTGGCAACGCCTCAAGCGAGCGATCAAGCACAATCGTGCGCGTGGCGGTTCGCCGGTGTGCGGCGAAGCTCATGCGGCGTAGCGTAGTGTGACGCGTGCCGCGAAGCTAGGGGGCTCGTCAGCCGAGCTGCATCACCTGGCCGGTAATGGACCGTGCCGCCTCAGAAAAACAGAGGAAGTGCACCGCGTCGGCGACCTCCTCGCGTTCCACATATCGCGTAGACGGGCCCATCGTCTCCAGGTTCGCCGCCGTACGAATAGCTGTCGGAGCAAGCGCATTCGACCGCACGCCCGTGTCGCGCTCTTCCTGCGCGACGGCGCGCATGAGTGTGATCACGCCCGCTTTGGAAATGGCGTACGCGGACATCTCGCCGATCCGGCCTCCGGGCAGGGCGGCGGCGGAGGCGAAAAAGACAATGGCGCCCTGACGCTTTCGCAGCAGTGGAAGCATGGCGCGCGTCGTCAGATACGCCGTTTTGAGCCCGATGTCGAGCTGTCGCGACCACGCGTCCGGCTCACTCTCAGCGACTTTCCCGGACATCGCAAACCCGCCTGCGATGTTCACAAGGGCGTCGACAGCGCCGAATTCGCGGGCAACGCTCGACGCCACAGCGTCGAGCTGCGTGCGGTCCGTAAGGTCCGCGCGCATCGCGATGGCGCGCAGACCCTTCTCGCGGAGCTCCGCAGCGCGCGCTTCCGCCTCCGTGCCCGTTCTATCGATCAGCACGACGGCCACTCCGCGCTCGGCCAGGTACCGAGCGACGACTTCGCCCACCTGACCGGGGCGTGAAACGCCTGTAAGCACCGCGACTTTTCCGTCGAGCGGCCGATCGCTAGGGGTCAGTGCAGTCATAACGAGAACGGGGCGAGATCAGTCGATTACGAGCTCGACCCAAGATGGAACGGGCTCTGCGTTCGCACACGGGCGTCAGGTAGAAAATCGTCAGACGTCCACGGTGGTTCCATGATTCGGGTAGTCAAGCGGCTTTTCGCCGTGCTTGGTGTCTTGGCGGTCCTCGCATTCGCGCTCATCGGACTACTGACCGTCACGCGCGGCACTCCAGTGCGACGAGTTCTCGCCATTGGCGACAACAAGTTGCCGGGCGTTCGCGATTCTCTTTTCGTTCGCACCATCGAGCTGTTCTCGGGAATGCACATGGAGAAGGGGAACGCGGTCGAGGTGCTCGCGAATGGATCCGTTTATCCGCGACTCTGGTCGGACATTCGTTCCGCGCGCCAGACGGTGACCGTACAGATGTACTTCTCGAAGCCGGGCGCGGTGGCGGACTCGATGGCGAAGTGCCTTGCAGAACGCGCGCGTGCGAAGGTGCGGGTGCTGTTGCTGCTGGACGCCTTCGGGTCTCATGAGCTTGCGGGCGGCTGGGTGGACAGCCTCAAGCGGGCGGGCGTGGAGGTGGCGTGGCTCCGGTCGCTGCACTGGTATACGCTGCATCGGGCAGCAACGCGGTCGCACGTTCGGGCTGTTGTGGTGGACGGCCGAGTGGGATACACGGGCGGCTTCGGGCTGGCCGACTATTGGCTCGGCAACGGACATGCGGAGAACGAGTGGCGTGAATCGAACGCACGCTTCGAAGGACCAACCGTGGCCCAGCTTCAGGCGGCGTTCGCGTCGGGATGGGCGGAGGCAAGCGGTGAGCTCATCACGGGCGACCTTTTCTTTCCGCCTCAGTCATTCGCCGAGGTGGGACCCATGCAGGCAGCGCTGCTCCATTTCCTTCCGACAACCGGCAGCACGCCGGCGGAGCGGTTTCTCGCGCTCTCGATCAGTGGAGCCCGGCGCACGCTCTACATCTCGAACTCGTACTTCGTGCCTGACGACGACTTCCGCGAGCTACTCGTTAGGGCGGCCAAACGAGGTGTCGACGTGCGGGTGCTTACAGCGGGCGACAAGAGCGACGTCAAAACGACCCTGTACGCGGGCCGCGCACGATATCCCGAGCTGATCAAGGGTGGTGTGCGACTCTACGAGTATCAGCCGACGATGATGCACGCGAAGACGCTCGTGGTGGACGGCGTGTGGTCGACGGTCGGCTCACTCAACTTCGACAACCGGTCGCTCGTGTTCAACAACGAGTCGAATATCGTGACGCTGGACGAGGGCGTGGGCGCGACACTCGACTCGTTGTTCATGGATGACCTGAGGTACTCGAAGGAGATCAAGCTCGACGAGTTCAACCGCCGGTCGTGGGTGGAAAAGATGCTCGAGTGGATCGCCAACTCTCTCCAGCGCGTGCTCTGAGCGCGGTCGGCGTTAGGCGCCGCTAGCCGCGGATGTCGGCGCGGCCGAGGGCTGCCCGAACCGCCTCGCGCATGGCCACCAGCGCATCGTCGCTCGACGCCGGCGAGTTGTCGCGCACATGGATCTCGATCCCGTCCGCCACGACCATGCGACGCCAGGTGAGTGGTCCCTGGTCATCCTGGGTGGCGACGACGTCGGCTCGCGCGCCGAGCGCGGGCGCGAGGGATTGGGCGATTCGGCGTTCAAGCAGATCGCCCGTGGTTTCATGCATCTCGCGCTTGATGGCATCCAGCGTCTGGCCCTCGCGCTGCCGGATCTTGATCGCGAGTAGCTGAAGGAGGTGTCGGTAATTGTAGATGGCGGCGGTGCCGGTGCCCTCCGGGCGGTCGAGAAGCCCGTTGGACACGTAAAACCGTACGGCCCGGGCGCTCGGCGCCGCCCGGGCGGACGCATTGGTGGGCCGCATGCCGGCGGCGTCGACTAGGGCGGTGACGTGGGCGGCGAGTCCGCGAGCGTTCCATGGTGCGTGGCGGGCGTGCGCGCGCAGGAGGGCAACAGGTGATTCAGCCATGATGCGAACATAATCACGTCAGCGTCGCGGTACGAGGGGCACTCGGCAGGCTCACAGCTACGGTGGTGCCGCTTTCCGCCGAACTTTCGATCGTAATGTTCCCGTGGTGCTCCTCTACGATTCGCTGAGCCAGCGCAAGCCCGACACCGGTACTTCCGGGCTTCGTCGACAGAAAGAGCTCGAAGACTCGCGGCAGCATCTCCGGCGGAATCGGGGCACCGCCGTTTGTGAGCCGGCACCGCCATCCGCCGGTTGGAAGAAGCGTGGACTGAAGGGAGATGTCGGTCGCTTCAGGCGCGGCATCGACTGCGTTCGACAGGATGCTCTTGAACGCCTGCGCCAACTGATGGCCGTCAATCGCAATCGCCGCAGGCGCGTCCAGCCTGGTCCTGCGGATCGCCAAGGCACGACTCTCGAGTCGACCACGTTCCGCCTCGAGGACGTCGTCCCAAACGGCGTCCGGGTCGGCGGAGGACAGCTTGAGCACAATCGGCCGCCCGAGCTCGAGCAACGTGCCGACCATTCGATTCAGGCGCTCGACCTCACGTAGAATGCGCCCGACATTCTTCTCCATGACGGGGTCTTCGCGCGCGCGGAAGCGGAGGAGCTGCGCGGCGGATGAGATCCCAAAGATCGGGTTGCGGAACTCCTGCGCTACGCCGGCGGCGACTTCGCCGATCGCCCCGCTTCGGTGACGGCGAGCCGCAGACGCGACGTGCCGTGTGCGGTCGATAGCAGCGGACAGCTGCGCTGCGACCGACGTCAGGAAGCGGCGGGCGTCGGCCAGGCGTTCCGGCGAGTCGATGTCATCAGCGATGATCGAGACGACGCCCTCCGGACCGGCCTCGCCTGGCAACGCGGCCGTCAGCGCGAGGGTCGCCTCGTCGCGCGATGCGACAACCCGGCCGCTCTCGAGAACCGACTTCCAGGCCGGACCGAAACGCTGCTCGAGCAAACGGCGGTCGCCCTCGGAACCATAGTCGTACACGATACGTGGGAAGGGACCGTCATCGTCGCGCACGGCGATAACGACGACGTCCGCACGAAGCGTCTGGCGGAGTTGCTGCACCGCCTCGTGGTACGCGGTGTCGGGATCGACGGCACGAGCGAGCGCCAGGCCAGAATGCACAACGGCGTCCCGAGCGCGATCGAGTGACGTGATATCGACGGTGGAGACGACGAACCCGGTGACCGCGTGGGTCTCGTCATGCAGCGGCGTCATCTGGGCCAGCGAGACGCGGTTGTCGTAGGGATGCCGCTCGAGCTCCCAGCGAACGACGGGCGCTCGGCCAGTTCGAAGCACCTGCATTCCGTGCTCGAACTGGTCGCGCGACACGGTCCCGCGCATTGCGTCCCAGATTGGTGTGCCGCGATCGCCGTCGCCAACCGTGACAGCAACCGATCCGACGTCTTCGTTGAACCGCGGTGGTGCCTGGTGTACGCTCGTGAGGTGGCCGTCGAGGTCCAGGGCATAAATGCTGACGGGAAGCGCGTCGAGCAACGCGTGCTCGGAGAGGTCGGTCGACTGCATGGTCCGACGGGGAGGGGCGTAAGTACGACGTGACCGGAAACGACAGTGGCGGAAGACGAAACCGCGGGGGCGCCGGCTGAGCCGGCAGCACCCCGCGGTCGAATCGATCGTAATGGCGCCTGACGCGCCTGTGGAGCGCTGCCTCGGTTACTTCTTCTTGGCCTTTCCGCCGCGGCCGCCCGTCTTGCGAGCGGGAGCCTTCTTGCTGGCGGCCTTCTTGGCGCCCGCCTTCTTCGCGCCTTTCGCTGCGGTCTTACCCTTTGTCGCCTTTTTTGCGCCGCTCTTTGCGGCGGCGCGCGGGCCAACAGCCTTCGCAGGCGCCTTCTTCGCGGCTGCCTTTTTCGCAGGCGCGCTCTTTGTCGCAGGCTTTGCCGGAGCTTTGGTGGCGGCGGGCTTTGGTGCAGGGGCGGCGGGTGATGGGGCGGCAGCCGGAGCCGCTGGCGTGGCGGCAGCGCTGCCTGCGCCTGCCTTTTCCGCGGGTGCCTTACGCGGACGGCCCGGTCGACCAGGACGGGGGAAGACCTCGGCCTCTTCCTCTTCCTCTTCCTCGACACCCGCTTCGCCTTCCTCTTCTTCGTCGCCTTCGTCAGAGTCGTCGGCGTCGTCCCAGAGGCTCTCATCGCGCTGGTTCAGGACCCAGCCGCCATCCTCATCATCGTCGTCGTCAAACGAGCTTCCGCCCCCGTAGCCCAGGTCGTCTGATTCGTCATCCCGATCGGAAAACTTGAACTCGCGATCCAATTCTCCACCGCGCGGCATGACCGCCTCCTGTGAGATAGCCGACCGGTCTGAACCAGGGGGAAAACCGGGCGGGAAAGGTGCACGTCACATCCCATCACGCTTCGTTGTGCGGGCGCGGGAAACGCACCCGTATTCACGTCACCCTAGTACAATCACCGGGTCGCGGAGTCAAGCGACACGCAACACAATGACGGTGTGTGCGATAGTCAGTCGCCGAATGCAGCGTCCGTGACAGCCGGATCGCCGGCGGGCGTGGCGTGGTGTGCTGATCGCCGACGGCTGAGGAGCCAGCCCGCGGCGTCATCGACCAGCGTGTACATCACGGGCACGACGAACAGCGTGAGGAGCGTGGACGTGATCAAGCCGCCGATGACGGCGCGCGCCATAGGCGCTCGCTGCTCGGCGCCAGCGCCGATGGCCAGCGCGAGCGGGATCATCCCGAACACCATGGCGAAGGTCGTCATGATGATCGGCCGGATGCGTGTGCGGGCGGCTCGAAGGATCGCGTCTTCCCGCTCGCCACCGTGCTCGCGCTCCTGGTTCGTGAAATCAACCAGCAGGATACCGTTCTTCGTGACGAGTCCCATGAGCATGATGATGCCGATCATGGACATCACGTTCATGTTGCCCCTGGTGATGAGCAGCGCGAGCGCGACGCCGATGAAGCTCAAGGGCAGCGCGAGCATGATCGCGAGCGGCTGGAGGAACGACCCGAAAAGTGATGCCAGAATCAGGTAGATGAAGATGACCGCGAGGATGAGCGCCTCGGCGACGTAGCCCTTGGTGTCGTTCAGGTTCTGCACGTCGCCGGTGAAGACGGCGTGATATCCGGGCGGCAGGTTGAGCGAGTCGATGGCCGCCTTCACCTTGCTGGCGACGTCGCCCAGCGGGTAACCGGGGATGACGCCGGAGGAAATGTTGATCTGTCGCTCGAGCTGACGGCGCTCGATCTGCTGTGGACCAACGCCGCTTCTGACTTCGGCGACCTGGGATAGCGGGACGATCCCGGGCTGGCCGGTCGTCGGATCGATGTTGGCGCTCGCGATCGGAATGTTCGCGACGTCCGCGGCGCTCTTTCGGAGCGAGTCGGGGTAGACGACGATCACGTCGTGCTGGTAGCCCTGCGGATCTTCCCAGCGTGTCGCGCGCGTTCCGGAGAACAGTGGCTGCAGTGTCGTTCCGATCGCATTGATTCCGAGACCCGCAGCCCAGGCCTGCTGCCGATCCACGCTCACGTCGAGCTGAGGGATGTCACCCTGGTCGCTCGAGTTGGGCTCGGCGACGCCGGGGATCTGCACCATCGCCTCATACACGCGTCCGGCAGCGATCTTGAGACGCGACTGCTCGGGGCCTTGAATGTTGACACGGATCGGTTGGCCGCGGCCGCCGAAAATGCTCTGCGTCTGGTTGATCGTCGCCATGACACCGGTGACCTGGCGCAGCTTGCCTCGCAACTCGTTCTGAATCTCCGTCAGGCTCTTGTCGCGATCGTGGGCCGGCCGGAGCTGGACGTTGATCGTGCCCTGGTTAGGCGTGCCTCGGAATCCGCCCCCGACGGTGAGATACGTGTACTCGACGTCCTGCTGCTTCTTGAGGAAGTCGCTGATCTCACGGCCCTTGGCGAGCGTATAGCCGAGCGTGGAGCCAGGTGGCGTTCGAATGCCGACGGAGAAGTCGTCGCCGTTCGAGTCAGGCATCCACGTGAAGCCGAGGCGTGGAATGATGATGAACGCCGCGACGATCGACGCGAGCGCAGTGGCCATCACGATTGCGCGATGATGGAGCGCCCACTTGAGAAAGCCCGGGTACTTGTCGGAGGTGCGCTCGAACCAGTTGTTGAACGCGATGGCGACGCGACGAATCGGCGAGCGGACGACACGTCGGGC
>Ga0075423_10005346_pt1 | contig 11989 bp, 9 predicted proteins | sample SoiMethybrSBSTD2_FD_80114 | JGI IMG/M metagenome (GOLD analysis project Ga0075423, IMG submission 80114) | Bulk soil microbial communities from a Populus tree surrounding site in Tennessee, USA - Soil MetaG P. TD hybrid SBSTD2 | ecosystem: Environmental > Terrestrial > Soil > Tree plantation...
ATCGAGCGGAGCAAAAACGCCAACCTCGTCGTGTACGACGCGCAGCTCACGGATTCGGGGGAGCTCGACCCGAAGAATCCCGTCGTCGTCTACTGGCTCTTGAAAGCGCAGGACGGGCGGCGCGAGGAGTTGAACCGCGTCGAGCGCCAGCGGGCCTACGGATTCGACATCGATCAGGGAAAGGATCCCGGCACCTCTGTTCTGACCTTGAAGGCCGGGAAGAAGCGCCCCTTCATCGTCGCGATGCGCGATGGCTGTCCCGTTGCTCTCGACACGATCGGCGGGCGTCCGGCGGTTCTCGAGCGGATCTTCGTGAAAGAGAAAGAGGGCATGACCCTCAAGGTCGATTCCGTCGACTTCTTCGGCCGCGATCGGGCAGATGGCCGCCCGGTCACCGAGACGATCATCCCGAAGTGAGATGGGGCGGCGGGCGGCCCGGCCCGATCAGGCCGCCTTTTTCGCCGGTTTCGCGGCCGACGACGCCTCCATGCCGAGCTGCCAGGTCAGGAAGAGGAACTCCGTCGAGAGGTCCTCGATCTGCTTCGAGACCGGCGTGATGAAACCGCGGGAATGACCGGCCTGCTTGTCGTAGTAGAGGAGCACCGGCCGGTCCGCCTGATCGGCGCTGTCCGCCTGCATCAGAGCCGTCATTTTCCGCGCGTGCAGAGGCGCCACGCGCGTGTCGGAGTCGCCGGTGATGAAGAGGACCGCCGGATACGGCGTTCCCGCCTTGACCCGATGGTACGGAGAGTAGGCGTAGAGGTACTTGAACTGCTCCGCGTTCTCCGAGGAGCCGTACTCCGGAACCCAGTACCCCGCCACGAGGAACTTGTGGTAGCGCACCATGTCGAGCAGAGGGTAGGAGCAGACGACCGCGCGGAAGAGCTCGGGTCGCTGCGTCAGGGCCGCGCCGACCAGAAGGCCGCCGTTCGATCCGCCCGCGATCGCGAGCTTCTCCCGCGAGGTCCACTTCTGCGCGATGAGCCACTCGGACGCCGCGATGAAGTCGTCGAAGACGTTCTGCTTCTTCTCGAGCATGCCGGCCTTGTGCCAGGTCTCGCCGAACTCGCCGCCGCCGCGCAGGTTGGCGACGGCGTAAACGCCTCCGAGCTCGACCCAGAGCGCCGCGAGCGCCGAATACCCGGGTGTCGAGGAAAGCGTGAAGCCGCCGTATCCCGTGAGGAGAGCCGGGTTCCGTCCGTCCCGCGTCATCCCCTTGCGGTGCACGAGGAACATCGGGATCTCGGTGCCGTCCTTCGAGGGATAGCGCGCCTGCTCGACCTCGTAACGGTCGCTCGCGATCGGGACGTGCGTCTCCGCGAAAACCGATCGGGAGCCGGTCGCGATGTCGTATCGATAGATCTTCGACGGCACGACGTAGGACTGATACGTGTAGAAGCCCTCTTTCTTGTCCCAGTCCCCCGCGACGTTGCTGACGGTCCCGATCGAAGGGTCCGAGATCTCGCCGACGCTCTTGCCGCTCGGCTCGAAGATCCGGACCTTCGGCACGACGTTCTCGGAGTAGCGCACGAAGAGGCGGCCGCCGGCCGCGGCGGTGTCCTGGATCGCCGAATTGCCCTGCGGGACGACCTCCTTCCAGTTTTCGCGAGCGGGGGACTTCAAGTCCACCGCGAGGACGCGCCCGTTCGGCGACTCCCAGTTGGTCTGCAGGAACATCGTGTCCCCGCCGACGCGGGGCGCGAAGCGCGCCTCGACGTCGTTGACGACGGGGCGAATCGAGCCGCCGGCCGCGATCTCTTGGAAGTACACCTCCGTCTTCGTCGCAGCCGAGCCGTGGGAGACGACGAGGACCAGGTACTTGCCGTCGTCGGACAGCGAGGTGCCGATGATCTTTTCCGGTCCGTACCCGTCTCCGAAGAGCTTCGCGTCCGAGGCCGGATCGGTCCCCAGGTCGTGGCGGAAGACGCGCGGGCCCTCCTTCGTCTGCCGGGAGTAGTAGATCGTCTTCTTGTCGGCGGTCAGCGAGACGCCCGAGTAGCGCGCGCGGGGAAGCTCGTCCGGCAGCGCCTTGCGTCCGTCCACGGCGAGGAGCCGCACGATCTGCTCGTCCTCGCCGCCGTGGCGGACCCCGTACACCACGAGGTTTCCGTCGTTGGAGACGTCGAGGAAGCTGGCCGAGAGCGTGTGGTCCGTGGAGAGCTTGTCCGGATCGACGAGCACCTCGTCTGAGCCGCGCAGCCCGGAGCGCACGTAGAGGACCGGTAAGTCGCGGTCGGCGGCGCGCCGAGAGAAAAAGTAGCGCCCCCCCTTTTCCGTCGGCGTCGTGATGATGTCCACCTTCAGGAGCTCGGCGATCCGCTTCTCGAGCCCGGCGCGCCCCGGGGCCTGGTCGAGAACCCGCTTCGTGTAGGCGTTCTGGGCGTCGATCCAGGCGCGGGTCTCCGGCGCGTCCTGGTCTTCGAGCCAGCGGTACGGGTCCGTGATCTCGACGCCCTGGACCGTCTCCCGCGTCCCGTCCTTCTTCGTTTCGGGGGGTCCGGCCGCCGGTCCGGCCGCCGCGACCGTCCCCGCCAGAAGGATTCCGAAGCCGACGATTCGCGAAGACTGGAGAGCTCTATTCCACACGGATCACCACCCCGTTCTCGAAGACGACGCTCTTGCCGACGCTTCGGTAGATCCAACGCTCTCGCGAGGCGCCGGTCTCGGAAGTTTCGGTTCGGGTCTCGTCCGGCGATCCGAGGAGCGACCGCACCTGATCCGGCGTCATGTTCTCGGAGACCGCGCCGCCCGAGGGAGCGGCCGCGTCCGCTTCGCGCTGCGCCTGGCCGGTCTCCGAGGCGCGCGCCCCGCTCGCGGCGGCCGCGGTCCGGGCCCGGTCGACGGGCGCGGTCGACGCTTCGCTTCCCGAGCCGCTCGAGAAGATTCCCGATTTCGTCCAGAGCCACCAGGCGAGAGCCAGAACGAGAAGGACCAGGATGATTCGCGACAGTCTCATGGCGCGGATTCTACGACCTCGCGGCAGCGCGGTCCTTCGGCGGCGGGACCGCCTCCTCGTCCGATTCGATCGATGCGCCGATCGGGATCTCGGTCTTCTCGGCGATCTGCGCGTTCTTGCCGACCGTGGTCAGGCCGAGTCCTTCGACCCTGCCGTCGCCCTGGCGGAGGCGCCCTCCGATGCGGGCTCCCTTGCCGACCTTCACCGACTTGTCCACGATGGCGCGCTGCACGCGGGCCCCGGCGCCGATCGTCGCGTCGGTCAGCACGACGGACTCCCGCAGGATCGCGTTGATTCCCACGGTGACGCCGGGAGAGAGAACGCAGCGCTCGACGAGCGCCCCGGCCTGGATCACGCAGCCGTCGGTGATCAGGCTGTCGCGCACGATCGCGCCTTCCTGCACCATCACGGGCGGGCGCTCCTCCGACTTGGTGTGGATGATCCAGGAGCGGTCGTTCAAGTCGAGAGGCGGCGGCTCGTCGAGCAGCTCCATCTGCGTCTGCCAGTACGACTCGATCGTCCCGACGTCGACCCAGTACCCTTCGAAGGGATAGGCGTACACGGGCGCGCCAGCGTCGACCATCCACGGAATGATGTTCTTGCCGAAGTCGTGAGAGGAGTCGCGCTTCTTCGCGTCGTCGGAGAGCGCCCGGGCCAGGACGTCGCGGTTGAAGACGTAGATCCCCATCGAGGCGAGCGTGCCCGGCGGGTCCTTCGGCTTCTCGACGAAGTCGGTGACGAGGTGGTCGGAGTTGACCGCGAGGATCCCCATACGCGACGCGTCCTCGCGGGAGACGTTGCGCGTCGCGATCGTCATCTCCGCCTCGTGCTGGATGTGGTGCTCGATGAGCGCTCCGTAATTCATCTTGTAGATGTGGTCCCCCGAGAGGACGAGCACGAGGTCGGGCTGGTGGCGCTCGACGAACGACAGGTTCTGAAAGACCGCGTCGGCCGTCCCCTTGTACCAGTCGGTCGCGCGGCGATCCCGGTAAGGCGCATAGATCTGGACGCCGCCCGAGAGGCTGCGGTCGAGATCCCAGGGGCGGCCCGCTCCGATGTGCTCGTTCAAGGAGTGCGGCCGGTACTGCGTCAGGATCATCACGTCGGCGATTCCGGAGTTCGCGCAGTTGGAGAGCGTGAAATCGATGATGCGGTACTTGCCCGCGAAGGGAACGGCGGGCTTGGCGCGCTTGTGGGTCAGCACCCCGAGTCGCGAGCCCTCGCCGCCCGCGAGAATGACCGCACGCGTCTTCATGCCACCCGCCTCTTCACTCCGGCGCCGGGTGATTGGCCTTCGCCAGTTCGTACAATTCCGAGTAGGAGCGTGCCGAGCGCCCCCACGAGAAATCCGTCTGCATGCCGCGCAGCTGGAGATCGCGCCATCGGGGGGGATCAGAGTACACCGCGAGGGCGCGCTCGAGCGCGTCCGCGAGCGCCTCGGGCTTCAACTCGTCGAACATGAGGCCGGTCCCACCCGGGTCTCCGGCGTCGATGATGGTGTCCGCCAGCCCCCCTGTTCGACGGGCGACGGGCACGGCGCCGTAGCGCATCGCGATCATCTGGGTCAGTCCGCACGGCTCGTACCGCGAAGGGATGAGAACGATGTCCGCGCCGGCGTAGATGCGGTGCGCGTAGGGGGCGTCGAACCGGAGCCGGACGCTCGCCCGACCGGGACGCTGCGCCTCCATCTGCGCGAATTCGTGCTCGAGCTTCGAGTCGCCGGAACCGAGCAGGACGAACTGCCCGCCGGCCTCGAGCCACTCCCAGAGAGCCGGGACCGCGATGTCGAGCCCCTTCTGATGGTCGAGGCGCGACACGACGGCGGCGAGCGGGATGCGGGCCCCCCGCGCCAGCCCCGCGGCGTGCTGGAGGGCGGACTTGTTCGCCGCGCGCTTCTCCAGAGTCGCGGCGTCGTACTTCTGAGCGATGTGCGCGTCCGAAGCGGGGTTCCAGAAAGCCGTGTCGATGCCGTTCAACACGCCGGCGAGGTGGTCTCCGCGGGCGCGGAGGACGCCGTCCAGGCCGTGACCGTTTTCCGCCGTCATGATCTCGCGCGCGTAGGTCGGGCTGACCGCGTTCAGATAGTCCGCCGAGACGATCCCGAGCCCGAGGAGCGAATCGCGCAGGTGCGTGGGGAGCGCCTCGATGGCGGGTGACGTCGTCAAGCCGTAGTCGCCCAGGTACGGACCCGCCCCCTGACCGAGGTGCGGGAGGTTGTGGATCGTCAGGAGCGTCCCGATCGACTGGTAGAAAGGGTCGCGCCGGCCGGCTCCCGCGAGCCAGTACACGGCGGCGGCCGTGTGCCAGTCGTTGGCGTGGACGACGTCGGGAGTCCAGCCGAGCGTTCCGCAGGTCCAGAGCGCCGCGAGAGAGAAGAAGAGGAACTTCGGCGCGTCCTCGGCGATCGAGGAGCCATAGATCCCGCGGTGCGTCGGAATCGGCGGCCCGGTCACGAAGTAGACGTCGGGAGCGGCGAGATAGACGTCCGCCTTCTGCGCGCCGCCGCGGTGGGGGACCGGGAAGCTCGCGACCGGCTCGGGCTTCCAGCGCTCCCAGTCGATCGCGCCGTAGCCGGGGATCGCGAGCCGGACGTCGTGCCCCTCTTCGCGCAAGGCCTGCGGCAGCGAGCCAGCGACGTCGGCGAGGCCGCCGACTTTGACGTAGGGCGCCGCCTCCGCCGCGAGAAAGAGGATCCGCATCGCGGGGATTATTGACCGACCCGCTCCCGAGACCCGCCGCGGCTCTTTCGGGTGCGGCGGCGGGAAGTCTCGCCGGCTTGGCCGGTCCGGCCGCCCGCCGTCGCCGCGGTTACCTCAGGAGACCCTTTCGAGCAGCCGCGCCTCCGTCACGGCGTTCAGCCGTCCGGTGCGGACGTCGTACAGGAATCCGTGGATCGGGATGCTGGAGGGCACGAGGGGGTGCCTCCGGATCCGGGTGACGTCCTCGACGACGCTCGCCTCACGGTCGCGGATCGTCAGCCAGTCGACGAACTCCGCCTCCGCCGATCCGCCGCCGCCTCCCGGGTCCTGCCAGCCGTCGGGCCCGAGCCGCGCCATCTGGAGGCTCGACGCGAGGAGCCGGCGAATGACCTCGTCGGTGAACGTCTCCATGCCGCAATCGGTGTGGTGAACGACGAACCACTCGCGCGTGCCGAGCATCTTGTGCGAGATGACGAGGGATCGGATGGCGTCGTCGCTCGCGCGCCCTCCGGCGTTGCGAACGACGTGCGCGTCTCCTTCCGCGAGGCCGGCGTACTTGGCCGGATCGAGCCGCGCGTCCATGCAGGTCAGGATGGCGAAGCCGCGCGAGGGCGGCATCGCGAGATTTTCGCGGTCACCGAAGTCTCGCGCGTAGGCGGCGTTGGCGGAGAGGACTTGATCGAGGATCTTGCTCATCGTGGCTTCCTTTCTTGCCGGTCTGGAGATGGACGCTCTCTTCGCGCCGGACGGACCGGACGGGACATCGAGACATGCGAGCCTCCTTTTCTCGGGCGGCGCCGGCGGAGGCGGGAAAGAAAAAACCCGCTTCGGCGTTGCCGTCGCGGGTTTCGGTTGCGTTTCGCCGGCTCTCTTCGAAAGGCTCTAGGCGCGCTCCTCTCCCGCGACGCGGCGACAACAGGCGCAGGCGCGGAGACGAAACGAGCTCACAGGAGTATCTACGGGGCGCTGGCGCATCGGGTTTCCCGCGATCGGGTCCGTCGAGCGAGCCGGACCGGGACGGGTGTCGGCGACTTCGGGACGAATCACCCGCACGAGCGTGCGGGCGCCGTGAAATAGTCCGGCGAGGGGCGACCGGGGGAGTCGAGCCCGGTCGCCCGCCCGCCGGAGCGGGGCGACGCCTACTGGAGCAGCCGCTCGAAGCTCTTCAAATCCTTCGAGGTCTCGAAGAGGAGCTCCCCGGTCGCCATCGACACGACCGAGTACCGCGGCGCCGGGCCCGGAGTCTGGTTCCACGCCTGGATCGAAAGCCCCAGGCGCTGCCCGTCCTTCGAGAAACCGGAGAGCGTGCTGACGACGTGGGCGAGCGCGCGATCGCGGAGCGGACGTCCCGTCGAGAGGAACGCCACCTCCCGCGCCGGCTCGTCGCGCTCGAGCGAGGTCGTCACCGGCACGAGGACCGAAGGACCCGCCACCTCGACCCACGCCACCGAGCGCCCGTCGGGTGAGATTCGGAGAGACCCCGGCACGGGCAGGATCGGAACCGAAGCCTTGCGGGGCGTGACGTCGTGCGTGCCGCCCACCTGCGTCTCGCACGTGAGCTGGAGCGTTCCGAGCTTGCCGTCGATCCGGACGACCCGGGTCTTGACGCCGACGGTCACGCGGGCCTCCTGCGGGAAAGCGGGCGTGCCGTTTCCCCGCATCGCGTGCAGGATCGCGGCCCGGGCGGAGAGGCGCGCGCCGTCGGTGGCGTCGCGCAGCCGGTCGGTGACGCGCGCGCCGGCGGAGCCGACGCGCTCCTCGAGCTGACGGAGGTCGTCGAGCTTTCCGAGTGCGAGGAGGTACCGTCCGAGAGAGAGCGCCGCGGCGCCCGACCGCTCGGCACCCGATCGCAGCGACGAGGGCTCTTCGGCGATCTCGATCAGGGCAAGCCAGGCATCCGTCTCCTGGGCGAGCGCCGCGAGGCTCGCCGAGCGTTCGGAGTATTGAGCGCGCAGCGCGCCGGCGGCGGCGCGATCCCGCAGAGGCGTGCGCTCGGGACGGGCGTCTCCCGACAGGAATTCGAGCGCCCGCCGGAAGGCGGCCCCGGAGTAGACACCGCGCGGACCGGTCGGTCCCGGCTTCTCGACGATGCCGAGCTCCTTCGGGTACGGGCCGGTCGAAGCGGCGATCCGCTCCGCGGTCTCGCCCAGGAGCACTTCGACCTCGGGGTCGGGGGTCTTCGATTCGATTCGCCGCTCCGAAGCACGCAGGAGGAGCGACGCGGCGAGGCGCCGGTTCGATTCGTTCCGCCCGAAGAGGCGGCCGACGGTCACGAGCTCTCCGGTCGAGGCGGGATCCTGCGAGAAGACGATTCCGACCTCGCGCGAGATCCAGCCGGAGCCGAGCCCGGGGGCCTCGACCTTCCAGTAGGCGTCCCGGGCTTCCGTCAGGACGAGCCGCGTCCCCTGCGGGAGACGCGCCACGATGCGCGCGTCCGGAACGGATTTTTCCCGCAGGAGCGCCTCGCGCGGCGTCGTGAAGACGTCGGCGCCGGCGCATTCGGGCGTCTCGGCCGCGACGACGGCGCAAGCCACCGCGAGGCCGAGGGAGAGCAGCAGCGCGAGCACGAAGCGTGGCAAGAAGACGCGGGCGAGCTCTTTCATGGCTTCCTCCTGAGAATCTCGTTTCCGACTCAGTGACTGCGAGGAGTCGTCGAATTCCGTCTCGCCTGAACGGTCGGCGGCGACGGGGGCGGATCGGCGAGCGCCGGCTGTCCGGCGGCGACGCGCTTGAACACCTCGTCGGTGAACGACTCGCCGCCGATCGAAGGGGTCAGGATCACCTGGACGCGATCGGAGAGCCGGTCGGCGAACGTCTTCGGAATGAGCAGAGGATGTGCGGACACGAGCTTCGCTTCCCGCTCCAGCCCCTCGAACTCGGCGAGAGACGTGATCCGGATCGCGTAGGCCTCGGCGTCGGCCATCTGGCGCCGCCGATCGGCGTCGGCCTGGGCCTGAACTCGCGAGGCGTCCGCCGTGGCGCGGGCGCGCTCGATGATGGATTGCCGCTCCGCCTCCGCCTCGAGCTTCTTCTGCTGGATCTGCTTCTCTTTCAGGGCGAGGACGTGCTTCATCGCCTCGGCCTCGGCGCGCGCGGCGATGACGCGCTGGGCCGCGAGGGCTTCCGCCTCCTCGACCTGCTTCGCCTTCTGCGCCTCCGCCACCAGACGTGTCTCCTCGACCTCCTTGGCCTTGCGCTTCAACGTGACGTCCAACCGTTCGGTGGACTGCACCTCGTTCACCATGGCGAGCCGCCCCTCTTCGAACTCCGGAGGCAGCTCGATGTCGCCGATCAGCACTTCCTTGAGCAGGATTCCGCTCTCCGCGAGGCGGGCGCGCGCCGCCGCCGCGGCGACGGAGGCGAGCTCCTCGCGCTTTTCGGCGACGAGACGCGCCACTTCGTATCGCGGCGCCGCCGTGCGGAACGCCGCGAAGAGGACGGGAGCCACGAGCTCCGGGCCCACGCGCTTCGGGAGCGCCGACCACTTGGAGACGAGCCGCCTTCCGTCCACCGCCCAGCGGGCCTGCACGGCGACGCGCGCGAGAACGCCTTCCCGCGTCGTGATCTGGAACTGCCCCTCGCGCTCGGGGAGAAGCTGATCCGAGATCCGGACGGGATGGACCTGGTAGAGAGCCGGCGGCCGGAAGTGCGTCCCCGGATCGAGCGTCTCGAGCGTGCCGGTGAATCGGCTGACGCAGACGCCCAGAGTGCCTAGCTCGACGGACCGGAGGCTCTTTTCGACCCCGCGCCAGAGAAGCACCCCCAGGATCAAGGCGAGCAGCGCCAGCCCGAGACGGCGGAGCGGGGGACCCGGGACTCGAAAGTCCTTGCGCGGGAAGCGATCGAAGAAGCTCCGGAGAAAGCGGGGCGGTTCGACGTCACCCTTCTCTTCGGGCTCGGGGGCGGCGTCGAGCGGGATCCGTTCCATCGGGTCCTCCTTTCCGGCGAACCGGACGACGGGTGTCGGAGTTCAAGCCCCGTGCCCGGCCGGGGGCGCCGAAACCGCGACTCTCTACTCCGAAACGGAGAATTCATCTCCGAAATGAATCATTGGAGAGTGGCAGCCGTCAGCCGGGGCCTTATGCTGGAAGCGTGACGGCGCCCGCCGGCGGAACCCGCCTTCGCGCCGAAGCCGCCGCCGCGGCGGCGCGGCTGCGGCACGACCTCGGCCGCTACATCCGGCTTTCGGCGCCCCGGGTGCTCGAGTCGGACACCGAAAAGCTGAGGGCGCGCCTCGCCTTCGACGTGCGGGCGACCCGCTCCGGCGAGTCGGGCCCCATCGCGGCCCCCGAAGTCTTCGACGCTTGGCTGCGTGAGGCCGCCCGCGTCTTCCCGAGAAGCGGCCAGCTGGCCGACCGGCTCGCCGGCGTCGCCTCGGCCGTCGAGGAGATCCGGGCGCTCGAGCCCCGGCTCGACTCGCTGCCACGCGTGGAGCTCGAGCGCCTCGACCGCTTGACTCGCGAGATCGCGGAGGGCTGCGCTCGGCTCTGGGAGGCGGCGCGGGGCGAAGGGACGGGACCGAAGTGACGGCCCGGCGGACCGCGGCGAGGCGAATCCTGGTGATCGACGATCAGCCGAAGACGGCGGCCGTCCTCGCCCGATTCGCGCCGGAGCTCGAGCTCGTGGAGTTCGGAAAAGGAGCCGAAGCCCGAAACCACGCGCGCAGCTGGCGAGAGGCGGCTCCGCTTCTGGAAGCGCGTCGGGGCCCGGACGCGGTCCTGCTCGACCTCGTCTTCGAGCTGGTCGACGAGGATCTCCTGCCCGACGAGCGGTCGCTCGGCGACGGCGCGGCCGCCCGCCGGCTTCGCCGGGAGCGCCGCGACCGGCAAGGCCTCTACATCCTGGAGCGCCTGCGCCGCCGCCGGCCGGATCTCGCGGTCGTGCTGACGACGGCGTACGAGGAGATCCCCTTCGAGGAGGAGGCGCTGTCGCTCAAGGCCGACGCCTTCACCTACGCCGCCGGCGAGGAGGAGGCGACTGGCGAGGGCCTCGCCCGCCTCATTCGCCGCGTCCTTCTCGAGCGCGAAGCACCCCGGCGCACGGGCCGTTTCTTCTGGGGCGTGACTCCTGCGATGCGCGAGCTGCGCCGAAAGGTCGCCGCGCTCGCGCCGACGCCGATGCCGCTGCTCGTGACCGGGCCGACGGGAACCGGTAAGAGCCTTCTCGTGCGCGACGTGCTTCATCCCCTCTCGGGGCGGACGGGGGCGCTCGTCGGATTCGACTGCGCGACCGTTCCGGAAGGCCTGCTTCCCGCCGCTCTCTTCGGCGCGCTCCGAGGCGCCTTCACCGGCGCCGTGGCCGACCGCCCCGGCGTGTTCGAGGCCGCGGCGGAAGGGACGCTCTTTCTGGACGAGGTCGAGAACCTGAGCGCGGACGCGCAGAAGATGCTTCTGACGGCCTTGAACGACGGGAAGATCCGGCGCCTGGGCGGCGCCGCGGAGATCCCGCACAGCGCCCGCGTAATCGCCGCGTCCAACCAGGACCTGGGCAAGCGCGCCACGGAAGGAGCCTTCCGCGCCGATCTCCTCATGCGACTGAATCCCTCCCTCGCTCTCGAGCTGCCGCGCCTGGCCGACCGTCGAGCGGATCTTCCGGAGCTCGCGCGCGCCGGACTCGACGGATTCTGCGAGGACGCTCGCCATCGCCGCGCGATCGCCTCGCTCGTGCGCGCCGCGGGCGGACGCGAGCCCGAGGGACCCTTCGCCCTGGCGGTCTCGGAAGAGGAGGCCAGACGCGTCGAGGCCTCCGTCGTCTTCGTCCTGCCGCGCAAGGCCTGGAAAGCGATGGAACGGCATCCGTGGCCCGGGAACCTTCGCCAGTTCGAGATGACTCTGTTCGATTCCCTCGCCGCAGCCGTGTATTCGGGCGCGGGCGCCGTGATCGATCGTTCGGGGCGCGCGGTGATCGCGCTCGACGCGCGCCTCCTCTTCGATCTCATGGCGGGCGCCCGGTCCGCGGAAACGGGCGCCGGACGCCTCGCCTTCGAACGGCCCCGGGCTCACACCGTCGCCCGCTTCCGTCGCGAGGTCGAGCGGGCGGCGATGCGGGCCCTGTTCCAGGAGGCGGGCGGCGACTTCGAGAGGATGGCGGAGATCATGACCGGCTCGCGCCGCGAGGCGCGCGCCGTCCGACTCCGCTTCAACAAGATCGGACTGTCCGCACGCGGCGAGCGGTGATCGCGATCCTTCTGCTCTTCGCGCAGACGATCGCGCCGCCGGAAGAGACGGCGATCGTCGGGGACTGCGGCAGCGACGTCGCGGCCCTCCGGGAGGAGGCCCGCCTCGCGATCGGCCGCGCCGGCCCGGAGCCCGGCGGCGAGGACGTCGCGCGCGCC